>Ga0187819_10000263_pt1 | contig 25452 bp, 19 predicted proteins | sample NC_wetland_sal_i_15_FD_132411 | JGI IMG/M metagenome (GOLD analysis project Ga0187819, IMG submission 132411) | Wetland sediment microbial communities from Neuse River Estuary, North Carolina, USA - SO4_4 | ecosystem: Environmental > Aquatic > Freshwater > Wetlands > Sediment | place: USA...
GCGGAGAGCACCGCCGACTCAGGCGTCTTGAGATGCATGATGTTCAGCGCATTCAGTACAGGGAACGTAACTGCAAACATCGCAGGGATGATCGCAAAATATTTCGCCACGTCGTTGGCGATCGAGAACGTTGTGAGCGCACCCCGCGTCATCAGCAATTGCTTGCCGATTTCGACGACCTCGATGAGCTTGGTGGGATTCGAATCGAGATCGACCATGTTGCCGGCTTCCTTGGCGGCCTGCGTGCCGGTATTCATGGCGACGCCCACGTCGGCCTGGGCGAGCGCAGGTGCATCGTTGGTACCGTCGCCGGTCATCGCGACGAGTTTGCCGCCAGCCTGCTCGCTGCGGATCAATTTCAATTTGTCCTCGGGCGTCGCCTGGGCAAGAAAGTCGTCGACGCCCGCCTCGCGCGCAATGGCGGCGGCGGTGAGTGGATTGTCTCCGGTGATCATCACCGTACGAATTCCCATGGCACGCAGTTGGGCGAAGCGGTCGCGGATTCCGCCTTTGACAACATCTTTCAGGTGAATCACGCCCATGGCGCGGCGGTTCTCGGAAACCACGAGCGGCGTGCCGCCCGAAGAAGCGATGCGCTCGACTGAGGCGCGCACTTCCTGGGGCATGGCTCCGTTGTTCTGCTCGAGATGATTCGCAATGGAGTCGGCAGCGCCTTTGCGGATCTGACGGCCATCCAGATTCACGCCGGACATTCTCGTCTGCGCGGTGAATGGAATGAATTCTGCCTCGTGGGCGGCGAAGTCACGCCCGCGCAGTTTGTACTTTTCCTTGGCCAGCACGACGATGGAGCGGCCCTCCGGAGTCTCGTCGGCCAACGAGGAGAGTTGCGCGGCGTCGGCCATCTCGGCTTCGGTGACTCCCGGGGCAGGCAGAAATTCAGTCGCTTGGCGGTTGCCGAACGTAATCGTGCCAGTTTTGTCGAGCAGGAGCGTGTTCACGTCACCGGCTGCCTCGACCGCTCGGCCTGACATGGCGAGGACGTTGTGCTGGACCAGGCGGTCCATCCCAGCGATGCCGATGGCAGAGAGCAGTCCGCCGATTGTGGTCGGAATCAGGCACACGAGCAACGAAACGAGCACGAAAACCGTCTGTGGTGATCCGGAATAAATCGCAAACGGCTGCAACGTCACCACCGCCAGCAAGAAGATGATCGTGAGTCCAGCTAGCAAGATGTTCAACGCGATTTCGTTGGGAGTCTTCTGTCGTGACGCGCCTTCGACCAGCGCGATCATGCGATCGAGAAAGGTCTCGCCGGGGTTCGAGGTGATCTTCACCTTAATGAAGTCGCTGAGAACGCGCGTGCCGCCGGTGACGGCGGAGCGGTCGCCGCCTGCCTCGCGAATCACCGGAGCAGATTCGCCCGTGATGGCCGATTCGTCGACCGAGGCAACACCCTCGATGATTTCTCCATCGCCTGGGATCAATTCTCCGGCTGTGACCGAGACTAGATCGCCGGCACGCAACTTGGCGCTCGGGATTTCCTCAATTTTGCCGTCGGGGCCAAGGCGCTTCGCGATGGTCTCCGACCGCGCTTTCCGCAGTGTTTCCGCTTGGGCCTTGCCGCGGCCTTCCGCCATCGCCTCGGCAAAGTTGGCGAACAAAACTGTGAACCACAGCCACAACGTGATCTGCAGATTGAAACGGAAGTCCTGGTGTGGATGGAGAATCAAGAGCGCGGTCGTGATCACGCTGCCGATTTCGACCACGAACATGACGGGGTTCCCCATCATGTTACGAGGGCTCAGCTTGAGCAGCGAACTCCAGGTGGCGTTGCGAACCAGGTTCACATCCCAGATAGATTTGCGATGGCTTGCCATAATTTTCTAGAAGGTCTTTCCGACGCTCATTAAAAGGTGCTCGAGAATTGGCCCCAAACTTAGGGCCGGGAAAAAGGTAAGCGCCCCCAGAATCAGGATGACGCTGATCAGCAGCAGCGTGAACAGCGGCGTCGTGACCGGGAACGTGCCTACTGAGGGCGGCACATACTTCTTTTGCGCCAGATTTCCAGCGATGGCCAGCATGGGAATGATCATCAGAAAGCGGCCCACCAAAGTCGTGATTCCTGTCGCTGCGTCATACCACATCGTGTTGACCGTCAGGCCCCCAAAAGCGGAGCCGTTATTTCCGGCCGACGATGTGAAGGCATAAAGAATCTGCGTCAGACCATGGGGTCCAGGATTCGAGATGCCCGCGGTTCCGAAACCTTTCACGACGGAGAGTCCGGTAAGAGTAAGAATGATCAGCGGGAAAACCAGCGAGACCAGCATGGCCATCTTGACGTCGTAGGCCTCGATCTTCTTGCCCAGGTACTCCGGCGTGCGGCCCACCATAAGGCCCGCGATGAACACAGCCAGGACGACGTAGATCAAAATTCCGTACATTCCTGAGCCGACACCGCCGAAAATCACTTCGCTGAGCATGATATTGACGAGGGGAACCATTCCGCCGAGTGGCGTAAACGAGTCATGCCAGCCATTGATGGCGCCGCAACTGGCGTCGGTCGTAACTGTCGCGAACAAGGCAGAGTTGGCAATGCCGAAGCGCGTCTCTTTCCCTTCCATGTTGCCGCCCGGCTGTGCATTGGTTGCGTGCTGCGCGACCGTCGCGGGATACAACGGATTCCCCTTCGCCTCGGCCCAGTAAGCAACGGTGACGCCCGCGAGAAACAGGATCGCCATCGCCGACCAGACTGCCCATCCGTGTGCGGGAGAGCCGGTCATGCGACCGAGAGTGTAGGTGAGACCCGCGCCGATGGCGAAGATGCAAAACATCTCGAACAGATTCGTGATGGGCGTGGGATTCTCGAACGGGTGCGAGCTGTTGGCGTTGAAGAATCCGCCGCCGTTCGTTCCCCATTCCTTGATGATTTCCTGCGAGGCGACTGGGCCTTGCGCGATGGTCTGCGTGGTAACCGTATCCATCACGGGTTTGCCGCTGGCATCGACGACGCCTTTGCCGTCAGGACCCACGCGCTGCACTTGCTGCGGCTCGACCAGTTTCACGGTGTCGTAGGCCTTCAGATTCTGCACCACGCCCTGTGAGACCAGGAACAGCGATCCCACCACGCACATGGGCAACAACACCCAGAGGCAGCAACGCACGAAGTCGACCCAGAAGTTACCCAGGGTATTCATCTGGCGCCGAGCGATGCCCCGAATGAAGGCGATCCCCAGCACAATGCCAGTCGCCGCCGAGGCGAAGTTGTGAAACGCGAGGCCAGCCATTTGCGTGAAGTAGCTCATGGTGGTCTCGCCGGAGTAGGCCTGCCAGTTGGTGTTGGTAGTGAACGACGCGGCGGTATTGAAGGCCAGGTGCTCGGGCGTCACGGCGCCGAAATGCTGCGGGTTGAAGGGCAGCATCCCCTGGATTCGCTGGATCACGTAGAGGACCAGCATCGACACCGCGCTGAACAGCAGCATGGCGGTGGCGTATTCGGTCCAGCGCATTTCGTGGGATTCATCCACGCCAGTCAGCCTATAGAGCAGGCGCTCGATGGGGCGCAGAACGGGATCGAGGAAAGTTCGCTCGCGGGAAAACACGCGAGTCATGAAAACGCCGAGCGGCTTGGTGACGGCAAAAATGAGTCCCAGGAATACCAGGATCTGCAGCCATCCATTGAGGGTCATTTCAGAATTTCTCCGGACGCAGCAGCGCGTAGAACAGGTAGACGGTGACCAACGCGCTGATGATGAGCATGATGAGTGACTGGGTGTCCATGACTTTCTCCTACTTCATGCGATCGCAGAACTGTACGTACGCGATGGATAGCGCGAAGAAAGCGATCGTGACAGCAATCCAAAGAACGTCCTGCATAGCTAATTTCCTCAGCTTTGAGTACCGGTTCCCGTATCAGAGAGCGATCCCCCGGTCGGTTGGCGGTTCCCCTCTTTCCTTCTGAGCCTTAGAACTCATCGTGATAAGCATCCCACGTTGCCGCAATCCAGCAACCCTGCGTGGTGCGTGCCTCACCTCGCTGAGCAACGCCACCAGAAACCGAAGCCAAAACAGTACTGCGGCGACGCACAGAATTGCCAGCACTATTCGCATAGTCACACCGGCTTACAATTCGCCCCAAGGATGCTGAACATTCATTCGACAACTCCGGGCGTAAGAGTGGAGTCAAGAGTTCATAAAGAGTTCGTAAGGAGATTTCTTCCGAGCGAATGCCGATGTGGAGTCCTCGAGCGGAGTCCGCCTCAGCAGCCCCACTCCGCCTCGCCCGGCACGGCATAATACTTACGGCTTGGGGGCGCGAGTGTAGTCGCCAGCTCGAGCAGCGTCAAACGGGCGGCGGCCACCATCAGTCTGCGTTCGTTCTGGGGGGCGAGATCCCAAGAAGATGATTCCTGCCTGATTCCGTGACCCTCGGTGTCTTTTGCCAAGGCTTCCCGATAGTGATGGAAAAGTTTCGCCAGTTGTTCCGCGGAGACATCCTGAATCGTTGACATTAGAACCTCAGCCTTTCTGTTGTTCGGCAAACTGCTCCATCCCAGACGGGGATTTCGGTTGACGCTGTTTCTTGCCCAGTTTGATCAAGAACCCCAGTAGCAGTAGAAGCATGTTTGCGAATTGCGGGGCGGGACAACTCGTCCCTTCCGCGTTCAGCAGATTTGATGACTAAAGGCGTAAAGATTGAATAAAAGGTTCGTAGAATGTTCGTAAGAGGAGCACTTCTGCGCTGCGGTTGAGTTGACGAAAAGAGCACAGACCTAATGGGGTCGCCTTGTCCGCGGGGTGCGAGGGCGGGACGCCCTTGCGACAGCCGGCAGGGTGCCGGCGCTACTTTGGTATCTTTCTACTCCCCGGGCTCGAAGCGGTATCCGACCCAGGGCTCGGTGACGATGTAGCGCGGCGAGGAGGTATCGGGTTCCAGTTTCTTGCGCAACTGGCCCACGAAGACGCGGAGATATTCGACCTGTTCGGTGCTCTGTCCACCCCAAATGGCGCCCAGCAGAGTACGGTGATTGACGACTTTGCCGGGACGCCGCGCCAGGAAAACGAGCAAGTCAAATTCCTTTGGAGTGAGCCGAATTTCGCGGCGGCGGACCGTCACCTTGTGAGCCGCGGTATCGATGCGAAAATCGCCGATCTCGATCACGGGATCTTCTTGATCGCCATCCATGGGGACGCGGCGGAGATTGGCTCGAACGCGCGCCAGAAGTTCGTTCATCCCGAAGGGCTTGGTCACATAGTCATCGGCTCCGGCATCGAGCGCTTCCACTTTCTGCTGCTCTTTGTCGCGCACCGAAAGCACAACGATCGGTACCTGAGAAGTAGCGCGGACCGTGCGGCATAGCTGGACGCCGTCGATCGACGGCATTGACAGGTCGGTGATGATCAGGTTGGGCGACCAGTCTTTCATAATCTCGAGCGCCATTTCGCCGCTGTTGGCGACGCGGATGTCATAGCCTTGTGCCGATAGGCTGGTGCGCAGCACGCGCGTAATCTGCGGCTCGTCATCCACGACGAGAATGTGTGGCCGGTCCGCCATCAGCGAGCCTCCTGCGTCACGATGTGAACGTCGACCGAGGGCGAGTCGCGGAGAAACCGCTGAATTGCTGACAGGTAAAGATATCGCTGCCAGCCCGTGCGCGCGGAGCGGCCGAAGATCACTTGCGTGATGTGATGCTCGCGTACCAACTGGGCAACGCCGTCGGCGACGCTTCGGCTGGACGTGCGAACGACCTTGGCCCCCAAATTTTCTGCGAAGCGAATGTTCTCCGCTAACGTCTTCTGATCTTCCGGACGGGTATCACGGCCGACATCAATATAGAAAACATAGAACTCGCCACCCATAGCTTGCGCCATACGCGAGCCGCGCGCGATCAGATATTGCGCCGCCGGATTCGAACTGACACAAACGCCAATGCGCTCGCGCACAGTGTGCGCCGGCTGGGTTGTGTCTTTGTCCAGAAAGGCGTCGAGGCTGCGGTCGACGACTCCGGTTACCTGCCGCAGCGCCAGTTCGCGCAACGCGATCAGGTTGCCAGGTCGAAAGAAGTGCGACAAGGCCCGCTGCGCACGGTCCACAGGGTAAATGTCGCCGCGCTCCATACGCTTCTGCAGGGCCTGCGGCGTGAGATCGGCCAGAACGATTTCGTCCACCCGCTGCATGACCCAATCGGGAACGTTTTCTCGCACCTGCACACCCGTGATCTGCTGCACGGTGGGACCAACGCTCTCAACATGTTGCACGTTCATGGTAGAGAGCACGTCAATCTTGGCCTCCAGCAGTTCCATGACATCTTCGTAGCGCTTGGCGTGCTTACTGCCTTCGATGTTGGTGTGAGCCAATTCGTCGATGACGACGACGGCGGGCTTCCGCGCCAAGATGGCGTCCACGTCCATCTCTTCGAAAGTTGTGCCTTTGTATTCGAGTTTGCGAGGAGGGATGCGGTCAAGTTTGCCGGCCAGTTCCGCGGTGGCCTTGCGGCCGTGACTCTCAACAACTCCAACCACGACGTCTTCCCCGCGGCTGGCGCGGCGGATCGCCTCGCTCAACATGCTGTAGGTCTTGCCCACACCGGGAGCATATCCGAGAAACAGCTTGAAGATTCCGCGTGGCTTTTCCGGAGAAACTTCGTGCAGCCACTCCTCGGGCGTCTTGGTCATCGCAGCTATTGTCTTTCGCAACGGCGAAATTGTCACGTCCATCGTACAATGCGGGTGTGACAGTCGGGGCTCGCACGCAGGCCGTCCGTTATTTCTTTGTGGTCGCCGCCATCGGGGTGATCAGCGCGGTCGATTTTAAGCTGCGCGTCAATCACACCACCGTCGCGCTGATGTTCCTGGTCACGGTGTTACTGACCTCGGCCTACTGGGGACTGCGCTACGCGGTGGTGATGGCCGTGGGAGCCACTGCCGCCTTCAATTTCTTCTTCCTGCCGCCGGTCGGAACGTTCACCATTGCTGATCCTCAGAATTGGGTGGCCCTGTTCGCCTTCCTCGTGACTGCGCTCGTCGCCAGCAACCTTGCCGAACGGGCACGCAGCGAAGCGGAGGGAGCGCAGCAACGCCGACGCGAAGTGGAGCGCCTTTTCGGGCTGAGCCAGCGGTTGCTGGCTTCCGACAACGTCCTCGAATTGCTGAACGCGTTACCAGGCTACGTGCAAGAGACTTTTTCGGTGACCAGCGTAGTCGTGATGGCGGCGGATCACCCTACGGTCTATCGTTCGTCGCTCGATGCGCAATTCGAGGAGAGCGTGCTGCGGTCGACACTTCTGCGCGGGGAGCCCATCACGCAAGGAGGCGTTTCCTATGTGCCTCTTCGTCTCGGAATGCGGACGGTCGGCGCCTTGGGCGTGACTGGAGATGAACTTTCGCGGGAGACACTCGACGCACTTGGAAGCCTGGCGGGACTTGCGATCGAGCGTGCCCGCGCCCTCGAGGCCCTCAGCAAGAACCGCGCCGAGCAGGAACATGAACGCCTGCGGACCGCCCTGCTCGATTCGGTGACTCACGAGTTCCGCACGCCTCTCACCTCCATCAAGGCGAGCATCACAACCTTATTATCGGGCGCCACGCTCGATGACCAGAGCAGGCGCGACTTGCTCACCGTCATTGATGAAGAGACCGACCGCTTGAACCGGCTGGTGGGCGAGGCCTCGGAGATGGCGCAACTCGACTCCGGGATGTTCAAGCTTGATCTACAGCCGCACTCGATCTGGGACGCACTGCAACCTGCGCTTGAAGACGCGAAAGCATCGCTCGAAAAGCATCCGGTGGAAGTGGTGGCGAATTACGCGGAACTCCCGAAAGTGCGAATGGACGTGCAGCGGATCCGCGAAGTCCTCATGCACCTGCTGGAAAACGCCGGCAAGTATTCCGACCCCGGGGTGCCCATAAAAGTGACGAGCGAGGTAAAGGGCGACAGGCTCGTGACCAGCGTTGCCGATCGCGGCCCCGGCATCGATTCCTTCGAGCAGTCCCTGATCTTCGAGAAGTTCTATCGCGGGCAACACCAGCGCTACACCGCGCCCGGTACGGGCATGGGACTGGCAATTGCTAAAGTGATTGTAGAAGCTCACGGCGGAACGATCGGCGTGGTCAGCCAGCTAGGCAGTGGGTCGGTATTTTCGTTCAGCCTGCCATTGGAGAAGGAAGCGAGGAGGTAACTACTTCTTGATGTAGTACGCCGCCTCCTCCGGCCGCACGACCCGCGGAATCCACAGCGGCCGCCGCAGCCCACCCGGGCCCGGCGCAGGACGTGCCAGCGCCTTCCATCTCTGATAAACGGCAAACGAAAGATTCGTGTCGACAAAAATGTCGCCGTACTTGTCGTCGGGCGCAGCCCTCTCCACGCGCACCATCTGATGCCAGCAGTGCATGCCGCTGACCGGGTCGGGGTGTACGGGAAAGGTGATGTCCTGGTGCACGCCTGCATCGCTCCACCACACACGGTTGGTGTCGGGATCTGGGCTCTCGTGCGGCGACACGCTTTCGAGCTGGCGCATCTTCCACTGTCCCTTACCAACTTCCTTCAGATCAACCCATGCGCTCGACATGCGCTCGACCTGATCCTCTTTATTGATACGCCAGCGCCCAAGATGGTGCGAGCACGCGACCACCCCGGGCGCGAGCCCCTCTGTCACCCACGCGTGCAGCACAAAATACCCAATCTCGGTGTGGACTTTCATCAAGTCGCCGGTGCGCACCCCGCCAAGTCTCTTCGCGTCCACGGGATTCACCCACAACGGATTCTTGTGCGAGATCTCGTAGAGGAACTTGGCATTGCCCGAGCGCGTGTGAATCAGATTTGGCAAACGGAAGATCGGGAGCAACGTGTAGACATCGCCGTGCGCGTCTTTGGGCCACTCGACTACCGGCGTGTACTTCGGATCGACATCTTCTCCCGCCTGCCCTAGCGAAGCCGCCTGCGCTGAACGATGGATGTGGCTGCGATAGTATTCCGGCAGCGTGAACTCCGGCCACTTCCAGTCGGCCATGGTTTTTGAAAACAGCTCCAGCTTGCGCGATGGAGTGTTATAGCCAACGACCGCCTTGTCGTCGACCATCACGCCAACCGGCTTTCCTTCCTTCGTCACTACACCGTTCGGCTCGACCTTCGAGCCCGCCAGATCAGCCGCGGGCAGCGGCTTTTCGTTCTGCTTGTAGACGTCCCGCGTAACTTCGAATGCGCCGTACTTGCGCATGTACTGTAGCGGTGTGAGCCCTTCTTTGCTAGCAGTGTCGGGCAAGCCTGGCACGGAGTTGTCGAAAATCCAACCGTAGTATTCGTCGACCGTGAGTTTCTGCCCGGGGCGGTAGGGTGATTCGAAGTATTGCCGGATGCCCATCGAACCATCGGGATCGATCGCCCACGAGAGGTTGATCCAGAACTCATCTTCCTCCCAGACTTCGCCGGGATTCGCCTGGTAGGTGTATGCGAATTTCTCCCCGGCTCGTTCGCGCAGTACTCGATTCACGGGCTGACGGAAGCCGATCCACTTGCCGGCGTACGATTCCTGACTCATCAGGTCGTGGCGCTCGGAGCTGAATCCCATGGGCAGAACGTAGTCAGCAAACCACGCAGTCTCGCTCCAGGTAGGAGTCAGCGCGGCGTGCAGGCCGACTTTCTCTTCGTCGCGCAGCATCTCGATCCACGAGAAGCCGTCGGGATAAGTCCACACCGGATTGAACACGCGCGTGAAGTAGGCTTCGATCCGGCCGCGGCCTTCCTTCAGAAAGTGCGGCAGCAGAAAAGACATCTCGTGCGTACACAGCGGCCACTCCCGCGGATACAGCAACTCGTTCCACCGTTTCTGGGGCGGCGGGACCTTAAAGGTCTTGGGAACAAATTTGTTCCAGGCGTTCAGATTGTGTCCGCCTTCGGTTCCTACCGAGCCGGTCAGCACGTGGAGCAGCATCAAGGCACGCGCGGGCTGCCATCCGCCCAGGTTGCCGGACGCGCTCCCGCGCCACAGGTGCGATGCAAAGCGGCTTCCTGCAGTCGCGATCTCACGCGCTGTCTTGACGATGACATCGGCCTTGACTCCGCTCTCCTTCTCGGCAAACTGGGGCGTGAAGCGTGCGTAGTGCTTCTTCAGCGCTATGATCAGCGCCTCAAAAGTCTGGCCTTTCGCACGAAAGCCATCGACTTCCAGTTCTTCCCAGTTCGTCCAGTTCTTGACGAAAGTTGCATCGAAACGGTTCTCATCGAGGATCACCTTCGCCATCGCCAGCAGTACGGCCGCCTCGGTCCCGGGATAGGTGGGCATCCAGTAGTCGGCCATGCTTGCGGTGTTCGAGAGCCGGGGATCCATCACCGCCAGCTTAGCTCCGGCCATTTTTCCATCGATGATGCGCTGCGCGTGCGGATTGAAATAATGTCCCGACTCAAGGTGTGCCGACAGCAAGAGAATGAAGCGCGCATTCGCGTGATCAGGCGACGGCCGGTCGGCGTAGTGCCACAGCAAATAGCCCAGACGCGCGGAGGATGAGCAAACGTTGGTGTGCGAGTTGTGGCCGTCGATTCCCCACGCCTGCAGCGTCCGCTCCATGATGAAATCGTGACCGGGGCGGCCGACGTGGTACATCACTTCTTCGCCGCGCCCTTCCTGAATCGCTTTGCGAATGCGCGTGCCGAATGTTTCCAGCACCTCATCCCACGAAGTGCGCGCCCACTTGCCTGCTCCACGCACCCCACTGCGCTTCATCGGATAGAGCACGCGATCGGGATCGTGAATCTGATTGATGGTTGCCGGGCCCTTGGCGCAAAGCCGTCCGCGACTCGCCGGATGCATGGGATTGCCTTCGAACTTCGCGACTTGTCCAGTGTCTTTATCGACGTAAGCCAGCAGCCCGCAGGCCGATTCGCAATTGAAACAAATCGTCGGCACCAGCGAATAATGTTTCTCGACGCGGCGCGGCCAGGCTTCGGGGTCGAGTTCGACCCAGTCGTCCCACTTCTCGACGGGCGGACAGTAGGAAAGATGGCTGCCGTCGCGTTTGAAATCGGTCATCGAGAGTTCCCTCCTACGGCAGCTGCGAGCGCAAGATGCGCTCGCGACAGCCGGCGAGACGCCGGCGCTACATCAACTGTTGGGCACGCTTTGCCCGGCCATCACGAAACACCATTCGAAAATCAGCAACCCTGCCAAAGCAAGAACTCCCGCGAACGCCGTGTTGTAGAAATCGAAGGGAGCGACCCACAAAAGGCACAACGGCAGAATTCCACCGAGCACGACCGCACCTCCCCAGAACAATTTCTTGAAAGGTCCGTGCGTGATCAACCGTGCCGCGTAGGCAGCGTTGTCGGTGGCGTGCGGCATCATGAATTCGGCGGCCACAATCAGCAAATGCAGCAACAACGTGAATCCGAGGGCTTCCTTGGCTACTGCGGTCAGTTGGGCCGAGCCCCCGAGCGCCGAAGCCAGAAGCGGCAATACGGCGGCCCCGCATATTAAGGTCTGCACGATCAGATGCACTGGAAGCAGCGGGGTCTGCCACAGGTCACGGCCTTCACACTGTCCAAAGAGAAACGCGGTGTAGATCGCGGCACCGAACCCGACCAGGACTGTGGGCCATAACAAAGCAGACGCGACGGCGGAAAGGCCAACGAGAGACGCCAGCCAGAACAATCCACTGAGTCCGCTGTACGCAATGAGAATGAAAGCTCCTCGCGCCAACCACGATTTGCTCTGTGGAGTAAACACAACTCGCAGGAAACGTGTCTTGTGCTCGAGGTCACAAACCAGAAGCCCGGTCGTTATCGCCGTGAAGAGCAGTGCGATCGTCGAGAGCGCTATGTCGCGCACCCGGTCCGCGCCCAGTCGTCCGAGCAGCATGGCGATCGCCGGGATGGCCAAGGCGCCGGAGCCGATGGCTTTCGTCCAGCAATAGGCTGGAACCTGCCAGCCCCAGGGCCGTGCGTGAGAAACATCATAGGCAGCCAGCGCATTCTTCTGGAGCAAGGGGCTGTCGGGCGGATACAACGCTCCTCCGCCATGCACACTGTCGTTGCGCTGGGCCCACATGTAAATCGACTCGTGGCGCGCTGCCGTGGGTACGATCGCGCTCTCGTCTCCATCGATGTAGTAGAGCCTGGGACGCGTCCCTTGCTCAGGTTTGCGCACGCGCACCGGCTCGCGCGCCAACAGTTGCGCAATCTCTCCGTCGCACGCGTCAAGATCTCCGGCGATGATCGCGTGCTCGGGGCACACAACGACGCAGGAAGGTTCCAATCCCACCTCCGTGCGATGCGCGCAGTAATGACACTTGGCGGCCGTGCCTTTGTCCGGATCGATGTAGATGGAATCGTAGGGGCACGCTTGCATGCAGGCCTTGCAGCCGATGCAGCGCTCCGAGCTGAAGTCGACGATGCCGTCTTTGCGCTGGTACATCGCGGTGACCGGACAGATGGTCACGCACGGCGGATTCTCGCAGTGGTTGCAGCGGGTGACTTGAAAAACGCGCCGGGTGTTGGGGAAGGTTCCTTTCTCGACGTACTTTACCCAGGTGCGGTTGACGGTGAGGGGAACGTGGTTCTCGGTCTTGCACGCCACGGTGCAGGCATGGCAACCGATGCACTTGCGGTTGTCGATGATGAATCCGTATCTCATCCGGACTTTCTGTTTGAGACCCGCACCGGAATCCTTCGCGGCTTGGGTATTGTATCTGACAGCCAGCCGGGAGGGAGTGCCCGGCTTGAGGCATGGGTCGGGCGTTTCGAGGGTCGATGAGATGCGAAGTTGCCGGGTTTCGCGGGCTCCTACGCTACAATGCAGAGTCTTTCCAAATCACAGCCAGTTGATCAGCTTCCGCAAAATCCAGGTGACGACGAATCTATGACTGCTGAGACTGCAATCGGCACTCCGCTCGACGACACGAAGATCTTCTATAACCGCTTCCTCCTGATTGTGGCCGGTTTGGGCGGGCTGCTCTATGGCGTGGATGTTGGGATCATCGCGGGTGCGCTGCCTTATCTTGAGGCGACCTCGGGCCTGAACGCCGGCCAACTCTCCATTGTGGTCGCCGCGGTGCTATTAGGTAGCGTGATCTCCACGCTGTTCGCAGGACTGCTGGCGGATTGGATGGGGCGCAAATCACTGATGGCGCTGAGCGGCGTGATGTTTGTCATCAGCATCCCGATGATCGCGCTGGCGCACGGCTACGGGCCGCTGGTCTTCGGGCGTTTACTGCAGGGGATTAGCGCGGGGTTGATCGGCGTGGTCGTGCCGCTTTATCTGGCGGAATGCCTCACGGCGTCTGGCCGCGGAAAAGGCACGGGCATCTTCCAGTGGTTGCTCACGGCGGGAATTGTGATCGCGGCGCTGGTCGGCGCCTACTTCAGCCAGCGTGTGGACGAAGTGGCCAAGCTCGGCGACGCGGCGAAGCTGCTCGCCTTCAAAGACACGGCTTGGCGCGGCATTTTCTGGGTGTCACTGCCGCCTGGCATTTTGTTTGTGATCGGCAGCTTTATGGTGGCGGAGTCGCCCCGCTGGCTGTTGCGCCGGGGCAAGAAAGACGCTGGCTATGCCGCTCTTCTTCGCTCCCGCACAACAGCTCAGGCCGACCTCGAGCTCAAGGAAATGCAGGAAGTGATTGCTGCGGAGTCGGCGGGAAGTTCCGGCGGAACGAAAACCAGCGAGTCTCTGCTCAAGCGCAAGTACGTGATCCCGTTCGTGCTCGCATGCATCATCCTCGCCTGCAATCAGGCGACCGGGATTAACTCGATCATTGCGTACAACACGAACATCCTGCTCCAGAGCGGGCTTTCGGACCTCTGGGCGCACTGGGGCTACGTAATCTTCTGCATCATCAACTTTGCCGTGACCTACGGCGGGGTCGAACTGGTGGACCGGAAGGGCCGCAAGTTCCTCTTAGGAGTCGGCACTGCGGGAATTATCGTGTCGATGATCTGCACCGGGGTACTGTTTCGAGGCGTGGAACGTCAACGCGTGGATACCAAGGACGCCGTCCAAACCATGGTCAGCCCCGACCAGAAACTCGAACTGCTATACAACAATGAAACAGCTAGCAAGATCCTACCTGCAAGCGCAGTCGGCGCCGGCACCGGTGGGCCAACTTCGCTGGTGGTGATTTATTCATACGGCGACTTCCGGGCAGCGAGTCCGGCGGTGCGCTCCGACGATCCCGCAGCAAAACCGATTGCCATCAATCGCGAAAGCTGCGTCCCTGCGAACAAAGTGGTGGCGTTCTTCTCGAATCCATTCGGCAATCTTGACGCCTCGCGCACCGCCCCGCTGAAGATCGAGAACGCACTGATCACTCCGATTCCGTCGACCAATAACGGGTGGATGGTTGCGATCACGCTGTTCGTCTTTATGGCGTTTTATGCGGTCGGTCCCGGGGTGTGCGTCTGGCTGGCGTTGTCGGAACTCATGCCGACGCGGATTCGTTCCAACGGGATGAGCATCGCGCTCGTGCTCAACCAAGCGGTCTCGACGACGATCGCGGCGATCTTCCTGCCGACCGTGGGCAAGTACGGGTATTCGACTATGTTCTTCGGCTTCGCCGCGTGCACGGTGATCTATTTCGTTACGGCGACGTGGTTCTTGCCGGAGACTAAGGGTAAGACGCTGGAAGAGATTGAAGCTCACTTCGAGGGCACGGCGGTTGCTTAGTAGCTTGCCTTGCCAATGAAGCGTTTGGATTTGGTTCGCCTGCGAGGGCGAGGCGCCCCTTCGGCAAGCTCAGGGCAAGCTCTCGCGACAGCCGGCAGGATGCCGGCGCTACAGTTTGCCCGTTGCACGGAAAATGATTTACTCTGCCCAATCACGATGACTCCTATTAAACAAAAGAAGAACGAGAGCAATCAGAAGCATTCCCACGCGATGCGGCGGGAAATCTATGAGCAACCCGCTGCCATTGCGAAGACGGTTGCGAAGCACCTCAAGAATGACATCATCTTTCCCGGCGAGCTGGACGCCATCGAAGGCGCGCTGCTGACGTTTGAGAAGCTGATTATCGCCGCCAGCGGATCCAGCCGGCACGCTGGCCTGGCGGGCGAGATCATGATCGAAGATCTTTCTGGTGTGGCCGTCGATGTTGAGTACGCCAGTGAATATTGCTACCGCTCGACCCACGCTGCCGTCGATCCCATCGTGATGGTCATTACGCAGTCCGGCGAGACCGCCGACACGATCGCTGCCCAACGGGAGGCCTTGACGCGCGGTGTGAAGACCATTGCGATCTCTAATGTTCCGGATACGACGATTGTGCGGGAAGCTGGGGCGGCGCTGATCTCCGGCGCGGGTCCGGAACTGTCGATCCCAGCGACCAAGAGCTTCACAACGCAACTTACGATTCTGTATCTGATGGCGTTGTTCCTGGCGCGCAAGCGCGGGCGGATGACTTCGGAGGTGACGCGATCCTACTTGCAGCGATTGATGCGGCTTCCCGATGCGATCGAAAAGAATCTGGCAACCTGGGATAGGCTCGCTGAAAAATTCGGTGGCGTGCACTTCAAGGCGGAGAAGTTTCTCTATCTGGGCCGCGGTGTTCACTACGCGATCGCCCGCGAAGGGGCACTCAAGCTGAAGGAAATCTCGTACGCGCACGCCGAGGGATATCCCGCAGGCGAACTCAAGCACGGACCCAACGCGCTGGTGGACGAGACATTACCGGTGGTCGTGCTGGCCACCTGCGACCACCACGATCCGGACTCGTTGTTACGCTATCGGCGCACGCTCGAGGTAATGAAGGAAGTGCGATCCCGACGTGGGCCCCTGGTTACTGTGGCGACGGAAGGCGACAACGAAGTCGGTGCCATTGCGGACCATGTGTTTTACGTTCCCGCAGCACCCGAACTGCTATTGCCCATCGTGGAAGTGATCCCGTTGCAACTGTTCGCCTATCACGTCGCGGTGAATAAGGGATACGACGTTGACCATCCACGAAACCTGGTGAAAGCGGTGGTAACGGAGTAGCGGATCACTCAAGGGGAAGTTAAGGCTTCGTCGGGCTCATGGGGTCGTCGTTCTGGCAAAAGAAGCCAAAGCAAAGAGCTGCGCCGACGCCCGCGAAGCCTGCGCCGATCGCCCATGGCGAGTTCATGATTGCACCGCGCCCAGCGAGGGCGCCTGGAGTTTTCTGATAGGCAGCTCCACACTTTTCTTCCCTTGACTTCTGTTCGCCTTCTCGCACGATGACGCGGTCGGAGTGTGCCGATTGTTTCGCATCCTTGGGATTATTGGAACGGGCATCGATGTAGACGTCATCTTTGAGCGCCGAGACCGTCACCTTCCCATCGAGGTCGACGACGTCATAATGCGTCCACTCCTCCTTGTTCACGGGCGTGACCGTCAAACAGCCTATCCTCACCCGCATTCCACGAGAAGTGTTCACCGACAAGCTGCCGTGTTCGAGAACCAGTTCACTAACGTCGAACTGAACGATGGAATCGGAATTGATGTCCACCGTGGATCCGCTGGCTTCGATGCGGGCGGCGGCATTCTTCTGCGTCTCGATGAGGTCGTTGGCGAACACAGCGATGGCGGCGGGAGCGGGATACTTATTGACCACGACGCCGACGCCGTTGCTGCGAAGCATGGCTGCATTGGTATCTTGCGCGAGCAGCGACACAGGCAGAATTACGATCATAGGAAGACATACGAAATTTCGCCACTTAACCAACAATACGCCTCGTAATTTTCCGCACCAACGACTGATATCAGCTTAGACTGCGGGTTTCGGGGCGGCTATTGCCTCCGGTGGTGCCTCACCGAAGGGTTGGCATGAGATGTGATCTCGGGGTTCAGGCACGAGCGAAGTCGATAAATCCCTTTTGCACGTCGGTGCGGACAAGCTTGGCGCGAAGCTTGTCGCCCACGTCGAGCCCCTGCTGGCCTTGCGCGAGGAGTCCCTCGATATGGGGCTGCAGAACGCGAACGAAGGTTCCATGGTCCGTCACACCGGTGACGATGGCATCGAAGACCTCACCGATTCGCTTCTGCATGGCCACGGCCGCGAGACGCTTCGCCATTTCGCGTTCGACCTTCTTGGCCGCGTCTTCCTTCTGCGTGCAGTTGCCGGCGACGGCGGTTAGTTCGTCATCGGAGTACGGATTCTTCTGCCCCGCGAGCAGTGCCTTGATCAAACGCTGAGTGACGACGTCGGCAAAGCGGCGGTTGGGCGCGGTGGAGTGCGTGTAGTCCTGAACGGCGAGACCGAAGTGTCCGGGAGCGGGCTCGCCGGCACGCTCAAGGACGTACTCTCCGGGACCGATGAGCTTGATTACGGCCAACGATACATCGGCGAAGTGATCGGGATCGGCGGCCTTGCGGCGAAGCAGGAAATCATTGAGCGCTTTGGAGTCTGGTTGCGCGGGAAGCCTCTCATTCCTGGTTGCGGCCAGTTGGACGATGCGGTCCCAGCGTTCCGGAGTGCGCACGATGCGTCGTAGCGATGATACGTTCTCAAGGAAGCGAGCGACCACGCCGTTGGCGGCGACCATGAAGTCCTCGATCAGATCGGTGGCGCGATTTTTCTGCTGCTTCACGACGTCGACGACTTGATCGTTGAGCACGAGGGGATGGACTTCGTCGGTCTGCAGGTTGAGGGCGCCGTGCTGAATGCGTTGATTCTTTAATCTCTGGGCGACTTCATCCTGAAGTTTCAGCTGCGCCTGCAAGTCGGCGGACGCTGCAACCTTCGGCGGTGCCGGAGACTTCCCTTCCAGCCAGGCGCCGACGGAGTTGTATTGCAGTTGCGCCTTGTTCCGAACCACCGCGCGATAGACGCTAGACGACTTCAGTGTTCCGGTCGAATCGACCACGAATTCAGTCACCACGCTAAGGCAGTCCTGACTTTCGAGCAGCGAGGTTTTGCCCGTGGAAAGCTCTTCGGGGAACATGGGGAAATTGCGGATTCCCGTATAGACCGTCGTGGTTTCCTTCGCAGCGTGCTGATCGATTGGGGTTTGCTTGGGGACAAAGGCATCTACGTCTGCAATCCCGATCATGACCTTCACATCGCCATTCGAGGCGCGTTCGGCGACTTCGATCTGGTCGAGATCGCGCGAAGTGTCGTTGTCGATGGAGGACCAGAGTAGAGTGCGCAGGTCGCGAATGTCTCCGGCGGCGGCGATTTGCGGGGGATGGGCTTTCAAGTCTGCAAGCTGCTGTGGAACCTGAGGAGGGAAATCGGGCTCGAAACCGTAGCGCTGCATGACTTCTTTTGCCGTGGCTTGCAGGTCGAGATGCGAAGGATTGGCGTCTGGCATGAACTCCCCGTGCGGAATTGAGATGGGTTCAGGCTATCACGCGAAGGGCGATGCGGAGCGCAGCTGAGATCCCTTCGACTCCGCTCAGGGCAGTTCTTCCCTTCGCCTGAAAAGCGGCTTCAGTCCGGATGACGCCCAAGGCGATATTAGCCCGCAGATCAGCTCTGGTGCAGGCGCTGGATGTCGGCGTTGGTGTAGACGCGCGGGGCGTGGGGTTTGTGCGTTTTCCAGAACGAGGCGACGTCGCCGACGGGGACTCCGTATCCGCGCACGCGCAGGGACTGCGCATCGGTCATTCCGGTGACGCCGACGTCGGTGATGCTCGCGGGCAACTCCCGCGGAGGTTCGGCGGAGGTAAGTTCAACCACGCTGATCATCGGATAGCCGTAGTAGATCGGGAGTAGGTTCGGCTCGCGCGGGCTTTCGGGATTCGGCACGTAGGGCTGATTCTCGACAGCCGGTCCGATTTCCGGCAGATTTGGAATTCCCGGCAGCGGTTCTCCCAGAGAAAGCGACGGCGTCGCGAGGGGACGGGCAAATAAGGGCGAACCCGAGGTCACCAGATACTGCGGGCCGACGGAAAAGTTTGTATCTTGTGCGGCGCTGATTCCAACCAGGACAACCGATAAACAGAACAAACTTACGAGACGCATACAGGCCTCCGGAATGTCGTTCAGAATCGTCGCTCGGAACGGCGCTCGTTTTCCCGCCACGATTATGTACTGAAAGCAGGCGAATTGCCAGCGCGATTTTGTCCACATCCGGCTTCTGGCGCGGGTTTCAGCCTGCTGCTCCCATGGCAGCCGCGCGGCGTTCGCGGCGGTTGTCGCGAATAACGTAGATCATGTAGATCACCACCGCCAGGTTGCCGATCAGCAGAGCGCTGCGGATCCAGGTGATACCGCGCATGAGTTCGCGGATCTCCAGGGGCAGCAGAAGGGCGCCGGAAACCAAGGCGACCCACTCGGCCCAGTGGCGGGCCTTCCACAAGCCGTAGGCTTCGGTGAAGCGCAACGCGGCATAGGCAAAGGCGATGCGGGCTGCGGCCCACAGGCGCGCGTCAGTAACGTTGTCGGCAAGGTCGAGAAAAAGTTGGGCCGAGCGGCGATCGGTGCTGATGTGCAAGATGGCGAGGATACTTTCGGCGTAGAGCCAGACATCTTTGTGAACCAGGGCAAGAGCGGTCAAGCCCATCAGCACGACAAAGATACCCTTGAAGAATTCGAACATGGCGACCGCCTGGAGCACGCGCCGTTGGCGGCGATGGGAATCTGGCTTGGTTCCAGGCTGGCGCATGTTATGCGAGCAGGGACACAAGGCAGGGTACCACGGGGAGGCGTGCGGTTACAGACTCCCCTCCCGCTGACAGGTGTGAGTGCTGGTTCTTACCTCGGTAACTGGAGATGAAATCGAAAGGATGTAACGATCGGACGGGGAGATGAATTATGCGAAGACTTGTCCTGTGTCTGACTGTTGCAATGCTGTGGGCCGGCAATTCGTGGGCTGGAACGACTGCGGGCGCTCCGCAGGCGGCGCCGCAAACCGCGCGCCAGGCGCTGATCGAAATGTTTTTCAGCAAAACGCCGGGAACGCTCGTAAAGCACCTGCCCATGGCGACGCGTAACGCGCTAGAAAAGTCGGGCACTCTGACGGCGCTGCAGCAGTATGCATCGATGGCGAGCCAGCTACAGACACAGGGACAAAACGTGCAGACGTTTGAAACCGGGTCGGTGTTGTTGTCTGGCGAGAATCCGCAGACGGGGGAAAAGGCCGAAATCACGGTGGAGAATGATGCGCTGCGCGGAGATCAGGACGACATCGAGGTGTCGTTTCAGGTCTACAAGAATGGAGTGGCAAAGAAGGGTCCGTTCATGCCACAGATCACCTTCTCGATGAAGCAGGAGGGGCAAGTGTGGACCCTGAATGAGATCTCCGTGACGCTTCACCTGCCGCTGGCGGACCCGGAGTTTCTGAAGGCCATCACGGAGAAAATGACGCCGCAGGTCAGTGCGACCGGCGCTGCGGGCACGTTCACTCCTCGGGGTGAGGTTACGGTACAGGCTGGGGGTAGCGACGCGCTGGTGATCGCTGCGATGCGAACGATTCTTACGGCCGAGGTCACGTATGCCAGCAGCTATCCGGCGGTCGGGTACAGCTGCACTTTGTCCGATCTCGATGGGTTCGGTGGTGGCGCGCCGAATGAGCACCAAGCCATGCTGATCAACAGCGGGCTGGCCAGCGGGAAGAAATACGGCTTTGTGTTCACGCTCTCCGGATGCGGCATGAGTCCGGCCACCAGCTTTCATCTCACGGCTGCGCCCAATGGAAATAGCTATGGGCGGAAGGCGTTTTGTGCGGATCAGTCGGGAGTGATTCGGTCTTCGAGCGACGGGAATCCGGCGACGTGCATGGCCAGCGGGACGCCGGTGCAGTAAGGCCGCCGCACATCTACATGTAACTTCTCGGCTTCGTATCAGCTCCCGGCTGTGGCGGCGAGACGCCGCCACGACAGCCGGCAGAATGCCGGCGCTACTTCTTTTGGCGAATGGCGGCTCGCAGTTCGGCTACGATTTCCTGCGACGCTTTGATGGCTGCGGCGTGCTGGTTTACGTTGAATGAGATTGCGCCGACTCGGGCGTGGCCTCCACCGCCGTAGCGCTCGCAGATCCGGGCCAAGTTGACTTCGGGTTCCTGCGGGGCCCACGGGTTCGATCCCACCGAAACTTTTACTCGAAAACTGCTTTTGCTCAGTCCTACGCTATAGACCGATTCCGGGTGCAGGTAGTAGGGGATGAACTTGTTGTAACCCTCGAGGTCGTGATCGGTGACGTCAAAGAAAATGGTGGCGTCCTTGCACTCGGTGCGCTGTTCGAGAATTCCGATGGAAAGCTCGTGTCGCTTGAGGAGAGGTGGAAGAAGGGGCGCGACGAATGGTTCCTTAAGAATATCTGCCAAGGATTTCGTGGCCAGCAGCGGAATCAGGTTGGGAACGAAACCGTGGTCGGGAGCCGATTCGATGACCATGGTCAGCTTCATGGCTGGGGCTTCCATTTCGACTGCTGTCTTGGCGTCGGGGTAGAGAGCGCCATCGATAATGTCGGTCCAGTGGACTAGATCGGCCACGGACGCGGGATCGAAGCCGAAACGCTGCTGCGCAATCATGGCGATGAAGCTGGTGCAAGATTTGAAATCGGGATCGTAGAACTTGCGGTTGCTTTGGTCCTGCTCGAAGTGTTCGGCGTCGGCCGGCGAGAGGAAGGCGCTCTCGTGATGGTCAAACCACCAGGTAATTTTGGGCGAACTGGAGTATTTGAAGTCGACGATCGCGTTCTCGTCGCCGTCGAATTGCCGTTCGTCGAACAGAGCGCCGGCACGGTGGACCAGTCCAGTGAATTCGAACTCAGCGTCGCCGCGGATGCGCTCGCGGTAGAAACGGGAGAACAACGCGGCGGAGGAAGCTCCGTCAAAGCATTTGTCGTGATAGAAGACCCGTACGCGCAATGAATTCCCCAATCGGCCAACAGAATTCCCGCCGGCCGAAAACCACGCTGCTGCCGTGGAATTGGGGCGAGGGTAAAAGCTAATAGGATTGACAGCTTACAGGAAGAAAGTCAAGCGCGGGAGTTTTGAGGAGTGGTACGGTTGAGAGTTTTCTAGGCAACCTCGCTTGGTGGCGCTCCCGCAGCATTCCCGATCCCCGCGAGATCCTTCCCTTCGCCTGAAAAACGGCTCCGGTCAGGATGACTCCATTTTCGGAGGAGCAGTTTACATCGCGTTCGCTTGTTTTTCCGCCATGTCGCCGATTACGGGAAGCTTGTACATCTGGCCCTGATTCGCCTTCAGCGCCATAAAGATCAACAGAATTAATGTTGCGAGAGAAACCAGGCCGTGCAGGGGAAAAGTCAAAAGAATGAAGAACGGAATTGCAGATACGATTCCGAGCGCGACGTGAGCCACTAATGACGCCACGCAAATAAAGATGCACTGAAACGAATGGAAGCGGACGAAGCGGTTCCTGTTGTAGGGCTCCAGGACGAGAAAAATAATGGCCGGGATGAACGTCACGTAAGCCAGCATTCCGGCGGCGGTGTCGTTCAATCCAGCGGTACCGGCGGGCGCGGCTGCGGGAGCCGAAGCGGCACGACTGGCGCAGGCAGGACACACCGTGGCACCGTCGGAGATCTGTGCGCCGCACATGTTGCAGAAAGGCATAGGGGAATCCTCCTCGCCACCGCAGACGGGCCGACCAGAGCAGTGTCTCGGCTTGGTGCCCCAAGCGGCGTCGGCGGCAACGTATCAGAGAAACAAAAAAAAAGCAATTTCTATGAAGCGGAGCGTGGAGGGGGTTCGATCGAACTGGCGTACTGAGCGGCAAATTCACCCAGCACAGGCAGGTGGAACATCTCTCCCTGGAAGGCTTTCACTACCAAGACCAACCAAATCACGATAGCCGCGAGCGCGACGACCGCGGCGACCACCCACACCAGCAGCGGGCCCAGCACCGGGACGATAAAGAGAACGACACTGGCGAGTTTCAGGGCGATCGCAACCAGAATGGCTGCGGCCCAGAGCAACAGGCACTGGACGGAATGGAAGCGCAAAAAGCGATTCTTGTTGTACGGTTCAAGAACCAGGAAAACGATCGCCGGAATAAAAGTGAAATACGCGAGTGCGCCTCCGACATTTTCGGGAAGAACGCCGACGCAGTCCTGGGCACGCACTTCCACATGCATGGGGCGGCCGCAGCCTGGACAAAAGGCTGCGGACTCAGGCATTTGAGCAGAGCATTCGGGACATGATGTCAGGGGGACGGTCGTCGGATCCATTGAGGGGCACCATATCAAAATGGCGAGGCGGGCGGCAAATCACCAGGAGGATTTCAGAGCGCGCGGGGCGCATGGTTTTTCTTGCGGCAGTCCTCGCAGACGCCGTAGATCTGGAACGTGTGCCGGGTGGTGAGGTAGTGGTAACGGCGTCCGATCTCCTGCTCGAGTTGGCCAACTTCCTGGGAAAAAAATTCGACGGAACTGCCGCAGTCGGTGCAGACCATGTGGTGATGGCTGCGGCGGTTGTACTGGTGCTCGTAGCGTGCGATGCCGTCGTGGAAGGCGACCTCGCTGGCCAGCCCACACTCGGCCAGCAGCTTCAGGGTACGGTAGACGGTGGTGTAGCCGATGCGCGCGTCTTTTTTCTGCACCAGGCGGTGGAGTTCGTCGGTGGAAAGATGGTCGCGGGTTTCAAGGAAGGTGCGGAGAATGGTGTCGCGCTGGGCGGTCTGCTTCAGGCCGACGCCCTTCAAGTGCTTGTGAAGGATTTCCTGGGCTTCTCGGACCATCTGGCGGGAGATGGTGGGCTGATCATCGATGCGTTTCTGGAGCATGGCGGGTGGAACGGAATTGGGTCGAACAAGGTCAGGATACCATCCGGCATCTTGAAAATGAAATTCATTTTCACCGCCGGGCGGGGTGGCGGGTCGTGGAATACAATCAGAGATTCCTCATGAGCACATTAGCCGAGATCAGCCCACCCAAGTCGCGACGTCCTCCCGTTTCCCGCATTCTGTTGTGGCTCCTGCTGGCTGTGCTCGTGATTGTGGCTGGCCTTGTCGGATACGGCTACTACGTCGCGCATGCTGCCCTGCCCCAACTCGACGGACGGCTGCAGGTCAATGGGCTCGCGGCGCCGGTTACCGTAACGCGCGATAGTCACGGGGTTCCCACGATTGAGGCGGCAAGTCTTGACGATCTTTTCTTCGCGCAAGGCTACGTCACTGCACAGGACCGGCTGTGGCAGATGGACGTGATGAGGCGTTACGGCGGCGGAGAACTGTCGGAGATTCTCGGGGAAGACCTTTTGAAGCTGGATCGCGAGCAGAAGATTTTAGGTCTGCGGGCGGCGGCGAAGAAGGCTGTAGAACTTCTGAGCCCCCGCGACCGTGCTTTCTATGAGGCCTATGCGCGTGGGGTGAACGCGTACATCGGGACGCGCGGCGACCGGCTGCCGATCGAATTTCGCATTCTGCATTACGCGCCGAAGCCCTGGCTGCCGGAGGACTCAGCGGTCGTCGCCAATTCGATGGTGAAGGACCTGAACTATCACTACTTCTACGACGCGCTCAGTCGCGAGAAGATTCTCGCCAAGCTGGGGCCGGAGCTGACTGCGGATTTGTATGTGAACCGTTCGTGGCACGATCGTCCGCCGACGGTGATGCGGGAGGATCTGACGGAGCCGGATAACACAGGTGGTTCCGATGACGAGGACGACGACGATTCTCCGGACAATTCGGTGACGCAGAAGTTTCCGTCAAGCACACCGGAAGGCTTGCCGGTCGCGGCCTCAGGGGCTAAAGCCCTTCCAGAAGACAAGAATCTAATCGCAGCGCTGAAGGCGCTGCGCCACCCAACACGGCGCTTACCAGAAAACTCCGAAGCCTTGTCAATCGAGGCATTGCCGGCCGAAGGGCCGCCGGTCAATGGATCGAACGACTGGGTGGTTTCCGGGGCGCACACGGTGACGGGCAAGCCGCTGCTTTCGAATGACATGCATCTTGGCCACCAGATGCCGAACCTGTGGTACGAAGCGCATCTGCGCTCGGGCACGCTGGATGTAGCGGGCGTGACGCTGCCCGGGATGCCCTATGTGATCGTGGGGCACAATCAGCGGATTGCCTGGGGATTCACGAACGTTGGTCCGACGGTGACCGACGTTTTCATCGAGAACTTCAATGCGCAAGGCGCGTATCAAACTCCGAGCGGGTGGGTGCAGCCGGAGCATCGCGCGGAAATGATTCACGTGAAGGGCAAGCCGGACGTGAATGTGGATGTGAAGATCACGCGCCACGGACCCGTGATTACGGAGCTGGTTCCCGGCGAGACGCGGCCGTTGGCACTGCGCTGGACGCTGTATGACGGGTTGCACATTCCATTCTTTGACGTGAATGCGGCGCAGAACTGGGATGAGTTCCAGCGCGCGTTTTCGCAGTTAGACGCGCCCGGGCAGAACGTGGTGTATGCCGACGTCGACGGAAACATTGGGTATCACACGACGGGCAAGGTTCCGATCCGGGCGGCGGGAGATGGCAGCCTTCCGGTGAGCGGCGCGGATAACGCGCACGAGTGGATTTCTTATATCCCGTTTGAAAAGCTGCCGAGCATCTATAACCCTCCATCGGGAATTATTGCGACGGCGAATGGAAGAATCACGCCGGACGGGTATCCGAATTCGATCAGCATGGAGTGGGAAGCACC
>Ga0187819_10000266_pt1 | contig 25414 bp, 17 predicted proteins | sample NC_wetland_sal_i_15_FD_132411 | JGI IMG/M metagenome (GOLD analysis project Ga0187819, IMG submission 132411) | Wetland sediment microbial communities from Neuse River Estuary, North Carolina, USA - SO4_4 | ecosystem: Environmental > Aquatic > Freshwater > Wetlands > Sediment | place: USA...
AGGAAATTCCGCTGGGCGTGCGCACGTTGTCTTCCAGGACGCAGAATTCGCCGGTCTTGGAATCGCGCACCAGATCGATGCCGCAGATGTGCGTGTGGATCCCTCGCGGCACTTCGATGCCGATCACTTCGCGCAGGAAATGTTTGCAGGAATAGACGAGCGAGCGGGGAATCTGCCGGTCGGCAAAAATGCGCTGCTTGCCGTACACATCCTGCAGAAATAAATTCAGCGCTACGACGCGCTGTGCGAGGCCGCGATCGATGCGCTGCCATTCGGAATTCGGAATGATGCGGGGAATCAGATCGAAGGGAAACAGCCGCTCCGTCCCACGCCCGTCGCTGTACACCGTGAACGTAATCCCCTGAAGAAGAAAGGACAGGTCGGCGTGTTGGCGGCGCTCTTCAAACTGCGCAGGAATCATCGCGCCAAGCTTCTCAAAGATCTTGGCGTAGTGCGGACGCGGCACATCGGGCGCCGAGAACATCTCGTCGTAAAACGGCCCGACCTGATAATCCCCGAATAGCCTCTGTAAAGGCATCTGTGAAGGCACTGAGGCCATGGAACAACTGTAACAAGAGCGCTCTGTATCCATTCTACGAAAGAATCTATCGGTACCATCAGGAATTCGGTGAATAGGCCTGGAGCCAAAAAAGTAGACGCGTCTTGATTTGGGCCCAATTCCGATGTGACGGGTGAACATTGCTGCGTTCAGTTAGGGCGGCAAGAACATTCTATAAATGTATTATAAAGAATCACTTATGAAGTGGCGCTGGGGCGTTGGATTTGGTATCGTTGCCAAACCAAATCCTATGAAAACTCTCAAGACTTTCCTTCTGGTTTGCGTTGCATTGATTCTCTTGATTTCGCCCGCCGCTGCGTCAGCGAGCACGCGCGGCATGGGGCGGTTCGCGGCATTTTTGGTCGCGCCGGATATCCACACGGACGCGGACCGTATCGCCGAGTTGGAGCGGGAAGTGGCCGATGCGAAAGGCTCGGCGGACAACTCATGGATGCTCGTCAGCGCCGCGCTCGTTCTCCTAATGACCGGACCTGGACTGGCACTGTTCTACGGCGGCCTGGTGCGGAAGAAAAATGTGCTGGCGACCATGCTGCAGAGCTTCGCCATGATGTCCCTGATCACAATTATGTGGGGCCTGTTTGGATATAGCCTCGCCTTCGGGTCGGGCAACAGTTTCATCGGAGGATTCGAGTATTTGTTCCTGCGCGGCGTAGGAGCGGAACCGAACGCCAGTTACGCCGCTACGATTCCGCACCTGACTTTCATGGTTTACCAGCTCATGTTCGCTGTGATCACCCCTGCTCTGATTACCGGAGCCTTTGCCGAACGAATGAAGTTTAAAGCCATGCTGGCATTCATGGCTCTTTGGTCAGTGGTGGTCTATAGCCCGATGGCGCACATGGTGTGGGGCAAGGGCGGATTGCTGAACGCTTCTCTCGGCGGTGTTTTTCCCACGCTGGATTTTGCTGGCGGGACCGTTGTTCATGTGACCTCGGGAGTTTCCGCCCTCGTTTGCGCGCTCTACCTCGGAAAACGTCTGGGTTACCCGGACGAGTCCGTCCCTCCTCATAGCGTGGTCCTGAGCTTTATCGGGGCGTGCCTGCTGTGGGTGGGCTGGTTCGGTTTCAACGCGGGCAGCGCGCTTTCGTCCGGCAGCCTCGCGTCGAGCGCTTTTGTGGCCACGCACTTCGCGGCAGCTACGGCTGCGGCGGGTTGGACTCTGGTCGAGTGGAAGAAGAGCGGCAAGCCCAGCGCTTTGGGGGCCATCTCCGGGGCCGTGGCAGGACTCGTAGCGATTACTCCGGCCGCCGGCTTCGTGAAGCCAATGCCGGCCATGGCGATCGGATTCATCGCGGGCATTCTGTGCTACCTCATGGTCGCGCGGGTCAAGGCCCGTTTTGGATATGACGACTCACTCGACGCGTTTGGAGTCCATGGGGCGGGCGGAACAATTGGTGCGATTCTTACTGGAGTTTTTGCCGTCAGCGCCGTCAATCCCATATTCAAGGACTCGAATGGAAATGTTCTGGCTTCAGGACTCATTGAGGGAAATGCGCACCAGCTCGTGAATCAGCTGATCGGCGTGGCAATCGCCTGGGCGCTGGGGATCTTCGGGACTCTCGCCATCCTAGCGGTCGTCGACAAACTCATCGGCCTTCGCGTTTCGCCGGAGCAAGAAACTCAAGGGCTCGATCTTTCTCAGCATGGCGAAGAAGGATACGACTGGGAGACTTCCATGTAGCTACTGGTTTTTCCCTCGGGGTCGTGCCATTCTAACGAGCGCGGTTCTTGGTATGGTAAGAGACCAGAAAAGCTGGCATGCCTACACAGTCCCCACTCAGCAGTGATTTGCGCGAGCACTACGACTCTGAATCCGTACGCCTCCAGCACGATTTTTCCACGACAAAAAATGGGCTGAAATATTTGCAGGAAAGATCGGCCCTTGTCGATTCCATCGCGCGCCGCCTTTGGGCCCAATTTGCCGGCTCCGCGGGGCTCGAATCCTCCGGGATTGTGTTCGCCGCCGTCGGAGATTTTGGCAGGCAGACTCTTTTTCCTTATTCGGAAATCGATATCGTGTTCCTCGCGGCTGCGGGCGAAGTGGCGGAAAAATTCAAGGTTGCGATTCAGAACCTTGCGCAAGGCATGAGGGAAATTGGATTGAAGACCAATGCCTCCACGCGAAATGCATCGGAATTCGCGCAGCTGGATTCCGAAAATGCGGAGGCGATTCTTTCCCTGCTGGATTGCCGGTTTCTTGATGGCGACCGGGAACTGTTCTCCACCCTTCGGAATCGGCTGATCCCTTCTCTCATGGTCCGAGAATCACAAACCCTTGTTGAGCGCTTGGCCGAATTGACGCGCAACAGCCACCGCAGGTTTGCGAACACGGTGTTCCACCTCGAGCCGAACGTGAAGGAAGGTCCGGGCGGATTTCAGGACTACGTCACGGCGCGCTGGCTTGCCGCCATAAGCGCCATGGAAAAGCACGGCGGCTGGCCCGATCCGCAATCCTATTTTTCACCCGCGAACCAAACGGCGATGGATTCGGCGCTCGCTTTCTTCGCTTCCGTGCGTTGCTTCCTGCACTTCCGGAACAAACGAGATCACAATCTTCTGACGTGGGATGCTCAGGACGAAGCGGCAGCGCAGAAAATTGGAACGCAAAATACGAATGTCACAAGCGCCACCGATTGGATGCGGATCTACTTTGGCCACGCACACGCCGTCGACCATATTGCCGGGCAGCTTCTCGAGGAAATGCCCGCGGCGCAGTCTCTCTTCTACAGGCAACTGGAAACCTGGCGCACCGGTTTTTCCGATGAAGATTTTTCCGTCGTGGACGGATTGATATTTTTGCAGAAGCCGGAAAATTTATCCGATGCGGGTCTTTTCTTTCGCACTTTCCGCCTGATTGCCCAGCGCGGTTTCAAGCTCAGCCCAACTGCTGAACACCAATTGGAACTGGCGAGGCCGCACTTGGCCGCGAATCTTCCCTGCGGCGGCGAGTTTTGGCGGTTTCTGGAAGACATTTTGCCGGAGCTCCATGCGGCGGATGCGCTGCGCGCGATGCATTCCCTCCATCTGTTGACCCTCTTTTTGCCGGAGTTTCGGGGGATCGACGCGCTTGCTCTGCGCGACGCTTCCCATCGTTTCACCGTGGACGAACACACGCTCCAGGCAATCGAAATACTGCACAATTTGCGGCAATCCAAGTCCAAATGGGATGAACGTTACGCCGGAATTCTCGGCGAGCTGGACCAGCCCGAGTTGCTCAACCTCGCGATCTTGCTGCACGACACAGGGAAAGCCGTCACGCCCGTGGATCACATACCCGCCAGCCTGGAAATAGCTGGAAAGTGTCTCGCGCGCCTGGAGCTTCCCGAGGCCGACCGCGAAACGGTGCTCTTTCTGATTCAGCACCATCAGGATTTGGGCGCCGGGCTCCGGCGGGATATCTTCGATCCGCGCACCATCGCGCAATTTGCGGAGAGTCTCGGCAGTCCGGAATTTCTGAAAATGCTCTGCCTGTTTACGTATGCGGACATCAAAGCCGTCAATCCGGAAGCGCTCACGCCGTGGAAAGCGGAAGATCTCTGGCAGCTCTATATCGGCACCGCGAACTATTTCAACCGCAGCGTGGATGAACGCGTCCACGGCGATGCCAATGATGAAGTCCTGAACCACCTTCGCTCGCTGGCCGCTGCGGCGGGGCAGAAGCTGCAAACATTTTTGGAGGGCCTGCCGAGGCGATATCTCCGCACGCATCCTGTAGACGAAATTCTACGGCACTTCGAGATGTCCGGGCGGCTCGGCCAGGACCCTGTTCAACTGGCGCTGAAGCGCTCCCGCCACTGGTACGAACTGACGGTCGTGACCAAGGACCGCCCGCGCCTCTTCTCAACCGTCGCCGGAACCCTGGCCGCCTGCGGCATGAACATCGGAAAAGCAGGCGCCTTCTCGAATGCCAGCGGCACCGTTGTGGATACGTTCTCCTTTACGGACCGGTATCGCACCCTGGAAATGAATCTTCCCGCCTGGGAGCGATTCAAGACCACGGTCCACGACGTGCTCTCCGGGAAACGCGACCTCAAACGCATGCTTCGCGAGCGGCTTGAAATGGAAAAGGATCAGCCCGAAAAAATTGCGGGAACGCTGCAGATCCAATTTGACAACGAATGCTCCGCGCACAGCACGTTGATTGAGATCATTACGCAGGACCAGCCGGGACTCCTGTACCGGATCAGCTCGGTCTTCTCCCAGCAGGATTGCAACATCGACATCGCCCTGATCGACACCGAAGGCCAGACAGCGATCGACGTGTTTTACCTCACGACTTCGGCTGGAAAACTTGCCCCGGGGCATCAGGAACGCTTGCGCCAATCCCTCATCAAGGAATTCTCCGAGTAGGAAGCACTTCGCAGCGACGGTGTCTCGCCGGCATTTCAGGTTGAAAGCCCCTATTTCACTTCCTCGATCGACAGCACATGAATGATGCGGTTCTTCTGATCGAGTGTTCCGGTGATCTTCACAACATGCCCGACATACTTTTCGGATTTCCAATCTTCATCGAGATAGAAGTTTGACTCCCGTGTATCGTCGTAGATGATGAGATTGACCCACTCCCTGGGTTCATTGGTTCCCTCTAGCAATCCCACGAATGTTTGGGTTTGCGAATCTGCTTGCTTCCCGGTCGGTGTGCTCGGGCCGTTTGCAAGGCTGGGAATCGCAGCAATTCCGAGGAGCGTGGCCCCGGCCACGCCCAGCAATGTTATGTTTCTTTTCATAAATCACCTCGACGAATGGCCAACGCAAGCGGTTATCACTGATTTGCCCCGTTCAAACTCAGGCCCTTTTACAAGGGTCCTTCCTCTCTTGGGGAACCGGCCTGGCGTGTACCCCGCTGGTCATTCCACACCAATTTGGATGTCAGGTTCTTGTACAAGGTTTTGCTCGACCAATATTGACGATCCGTGGGAATTTCCGTCCCATTCCTCATCCAATGAAACCATTTCGGCGTATAGTAGTCAGAGAGAGAGAATTAATTGCCAGGCACAGCGGGTGCCAGGAGGTTTACGATGTTGGTCAAGCGATCCCCTGACCTGAAGTATTCGGACATTACGCCGCGCAATATCTACTTGAACCGGCGCAAGTTCCTCTATGGGATGGGGTTAGTGGGCGGGTTGGCGCTGGCGGGGAAGAGCTTGGCGGACCTGATTAGCCCTTCGACCCGAACTTATGCCTCCACAAAGCTTCAAGGCATGTCTGGGAGTCCCTACAGCACCATCGAGAGGGTTACCCCTGAGCAGCTTGTGACGACGTACAACAATTACTATGAATTTGGCACGGAAAAAGATCAGCCCGCGAAGAATGCGCAGAAATTTGTGACTTCCCCCTGGACGGTTTCTGTCGAGGGGGAATGCGCCAAGCCGCGAAAGTACTCGATGGACGAAATCCTGAAGCTGGCCACGCTCGAGGAGCGCATCTACCGGCATCGCTGCGTGGAGGCGTGGTCCATTGTAGTGCCGTGGATCGGCTATTCGTTCAGCACGATTGCGAAGCTCGCGGAGCCCAATTCCAATGCGCGCTTCGTGGCGTTTGAAAGCTATTTCGACAAAAAGCAAATGCCGCTGTGGAGTATCGCTGGAATAGAACTTCCGTATGTGGAAGGCCTCAGGATGGATGAAGCGATGCATCCCCTGACGCTGCTTTGCATGGGCATGTACGGCGAAACGCTCCCGAATCAGGATGGCGCGCCTGTCCGGATGGTGATTCCCTGGAAATACGGATTCAAGAGCATCAAGTCGATCGTGAAAATCAAATTCGTCAAGGATCAGCCGCCGACAACCTGGAACATTACAAACGCGCATGAATACGGTTTCTACTCCAATGTGAATCCGCACGTGGACCACCCACGCTGGAGCCAGGCCAAAGAAGTCCGCCTGCCCGGTTATTTCAAAAACACGCCCACGCAAATGTTCAACGGCTACTCGGATCAAGTCGCGAGCCTTTACAACGGCATGGACCTGAAGAAAAATTACTGAGCGGAAATCGACTATGAATTCCATCCTGACCAGCAAATGGACGAAGGTAGTCGTGTTCCTGATCTGCCTGGTTCCATTGGGCATACTCATCTGGGAAGCGTTCGCCGGCAGGTTGGGTGCAAATCCCACGCAATTTCTCGAACACGCGACAGGAGACTGGACGCTGCGCTTCGTGGCCATCACCCTGGCGGTCACGCCGCTTCGCAAAATTCTTCGGCAGCCGCAATTGATTCGCTTCCGGCGCATGCTGGGATTGTTCGCGTTTTTTTACGGCTGCTGCCATTTCAGCGTGTACCTGACGTTTGACCAGATCTTTGATCTTCACGGCATATGGGCGGACGTGTTGAAGAGGCGTTACATCACGGTGGGATTCACGGGGTTCGTCCTGATGATCCCGCTGGCCCTTACGTCCACGGCGGGTTGGATCCGCAGGATGGGCGGACGGCGCTGGGCCATGCTGCACCGCGCGATTTATTTGACCGCCATCGCGGGGGTCATCCATTACTATTGGCTGGTGAAGTCCGACGTCCATTTGCCCCTTGAATACGCCGCAGTGATGGCGGTCCTTCTGGGCTGGCGCGTCTTCGACCATTATGCAAAGCCTCGCCGAACCACGCCTGCAGCGGTTCCAACTCGCAAGGAACAGACATCTGCCGTGTCGGAATAGATCCTGTGGCGCAGGCTTCCGCCTGCGGGGTTTGGTCTTTGCGAGGACGAACGTCCAAAGGCTGAAGCCTGCGCCACTTATGCCTTGCAGAATTTGCGTTTTTCCGCTCCACGCGGCTAGAATAGGTCCCCCTGGCACTCTCTCAGAAGGGCATTGGTTCTTGTATTGTCGCAACCGCACTCCCAAACCGAAGAAAAAGTCGGTCTTCCCTATTGGGTAGACCGAGTCCTTGAAGAACATTCAAACGTCGGCGGAGCCCTGCCCGCGGAGCCGATCCACGACCTGCGCATCTCCTTGCGGCGGTGCATTCTCATCGCCGATGTCATGATGGACCTCGACCCGGGATGCGACTGGAAGGCCATGCGGAAATCGGCGCGGCGCACGTTCCAAAGGCTCGGGACGCTTCGCGACACCCAGGTCCTTACCGGATGGATCGAGAAGCTCGGTACTCCGGGCGAGGCCTCGACGGATGTGCTCCTCGCGGCGCTGAAAAAAAAGCATGAACAGGACCGAATCGACGCGCGCGCGGCCATCCGTGAATTCGACCGGAAAGAGTGGCGGACCTGGCGTAGAGAATGCGCCAAGCACTACCGTCGCGTCTTGTCCGACCGGCCCGCCTGCGAATCTCTGGTCCTCGAAATCTGGGAGAACGTTCGCGAACTGAATCGCCGGGCGCAGCGTAGCCGCAGCTTTCTTGCCTATCATCGCTTGCGCGTGGGCCTGAAGAAGTTTCGCTACGCCGTGGAAAATTTTTTGCCGTCGATGTATCCGGGCTGGGCTCCCGATCTGAAGCTCCTGCAAGACTTGCTCGGGGAAATTCATGACCTTACGGTTCTCGATCAAATGATTGTGAAGAGCCGCAAACTTTTCGAGGAAGCCGTCTTTGCGGGCTGGCGTACGAAGGTGGCAAGCGAACGATCTATGCGTTTTCAGCAATACCGAGCGAAGATGTCTGGAAAGGCGTCTCCGCTGCGGATTTGGCGCGAAGGACTGCCTGCGGAGAAAGATTTGCGCTCTATAGGACTCGCGCGGCTCGGGGAATGGGCCTCATTTGTGACGCCGGATTTTCCCCGCGTCCGGCGCACCGCGCGTCTTTCCTTGCAATTATATGACGGCCTCGCCAATTGCGGACTGATCGGTAAGGAATCACAGATTGAGGAGCGGTTTATTCTTCACGCCGCGGCATTGCTTCAGGAAGCCGGACGCTTCAAGAAAGGGAAGGCTTATCACAAAGAATCCTTCCGCATGATTCACAAGCTCTCTCCGCCTCCGGGGTGGACGAAAAAGGATCTCGAGTTTGTTGCGATCGTCGCGCGGTTCCATCGGCGCGCGTTGCCCTATCCGGACCATGAGAAATTAAGGGCCTATGAGTTGCCTCTGCGGCAATCGCTGATCCGCTTGGCTGCCGTTCTGCGCCTCGCGAATGCGTTCCATGCCAAACCGTACCGGGCGATCCGCCGCCTGCAGGTTGAAAATGGGCCGGGATTCCTCGTGATTCGCGCGGAAGGTTTTCGCGACCGGGATCCCATCAACGCAAAACTGTCCCTCGCGAGGCGGTTTATGGAATTTGTATTCCAGCGCTCCGTTCACATCCTTGCGTCAGGAACGCGCATGATGGTCCCTCGAATCGTACGGCCTGCCGTGCGCAGCGACGCCGCCTGAGTCGTGCAAGCGCCCTTGCGTGTGCGGTCTTAAAATCAATCGGACACTCTGCCTAACTAGCGCCGATCGCAAAAACCGCACAAGAAAGAGCGCCTGCGCATTTAAAACGCCAGCCGCAATGAAAATTGCATGTCCCGCGGGTCCTGGGCGCTTGTTATCGAACCAAAACTCGAAGAAGTGCTGAACATCCTGCCGGCCCCGACAGGGGCATTCAGATTCGGGTGATTGAAGAAGTCGAAAATGTCCAGGCGGAACTGCAGCTTCATATTTTCCCTGACGGGGAATTCGTTCATCAGCATCGCATCGAAATCATCGAGTCCGGGCCCTATCACAATGTCCCGCCCCGCGCTGCCGTACGTGAACGCAGCGGGCATCGCGAAGCAGGCCGTGTTGAACCACTCCGCCGCCGTTTTGGGGCCGCTGTTCGGATTGCAAGTGAGATTCGGGCGTTGAGACGGCGCGGACAACGGTTCTCCATTGTTGGCGACGTCGGTCGAGAGGTTCACCGTGAAGGGCGCTCCGCTTTGCAGCGTCCAAATTCCCCCCACTTCCCACCCGCTGAACGCGGTGTGCACCCAACCGCTCGAATTCCTCAGGAGCGGAATCTGAAACAGAAAATTTGTGACGAAGCGATTCCGATGATCGAAATCCGACAGGCCTTTTTCGGCTGCCAGATTGGCGGGATCCTGGGGAAAATTGGGCCCGGCATTGTCCGCTCCGGGATTGGAAGCATCATCCAACGTTTTTGACCACGTGTATGTAGAATTGAGCGTAAAGCCCCGCCAGACGCGCTGCGTGAACGTCAGTGCCAGCGCATTGTACTTTTCCCAGCCGTCCCAGGTGACGCTTGGGAATCCGCTCATTTGCGGAATGGGTCGGACGTGCAAGCCTGTGGCCGGATTCAATCCATCGTCCGGGAAGAGATTCTGGTACGTCTCGTTGTCGGCGTGCACGGTATACGATCCGATGTATTGCGCCTGAAAAGAGGTAGTAGACGACAGGGCCCGCTCGACCGACAGGTTCCACACATTGTTGTATTCGATTTTATAGTCGTGGTTGATATTGTTCGCGCTGACCGAGCCGTTCGCTGGAACCCCCAGAATTTCCTCTGTATTGCAGACGGCGCCACCGCACAACGTGCCGTTGTTGGTCACCGTCTTCGCAAAGTAGAAGGGCAAGTTCAGTGCGGCATTTTGAATGATGCTGTAGGCCGCCTGATTCGTATAGATTCCAAATCCCGAACGAATCACCGTCTTGTGGTCTGGCAACGCCCAGGCGAGGCCAATCCGCGGCGCAAGCCGCAAAGGGCGTCCCTGAAGCAGGCTGTTATTCCATCCGGCTTGCGCGGAAGTGACATACGGGATCGGAATGTCGGCCAGCAAAGCTGTCGCCGCAGACGAGATTTGGCCTTGGCTGTTGCTGGCGATCACAAACTCCCCGCCCGGCGCCAGGTTGTTTACGATCGCCATATTGTTGTTCGCATCGGTGACGTTCTGGTTGTACTCGTAGCGGACGCCGATATCGAGCTTGAGGCTGGGTACAATCTGCCAGGCGTCCTCAATATAAAATTGCGCCCAGTTGGTGCGGCCGAGCAAATTTCCACGCCCCTGCTCTCCCACCGTTCCTTGATTCGGGTCGCCCAAAAGAAAATCCGCCAACGCGTTGCCCGTCCATTTGCCCGTGAAAGCAAATGTTCCTCTCGCGTTCTGCGCATTCACAGGATCGAAATCCAGGTGGAAAAGGTAGCCGCCGAATTTCACCGTGTGCGTGCCATGGTGCCAGATGACGTTGTCATACAGTTCGTAGTCATTGTCCTGGCGCGAGACGTACTGCGTCGATTCCCCCAACGATGAAAAGCCGGTGATGGTCACATCGGGATAGCCAGTGTCCAGCGGATTCGTGCTCACGCCTTGCAGCCCCGTTTGTCCGGCAAAATTGATTCCCGCATTCGGGCTCGTTTCCCCTCCGCCTACCCACATCCAGCCGAATCGCAGTTCGTTGAGCCAGGGCGTGTTGAAGACATGGCTCCAGGTGGCGGAGAGATTGTCGGTGTGGGTTCGCAGGTTGTATCCAAACGCAGGGAAGAGCGCTTCGTTCAGCGCGGAAGATCCGAAAGGAAGGAGTCCGTTGGCGTCGAAAATGGACCCGCGGACAAAGACGCTGTCGTTCGCGCTGAACGTATGGTCGATCCGGGCGTTGTACTGATTCACATCCGTCGTGGAGAGGGCCGTTTGATTCAGATTATTGCTCCCGGCAAGGCCCGGTGTCGGCATGGGAATTTTCGCCAGTATGGCGGCTGCGACAGGGTCGATCGTCGGGATTGTGTCGTTGGCGAAAGGCGTTCCCGTGCTTGGATTGTTGACCGTAATGCCCGATCCCGTAAAGTTGCCGCTGCGTTCCAAAGCGGTCGGCACATGGAAAAGCTGGGTTTGAGACTGTCGAATGCGCTCGCCTTCGTAGTCGGCAAAGAAAAACGACTTGTCCTTTTGAATCGGCCCGCCAATCGACGCGCCGAATTGGTTTTGCTTGAACGGAGGTTTGGAGGACGTGGGTGCGACAAAGAAGTTTTTCGCGTCGAAGATATCGTTCCGCACAAACTCAAATACGCTGCCGTGGAAATTATTGCTGCCGGATTTCGTGATCACGTTGATCACTCCCCCCGACTTTCCACCAAACTCCGCGTCGTAGGAGGTCTGATTGATATTCACTTCCTGAACGGCATCTACCGAGGGGCTCAAAACCAGATTGTTGAAGGCCTCGTCAGTGACTGACACGCCATCGACGAGATACAGATTATGCCCGCTGCGCTGGCCCAGAATTCCATAGCTGGTTCCCGTCTGCGCCAGCGCCGAGCCGCGCGTTCCCGCCGGCGGGACCGTCACGCCCGGCGCCAGTCCAACCAGATCGATAAAATCACGCCCTTTGAGCGGAAGGTCGATGACTTGCTGCTGCTGGATGGTGTCCTGAATGGCCGCTGATTCCACCTGCAACAATCCAGGGGCCACACTCACGGTCAGGGTCTCGCTTTGTTCTCCAAGTTCCAGGGTAAATGCCTGGCGGAGATGTTCCCCGGCATGCAACTCGACGCTCGGCTGCACAATCTGCTTGAATCCCTCCATGCTCACCGTGAGGTTATATTTCCCGACGGGAAGCTGGGCCAGCAGGTATTCACCAGCCGCGTTCGTCTTGGTTGTGTATCTTAGTTGTGTGCCGGACTCGACGGCCGTGACAGTGGCGTTGAGGACGACGGCTCCCGTCGGGTCCAGTACGGTTCCATCGATTTCGCCAGTGTTCATCTGACTGAACATGGGTGTCGCAGCAATCGCCAAAACACCAGCCAGAAAAATAGCCGCGCGAACCATCCCTGCGAGTTGCTTCAGCACAAAAGGGCCTCGACTTGAGGGTTAAATACATACCCACAATTACTGCGTGGAAATGTCGACCCGGAACAGTCTGGGGAATCGGTCCGCACCAAAAGAGCCACCCAACCATCCCGCGAGACGGTCAAATCGAACCTGCGAACTTGAAATTACACTGGAAGTGAAACGTGCTGCTGTAAGGATGTTGTAAAAAGCCCTAGTAGGACAGGCTTCAGCCTGTCTGGTTCAGAATTTGGTCGGGATCAAAAAAACAGGCGGGCGAATGATTATTTTACGTAGATTTTACTTAGAACCGATCAAGACGCCGCCGCCTCTGTCGTCTTGGTTTCCATTTGCCGCACAGAGTGCTCCGCGCAAGGCAAATGCAATGTAAACGTGCTGCCGCGCCCCGGTGCGCTTTTCACCGTAACCTGGCCCTTCATCGCTTCCACGATGCTCTTTGCGAGAGGCAGGCCGAGCCCGGTGCCGTGAATCTGCGCCGCCGTCACGGAAGGGCTGCGATAAAACGGCTCAAAGATATGCCGCAATTCCTCGGGAGCGATTCCGATCCCGCGATCGGAAACACTGATCTGAATTTCTGTTCCCGTCAATCCGTGTTCGGTCAATCGAGCCTGAATTCCGATCCACTTTTGTTCGCTGCCATATTTCAATGCATTAGTAATCAAATTCTGCACACACTGGGAAAGGGCCGGGAGATCGCCCACGATTCGCGGCAGGTTCGGCTCGATTTGTTGTTCCACGTGGAACCCTGCCGTTCGAATGAGTCCGGCCGTGCCGGATAGCGCGGAGTCGAGAATCTCCGGCACTTCCAGGGGACGAAGACTATAGCGTTGCTGGCCCTCCCGGATCGCGGCGAACAATAGAATTTGTTCGACCATTTCGAAGAGTTTCCTCGCTTGCGCGCCGATTACGGATCCGTATTGTTCCAGCTGCGGTTTTCCCTCCACCACGCCGTGGGCGATATTTTCGGCCGCGGAACTGATCACCGTCAGGGGAGTCCGCAATTCGTGGGAAACTGCCGTGACAAAATCCATTTGCAGCTTGGCCAGCCTCTGCGCGCGCGTGCTTGTGAAGATCAGGATCGCCATGCTAATCACCAGCAGGAAGAGCACGCCAAAACCGATCGCCAGATCGCGGCGGCGCGAATCCGCAATGAAGGCGCCAAGGGCTCCTCCCCGGCGATGCCTCACGATCAAGCGCCAGTCCTGGTCCGCGCCTTCGTCGTGCAAGAGGGGAAACCACGAGACCGCGACCGAGGCCGCTGGCCCATTTTCCTGCGAAGGCGTATGAAAAATGTGAATCGGAGACCCTTGTCCGTTGCCGCGCAGGCGCCCGAAAATATTCATCGTGCCGTCCGCGTCGGCGATTTCCGCATTGCCGAAGCCCGCATCCGAAGAGTAGAGAAGGCTTCCCGGATTCCTGCCGCTCGTCACGGCAACCTGGTAGTCGAGTCCTTCCGTGCCGCGAAAATATCTCTGCGCCAGGCCCGGAAGAATATTGTTCTGCACATCGTTTCGGTCCAGCACGATCACGATCCAGTCCAGAGCATTTCGTGCAGAGGTCTGGGGGCCAGCGGATGAAGGATTGCGCGCGACGGAGCGAAGCAGCGCGGGGATCCGCGGTTCAAACTGCCAGCCGGCCAGAGGTCCGCCGGTGTAAAAGCGATTCGCGAATTCCACGTTAGCGTCCTCAGGCGCGGAAGTATTCGCTCCGCCGTCACTGGAAGAAGGGCCGTCGCGGCCAGGCTCGGGAACAGGCTGCTGAATTTCTTCACGCAACTCCTGGAAATTCGACGGCCAGTTGCTCGGCTCGAATCGCTGGCCGGAACTTGCGAGTCGAAAGACTTGCGCGGAAGACGCCTCGCCGGGCCGCAGGATGTAAAGCCCCGCAACGAGATTCGGATTCGCCGCCGTCTTTTTCCAATCCGCGTATCTTCGCGCGTACTGGTCCCAATCTTCCTGGGTGCTGGAATCGGGATCGACGCGCAGAGCGACGCAAACCTCGGAGAATACGCGGAAGAAATCGAGATGCCAATTGATCATGGACATCTGCAAGCTGTCGGCCAGCCGGATGCTCGTGGCTTCGCTGACCTGATTGCTCCAGCGGTATTGCAAGACCCCCAAAACGATCACCACGATCACGGCGAGAACGATGATGACCGTCGAGAATTCACGCTCTTTAATGGGCAATTTCATAGTTGGCCGCGCTAGGCCTTGAATTTATATCCGAATCCCTGCACCGTCAGAATAAATTTGGGCTGCTTCGGATCGTCTTCCAGTTTTTGGCGCAGGCTGGCGACGTGCACGTCCACGGTCCGCGTGTACATGTCCGTGCTGTAGCCCCACACTTGCTTCAGAAGTTCCTCGCGCGAAACCGTCGCGCCGCGATGTTCGATGAGATAGCGCAGCAATTGAAATTCGCGCGCGGAAAGATTTAAGGGTTTGCCGTCGCGCGTGGCCTCCGTGCCCATCAGGTCCACGTGGATCGAGCCGAAATCAATGCCGCCGGTTTGGGCCGCCGGCCGAATGGGCGCGCGGCGCATCAGTGCTTCAACGCGGGCCATCAGTTCCAGCATGTTGAAAGGCTTCGTGACGTAGTCGTCCGCGCCGATTTTCAGGCCGCTGACCTTGTCGCTGGTCTGCCCGCGGGCGGTGAGCATGAGGATCGGAGTGATGAGCCCGGCTTCGCGGATGCCTTTGCACACGTCGAATCCGTCGCGTTTGGGCAGCATGACATCCAGGATGATCAGATCAAACGGGAGTTGAGTGGCCTTCTCGAATCCCTCGTCTCCATTAGCGGCGTAGTCAACAGCGTAGCCTTCCTTCCGCAAGCGGTCGCCCACGGTCATTTGCAACGCCTGCTCGTCCTCAACAAACAGCACATTTCCGCGCATCCAAACTCACCGCCAAAGCGTCCAAGTTACTGCATGGGACGCGTTTTGTGTCCCTTGAAGGAACACGTATTGAAGCTGAATTCTTGACACGTTTTCTAGCAGGATGCTAGCCTCGATACATTAGCACAGCCTCCGCCGGGTATTCGGAGGCCAGAGATGAATCCAAAGCGCACCCCAAGCCGCCGATATGCCGCTTGCATTCTCCTGCTATCGGGCATATTGGTTTTCGGCATCATCCAATGGAGTTTCCTCCCTATACTAATTCAGGATGGTCCGTCCAATAGCACGGCCGTCCTGGAATTGTCGGCGAGCCATACGTCAAAATTTGCGGCTCCGTTCAAATGTCTTTTCGGAGATGGGCTGAATCCGTGCCTCGTGCAATCGAGGATCACCGTGCGGAGGATTGCGTCCAGGATCGTCCGTTTGCCGGATGCCCCGGTTTCCGGCCAGGATGATATTTCCCTTACCCACCGCCCCCTGCGCGCCCCTCCTTCCGCATAACAACTAGCAGGGTCAGGTCCCTGCGGTGATTCCCGTTGAAAATTTGATGGCAGGCCGAATCGTTCCGGGCGGCGAACGGAATATTCGCGCCCGCCGATGGGACGCAACGGCCAGCCGGCAGCCGCCGCAAGACAGCGGCGAGCGTGAACATAACCCCGGTCGCCAATGGTTCATGTGCGGCGAATTTCGATTCAGGAGATCGAATGAATTCAACTCATTTAGACCCAGCCACGCTGGACACATTGCGCCAACTCGATTCGTGCAGTGTGGCAAACGCCATCGAAAGATTCGGCGTCCGCCTGCGCAATTCGGGATTTGCCGATTCCACCGTGCGCTGCATTTTTGACGATTTTCCTCCCATGGTCGGTTACGCAGCCACCATACGCGTCCGCACCGCCGATCCACCCATGGACGGAGATAGTTATTACTACCGGCTCGACTGGTTGGACCATCTCCTGAGCGTTCCAACTCCGCGCGTTCTTGTCATACAAGACTTGGACCGGCAACCCGGCTTGGGATCTTTCGTTGGCGACGTCCACGCCAATATACTGAGGGCGCTCGGTTGCGTTGGCGTCGTGACCAACGGTGCCGTGCGAAATGTCGATGCGGCCCGGGCCCTCAAGCTTCAAATGTTCGCTGGAAACTTGTCGGTCTCCCATGCGTTCGCTCACCTCTTCGATTTCGGCGGCCCGGTCGAGGTCGGCCACATGCACGTGCAGCCGGGAGACCTGCTGCACGGAGACCGGCACGGAGTGCAAACGGTTCCGATCGAAATCGTGGAAAAAATTCCCGCGGTAGCGCAACGAATGTGGGGCGAGGAGCGGGAGATCATAGAGCTCTGCCAATCGAGCTCCTTCACCATGGAGAAGCTGCGCTCGGATGTGGCTGCTCTCAGAACGAAAAGGAAGAGTATCAAGGATTGAGGCAATGATACGAGGTCGCGGAGGTTATCGAGTGAGGCGCATCCCTAAAATCTTGAGTTTCCTTACATTCTTGATATCTGTCGCCACCTTCATTGGTTGCGGCGAGGAACACAAGGCGGCCGCCGACGACGCCGCAAACGCTCCCACAGCCGCCGTCGTGAAGGTGACTCGAGGAAACATCTCGGACAACCTGGAGATCGCTTCGGAATTTCTGCCATTTCAGGAAGTCGATGTCTACGCAAAGGTTTCCGGCTACATCCAAAAACTTTACGTCGACTACGGAACCCACGTAAAGCAAGGGCAAATCCTCGCTGTATTGGAAATTCCGGAACTCCAACAACAATTGCAGCAGGATCAGGCTTCGGTCCGCCGCAGCGACCAGGAGTTGACGCGCACCCGAGAGGATTTGAATCGCGCGCAATCGGCCTATACCGTCGCGAACCTCACCTATACGCGGCTCGCCGAAGTGCAGAAGTCGCGTCCGGAACTGGTCTCACAAGAAGAAATTGACGTCGCCAATGGCAAAAATCTGGAAGCGGACGCGGAAGTGTCCGCGCAGAAAGCGGCGCTGGCCGCTGCGGAGGAAGCTTTGCTTGCCGCCAAGGCGGCGCTCGGCAAGGACCAGGCCATGTTCGATTACGCGCGCATGACCGCACCGTTCGACGGCGTGATCACCCAGATTTATGCGTTTACCGGCGCCTTGCTTCCGGCAGGAACTTCCTCGAACAAGGGCGATTCCGCCCTTTGCCGCCTTTCGCAAAACGATCTTCTGCGCCTTGTGATTCCGGTTCCCGAGAGAGCGGTTTCCGGCATTCAGATTGGGGAGTCAGTGGCCGTCAATGTGTCGGGCATGGACCGAGCCTTTGAAGGGAAAATTATCCGCTTCTCCGACCAAATCGATATGGCCACGCGCACCATGCACACCGAAGTGGATGTTCCCAATCCTAAGTACCAGCTGGTCCCCGGAATGTACGCCTCCGTAAAAATTCCTCTTCACACAGCGGCGAAAGTTTTGACCGTGCCTGTGCAGGCATTTCAAGCCGGCGCCGAAGGGAAGGGAATCGTGTTCGTTGTGGGGCCGGGGAACAAGATAGAACGGCGCGAGGTAGCAGTGGGTTTGCAATCCTCATCTGATGTCGAAATCACATCCGGACTGCAGGAAAACGAGACCGTCATTTTTGGAAGCTTGAGTCAATACCGGCCCGGTGAAATCGTCGCACCCAAGGTCGTCGAGCCGTCGAGCATGAAATAGGCCTTTGGAATGGGCCACTGGAATAGGCCATTGAAACAGGAGAGATAGATGCCATCATTTGCAGTCCGCCACCCTTATTTGATTATTGTGTTTTGCCTGTTCGTCGTCGTTTTGGGATTGACCAGCCTGGCCCGCATGCCGGTGGATATGTTCCCTCCCATCAATATTCCGGTCGTGCTGGTTGCGACCTTCTACAGCGGTATGCCTCCGCAGCAGATCGAGGCCGACATCACAGATACGTTTGAGCGGTTCTTCACGCTGGCAAGCGGCGTGGACCACATGGAATCGCGATCCTTGCCTGGGGTAAGTTTGATCAAAATTTATTTCCAGCCCGGCACGGACGCCGATGCGGACGTCACCTCGATTTCCAACTTAGCCATGGCGGACCTGCGCAGACTCCCTCAGGGAACTCTGCCCCCTGTCGTTTTGAAGGTGGACGCCTCGAGCTTGCCCGTGTGCCTGCTCACGGTTGGAGGCGAAGGGCTGAACGAAACCCAATTGCACGATTATCTGCAATTTCAGATTCGCAACCAGATCGCGGGCGTTCCCGGCGCGACCGTTCCGCCCCCCTACGGCGGCAAGTACCGGCAAATCATGGTCTATGTGGACCCGCAGAAGTTGCAGGCCCATGAACTCAGTCCCATGGATGTGGTTCGCGCGACCAACGCCTCCAACTTGATCTTGCCTGCCGGCGACGTGCGCCTCGGCCCGATCGACTACAACATCTACACGAACGCGCAGGTCGCGGATGCCAAGGGCCTCAATGAAGTTCCGCTCAAGACCGAGGGAGAAAAGTCGGTTTTCATTTCCGATGTCGGGAAAGCGGTGGACGGCGCGGCCCTGCAATATAACATTGTCCGCGTGGATGGGCAGAAGTCCGTGTACGTGGCGGTCCAGAAGCAGGGAGGGGATACCAATACGATCGCCGTCGTGAACGGGATCAGAGCCGCCATAAAAGACCTGCGAGATATTCCCTCGCAGATGAAGACTTCTGTCGCCTTCGACCAATCCGTATTTGTTAAGGAAGCTATTTCCACGGTGTTGCGCGAAGGCGGAATTGGAATTCTGCTGACCGGGTTGATGATCATGATGTTCCTGGGAAGCTTTCGCGCCACGGTCGCCGTTTTCCTATCGATTCCGATTTCGGTGTTTATCACATTTTTCATCCTGCATAGCGCCGACAAATCGATTAACGCCATGGTGCTGAGCGGGCTGGCGCTTGCGTTTTCACGTCTGATTGACGACTCCGTGGTGGTGATCGAAAACATCTATCGCCATCTGGAGATGGGCGAAGAGCCGGCGGTAGCGGCCGTCAAAGGGACAAATGAAGTCGCGCTGGCGGTCTTGGCCATCATGCTGGTCGCGGTGGTCGTTTTCTTTCCGGTGACGTTTCTATTTGGTGTGAGCTCGTATTTGTTCGGCGCGCTGGCCCTCGGCGTGGTTCTCGCGCTCTTCGCTTCGTACTTCGACGCGGTGACGGTCGTGCCGCTGTTCTGCGCAAATTTTCTGAAGGCCATCCACGAGCACGCCGAAGGAGAGCCGGGAAAGAAGAAGTCATGGGGAGCGAGGTTCCATGCCGGGTTCAACGCGAAATTCGAGGTGATGTTGAATTTTTACGAGAAATGGGTGCGGAAAGCGCTCGAGTATCCGGGAACGGTGGTCGTGGGTTTCCTGATCTTTTTCTTCCTGTGTTTCCTGTTGTATCCCTTCATGGGCGTTTCCTTTTTTCCGCGAACCGACGCCGGCCAATTTGTCATTAACCTGAAGGCGCCAACCGGCACCCGGATCGAGCTGACCGATGATTATGTGAAGCGCGTGGAAGACATCGTGCACCAAGTTGTCCCGCCCAAGGAACTGGAAACCATTGTCTCTAATATCGGTCTGACGCCCGACCTTTCGTCGTTGTTCACGCCAAACTCTGGCATGCACACCGCATTTATTCAGGTGGGCTTAAAGGAAGACCATAAGGAAAGCAGCTTCGCTTACATGGATCAAGTGCGCACGCGCATCGCGTCTCAAATTCCGGAGCTGCGAACTTACTTTCAATCCGGCGGCCTGGTGGATGCGGTACTCAACCAGGGCGCCCCGGCGCCAATCGACGTTCAAGTGAGCGGAATGGACCTCAACGCGGACGATCGCATCGCGCAGGGCCTGGCGCGCCAGTTCCGGGTGATTCCCGGAATTTCCGACGTTTATATTCCCCAGGATATGGATTATCCCGCGCTGCAGGTAAACGTGAACCGCGCTCGGGCGAACGAACTGGGCCTCAATCCTCAGGAAGTTGTTGACAATCTTATTACTTCTCTGACTTCGAATGCGATGATCGCCCCCGGTTATTGGGTGGATCCGAACAGCGGCAACAACTATTTCGTGACCGTGCAGTATCCGGAAAATCAGGTGCGCTCAATTGAGGATTTGAAGGCCATGCCCCTGCGCGGCCTCGGCTTGAAACTTCCAACCTATCTGAATCAAGTCGCGGACGTGAGCATGGTTCTGTCCCCGACGGAGGTGGACCACTATCAACTGCAAAGGTCAGTGGACATCTACGTAGCTCCCTCGGGCGAAGATTTGGGGAAGCCTGCCGCGGCGATCTCGAATATCATCGCCGACACGAAGATTCCCTCAAACCTCCGAATCAACATGCGCGGTCTCGTGGTGACGATGCAGAATTCCTTCCGCAGTTTCGGGATCGGCTTGGTTCTGGCCATCCTGTTGGTCTACCTGATCCTGGTCGCGCAGTTCGCATCCTTCACCGATCCCTTCTTGATCGTGCTGGCCGTCCCCACGGGCCTGGTGGGAGTGATCATTACATTGGTTTTTACGGGCACGACGCTGAACATTCAGTCTCTGATGGGCATCGTGATGCTGCAGGGGATGGTCGTTTCCAACAGTATTTTGATTGTGGACTTCGCCAACGTCCTCCGCAGCGAGGGGCGCACTGTGGTCGACGCCGTCGCGGACGCTTGCCGCATCCGTTTGCGCCCGATTCTGATGACCTCGCTCGCGACAGTCGTTGGCCTGCTCCCGATGGCGTTCAAGCTCGAGACAGGAAGCGAAGCGTATGCGCCGCTCGCACGAGCCATCATCGGAGGCCTGATCTCGTCCATCATCCTGACGATTTTCGTAGTGCCTGCGGCCTACCTTCTGATTTACAGGCGCCGTGAATCTTCGGTTGGCGCCGCGGCCGTAGGGGAGGCGCACTAATGGTCAGCTCTCGGCGACTGCTGCTCTTTGTAATTGTGTCCGGCGTAGGCTTCGCCGCCGTCCCCGGTGAGGCGCAAACACCTCCGCCAATGTATTCAACGCCTGTCCCGGCGCAACCACAGGCTCAGAATCAAACTCAGAATCAAACCGCGCAGCGCCTGACTTTGACGGACGCGGAGAGCATCGCCATCCAAAATCATCCGCAGATCCAAGCCGCCGCGCAATTGGCTTCGGCCGCCGCTGCGCAGGTCAAAGAAGTTCAATCCCTCTATTATCCGCAAGCGAACGGCGCCGCCACCGGCACGAAATCAGAAACCGACAGTCGCATCGGCGCTGGATTTCTGAACAGCCCGTCGGTTTACGATAAATTTGCGGATGGAGTCTCCGTGACTCAGCTCGTGACCGACTTTGGCCGGACGCACGAGCTCTCCAAGAGTTCGCACTACCATGCGCAAGCGGAGCAGGAGAACGTCATCACCACGCGCGCCGACGTGCTGCTGCGCGTCAACGTGTCCTACTTCGGCGTCATGAAGGCCCAGTCCGTTCTAAAAGTCGCCGAGGAAACCGTGAAGGCGCGCCAGTTAGTTGCCGATCAAGTCAGCGAGATGGCCAAGAGCAGCCTGAAGTCCGGGCTCGACGTGAGTTTTGCAAACGTGGACTTGGCAAGAGCACAACTTCTTTTGGTGCAGGCGCAGAATGACGTGCAATCCTCGTATGCGCAACTTTCCGATGCGCTGGGCTATTCTGATCAGCGCACATTTCAGCTGGTGGACGAGCCTATGCCGGGCCCTCCCCCGCCCGATGTTGCGCCGCTCATCACCGAGGCGTTTCAGAATCGGCCGGAAATCATCAGTCAAGGGTTTGACGTCAAATCGGCGCAAAGTTACGCCACTGCGGAGCGAGATCTGTGGTTTCCCACGATTTCGGCCGCAGGAGTGACCGGCCTTATCCCTATTCGGCAGGATCCTTTGCCCAGCCGCTACGCCGCGGCGGGATTCAACGTCAACGTGCCCATTTTTAACGGACGCCTCTTCAACGCCGAGCACGCCGAAGCGAACGCGCGGAGCCACGCGCAAGAGCAATTCCTCCGCGACCTCCAAAACCGCATCGCCCAGGACGTCCGCACATCCTGGCTGAACGTCATCTCCGCCTATCAGCGGCTTTCCCTCACGCAACAACTGCTGGAGCAGACCACGCAGGCTTACGATCTGGCCAAGGGGCGCTACCAGCTGGGCCTGAGCTCGATCATCGAACTCAGCCAGGCGCAATTGAATTTGACCGAAGCGCAGGTCGAGCAGGTGAGCGCGCAGTACGACTACGAAAGCCAAACCGCCAATTTGAATTACCAGTTGGGCCGCGTGAAGTAATTAAAAAATCATGGGTCCAAAAATGCATCTGCGCTCTTGACAACCCAATTTGCCCAGCCCTATGCTGAGGCCCTTGAAAATAGCCATTGGTTCCGACCACGCTGGATTCGACTACAAAGAAAAAATAAAGGCGCTATTGTCTACGCTCGGGCATGAGGTTCGCGATTTCGGCACATTCAGCGCCGAGCCTGTGGATTATCCGCTTTTCATTCGTCCAACCGCGGAGGCGGTGGCGCGCGGAGAGTTCGAGCGCGGCATCGTGCTCGGCGGATCGGGAAACGGCGAAGCGATGGTCGCCAACAAAGTGCGCGGCATCCGCTGCGCGCTTTGCTGGAGCTTGGAAACGGCCCGTCTGGCGCGGCAGCATAATGACAGTAATTGCCTTTCGCTCGGGCAGCGAATGATTCCCGAGGACCTGGCTTTGGAAATTGTGAAGGTATGGCTGGTGACGCCGTTCGAGGGTGGGCGGCACGTCCGCCGCATTGCCGAAATTGAATAAAACCCGCTGAAACATCCCGAGGTGATCATGAACCGGTTCTTCAAAATATTTTTCGTGATCGGTTTGTGCATCGTGGCTCTGCTTGCCGTGGGAATAACAGCGACGATTGGGTGGCGTCCGTTCATCGGCCCGCGTGTGCGCCCCCTGACCAATCGAGTGTTTGAACGAACCCCGCAGCGCTGGGCGCGTGGGAAGTATTTGGTGGAGAACGTCGCGCTATGCGCCGATTGCCATTCGCCGCACGATTGGACCAAGCACGACGCGCCAATTCCTCTCGGCATGGAAGGCGCGGGCGAGGATATGTCGATCTTGAAAGGTTTGCCCGGCCGTGTCGTGGCGCCCAACCTCACGCCCGATCCCGAGACCGGAAGCGGGACATGGAGCGACGATGCCCTAGCCAGGGCGATTCGCGAAGGGATCGGGCACGACGGCCGAGTCTTATTCCCCATGATGCCGTATGAAGGCTATAGGCATATGCCGGACGAGGACCTGGCTTCAGTAATTGTGTTCCTGCGATCATTGCCGCCCGTTCGAAATCCACTGCCGAAAACGGAGATCATATTTCCTGTGAAATACCTTATTCGCAGCGCCCCGGAACCGGTTACGGATCCCGTGCCGGTGCCCGACATCTCCGATTCCGTGAAGCGCGGCAAGTTTTTGGTCACCATCGCGCGTTGCGAAGACTGCCACACCCCTGCGAACCGAGGCGAGCCAGTTCCGGGTCTGGATTTGGCAGGCGGGCAGGTATTCGAAGGCCCTTGGGGGAGAGTGGCCACAGCGAATCTGACTCCGGATCCTTCGGGTATTCCGTATTACGACGAAGCTTTATTTCTCCAGGTGATGCGAACAGGATTCGTCAAGGCGCGCGCATTAAACCAAATCATGCCTGGCCCCATTACGGCGGCATGACCGACGATGATTTGAAGGCCATTTTCGCCTATCTGAAAACGGTCAAGCCCGTTCATCACGTTGTGGACAACACCGAGCCGCCTACGTTGTGCGTGATTTGCAATGCGATGCACGGCGGCGGAGATAAGAATCAGAAGAACTAGTTTGAATTCATCGGTACAAATTTAACGGCATTTCGCCTGACGTGATCGAATGCCGCCCTGCTATTGCCCGATGACAAAAACTGAAAACGTGCCGGGAATCACCGGAGGCCGCGCCCGCGGATTTTCAGGCGTTGGAGCCGGACGCGGACCAAGTTCCGCTCCCGCGACATACACCTTTCCCGTTTTTCGATCGACTGCCATCGTCCGGGCTCCCACTTGCGTGGGCACGGTTTGCACCAGTTCATATTCGTCGGGAGATTTCTGGCGGAATATCCAGAGAGCGCCGTCGGCGCCCGTCGAGAAGTAAGCCAGCCCCGTCTTCGGATCGAATTCCGCCGCATCCACGCCGCCGCCAATCGGGTTGGTGGCGACGATCTTGCCTGATGTGGCGTCCACCACGGCCATCATGCCGGCGCCGCGGCATCCAATAAAAATGCGCGAGTGGACGCGATCCATGTCCATGCTGCTCGGCGCCTCACACGGAGCGGTGGGCCACGTATCCAGCACTTTCAAGTTTCTGGCATCGAGTTTCAGCATAGTGTTGCGGTCCTGCATGTTCAGAAAAACATGGCCTGCTTCGTCTGAAGCCAAGTGTTCCGTTCTGCCGCCGAGATTGTCGATCGTCCCTGCGATCTGTCCGGTCTTTGCATCGATGGCTGTGATGCGTTTGCTGCCACGATCCGCGGTAAAAATGCGTTTTGTCTCGCGGTCATAAATGATTCCGTTCGGGTCGTCTCCCACCCTCACTTCACCGATCTTCGCGAGTGTTTTGAGATCGAAAATCACGACCGAGCCGGGATTGCTTTCACTGATGAAGCCGCGCCCAAATTCGGAAGCGATGGCGGCGCCATGCATGTCTGGCCCGCCCGTGATTCTTCCGACGATGGCCCCCGAATCGAGGTCCAGCACCACGATTTCCGTATTGTGCGAAACGTACAGCCGGCGGGCATCGCTGTCGGCCGCGACGTAATCCCATCCGCCGTCGCCGGGAATCGGGATTTTCTTGATCAGATGATAAGAGCCCGCAGCGCCGGCTCCGATTGCGGCGAGAATAGCCAAAGAAGCAGCAGCAAGCCACGGAATTACCGTCATATTTTTCGGCATCGTATTTTTCCCCGGCTGCGTTGTAGCGCCGGCTTCTCGCTTGTCAAGATTGAAGATGGGCCGGCATCTTTGCAATTTCTGACGGTCAAAAAAAACTGCCGGCGAGACGCCGGCGCAACGAAACCCTGCGTCCCACGGGCCAATATCGGAGTGAGGCAACACCGACTAATTTCCGGCAGGAAGCTGAGAAACATCCCATCCGCCGCCGAGCGCTTTCACCAGGAGAACGGTGGACGTCAATCGGCGCGTCAAAAGACTCACGGCGGTGCGTTCATTTGCGAGCGCCGCGTTCTGCGCGGTAATCACGGTCAGGTAGGTGTCGAGTCCGCCCTTGTAGCGGTTGGTG
>Ga0187819_10000268_pt1 | contig 25398 bp, 23 predicted proteins | sample NC_wetland_sal_i_15_FD_132411 | JGI IMG/M metagenome (GOLD analysis project Ga0187819, IMG submission 132411) | Wetland sediment microbial communities from Neuse River Estuary, North Carolina, USA - SO4_4 | ecosystem: Environmental > Aquatic > Freshwater > Wetlands > Sediment | place: USA...
GCGGCGGCGATGGGGTCGAAATCCTCGCCATGAAAGACGGTGGCCGACGGTGGATTCAGCAATTTCTTGACGCGCGCGATCAGGTCCTGGGGCTGAAAAGGCTTGCGGATCAGTTCGTCAGCTCTTGCGGACATGGCTTTTTCGGCGACGCTGCGGTTCACGATGCCGGACATCAGGATGACCGGGGTTTTTGCGAACTGATCATTTTGCTTGATGAACTCGCAAACGGCATAGCCGTCCTTGTCGGGCATGATGACGTCGGTGATGACGGCGTCGGGCGGAGTTTCCGCGAACTGAGCGAGCGCGGAAGCAGCGTCAGCGCAGGTGACGACGTGAATGTTCTCCTTGCGGAAAGCGATCTTGATGACCTCGCGCATGGTGGCGCTGTCGTCAATGAAGTAGACGGTTGGAATACCGCCGGATTTTTGAGCTGGCATATCGCTCATGGATATTCCTTTTCGAGATGGGCCTTTTCGACCTCGGCATTTTCGATTTGCGGCTCTTCAGCTTGCGGAGCTTCAGGTTGCGATTCTTCGAGCCTGTCGCGCTCGCTTTCATCGAATTCGCGCATAGCGTCGAGGAGCAGATCGGTGGCGGACCGCAGCACGGTGCGCTGAGCGGCGGTCGCGCCATACACGAATTTGTAAACTCCCTTGCCGGCTGCGTGACAATTGCGCACGATCTGGGTGACGGCTTCGTCGCCGAATAACGTGCCGCATTCGGCGTGAAAGATTTCGCCAGCCTCGAAAAAGATGATTCCGTCGGTATCGGAGGCGTTGATGTGCAACGCGCCGGTCTGACGAGATTGGCCGAGCATCTGAATCACGCCCGGCAAGTCGAGATGCGAAAGATTGCCGGTGAGGGCAGTATCGGAGCTAGCCAACATCTGGGTGGGTTGAAAACCGTCTTGCCGGCTGAGCAGGAAATTGCGGATGTGCTCGGCGGTTTCAGCGGGCGGGCGTCGACGATCCACGAGATCGTCGCACCCCGCGCGATATGCTTCGAGGAGCGCCTGATCTCCGCCGCTGCCGATCGCGATCAACGGGATATTCGCGGTTTTAGGATCGGCGCGAAGAATGGGGGCCATCTCGAGCGCGCCCATTTCGCGAAGGTTCATGGCGCAAAGAATGGCCATGGGCGTGTTCCACTCGAGCATGGTGAGGGCGTAGGCGGCTTGAGTGGCCGGGACGATATCGAAGCCGAGCTGCTTCAACGCGTCGCCAAGGCGCTTCGAGAAGTACACGTTGCTATCGATGAAGAGGATGCGCGGAGCACTGGGCGGCGCGGTCATGAGGGCACCCCAATGCGATCCGCGGCGGGTGTCGCGCCGGGCGTTGTGAGCGGCTGGGTCACAACCAATTCGAAATCGAGAACGTCGATGACATCCTCGCCGACAGCGACGCGGCCCCTGATGTACGCGGGCTGGGTGGGGTCGCGCGGGAGCATTTCGCCGGAAATGAGTTCGCATTCGCCATCGACGGGAACGGCGCTCAACTCGCTGGTTTTGCCGAATTCACGGCGCGCGATCAGGTAGAAGCGATGCACGGAAGAGCGCCGTCCAGTAAGGACTGTGCTCGCATCGTAAACGGGAACGATTCGCGAGCGGCGAACGATGACGCCGGAAAGAATTTCGGAAGTGTGCGGAAAGGTATGCAGGCGCACGGGAGGCGCAAGCTCGGTCACGATGCCGGCATCCAAGGCGAAGCGGCGGCCGCCAAGCTGAAGGAGCACGAATGAGGCCGGCGAATTGGCGGCGGAGTTCACGCCTGAATCGCTCCTTCCACTTGCGATGGCGGCTCGAGGCGAGGGGCGATGCGGTCGAGATGCTCGAATTGCTCGCGCGTCAGGAAGCCGCCGGGCTGAACGACCGGAATCAAGCGATCTTCGAGATAGGCGAATCCGCGATACCAGGTGCGTTCTTCGCCGGAAAATGCGAGAGGCAGCGGGTAAACGGCCGGAATTTCGGCCATGCGCTCGATGGCGTCAACGAGAACTGCCGCGCGGAACTGTCGCAGGATGAGCGCGAGCGTGGGGCGCGTTACCGGCAAACGGAAGTGCGCGCATCCGCTGATGACGTAGAAAGTGCGGTGCGCGCGTTCAATGATGTGGTGCACTTTCGAAATGTCGGAGCCTTCGAATTCGACTGCCGTAGCCGCGAGGCTGTCGGTGCTGCGAATTTCCTTTACGGCTTGTGCCGCAACGGCGAAGGTCTGATTCGCAATCGAGAAGAGAATCACCTGCTCGGGGCGGCGCGTGCGCTCGGACCGGTGCGAATCGTAGGGTGAGAGGCTCATCGGACACCTACGGGCGCCAAACGCGCCAATTTCGCGACGCGCTTTTCGATGGCCGCGGCGATTTCGTCGAGGGGCAGGATATCGTCGACGGAGCCGGTCTTGATGGCTTCCGACGGCATGCCGAAGATGACGGAGGTGGCTTCATCTTGCGCGAGGACGTATCCGCCGGCGTTCTTCATGGCCACGACGCCCTTCGCGCCGTCGCCACCCATGCCAGTAAGGACCACGCCGAGGGCGAAGGTGCGGGCGAAGGAGGCGATGGTCTCGAAAGCCACGTCGGCACAGGGACGATAGCCGTCAATGCGCGCGCCTGAATCGAGCATGATGTTGCCCGTCGAAGACAGGCGGAGATGGTGAGAGCCGGGGCAAAGGTAGATCGAGCCAGGCTGAGGGGGCTCGTTGTGCTCGGCTTCTTTAACTTGAAGAGGCGAGATTTCGGCGAGCTGAATGGCGAACTGCTTCGTGAACGCCGCAGGCATGTGAAGAACAAGGAAAACGGCGGCGGGAAGATCTTTCGGCAGGCCGCCGACAACGCGCATAACCGCGGCAGGTCCGCCCGTGGAGGCAGCAACTACGATCATGGGGAATTTGCCGCCATTCTGGGCGGCGACGGCAGCGCCCGTGGCGGATATCGATGCCGGGGCGGGCGCATGCGGAATGGGGAGCTTTGAGCGAGTCGCGGTGCGAACGACGCGTACTTTGGCTGCGATTTTCAGCTTACGGTTGAGGTCGTCGCGGATATTGCGCATGTCGAGATCGACACCGCTGGAGGGCTTGGGAACGAAATCGATGGCGCCAAGTTCCAGCGCGCGCAGGGTGCTGGCTGCGCCTTCCTTCGATTCCGAGCTGACGATCACGATGGGCCGCGGATGATTCGACATGATCATTGCGGTGGCTTGCAGGCCGTCGACGTGGGGCATGTTGATGTCCATGGTGATCACATCGGGGCGCAAAGAATCGGCGAGAGTGACTGCATCGCGGCCGTCGCGAGCCTGGCCTGCCACTTCGAGCTGCGGGTCGGAATTGATCATTTCCTGGAGGACGCGGCACATGAAGGCGGAGTCGTCCACCACGAGGACGCGCAGCTTTTTTTCCGCGGGTTTGGTCATTTCAATCCTGGCGCAGCAAAACGCGAGACGAGCGACGTTCTTGCGGCCCATCGCCGCCAATCAAGCTTTCGACCGTTGAAATGAGCTGATCTTCCTGCACGGGCTTGGTCAAGAAGGCGGATGCGCCTTCTTTCATGGCGCGATCGCGGTGCTTGGCACCTGCGCGCGAGGTGACGACTAGCACGGGAATACGACGCGTGACCGGATCCTGGCGCAAATGGGCCATCAATTCGTAGCCGTTCATGCGCGGCATCTCGATATCGGTGATGATCAAGTGGCAGCCGACCTGGGCCACGATTTCGGAGGCTTCGAGGCCGTCGGAAGCGAGCTTGACGCGATAACCGGCCTTCTCGAGCATGCGGGCCATGAATTTGCGCACGCTGATGGAGTCGTCGGCGACGACGACCAGGCGCTCGTTCTCGATGGCGTCGACCGCCTCGGAAGGTATGCTGCCGGAGGCGACTGCTTCGGCACCGGGAGCGAAGAGGCGAGCGGCGGGCGAGGACGAGGGGAGCGCATGGCGCTCGGCGGTGTCGGCGGCGACGAGACGATTCAAGTCGATCAGCAGAATCAGGCTGCCATCGGAAGCGATGGTCGTGCCGGGGAACAATTTGACGCGGCGCAGGTAGTCGCCGAGATTCTTGATGACGATTTCGTCCTTGCCCAGAACTTCTTCGACAACGACGCCAACCTGTTTTCCCGCGACTTTCACGATGACCATGTGGAAGTAGCCGTTGAGCGGCTCGAGAGCAGGCAAGGAAAGCTGCAGGTCGAGACGCACGACTTCGGTGACGACGTCGCGCACGCGGGTAAGGAGTTTGCCGCCAACATCTTCGATTTCGCTTGGGCGCAGGCGACGGATTTCCTCGACGACAGCAAGCGGGAAAGCGAACACCGATTTGCCGCAGCGAACGAAGAGCGCCTGGGAGATGATCAGCGTCAACGGAACTTTTACAGTGAAGCAGGCGCCGCGTCCTTTTTCGGAACGGACTTCGACTTCGCCGTTGAGGGCGTGCACGTTGGCGCGGACGACGTCGAGGCCGACGCCCCGGCCAGCAAGTTCCGAGGTGGCGGAAACTGTTGAAAAGCCCGGGCGGAAGAGGAATTCACGAAGCTCGCGCTCGCTGAGTTCCGCGGCGGCTACGGGCGAAACGAGACCTGACTCGATCACGCGTTCGCGAATGCGTTCGTAATCGATGCCGTGGCCGTCGTCCTCTACTTCAATAAAGATGTGATTGCCGCGGTGGTAGGCGCGGATGGTGACATTGCCCTTTTCGGGCTTGACCGTGCTGCGGCGGTCGTCTGCGGACTCGATACCGTGCGCGACAGAATTGCGCGCGAGGTGAATCAGCGGATCGGAAATGTGCTGGATGATGTTGTTGTCGAGCTCGGTTTCGGCGCCTTCGAGGTGGAGTTCGACGGGCTTGGCGGTGGCCTTGGCAGCGTCGCGCACGGTGCGCGAGAGGCGCGTATAGAGGTTGCCGATGGGGACCATGCGCGCGGCGGTGATTTCGTCCTGCAAATTGTGGGCGAGCTTGGTGAACTCGTCGATATCGGAATCGACGCGAGTCATGAAGGACTCGAGCTGGGTAAGGACTTCGGTGACGTCGGCGGAAATTTCGGTCAAGGATCGCGCGAGGATGTTGAAGTCGTCGTAGCGATCCATTTCGAGTTCGCTGAACTCGAAGGTGTCATGGGAGCCACTTTCGGGCGGAAGCGAGAAGTTGCCGCGGAAGGTGTCCTTCTGCGGAGGCTGGCTGCCGGGCAACAGGGCGCTGCGCAGGCCGCTGAATTCGTGCTTTTCCTGAAACTCGGAAACTTTGCCGGACAGGCGGCCTTTCGAGAAATTCAAAACTTCGACGAGCTTGGCGAGTTCGGCGAGGCGCCCGACCATGCGGGTACGGTTGATCACGAGTTCGCCGACCGCGTTCATCATGCGGTCGAGGCGATCGAGGGAAATGCGCACGGACTTGGCTTGAGGCAGAGGCGCGGCCGCAGCAGGATGCGCCGCGGCTTCGTCTTCGGCGACGGGCTCCGCGGAAGCAGATCCGGCCGAAGCGGCGTGCTCGGCTGGTTGCTGGCCGGATTCTGCTTCTGCGACTTCAGGCGTAAGTTCGGCGACGCGCGCGAGGAGCGGATCGACAGCAGCCGCCATTTCCGCTTCGCTGGACCACTGGCGGTGCAGGAACTTCTTGAGGACATCGACGGCTTCGAGGCAAACGTCGACGAGTTCGGCATTGGGCTGAAGAACGCCGTCGCGCAGGAAGCCGATCAGGTCTTCGACGCGATGCGCAATCGCAGAAATGCGGTGAAGACCGACTTGCGCGGCAGAGCCCTTCACCGTGTGCATGGAACGGAAGAGGCGGTGAATGTCGTCGGGATTCGGCTTCGCTTCGAGCGCAAGCAGGCACTGCGTGACGGCCTGCAAATGCTCTTCCGCTTCAGGAATGAAGAATTCGAGGACTTCGTCCGGAACTTCGGCGTCGGCGGACAAATGCGCCGCAAAAGAGGGCGCGGTAGAGACAGCAGCGGCAGGTTCGGTTGCGGCAGCGGTTTCGTCTTGCGCGGCGGGTTCGGCGGCAGGCGGCGCCGGAAAGGCGAAGGCGTAACGCTGTTTGAAGGCGGCGATATCGTCGGCCGTTTCGATTCCAGTGGAGCTGATCTGCAGGAGGTCGAATTCGAGCACGGAAATCGCGTCGGAAAGGAATTCGGTCAAGGGGCCGTACATATCGGTAGTGAGGGCCGCGTTCATCGCATACTGGAAGATGTGGGCCATTTTCGCCGCGACTTCGGAGAACAGCGGGAAGCCGTAGCTGCCCGACGTGCCGGCGAGCGTGTGCGCGGCGATATAGAGTTTTTCGAGATCATCGTGCTTGGAATGCGGCTCGGTGAGCAGCCCAGAATACTCGCGGAGATACTGGAGATTCTCCGAAGCCTCCTGGAGGAACAGCTCGACCGATTCCTGGTTCGGGCCGCTCACGATACTCCCTCCACAAGAACGGGAACCTGACGCGTTTCAGCCGCAGGCGATGGTTTGCGATAGAGGCGGCAATCACCCAGAACGACGGGCTCGAATTTCACGGGCGAGTGCGACAGCGTCTCCGCGTGGCCGAGGAGAAAATATCCGCCGGGCTCGAGCGCGTCATAAAAGCGGCGAAGAATGGCGAGGCGGCGCGCGTCGGAGAAGTACATGAGCACGTTCATACAGAAAATGCAGTCGAGTTTGCCGACGTAAACCGAGTCGGCCAAATTCATTTGTGCGAAGGAAACCATGCGGCGGATGCGCGGGCGAACCTGGAAACCATGTTTGGTGGAGGTGAAGTAAGTTTCGACCTGGCGTAAGGAAACGTCCTGCAGGCTGCGCCGAGAGTAAAGACCCTTTTCGGCGTGACGCAGGGCGCGGCGGCTGATGTCTGTGGCGAGAATTTCGATTTCCCAGGCTTCCGCGAATTTCAGGGCGTCGCACAGGGTGATGGCGATCGAGTACGGCTCTTCGCCGGTGGAGCAGCCCGCGCTCCAGATGCGCAGAGTCCGCGGATTCCGCCAAAACTTCTTTTCCTGAAACTCCAGCAAGATTTTCTTTTCGAGGGCGTCGTAAACGCTCGGGTAGCGGAAAAAGGATGTTTCCTGGGTCAGAAGCTGCTCGAGCAACGATTCGTACTCGATGGCGGAACCGCGGATGTGGCGCAGCAACTCGTCGCCGCCGGCGAGACTTTTCTCCTCGAGATACTGGCGCAAGCGAGCCGAGAAGAAGCGCTCGCGCGAGGAATCGAACAAAATCGCGGAGCGCTGCTCGATCAGCGTGCGGATTTCGTCGAGCTCCGTCTCGCTGAGCTTCGCATTCGTAGCTGAGTGATGTTTCATGGCCGGGACGATTCAGCGCGCCGGGGTTTCGCCCGCGACGCAGCCTGGCCCTACCGGTGCGCCGCCACAGGAACGGCGGGACGCGCATCGTCCGCCGATTCGTTTGCGCGGGCGGACCGGAACTGCGCCAGCGCTTCGTTCAATTGCTCCGACAACTTGACCATGTTGCCGACGGTCGACGCAGTTTGCCGCGCGCCTTGCGTGGTTTGCCGCGTAATGCCGGAAATGATTTGCATGGCGTTGGCCACGCCTTCGGTGCCGCGCACCTGCTGCTTGGAGGCGAGCGAAATTTCCTGGACGAGTTCAGCGGACTGGCGAACGACGCTCGAAATCGCTTCGAGGGCTTTGCCGGCTTGGTCGGCGAGGCTGGCTCCGACTTCCACTTCGCGCGTGCCCTCCTCCATGACCACGACGGCCTCGTTCGTTTCGGCTTGAATGGCCTTAATCAGGGCCGCGATGTCTTTGGTGGCGCTGCGAGAGTGTTCTGCCAGTTTGCGGACTTCGTCGGCAACGACCGCGAAGCCGCGTCCGGCTTCGCCCGCGCGGGCCGCTTCGATGGCGGCGTTGAGAGCGAGCAAGTTGGTCTGCTCGGTGATGTCGTTAATCACGTTGATGATTTCCGAGATTTCGAGGGACCGGTCGCCCAGCGACTTGATCTTCTTAGCGGTGGCCTGGACCGAAGAACGAATACGCTGCATGCCTTCGAGAGTGTCGCGAACGGCGCGGTTGCCTTGTTCCGCGGCGTCGAGGGCGCGACGGGCCGCTTCGGCGCTGGCCTCGGCGTTGTTGGAGACTTGCTTCATCGAAACGGTGAGTTCTTCGACGGCGGACGAGGTGTTGGTGATTTCCTGGTCCTGTTGGGTAGCGCCGGCGGTCATATCGTCGGCGGCCTCGAGAATCTGGTTGGCGCTTCCGCTGACGTCGATGGCGGCTTTGCGAACGCGCTCGAGAACTTTGGTGAAGTTGTCGAGCATGAAGTTGACGGAATCGACGACGTTGCCGAGGGCATCGTTGGTGACTTTGCCACGAATGGTCAAGTCGCCGCGCGCGACCTGATTGATGGTATTGAGCAGGTCGGTGATGCTGCGCTGCAAGGAGTCCTGAGCCTGCTGATTGGTGATGGCCTGGGCGACTTTGGACGCGCTGCGATTGAAGTTTTCCGCGATGAGGGCAAACTCGTCGGTGCTTTGAATTTCCGCGCGGGCGCGCGCGTCGCCGGCAGCGAGGCGCTCGGAGAATTTGGCGAGCTCATCGACCGGCTTGAGCACACGCTTGCTCAGCGCCATGATGAGCGAGACGAGCGCGAGAATGGCCAGCGCTCCGGCGCCCACCAGGAGCGGGCTCACGCCGCCGGGCAAGGGAGCCGCCTCGGCGGGACGCAGGCCGGCGTAGTAGGCGAGCCCGCCTACGCCAAAGAGCGCTGCCCCGATCCAGAAGGCCAGCAGCCACAAGGTTGAACTCAAACGAGATTTCATGACTTCCTCCAAAATCGCGCGCTCACCGCGCCGGACGATTTTTCCGCACTTTCCGAACAATTGCGGGCGTTTTGCGAACACCCTGTGGTCCCAAGTTCTCTACGACAAGCGCTTGACGTCGCGCCGATGCGAGCTTGCTAAATCACCGGCACGGGAAAAACATCGGTCAAGCGCCTTAGATCGACGATCAAGGCGAGGCGGTCTTCGTGCCGCAACATGCCGCGGCAATGAGGAACGTCCTCGGGCGCCTGATCAAGCAGCGCGTCCTCGGTTGCTGAAAACGTGCCAACCACTTCATCGGCGGCGATGCCGAGGCGCAAATCTTCGCGGCGGGCGTCGCCTTTCAGGGCGGCGACGACCACATGCTTGGGCAACAGCCCCGGACGCCTGCCCTCGGTGAAAGCGATGTCGATCAAAGGCACGATCGTTCCGCGCAGATTGAAAATGCCCATAAGGAATGCGGGCGCGAGCGGAATGCGGGTTACGATGGGCCAATCGACAACTTCCTCGACTTCCAGGACCGACAAACTGAAGCGTTCGCGGCCCGCGCGAAAAACGCAGTACTGGCGTTCCGGGCGCCGCTCCTCGGCGAGAATTTCGTTGTCGAGGAGTTCGACGCCGTCGACATCGACGGGCAGCGCCGCGTTGTTGGGCAAGTCGGCCATCAGGCGAACCTCTTCACCTCGTTGATCAGCTCATCCGGCGTGAACGGCTTGGCGATGTAGCCGTTGGCGCCCTGTTGCTCGCCCCAGTAGCGGTCGCTGGGTGCGGTTTTAGAAGTCACCAAAATCACGGGAATCTTCGAATACGGCTCCTGGCTCTTCAATTCGCGACAGATCTGAAAACCGTTTCGCTGCGGCATGATCACGTCGAGGAGGATGACGTTGGGCCGCTCTTCCTCGATGACTTCTTCGATTTTCGTGGGATCGGAAATCCCGACGGAATGAAAGCCGCTCTGCTGGAGCAGAGACAGCATGAGCTTGACTTCCGCCTGGGAATCGTCCACGACCAGAACCTTCGTCACCCACCACCTCCACGACAGACAAGTCCACCTTCAGAGAATGCAAGTGCGCAGCCATGCAGCAAACGTCTTGGTCAAAGTGCGACGACAACGTAAACGCGCTGCAAAAGCTAGGGTTGCGTCGCACGAGCGGCGGGTCAACGACGCTCGGCGAGGTGCTCCGCAAGGCCCTCCGTCTCAGCTTGAGACTCTTTCTCATTCAGTCTTACCTCGCTGGCCAGCGAGGAGAAGCGCTGCATGATTTCGTTGAGCCGCAGGGCCATGGTGTGAATGGTTTGAATCTGCTCGCGCGAATCGCCGCGGGCAGCATCGGCATCGAGCATCAACAGATCGGCGTTGCCCAAAACCGACGTAAGCGCGTTATTGATGTTCGGTCGCATATCGAGCATGTAGCGGCCGAGAGTGGCACAACTCTGGTTCTCGAGGGCCAGACGTTCTGCGCGCTGGGCGCGACCGACGGCCGCGATGCGGCGAAGAGCCTCTCTCGAGATGGCACTGAGGCTGGCGACCCAGCCATTTTGCAAGGGGATGAACGCGAGATGCGGGTGGTCAGCCTGCAAAATGGCGGAGGTTTTTTCGTCATGGACGACGCAAATTACGGCCGTCGATGAGGCGGCATCGAGAGTTGTGAGGATGGCTTGCGACCTTCCCTCGCGGACGGGCCCGATGATCACGACTGCGTTGCCAGCCGCAATGGATGGGTGCCACACATCGCTGGAGGCAAGCGTGATTTCGGGGACGTGATGGCCCGTTTGCCAGCACGCAGCAACGGCGCGAGCAAATTCCGGATCGTCGGAAATGATCAGAATGCTGGAGCGATTCAAGAAACGAGCCTCCCCGGGAAACCTGATTCGATCAGGGCTGGAGCTTTTCCGCTTCCTCGATAGACGAAAGCAGCCGCTTGGTGCTGATTCCAAGATTTACGGCCGCTTCTGTGTTCTTCGCGCGCTTGGCCTGTTCGACGCGGCCCTGAAAATAAGACACCTCGCTTCGCGCGAGGACCAGGGCGGAGGCCAGGGCGCTTTCGTCGCCTGAACGCTTGCGCTGGTCCATGGCCACGGCGAGGAGGGCGCGCGCGACCACGGCGCGACGAAGGTCTTCTGCTTCCTGGCCGCCTGCTGCAACAAAGGCCGCGACCTCCCAGGAGGAGAGCAGCACTTTCGTATCTTGCAGAACGATGGTCGACATCGAGCGGCCGCGTGAGGGCGGCGCGGCGATCAGTTGTTCCCAAATCGTCTCCAAGCACTTTTCCGCCTCTGCTGGGCCGGTGGGCGGTGCGGGGACGCCGGCGGCAGATTTTGCCTGGGGCTGCTGCGGAAGCGCTGGCTTGGGCGAGGCGGAGGCCGAAGACGAAGGTGATTGCGGCCCGTCTGGCGCCGCAGGCCCGGATGCTTGAGGTTGTTCGGCGAGCGAAGCGGGCTCCATGTGCGGTGCAGTCGGTTCGAATTTGATTTCGGCCGCGCGCTTCACCATCTCCGCGTGAATGGACTCGAGCTGCGCGTGTTCATGCTGCGAGCTGCCGCCGCGCGAGCGGTTGAGGGCGTCTTCGAGATCAGCACGCAGGGCGAGGAGCTGGTCAAAAGCCAGGGTCACCGAGTTTTCGGTGTAGTCCTTCTGAAACGGCTGGCGCCAGTTCTCACAAAAGAAACGAAGATGCGCCGTGGTTTCCGCGGCAGAGAATCCCGCGCGCCGGCAGTCGACGGTCTTCACGCCGCCGGCGTCGAGCGCCTCAACAGCCTGGCGAACGGCGCTCAAATCGGCGTGGAGCAAACGAATGAAGGCGCGCCGCAGGAGGAAATTGAAGCGGCAGAAGGCCACCAAAGCTGCGGGATCGTAAAACATGCAGCCGGCGGCGTCCTTCAGCAAGCGACCTTGCTCGAGGAGGCCGAGTTCCATCATGTCGCGGAGGCTGTGGCACTCCTCGACCTTCGCGAGAATCTGATCGAGGGGCTGGCACCATTCGAGTGGCGTGGCGTCCGCTTCGGACAACACGGGCTGCAAGACTTTGGCGACATCGTGGAGCTGAATCTCGTTTCGATACAGTTCTTCGGGCGCGCAAAGGGCGAAGTACTGGACGAGGAGCAAATCAATTTTGTCGCGGTCGAGGATGGTCTTATCCGACTTGCGCAGGTGGCGGTGGATGAAGGCGCGCAGAGCTTCTTCACTTCGGTTGAGCACTTCCGGCGGGAGCTGGCGAATCTGGAATGCGCGGACTTGCTCATGGACGGAGTCGAGCCAGGCCAAGTCGCGGTCGAAGATCTCGCGCGTGGGCCTGAGCGGCGGCAATTCGTCGGCCGGATGCGGCGGAGGAGCGAAGTTGAACTGATGGGCGAGCGCGGCGTACAGAGGATACGCGAGCCGGGCCTCGGACCACTGCGCAGCAAAATCGACTGGGCTGTCCGATTTCCCTGCGCCGGAGAGATTCATCGTAATGATGGATTGTTTAGGGCTCATGGTTGGATGATCCAGTTTTGGACCGCTCCTAGGAATCGGGCAGCGACTGCTTTGCGCCCGGAGTGGTAACGAACGGCAATAATCGTGGCTCGCGCGTCGAAGGACCCATCCGAGTTGATCAAGCGCACGTGGTCCTCAAATTCGAGAGGCAAGCTGGAGGCAAACAGGACCTCGTGCGCCGTGCCAAACTCGATCACCGTACTTTCTTCGAGACGCTTTTTGCCGGTGGTGATGAGCCGCACGGGAAGCCGGACGGCCGAAACGTGCGGGAAGAGCTGTGCCAGTTTCTCGACACAGGTGTGATCTTTTGAAACCGAAACTATTCCGATTTGTTGTGACACGCAGCCCTCGAAGCGCGAATCGTAGAGTAGTCGACCGGCATGGTGGTCGATAAACGCACGCCGAGCGATGGCATAGGAGTCCCAGCACAGGAAGTGCACGAGGGCAGCCAAAGATTCGCGCGGGTTGACGACTCGGAACTGCCGTAGAAACTTGGAGTTACAAAAACGCGGAGCAGCGATGCGTGCGCGTGCGTCTCATGCTGACACAGGGCGTCTCAAGAGAAACCAGAAATCAGAAACCAGAAAGCAGAAGCCAGAAGCCAGAAGCCAGAAGATGACAGCCCTTTGGGGGTTCGGCGGAGTGGCTTCGACACGAGTCGGACTGGCTCAGGATTGCGGGATCTGAACCAACTGCTTTGTCGCGGGGCGAAGGGGAATGTTGTACAGCTTCAGTTTCCTGTACAAGGTGGCGCGGCTGATGCCGAGCATTTTCCCAGCGAGCCGTTTATCGCCGCCCGCTTGCTCGAAGACGCGAAGGATGGTCATGCGTTCGAGATCGGCCAGGGCGGTGGTGGAAAGCGCAGCGGCGTCTTGCGCGTTCAAATCCGACCGCTGAGCGGCGCGAACCTCGGGCGGAAGATCGTTGATGTCGATCAAGTTGTGATCGCCCAGCGCTACCGCGCGGGCAATGCAGTTTTCGAGTTCGCGCACGTTTCCGGGCCAATCGTATTGGAGGAAACTTTTCATGGCCGCGGGACTGACCTGGATATTCTCGCCGGGGGCGTAGCGGTCGAGAAAACAATGCACGAGCTGAGGAATATCGGAGCGGCGTTCGCGAAGAGCCGGCAACTGCACGGTAACGACGTTGAGACGAAAATATAGATCCTTGCGGAATGTGCCGGCGCGATAAGCGGCTTCCAAGTCGCGATTGGTGGCGGCAATTACGCGCACGTCGACTGGAACTTTGTCGTTACTGCCGACCGGACGCACCTCTTTTTCCTGCAGCACCCGCAACAGCTTGGCTTGCATCTCGAGCGGAAGTTCGCCAATTTCATCGAGAAAGATCGTGCCGCCATTGGCCGACTGGAAAAGGCCATCCTTCGATTTGAGCGCGCCGGTAAATGCGCCCTTTTCGTGGCCAAATAGCTCGCTTTCCATCAAAGTGGGGACGAGGGATCCGCAATCGACGGCAACGAAAGGCATTTGCGCGAGCGGGCCGCGGAAATGGATGGCGCGCGCAACGAGTTCTTTGCCTGTTCCACTTTCGCCGGCGATGAGGACGGGCGTACGCGTTTCGCTCAAACGGGAAATCATCCGCATTACGTCCTGAATTTTCGCGGAGGTACCGGTGATTCCGTCGAGCTTCGTTTCGGCGCTGACGCGCTCGCGCAGGAACTGGTTCTCGTTGACGAGACGCACCTTTTCCGCCATGCGCTGCAGCAACTGGCGCAAGCGCTCGACGCGAAACGGCTTTTCAATGTAGTCGTAGGCGCCCTGGCGCATGGCTTCGACGGCGGACTCGATGGAGCCGTGGCCGGTCATGATGGCGACTTCGGTGCGCGGCAGGAGTTCCTTGATTTTGCGCAGGACGTCGACGCCGGAAAGATTGGGAAGTTTCAAGTCGGTGACGACGAGGTCGGGAGGCGCAGTCTCGACCGACTCGAGAGCGGCTTCGGCGGTATCCGCCTCGGCGCAAAGCAAACCGAGGGCCTGGCCGATGGTGATGCACAGGCGGCGGATGCTTTGCTCGTCGTCGACAATCAGGAAGCGGAGGCGCGGTTCGTCTTTCATGGCTTTCCTATGGTCTTTTCGACCGCGGCCATCAACTGATGGATGCGGAAAGGTTTTTCGACGCAAGGCGTGCCGGCCTGCGCCAGAAGCGAAACGGTCTCGCGGCTCGCCGTGTCGCCCGTGATAAAGACAACTTTGGTGGCCAGCTCGGGACGATGGCGGCGGAGCCAGTCCTGCACATCGGCGCCATTGATTCCCCCGGGGGTGCGGAAATCGGAGATCACGCCGCCAAAATCGTCGGAGGCCAGCATTTGCAAGCCATCGGCCGCGGAATTTGCCGCGACAACGTTGTAACCGCGGCGTTCGAGGGCCGCGCGAAGAAAGGCGGCAACCGAAGGCTCATCTTCAATCACCAGGATTCGCGGGCGAGCCGCGGCGTTCGCGGTGTCAGGCGCGCTCATAGCTGCGCCTCAGAGGCGAGCGAATCCGTCTCTGCTGCAGCGGCAGGCAAGCGGACGACAAACGTGCAACCGATGCCATCGGGGTTGTTACGCGCAAGGATTTCTCCACGGTGCGCGCGAACGATGCCGTAGCAGATGCTGAGTCCCAGGCCGGTGCCTTTGCCCACGCCCTTGGTGGTGAAGAAGGGGTCAAAAATGCGGTCGGGATGCGAGATTCCATAACCGTTGTCGCGGATGGTGATTTCAATTTGGGCGTCGCGGCGCGCCGTGGCAATTTCGATCTTGCCGGGCCTGGTGGTCTCCTGCACAGCATCGTAGGCGTTATTTAAGATGTTCAAGAAAACCTGCTGGAGCTGGTGGGGATCGCCGAGAGTCAGCGGTAGCTCCTCATCGTATTTTTCGCGAAGCTCGACACCATGATTCGAAAAGTCGTAGGCGCGAAGCTTCAGAGTTTGCCGCAAGACCGAATTGACTTGCAGCGGCTCGCGATGCGCGGGCATCTGGCGGGCAAAGCTGAGCAGGTTGTGAACGATGACGCGAGTGCGTTGTGCTTCCTGAAGGATGACACGCAGCTCTTCTTTGGCGGCATCGGACGTCTCGGGATTCTCGAGCAAAAGGTCGGTGAAACCGACAATGGCGGCGAGCGGATTGTTCACTTCATGAGCGACGCCTGAGACGAGCTGGCCCAACGCAGCCATTTTCTCGGTATGCATCAATTTGGCCTGCAGGTCAGCCGAATCTGTGATGTCGGTCATGACGACCACGATACTGTTGATCGCGCCTTGCTCATCGCGCATGGGGCTGAGGCTCACGGAGAATTGCCCTTGCGTTCCATTTCCGCGATGCAGCGGAATCTCCAGGTTGTCGATGGCCGTGCCTTGCAACGTGCGGTCGAGCGCGTCGGCCAAAATCGAGCGGCGGGCCGAGGGAACCATTTCGGTAAGCGGCTGGCCGAGAAGATCGGTCTCACGGTATCCGGCTTCGAAACAGCGACGATTGGCGTAGCTGATCAAGCCCGCGGTATCGAGGACCAGAATCATGCTCTGCGTGTTGTTGAGGATATTTCTGTTGAAGTCGCGCTCACGGCGGTAGCGGCGTTCGGCTTCGCGGCGGTCGGTGATGTCCTTCAGCACATGGATGGTGCGGGACTCGGCCGCGCTTTGGCCGCGGATTCTCGAGGTTGAAATGAGGTAAGTGCGGTCGGAGGCCTGATGAACGTGTTCTTCCTGGGCCGCATGGAGTTCACGACAAAACGGGCAGCCGCCCGGTTGAGCAGCGGCGCCGAGGATTTTCAGCTTGGCCACTTCGCGGCCCATGGCTTCGGTCACGCGAATCTGCAGTTTGTCGGCGAGGGCGCGATTCAAGCGGAGGACGCGATTGGAGCTGTCGTGGACCACGATGAAATCGGTAATGGCATCGAAGTCCTGCACCCATTGCTTGCGGGACTGTTCGACGCGATGAAAAAGGTGCGCATTCTCGAGGGATACGGAGGCGTGGCTGGCAAGCGCGTCGAGCAACTGTTCTTCGGTTGCGGACAACTGGCGCGCGAGGTCGGCCAGGCATAACATTCCCAAAACCTCTCCCTCACTATCGGCGAGCCGGACCACGGACAATTTCTTCCAGCCGAGTGCTTCCGCGAGTTCGCGGCCAAGCAACGGACCAGCGGGTCCATGGCGAGTGCCTGCGGCGGGCAGATCGGACTGCGCGGCCAATGCCGAGGCGAGCCCCGCCCGCGTGGAGACATCCCATTTACGCGCGGGACCTGCTAGTGCGGCGATTTCCCACTCGGCAGGTTTTCTGAGGGCCAGAACCACGGCTCGCGCGCCAAACATTTGGGCAGCGCGATCCGTCAGTCGGCGGGCAAATTCGGCGCCAGGGACTGAGGGATTCAATTCCAAGGTGGCCGCAGAAAACTGCGCGAGCAGGCTCTCGAAAGGGCCTTCGAGGGGCGAAGGCATTTCCGCAGTCTTTTTCAGCATAGGCATGGAACTGTAAGGATTCGCTTTACCAATTGACGTTACGGCGCATTCTCATTTTGAGTCAAGGCGACCGCCGGGAGTGTTGCTCTAAGACACACTCAAGAGAATCGCAAGTTGAGACGCGAAACGAGCAGGGACTCGGGTGTTGAGACAGGCATTCGCCGACAGAGCACGCCGCGTAGTGCCTAAGCTTTCCGATAACCCTCGCATCCAGAATACCTTCCGAAGCTCAGTGCCTACTCAGTTGAAGGGCGAAAACATACGCGCTGGCGTGGCATTGCCGTTGCACCTTCCTGTGCGGGGTTCTCTGTCCGGGGAGGATAAGTCAATGAGTGCAAGGCTGGGACTGATAAGGATGGCGTTGGCGGGCATGCTGGCGGTCGGCTGCACGGCGGTGCTGCCGCTGAAAACGCTGGGCCAGGATAGCGCCGGTGAAGCGGCGAAACGCAAAATAAAGACCAAGGTGGTGCCCGACTATCCAGCGGTCGCGAGGCAATTAAACCTGCAAGGCAAAGTAAAGATTGAAACCACGATCTCCGCCGAGGGACGCGTGACCAACACGAAAGTGGTTGGCGGCAACCCGGTGCTGGCCTACGCCGCGCAGGATGCGGTGAAAAAATGGCGTTTTGAGCCGGCCCCAAAGGATACGACCGAAATCATCGAGATCGATTTCACGGGTGCGGGAAGAGAGTAGGGGGATTTTTCTGTCGCGGGGAGTGGAGGCTTAGCACATGACGATTGCGAAGAAATTATACGTGGGATTCAGCGCGGTCATCGGCGCCATGCTCGTTTTGCTGGCGATCAACATTTTCGCGGTGAAGCACGAACACGATGCTCGGAACATGGTGGGCGCCACTCTCACGGATGTGCAAGCCATCGAGAGCGTTCGCTACCAGATCATGGAAAACAGGCTGTCGCTCGGGAGCTACTTGCTGAGCGGCGATCTGCGGGATGAAGACAGGACGAACAAAGGGATCAACGACCTGCAGAACATGCTGAAACAGAACCAGGGACGAGTCAGCGATGCGAGTCTGCGGTCGGCGTTGGCGCAGGTGCAACAGAACGAGCGCGACTGGGCCGACAACTTCGCCAAACAAATGATCGCGAAGCGACACCAGGTTGACGGTGGCGATGCCACTGTCTCCGACTTGCAGATTTATTACCTACAGCACGACCCGGCATCGTGGGTGGCGAAGTCAACCAATATCCTCGATGAGTCGAGCCAGAACGTTCAAAAGGCATTCCAAGAAGCCAATGAGTCGGCGGCATCGGCAACAACCTGGAACACGATCATCACTCTGACCGGAATACCATTTGCGGCGGCGTTCGGCGGGCTTATCGCCTTCTACACAGCGAAATCCATTAAGGATCCGATCAACCACCTGATCGAAGTGGCACGCCGAGTTGGCGACACGGGCGATCTGGACCAGTCGATCGACATCCATCGTGGAGACGAAGTCGGAATACTCGCTGACAACTTCAACAAGATGATCATTCATTTGCGGGGGATGGCGGCGGTGTCGTCGTCCATCGCCGAAGGACAACTGTCGATAGCCATGCAGCCGCGCTCGAAGCACGACACGATGGCGCGGGCTTTTGCGCGCATGACGGACGGTTTGCGAACGATGGTGCGGCAGGTTCGCGACAGCGCCGCGCAAGTGGCCAGCGGCGCAGGGCAGATGGCCAGCGCGTCGGATGAATCGGCGAAGGTGAGCGTGCAGGCGGCGTCAGCCATCGACGAAGTGACCAGCACGATGCACGAAATGAGCATTAACGTGCAGAACGTGGTGAAGAACACGCAGGTACAAGCGTCGAGCGTGGCGGAAACGTCCGCTTCGATCGATCAGATGGTGACCTCGATTCAGCGCGTGGCGGACACGGCCAAGCGGTTGGTGGACATTTCGCACCGGTCGCGCGAAGAAGCAGAGACGGGAATGTCGACGATGGAAAAGGCCACGGCCGGTCTGAACCGCACGAGCCAGGCGATTCAATCCTCGGCTGAAATCATCGACGTGCTGGGACGGCGAGCGGACGATATCGGCAAGATTATCGAAGTGATCGACGACCTTGCCGAGCAAACGAACCTGCTTGCATTGAACGCGGCGATCGAGGCGGCGCGCGCGGGCGAACATGGATTGGGTTTCGCGGTGGTGGCGGAAGAAGTGCGAAAGCTGGCCGAGAAGTCGACGCAATCGACGAAAGAAATCTCAGAACTGATTTCGGGGATACAAAAGGAAGCGCGTGAAGCTGTCGAGAACATGGAACACAGCACCACGATGGTCCAGGAAGGCCTGACGCTGAACAAGGACCTGGGAGTTGCGCTCGACAAGATCTCCAACGTGGTATCCGAGGTGTACAAGTTCTCGCAGGAGATCGGCGCGGCCACGATGGAACAGTCGAACGGCTCAGCGCAAATCGCCAAAGCCACGAACCGTCTGACCGAAATCACGCAGGAAATCAATTCCTCGGTCGAGGAACAGGCTTCGGGAGCGCAGGCGGTCGTGCGGGCGATGGAGAGGATGCGCGAACTGGTTCAGCAGTCGACATCGAGCTCGACGGAACTTGCCGCAGCCGCGGAGCAAATGTCGAAGCTTTCGCGCAATCTGCTGGGGTCGATGGATAAGTTCGTGCTGGAGGAGCGTTCCGCGGATGCGTGGAAAGGCGGCAGCAGGAGACCGGCGACAGCGGCTGCACCGGGCGCGGCCGAGGAGCAGGACACAATTCCCGAGTATGCAGAGTCATCCTCCTGAGAAACGGACGGCGATCATGGACAAAGAACTTCAGGTCGTCGGCTTTCGCATCGGGCGTGAGACCTTCGGTTTGCCCATTGCCTCGGTGCGCGAAATCGTGCGCGTTCCTGAAATAACTTCCGTGCCGAACGCGCCGGACTACATCGAAGGCGTCATCAATCTCCGCGGGCGAATCATTCCTGTAGTCGACCTGCGCAAGCGCTTCGGAGAAAAGTCGCTGGAGGCGAGCAAGAAGAACCGGATCGTGGTGGTGGAAATGGAGAATCGCGCGATCGGGCTGCTCGTGAATTCCGCATCCGAAGTGCTGAAGATTCCGCCGTCGGAAATCGAAGCGCCGCAAAGCGTGTTTCAAGAAGGCGAGTTGAACTACATCAGCGGCGTGGGGAAGTTGAAAGGGCGATTGGTGATTCTGCTGGATTTGACGCGTGTCCTTCAGCGCGGGGAGCTGCACCGCCTGGAAGAGTTTGCGGATGCAGAGGCCGTGGTCCCGGTGGGAAGCGCGGGACGAAGCCGCTAAGCACGTACCGGGAGCACCGGGTCCGAGGAAGAATGTCGACACTGACGACGACTATCCCGCTGACCGATGCGGAGCTGAAACTTCTGCAGACGCTGGTGTACCAGGAATGCGGGATGTATTTCGATGAACGCCGCACCCACTTTCTGCGCGACCGTCTGCAGCGGAGGCTCAAAGCCTGCCAACTCGATTCGTTTTACAGTTACTACCGCCTGCTGACCAGCCACGAAGGGAAACAGGAACTCACCGCGCTGCTGGAAAACCTGACGGTCAACGAAACGAGTTTTTTCCGCATACGTCCGCAGCTCGACCTGTTTCAGAAAGTGGTGCTCGAAGCGATCCTGAAGAAAAAGCAGGAACGGCGGGATTGGTCGGTGCGCATCTGGAGCGCGGGGTGCTCGACGGGCCAGGAACCTTATACGCTGGCGATTCTCGTGTGCGACGCGCTGGCTTACTACTACCTGCGCAATCCGCTTCCGTTCGACATGCCCGTCCCCAAGCCGTTGATCCCGCCTCCGTGGAAAGTGGAGATCATCGCCTCGGACATCAACTATTCGGCACTGCTGACGGCACAGCAGGGCGTGTACAACGAAGCGCAAATGGACAATGTGGACTACACCTGCCGGCTGCGTTATTTCGAAAAAGTTGGGGATAAGTACGCGGTGAAGGCTTCGCTAAAGGAACTCGTTCAGTTCGACTTCCACAATCTGAAGACCGAATACCTTCCGCAGCGTAATGACGCGATTTTCTGCCGGAACGTGATGATCTATTTCGACGAGGCCGAGCAGAAGCGGCTCATCGAAAAGTTCTGGCGATGCTTGAACCCGGAAGGCTACCTGTTCGTAGGCCACGCGGAGAGCCTGTTCGGGCTCACCACCAAATTCCACATGATCCATGAAAACAGCGCGACCGTGTACCAGAGGACGGAGGGGCCTGTCGCATGAGCTTTTCGTCCGACGATCGCTCCTCCGAACTCCGCGATCTCTTCTTCGAAAGCGCCGAAGAGATCCTCCAGGGCATGAACGAGGCGGGGCTTGCGCTGGAGCAGAATCCAAAGGACGCAGAAAACCTGCGCGGCGTGCGTCGCGCCGTGCACACGCTGAAGGGTGATTCCGCCGCGTGCGGCTTTCGGCAACTGAGCGAACTCGCGCATGAACTCGAAGACGTTCTGGTTCCCGAGTTGGCCGAAGAGAATGCCGGCGCGATCGCAGAAGTGGTGTTGACTGCGGCCGACACGTTTCACGAAATGCTCGCGGCGTACCGCAATAACTTGCAACCACCCTCGGGCGGGGCACTTCGCGACCACATTCGCAAGCTGCTGCGCAACCCGGACGCGGCCGCGCAAGAGCCGTGCGTCAAACCAAAATTCGAATGGACGGAATACGAGCGTCTGATGATCGCGGAAGCGTTCCAGCGAGGGGAAACGGCCTACAACATTGCGCTGTATCTCGACCCCTCCTCGGTGCTGCCTGCGGCTGGATTTGAACTTGTGCGCAAGGCGCTGGATGGCGCGGGAACCGTTCTTGCCTTGCGTCCGCAAAATGCAGCCGCGGCTGACCGGGTGGAACTCGTCGAAGCGGCGCTCGCGAGCAAGAGATCGGCGGAGTGGATTCAGCAGCGCTGTCTGGTGCCTTCGATCGTCAAGAAGATTGAGGTTGAGAAGATCGGCAAAACACAAGCGCAGCCGCGCGACCTGCTCGACATTCTGCTCGAATCCGAGGCTCGCGCTGTCTCCGCTGGGGTCAAGTCGGGAACCGCGGAGCCAATCCTGCCGCGCGAGGAAGACGCTCACGAGGCTGCCGCCGCTCCGGGAGGGCTGGCGCACGCGATTGCGGAGAACACGCTGCGCGTCGACGCGGGGCGCATCGATACGGTGATGAACCTGGTCGGCGAACTGATCATCGGAAAATCGATGCTGCAGAGAACGATCGCGGAGTTCGAGCGCGCCCACGCGAAAGACCCGCTGCGTGGAAAATTTTCCGATGCGCTTGCGTTTCAGTCGCGCGTGCTGGGCGAGTTGCAAAAATCGGTGATGAAGATTCGTATGGTGCCCGTCGAACAGCTCTTTCGCAGGTTCCCGCGAATCGTGCGCGACGTAGCCAAGCTGCGCAACAAGGATATCGGCCTCGAAATAGCCGGGCAAAACACGGATCTCGACAAGAGCATTCTCGACGCGCTCGCCGAGCCGCTCGCGCACATCGTGCGCAACGCCGCGGACCACGGGATCGAATTCACGCCCGAACGCCTGGAGGCGGGAAAGCCCGCGCGCGGCACCGTTCGATTGAACGCGTATCACGAAGGGGATCAGGTGGTCATCGAAGTTTCGGACGATGGCCGGGGGCTCGATCGCGAAAAGATCATCCAGCGGGCGATCGAAGCCCGGATCGTGTCGCGCGAAGAGGCCGCGCGGCTCACCGAGTCGGAAGGGTTGCAATTGATTTTCGCGCCGGGATTGAGCACGGCGGACGAAGTGACAGAGATTTCCGGCCGGGGCGTGGGAATGGATGTGGTGAAGTCGTCGCTCGAAGCGCTGAAAGGATCCGTGGAGATCGAAAGCCAGCCCGGAAAGGGCACGACGTTCCGACTGCTGGTTCCGCTGACGCTGGCCAGCATCCAAGCGCTTTTGTTCCGCGTGCACGGGCGGCTGTATGCAGTTCCGCTCGCTTCTGTCGTCGAAATCACGCGAATCACCGAAGACGAAATACACCGCGTCGACGAGCGTGAAGTCTTTCAGTTGCGCGAGCAAGTGCTCACGCTGATTCGACTGAACAAACTGAACGGGCATGCCGCGGGCGAGCGAGCGAAGCGGCTTTTCGTCATCATAATCGGGACAGGAACGCGCCGGTTTGGGCTGGCAGTCGACAGCCTGGCCGGCGAAGAAGAACTGGTCATCAAGGCGTTGGAAGACAGTCTGGTCACTTCTCCTCTCGTGAGCGGCGCATCGATCTTGGGCGACGGCACCGTAGTTCTCATCTTGAATGTTCCGGCGGTGGTTTCGCATCTATCGCGGATACCCGCCGTGGGAGCCACGGCATGAACGAGAAGATTCGCGTTTTGGTGGTGGACGATTCCGCGCTGATGCGGAAAGTAATTCCGCAGGTGCTTCTGCGTGATTCGTCGATTGAGGTAGTGGGGACGGCGGCGGACGGCGCGATCGGGCTGAAAAAAATCGAGGAGCTGAAACCCACGGTGGTGACGCTCGATCTCGAGATGCCGCGCATGGACGGAATCGAGATGCTGCGGCAGATCACGCGGAAGTATCGCGTTCCGGTGATCATCGTAAGCGCGTACAGCGAGCGCAGCGCTGCGGTCACACTGAAGGCGTTGTCGCTGGGCGCTTTCGACTTCGTGACCAAGCCGCACGAGGCCGCTACCGGCAGGCTGGATCAGATTGCGGCGGAGTTGGCGCTGAAGATCAAGGTCGCTGCGTCGGCGGGCGCGCCGAAGATGATCATCACGGTTCCGCCGTCGAAGCGGAAGGAACAGCGGCCCTTCTCGACCGAACCGCGGTGGCCGACGCGGGTTGTGGCCGTGGGCGTATCCACGGGCGGACCCAACGCGCTGCAATATCTGTTCGCGCAGCTTCCGGAAGACTTTCCGGGCTGTTTTCTGGTCGTGCAGCACATGCCCGAAGGATTCACGGAAATGTTTGCGCAGCGGCTGAACGAATCGTCGGCGATCGCGGTGAAGGAAGCGCAGTCGGGCGATTTGCTGCTTGCGGGACGGGCGCTGATTTGCCCGGGCAATCGGCACATGAAGGTCCGGCGCATGGAACACGGCGATATCGCCGTGCTGGTTGACCAGCCGCGCGTCAACGGACATCGGCCTTCTGTCGACGTGCTGTTTCAGTCTGTCGCGCAGGAGATCGGGCCCAAAGCGATTGGCGTTCTGATGACGGGCATGGGCGAGGATGGCGCCGCAGGGCTGGGGTCCATTCAAGGAGCCGGCGGTTTTACAATCGCGCAGAGCCCGGACACATGCGTGGTGGACAGCATGCCGCGATCGGCGATTCAACGAGGCTTTGCTACGCGCGTGGTGTCGCTGCCGGGGATAGCGAGCATGCTGCAGGCGAAATGCTCGGCGGAAAATGCCGGGGAAGAGAATCATGAACATTACGCGCACAGTGAGATTGGGGATGGGGTCGTTCGACGGAAGTAGAGAAGGAGAAAGGTTATGAAACAGTTCGAACCTTTGACGCGAAAGAAGGACAGCCAGGCGGTCCGCTACCTGATCGTGGACGACTCGGTCTTCGCGCGCAAGAGTCTCGCGAAGATGGTGGAATCGTTCGGGGGGCAGGTGGCGGCGGAGGCGGGCGACGGGTACACGGCGATCACGGAGTACGCGCGCGTGAATCCGGACATCGTGCTGATGGACATCACCATGCCGCAGATGGAGGGCATCGAGGCTGTCGAACGAATCGTGCAGGAACATCCGGACGCGCGGGTGGTGATGGTTTCGTCGGTGGGCTACCAGGACAACATCCTGGCGGCACTGCAAAAAGGCGCGCGGCATTTCGTGCAAAAGCCGGTGAAGCCGGATTCTCTGTACGAGATCATCCGCTACGTGCTCAATGACGAAGCGGTCGCGCCGGTGGGCGCCAAAGGGGAGGACTGAAATGCGCATGGAGCTGATCCAGCCGTTTATCGGCTCGCTCGACGCCGTGCTTGCGGAAATGATGAAGACGCCGGCGACGATTGCCGACCTTACAATGGAAGAGGAAGGCTATCGGAAGAAGGGCCTGGCCGCGGTCGTCACGTTCAAAGGGCGAATCGAGGGGCGCGTCATTTTCGACATCGATCCTGGGGTGGCGGTCAAAGTAGCCAGCTATCTGGCAGGTACGGAGGTGGATCCCTCGGAATCGATCGTGGGAGAGACCGTGTGCGAACTGGCCAACATGGTGATCGGCAACGCGGTGACGCAACTCAACGACAAAGGTTTTCAGTTCAAAGTTTACCCGCCACAGACGCTCACACAGGAGCAGGGCGAAAAAGCAGGCCAGGATTCAGAGGCGAGCATCCTGCGGTTCGAGACGCCAAGCGGCAACGTGCACCTGAATATCGCCATGCATTATCATGCCCGCCGCGGCCGCGAGCGTTCCGCAGTGGCAGTCCGTTAGTTGCACCATTCTTTGCTGACTTCAGCTCAATGAGCCTGTGCTGCGCTAAAGGCCGCAGCGCTACACTTAAACGTAAAACCTAAATCAAAAAAAAACCGCGCGGGCACGACGCTCGCGTGACGTAGGCCTCAGGGCTAGAAGCCCTTTTCATTCGCCGGCACTTACGGCGGGGTTCCCGGTTGCACCGGGACAGCTAAAACCCCGCCCTTCCGCCGGCATACACGTCATTAGGCGCTTGTCGCGGAACTTGAAAAAAGATTTGTCGATGGGGTCATGCTGCTATTTGTAAGGCATTGAACAAACCAAGCATGCCGGTGCGAAGGGTATCGTAGTGGTGGTCGAGGGGACC
>Ga0187819_10000269_pt1 | contig 25358 bp, 25 predicted proteins | sample NC_wetland_sal_i_15_FD_132411 | JGI IMG/M metagenome (GOLD analysis project Ga0187819, IMG submission 132411) | Wetland sediment microbial communities from Neuse River Estuary, North Carolina, USA - SO4_4 | ecosystem: Environmental > Aquatic > Freshwater > Wetlands > Sediment | place: USA...
GATGGTTGGCCACGCATTCTCTCCCGCCTGAAGACGCTGCTTGAGACCGGCAAGACATTCAAGCCCCATTGATGCGAGGCGGGAATGGTGTGAAATTTTTCGCCCGGCAGCATGCCCCAAAATAGCGCCTGATAAACGCGCAACCCGGACATGTCCTGTAATCCGACTCACCAGGAGTTAGCCGCTTTTCTGCGCTGCCGATACCAAGATGCGGTGCGCCGGAGTTCCTCTTCGCGTTGACTTGAATGGAATTGGTAAAATCTCACCGTGCCGATGAGGCCCAAGCCTGATCCAGCAAAGATATGCCCGCGTATAAGAAACAAAATCAGCCCTTTCTGCCAGCCATTGAACCATGCTGCGTGGGATGCTCAGCTATTGAGCGGCGTCTTTTGGAATTAGGACGCTACTATCAATTTGGATTTATTGGCCTTTGACCCTTTTCGGCGTAAACTACCCCATATTTTTGAGAATCTCTAATGCGAGGAGAGTCTGAGACATGGCCGGAACATACAAAATCACCGAGCTTGTAGGAACATCGCCCGTAAGCTTTGCTGAAGCGACGAAGGCTGCTGTCGCAGAAGCGGCGAAGACAATCCACCACATGAATTGGTTTGAGGTCGCGGGAGAGAGCGGCAGGATTAAGGACGGAAAAGTCGAGGAGTTCCAGGTCAGGCTGAAAATCGGGTTCAAGATCGAGCGGTAAGTCTTGGCTGCGGAACGCCGCGCTAAGAATTTCATCCGCAAGCTTAGCGGAGCCTTCTCCTTTGGGTCTGCTTAGGTACCGTTCCCGTCTCAGCCGTTGCACCCCTGAAGATTCAAACTGACCCATTACCTCAATTCGTTGTCGCGAGGGCAAGGTGAATGAAATGTTCCGCGTTGTTTCTTGAAATCTATCCTCAGCGCCCGATTAACGCTTACCAGACCTGTCCGGCAATCCGGCTTATCGTCCACTGCCCAAAGCCTTCGCCCGCGGCTCTCTAGAACATCATCGCAACGTGGGCACTTGTAGTTGTTTCTTAACAGTCGACGGCGATAAACTCGCTCCTACATTTCCGACGCTATCTCTATGGGATCGTTCGCAGTTCAGCAAAGTTGCTCCGGCGAAGCTCAGCTGCCGTACTCGGTAACAAAGCTGGTTTTGTTACATCTGGTCCCCGGTGTGGCGATTCTAGTGCTCTACTTGGCCCCAGACCTCTCGCGCGATCCCACGGGTGGCCGCCTTTTCTCGCACTACAGCTGGCTGCGTTGTTCGGCATAGTTCCCATACAGCTCGGCCACTTGTTTCTGGTTGGGCGCAAACTCAACCACCGCCTGTCGTTGGTCGGCGTTCTGGGCAACAACACCACGCTTCCAAAGTGGCAGTATTTTGCTTTCATTCTGTTGCTGTGCCTCATCGCCATTATTATTCTGCTCGCTACCGCACCCATCGATGGATGGCTCACGCGCACCGTGTTCGCGTGGCTTCCCTCCTGGTACTTCTATTCCAACCCGGCAGTGTTTGCATCCTATCCGCGAAGGATCCTAGCAATCACTTTTGGAGCGCGCATCCCGATCGACGGACCGATGGTACCGTTTGTAGAAGAGCTATATTTTCGAGCTTACCTATTGGCACGATTGGACCGCTTTGGACGCTGGGCTCCTGTGATCAATGGTGGACTTTTTACGCTGTACCATTTTTGGCAGCCACAAAATTACCCGACCAAATTTTTTAGCCTCTTCCCCATGGTGTGGTTAACCTGGTGGAAAAACAATTATCGCCTCGCCATCTTCACCCATACGACGCTCAATCTCATCGGTGGAATCCTGACCTATTCTCTTGTGGTCGGCAAGCGCCTCGTTTGAAGCTGCGTCGAGGAGGGTCGAACGATTTGGAAGAGGCGAGCGCGATTCTTTCACCACTGCACCCGAACACCGGATCGCTTACTGACCCCGCACTGGTTGGTGTTGCAACAACCGCTGAAGAGGTTCACATTGGTTCTATACGGTCGCCAGCCTGGACGAACACCAAAGCTGGCTGCTGGAGGTTTCTTTGCGCATTCACTGGGCGATGGGGCTCTTTCTCGCATTTGCGGTCCCCGCTATCGCGCAGCAGGCGAATCAACCCGCAGTCGAAAAGCCAAAGTCGAAATTGGGAAAGGTGTACACCGACGAGGACTTATCCCGGTTGCCCAAGGAAGGCATCTCCATCGTGGGGCAGGAAACTCCTTCTGAACCTGCCTCCTCGACGGGCGGGAACACAGACGCCAAACCGGCATCGGGTCATGCCCGGAAACCTGCTGTCGAGGGTGAGGAGTATTGGCGCAGCCGAGCGCGCGCGTTGCAAGACAAGATGAATGCCCTAGACCAGAAAATCGCTATTGTGAGGGAGAACATCGCGAATGCCGCCGGGCACGGCTACGACATTCATACCGGCTCTCTTGATCTATCGCTCCCCGATCTTTTGAACGAGAAGCAAGGGCTGCAAGAGCAAATCGCTCAGCTCACGGAAGAGGCTCGCAAAGCCGGCGCTGACCCTGGCTGGTTGCGCTGAAATTGGCTGCCTTCCGCCAAGAAGCAAATATAGGTTTTGCCAACAGGTTCGGCCGACTTTGCATAGCTCCTGACTAGCTCGGTTCTGTCGCCTTTGTTTGTGCGCGTCTTCATGGAAATTTTCAACGGTTGGTTATTTTTCCAACGCTCCGGCATGCCGCGCAAGTCGCTCCGGCCCTGTCTCCGCTCGGAATCGAAAAGACTTATCGTACTTTTGGCGAGATCGTGGACATTGGAGCCGTTATTGCATATAAGCATGGTGACTGCCCCCGGGGGCTATTCGAATGAAGGAGAAAAACCATGGCAGCGAAGAAGGCGACAAGAAAGCTCAGCAAGGCCAAAAAGCTCTCCAGCACCAAGACGCTTACAAGCTTCCTCATTAATCATGGAAAATGAGCAACCCGGACGGTTGGCACCAACCCGGTCCCAGCCGTTCTTCACCTTTACCTCCTCTGACTGTCGGCGTCGGCCACGCGGGCGGAGAGCTCAAGAGTCACGTGTCCCGCCGTTTGAACGCGACCAACAACCTTCAAAAACGGGGGTGATGAGCAGCTTTGCGCGCAGACGACGCTTTGGCGAGTTTCGCAGAAAATAGCCAATGACTACGTTTGGGATGCGGTGTCCCTCTCCCCGTTATTTTGCGGATTTCGGACGCGCCCGCACGACGGATATTTGGCCCGATATCCCGGTCCAGGGAGCAAATGTAGCCGTTAACTCTTTCCTGCGGGCGTTTCTGCGCCATGGCCAGGTGGACCAATACTGGTTCTTCGCGCCGCCATCTTCCGTGGAGCGCATCAAGCAAGCAATCAAGGAAGAGACCAGCCGGTCGCGTGTGCCTGCTGGTATCGGGGTCGGAAGCTTTTCGAGTCTCGTTGATGAATTCGGCGGATATGGATTCACCCACTGGCTGGATCTGAGTTGTAGCTTCGAGGCTCCGTCTTCGCTGCGAAAGAAACTCTCAAGTCGGCCTTTCCCCATCATCGTAACGCATCACAGCATCAGCTACCCGTGGATGTTGCGGGGGCTGTTTATGCCGATGGTGTTGTCACAGAGCTACCCGTTCGATGCCATCGTGTGCACCAGTGCCGCGGCACGGACTGCGATCGTGCGCCTACTGGATCGCCTGTCCATTGACTTGAAGCGGGAGCTGGGAATCGACGCGAGGTTCTCTGGCCGGATCGAGGTGATACCACTCGGGGTTGATACGGAAAAATTTCGTCCACGGCAAAAGGAAGCGGCTCGTCGCCAGGTCGGACTCCCGAAAAATGCCTTCATAATTCTATATTTAGGCCGGCTCTCGGCGGTGGATAAAGCAGACCTCACACCATTCCTTCGCCTATTTGCCGGCCTCGTAAAATCCAATCCGAAGAAAAAGCTGCTCTTTGTCGTCGCGAGCGCACGGGCAGGTCCTTACTTGGATACGCTCATTCGGTGTGCGCGCGAATCCGGGATCGGGAAAAACGTGCGCTTCATCGTTATCCCGGATAACCCTGCCGTACTGTATTGCGCCGCGGATATTTTCGTCTCCCCGGTGGACAACATACAGGAGAGTTTTGGGCTGAGCGTCGTGGAAGCGATGGCCTGTGGGATACCGCAGGTCGTCTCGGACTGGAACGGTTACAGAGACACTGTCGTTGATGGGGAAACCGGCTTTCTCGTGCCCACTCTTTGGATGCAGTGCGATGAGGATCTGGTCGAAGCAGCCCCGCTCTTCGATGGAGAAGGCACTTTTGACCACGTCAGTTTGGCGCAGTCTGTAGCGATCGACCTGCGCGCGTATCGCGATCGCTTGCAGCTCCTGATCGACGATGCAGAGATGCGCGCGGCCATGAGTCTTCATTCGCGCGAGCGCGCCCTGAATTGTTTTTCGTGGCCCGCCGTGATGCGGCGCTATCAGTCGTTATGGACGGAGCTGGGGACCATGGCGGCAGCTGCCATTTGTGTCCCCAACTCTTCCGCGAGCAGTATGCATCCTCGCTACTACGATGTATTCGGGCACTTTGCGAGCCACAGTGTGACCGCGGCCACACGTCTGAGGATCACCACCGCCGGGAGACGCGCCCGGCCGGCTGCGTCGCCGGAGTATGAGATTGCAGAAGAATGGAAGCTACTGGATCAGGACTTACTGCGCGGGGCATTGGGTCTGCTTCGGCGCCAGGAATTGGATCGCGAAACCCTGGTCGACCGCCTTGTCTCCATCTCGCGGTCCAGGGCACACCACCGTCATTTTATCTATCGCCATGTGATGTGGTTGCTCAAGCACGGCTTCATCGAGGCTTGCGACTGAGCTCCGTTCCACGAATGGCTCACGTCAGTTCACGGCGCTTCCAAGCGAGTCTTTCAGAGTGCCGAGTTAGGTGTCGCTCGCACCATCATTCCATTCCGAAGAATGGTCAAACCCGTCCGCTCGCCCCCTCCAACTCTGTAGTGCCTGATTAACGATTACCAACCCAATTGGTCCATCCGCCTAAGGATAATCGCGCTGTAGTTGTTCATGCGCTCGGGTCGTCGCTTCAGGGGTGCCGGCAGAATTGCAGCGAGCCGTGCCGCCTGTTGACGGTCGATATTCCGCGCGGGGGTTTCGTCGTAGTAACGGCACGCCGACTCTGCACCATAAATGCCCGGGCCCCATTCCACCACGTTGAGGTAGATCTCCAGAATGCGCTGCTTGCCGAGAACGAACTCGGCCACGGGTACCAGTGTGGCCTCTGCGCCCTTGCGCAAGATTGAGCGGCCCGTTCCGAAGAACAGATTTTTTACGAGTTGCTGCGTAATGGTGGAAGCTCCGCGAGTGCGATCGCCTTCCAAATCGTCTTCGGCGGCGATTTGGATTTGGTGCCAATCGAATCCATGGTGCTGGTAGAAGCGCGCGTCCTCTGCGGCGATTACAGCGTGCTGGAGATCGGGCGAGATCTGCCGGAGCGGAATGAATTTGTAGCGTTCGCGATACGGCGCGCGGTGAATCCAGGCCTGCAAGCGGCGCTGCATGTGCACCGCGGTTGTCGGTGGGTTAATCCAACGGGCGGCCACAAGCATCAGCGCGCCAAGCGACCAAAGTAGCGCCAGTCCGATGAGAAACCATCGAACGAAGAATCGGAGAGAGCCTCTCCGAAGCGGGCTCTTGGGTTCCGTGTTCGGCATTGCAGTCACATGAAGTCATCTTTTCTCATAAATGTTTCTCGTCAGGGCACGGCTTCAGCCGTGCCGAAAAGTGACGGGCGTTTAGGGGTTTTTGACCCCTGAGGTCCGGAGTCCTGTTGCTCTCTCCATTTATGAGGTGGGCTCATTTCAGAATAATAGCCTGCGCTGGGGTGCCGCCAATGGATGATCTTGAGCGCGCAAACACAGAGTGACGCACCCCGCTCAGACCGCTCGGGACAAAGCCCCTCGGTCCTGAATCACATTGAACCCCACCACAAAGGTAATGTGGTATCAGTCCCAAGGAGTCGCGGAATGTTTACCGATAACCTTCGAGAAGGAGTTTCTCAGGTACCGGGCTCAAGTCCTGATTAGCGCGCTTACCGGAGACGCGGCCTATCCCCTAGGTTTTAGTCAGAGATTAACTTGCCACGAATTCGGAAAAAATTTGTATTACCACTTGACTCTCACGTGACGTCAGACTTTATCCTGCATCTCACCAGCTAGTCGGGAGGGCGGGATGCTTCTAATCAGCGAGTTTGCGCGGGCGGGAAATGTCACCATCCGGGCGCTGCGATTCTATGATGAAGTTGGGTTACTTTCCCCTGCGCACGTTGCTCCAGAAAGCGGTTACCGGTGGTATTCCCCCGCACAATTTGCAGAGTTGAATCAGATCCAGACGTTTAAGGACATGGGCTTCTCGCTTCAGGAGATTCGCGAACTCCTGCATCGGCGTCTCACCCCTCGGGAATTACGCACAGTCTTGGAGGAGCGCCGGGAAGTCCTCAGGAAGTGTGTCCGTGACGACGTTGGCCGGCTGGAAAGAATTGAGGCTCGGTTGAAGAGCATTTCCGCTGACGGCCCGCAATCTCACCTGACCGTTATGCTTCGAAGTACGCCGGGGCAGTCGGTGGTTTCGCTTCGTGAAAAATTGCAGAACTACGATCAGGTGGATGAGCTATTCACAACACTCGAACGGCGGGTGGATCCGCGCGTTCTATACGATCAACGCGGAGCAATCTTTCACCACTGCCTTGAAGGAGACGGCGCGATCGATTGCGAAGCCGTTCGATTCCTCAAACATCCCGTTTCCGCGATTCGTGGCTTGAAGGTATATGAGTCCCAACCCGCTCGCGTTGCTTTTTCCTACCACTACGGCTCTGAAGATTCCATCGGCACCACCTACCAATCGATGAGCGGTTGGATTGCGGCTCAGGGCTATCGACTCTCCGCGGCAAAACGGGAAATCTACTGGCCGGCGCCGGAAAATAAAGGCGAAACCACCTCGCTAACGGAAATCCAATTCCCCGTCACCCGTTTGCGTGGCGTGGCACGGAGGGCGCAGCATAAGACATTCTAGTTAAGCTCAGGGGTGTAGTCCTGCTTGGCAGCGGTGCTACAACACAGAATCATACAAGGAGGTTGATCAATGAAAATCCTCTCGATCGTAGTGTGTTTCGTGTTGCTTGGAACCATGCCCATAGCATTGAAATTCGATCAGCAAAAGGAGAATCAGAAGATGGACCGCACCGAATCGGCTGTGCAATTCATCAAGTCCGATACGTTGCCACCCGCCGTTGGCTACTCGCAGGCAGCGACGGTTAAGAGTGGGCGCCTGATCTTTGTCGCCGGGCAAGTGGCCATGGATCCTTCCGGCAAACTCGTCGGGCCGGGGGATTTCCGCGCTCAGGCGGAGCAGACCTTCGAGAATTTGAAGGCGGCGCTCGCGGCGAGCGGCGCGAGCTTCGATAACGTCGTCAAGCTGAACAGCTATTTCGTCGACATCAAGCAAGCGCCGGTCTTTCGCGAGGTCCGCGATAAATACATCAATACCGCCCATCCTCCCGTGAGCACCGCGGTCGAGGTGCGCCGCCTGGTCCGCGAAGAGTGGTTGCTTGAAGTTGAAGCCATTGCAGTCGTGCCGGAATAGTTGCACCGACAGAAAAAGCAGCAGGAAAGATCAGATGCCTGCCCACCCACCGGGCATGAAGGCACCTGTCCGGTAATCCGACTTATCGGGAGTTGGCCCCAATTCGTGGTTCTCCGCATGCCAGCTTGCACGACCCACACTGAGAATTTACCGCAAGTCTCCAAAGGACTGGGATGACTGAGTAAAATCCGAATGCCACCTTAGGCTCTGCGAACCTCTGTCCGCAGCGAGGGCACCGCCAGTTGGCCCACTTGAACAAGGGCACGGCACAGACGACCGCGGCGATCCCAAGGATTAAGAAAAACAAAAGCAATCCGACCGAGAGACGGAGCTTGGTCATCAGTATTCCGAGGGGGATCGGTAACAAGAAAGCAGCGACCGCAAAAGCCAGCAAGCTTATTCGCGCTCGCTCACGCAATCTGTAGTATTCCGCCCAATTGTGCTGAGTATTTCCGTGAGTCGTTTGCACGAAGGTCATGGGAAACAGACTAATCCATCGTCAATATGCTGCGCCAGTGCCCGATAAACGCCCAAACCGGACATGTACCTTTTTGGTCTTTCCAATCGTCGGTGACTCGCGGTCTGACGCCTGAGCGACTAAACTAGTTCTTGCGTGACAGTCTTTGGTCCCCTCTTCTCCAAGGACGGTTTGGCGCCTTGATGGACGTTCTCAAGAAGCTCTTTGAACAGCATTTCCACTCACCGGTTGAGCGAGTGCAGTCGCTTCACGGACAACTTGGCGGTTCAGGACGCAAGATTATCCGGCTTGCCAGTGGGGAACTAAGCGCGATTGGCGTTCTGTACGACGTACGCGAAGAAAACGTCGCTTTCCTGGAGTTTTCCAGACATTTCCGCGGGCACGGTCTGCCGGTACCAGAAATTTATGCTGAGGATTTGAGCCAGGGAGCTTATCTCGAAGAAGATCTTGGGGACACAACACTTTTTGATTTTCTCTCGACAAATCGAGTTGAGAACAACATTTCTCCTCAAGTAGTCGAAGCATATCGCAAAGTTGTGGCCGTGTTGCCACGCTTCCAGATCGAAGCGGGCCGCGATTTGAATTATGGAGTGTGCTATCCGCGTGCCGTCTTCGATGGGCAGTCCATCGCGTGGGATTTGAATTATTTCAAGTATTACTTTCTCAGGCTTGCTGGCATCCCTTTCAACGAACAATCGCTCGAAGACGACTTCAGTCGGTTGACGAAGTTCTTGTTGAGTGCGGATCTCACTTACTTTCTCTATCGGGATTTTCAATCGCGCAACATCATGTTGCGCGACGGCCATCCATTTTTTTTGGATTATCAAGGCGGCCGCAAAGGTGCGCTTCAATACGACATCGCTTCTCTTTTGTACGATGCCAAGGCCGATCTGCCGCCGGAACTGCGCCAGCAATTGCTCGATCTTTATATCGACCGGCTCGCTGGCTTCATCAAGCTTGACCGGGAAGGATTCATGCGGCACTACTATGCGTACGTTTATGTCCGGATCATGCAGGCGTTGGGTGCCTATGGGTTTCGGGGCTTTTATGAGCGCAAAGCTCATTTTCTGCAAAGCGTGCCGTATGCGCTGAAAAATTTGCGCTGGCTGCTTCACCGCGCCAAGCTACCGATCGCGCTGCCGACACTGATGGACGCGTTCACGAGCATGTTGGCCTCTGAGAAATTGCAGAGCCTGGCATCCAAGGAAGAACATTTGGTCGTACGGATTTTCAGTTTTTCATTTCACCGGGGTTTACCGAAAGACGAGACCGGGCATGGTGGAGGATTTGTTTTCGATGCCCGGAGTATTCCGAATCCCGGACGCGAGGAAAGATTCAAGACTCTTACCGGCAAAGACGCACCGGTGATCGACTTTCTCAATCAGCAAGTGAGCGTGCATCAGTTTTTTGCCGGCGTTATCTCGCTGGTGGATGCCAGCGTCAGCAATTATCAGCGGCGCGGCTTTACAAGCTTGACGGTGTCGTTCGGCTGTACGGGGGGGCAACATCGCTCCGTTTATTTCGCGGAGCAATTGGCGAAGCATTTGCGCGGCAGGAACGGAGTAGAGGTGGTGGTGCGGCATCTTGAGTTGGAGAATATGAACAAATGAAAGCGATGATTTTGGCCGCTGGCCTCGGAACGCGCTTGCGGCCACTCACCGACAATCGCCCCAAGGCACTCGTCGAAGTCGCCGGCCGCACGATGTTAGAGATCACACTCTCGCGTTTGCGCGTCTTTGATATCCACGAGGTGATCATCAATGTGCATCACTTGGCTGACATGATCCTCGAGTACCTGAAAACGAACGATAACTTCGGCATGCGCATCGACGTTTCTCGCGAGGAGGTTTTGCTCGACACCGGGGGCGGCCTGAAAAAGGCTGCGTATTTTTTCCTCGAGGATTCCAACGGTTTGGAAAGTCCGTTCATTTTGCATAATGTCGACGTCATCAGCACAATTGATCTCCGACGCATGGTGCAAATTCATACTGAAAATCAGGCTCTCGTCACCCTGGCGGTGCAAGACCGGGAGACCTCTCGATGCCTGCTCTTCGATGAGCGACTTCAGCTTTGCGGCCGCCAATCCGGACACGATCACAAGGATGATTTTGTGCGATCTTCGCAGAGGGTCCAGCCGCTGGCGTTTTGCGGCATCCACGTTATTTCTCCCCGTCTCTTTGCTTTGATGATTGAACAAGGAGTTTTCTCCGTCATCGACTCCTATCTCCGTCTCGCTGCCAACGGAGAAAAAATCCTTGCTTTTCGAGCCGATGAGTACTATTGGCGTGATCTTGGCAGGCCGGACAATCTGATACAAGCCGCTCAGGATGTGAAACAAAAAGTTCTTCCCTAACAGTTTAAGAGGGCTAGACGTTTCCCGGCCATCCTTGGCATCGTCCTCGGTCTAGGTTCGACAGCATTCTTCGTTGGGCCCTATTATCAAGACCCACCGTGAGGCACAGTCAGGCCAAGCCAAAAGTCCCGATTAACGCGAAAACCGGACATATCCGGTTCTGAGAAGCTTGCTGAGGACCACTGAAGAAGCTCTTTACGATCGACGGGCAGCTTGTGCTTTCGCCAATGGCTTTTCGGGCGGGTTTCCCTTCATTCGATTTCTCTCGCTTTACTCTCTCCTCCGCCTCCCTCCACCAAAAAACCGCTTGATTTTCTCGATAACCATGGTATAATGTTGTTGTTTTGTTAGCTGCTGTAGGCTGTCCACCCTGCGCGTGAAGCGCATCCCCAAAAATTTAAGGTCGAATTGTGATTCCGCGTCTGCGGATCGTCTGGATCGCGTTGTTTGCGTCCCGGTCGAATTAGCGGAAATCTCTGTCCCCAGACGTCATAGGAGGGGTGTGCATCATGGAACGGCGACAAAGATCCTGGCCCGTCAATTTCTTGCTGACCAATGAAGCCTGCCCGCCTGCCTCTTGGAGGGCGTGTTCTCCCGCGAAAGCGCCTAGTAGCAACATTGCTTCAGGTAAGAATTTAGTCAAAATGATAAATCCAAAGGAGATAGCAAATCTCTAGGAGCAACAAAAACGCACTTTTCGGTATCGCGCTCTCGGGACCGCCCTCTGGCCGAGGCGCGGTGTTTGCGTCCCGGATGCCGTTGCGGGAAGGGAAATGCTTTTCTCCTTGCGTCGGTGCCTCCCTGCCTCCTTGCCTCCCTGCCCCCGTTCCCTTACCCTGTTATGGCGCTGGCGGGCTCCTTTACCGTTTTCATTCATACCCGGAGGAAGTTGATGCCGATCGAAAAAGTAGGAGTCGTGGGATGCGGCCTGATGGGCTCGGGCATCGCGCAGGTAGCGGCGCAGGCCGGCTGCCAGGTGACGGTGCGGGAAGTTTCGGCGCCGCTGGCCGAGAAGGGGCTGCAATCCATCGAAAAAAATCTGGGGCGCCTCGTCGAGAAGGGATCTCTTTCGAGCGCGGACCGCGACCAGGTGCGCGGGCGGCTGCGCGGCACCACAAATCTCGAGGACCTGAAGAATTGCGACTTCGTGATCGAAGCGATCATCGAGCAACTGCCCGCCAAGCGCGAACTCTGGAAGGAGCTCGACCAGATTTGCCCGAAGCCGACAATTTTCGCAAGCAACACTTCCTCGCTTTCGATCACCGAGATGGCTACCTTCACTCAGCGCCCCGACCGCTTCGTCGGGATGCACTTCTTCAATCCCGTCCCGGTGATGAAGCTGGTGGAGGTGATTCGCACGATTGCGACGGACCCGAAAGTGTTCGACGAGGCGGTGGCATTCGGCGCGCGGCTGGGGAAGACGGTGGTGCGCACCACGGATCGCACGGGCTTCATCGTCAATCGCCTACTGGTTCCGTATATTCTCGATGCGGTCCGGGCGCTCGAGGAGGGCGTGGGGACGGTCGAGGACATTGACAATTCCATGAAACTCGGATGCGGGCACCCGATGGGGCCGCTCACGCTCCTCGATTTCGTGGGACTCGATACGACGTACTACATCGCGAACATCATGTTCGACGAATTCAAGGAAAAGCGATTCGCTTCGCCACCCCTGCTGAAGCGCATGGTCCTGGCGGGATGGAATGGGCGCAAGGCCGGGCGAGGATTTTATGATTACTCCGATCCCGCGAAGCCGAAGGCCATGCAATTGACATAAGACAGAAAGTAGAAAATCGAAAATCGAAAAGCGAAAAGAGAGAAGCGATAAGCAAAACGAGGAAATTGAAAATGGGATATGAAAATCTCTTGTATGAAGTAAAAGAGCAAATTGCGCGAATCACTTTCAATCGTCCGAATGTTTTGAACGCGCTGAATCGCCAGACGGTCGAAGAACTTGGCGAATGTCTCGACGCTGCGCGACGGGATGATGCGGTGCGCGTGGTGATTTTGACCGGCGCGGGCGAAAAAGCGTTTGTCGCCGGGGCGGACATCAACGAACTGGCAAAACGCACGCCGGTGGACGGTAAGGATTTCGCGCTCTTCGGCCAGGGGATTATTCGCCGCCTGGAGACGCTCGGCAAACCTTCGATCGCCGCGATAAACGGCTTCGCGCTCGGCGGGGGATGCGAAATGGCGCTGGCGTGTACGATGCGCATTGCCAGCCGCAACGCGAAGATCGGCCAGCCGGAGGTGAAGCTGGGGATACTTCCGGGGTACGGCGGATCGCAGCGGCTGCCGCGGCTATGCGGGAAGGGAATTGCGCAGGAGCTGATACTGACCGGGGAAATGATCACGGCGGAAGAAGCGTTGCGAGTGGGACTCGTCAACCGCGTGGTGGAGCCGGCGGAGCTGCTGGCCACGGCGGAGGGCATCGCGAAGAAAATTATCGCCAATGCTCCGCTGGCGGTGAGATATGCGATGGAAGCCGTCGAGCGCGGAATGGAAATGCCGCAGGAGGAGGGACTCTTCCTCGAAGCCACACTTTTCGGGTTGTGCTGCGCGACGGAAGACATGCGCGAAGGGACGCGAGCGTTTCTCGAGAAGCGGCCGGCAAAATTTCAGGGGCGATAGAGGATGGCGGAAAATTTCAAATCGAGCGGAACGCGGGGCGAATTGAACGCGGCGGGATTGCACTTCGGCATCGTGGTGAGCCAGTTCAATAGCTTCATCACGGATCGCCTGCTCGCCGGGGCTCTTGATGGGCTCGCTCGCGCCGGAGCCGGAGAGAAGCAGATCGAGATCGTGCGCGTGCCCGGGTCGTTTGAAATTCCGCTAGCGGCGAAGAAGCTGGCAGCCACAGGGCGCTGCGATTCGATTATCTGCATCGGCTGCGTGCTGCGCGGCGAGACTTCGCACTACGATCACGTGGCGTCGGAAACGGCGCGCGGCGTTCAACTCGCGCAGCTCGATAGCGGAGTGCCGATGGCATTCTGCGTGCTGACGTGCGACACGCTCGAGCAAGCCATCGATCGCGCGGGGTTGAAATCGGGGAACAAGGGCACCGAAGCGGCGCTCGGCGCGATCGAAATGGCCCACCTGGCACGAAAACTCGCCGGAAAATCCGGCGCGGCTCCGCGGCGCGGCCGGAAGCGTTAAATGACGCTCCGGCGCAAGTCACGCGAATTTGCTTTGCAGATGCTTTTCGAGTGGGACATGGCGCGCAAGAAGCCCGCGGAAATCGAAAAGCATTTTTGGAAGGCGGCGCGCGCGGCTGATTCGACGCGCAAATTCGCAGGGCAGCTCTTCGAGGGGGCCGTCGAGCAGGCGGAATCGAATGACAAGCTGGTCGAGAAGCTTTCGGAGAATTGGCGGCTCGAGCGCCTGGCGGCGGTGGACCGAAATATTCTGCGGCTCGCGATTTTCGAACTGCGCACGGGAACCGCGCCCGCGAAAGTAGTGATTGACGAGGCGCTCGAGCTGGCTAAGAAATTTTCTTCCGAGGAAGCGCCTGCTTTTTTGAACGGCGTCCTCGATGCCGCGCGAAAACATTTCGAAGCTTGACAGTTCTTGAGGGCGGCGAGCCCCGAAAATTCAGGCTTCGATAAGGCCTTCGAAAACTCGCACTGCCGAGCCGCTGACCTTCGGCACGATTTTTCCGCGCTCGACATTCACTTCCACCTGGATTTCGCTCTGACGGCCCATCTCGACGCCCTGCGTGATGTGCAGCGTTTGTCCGGGATGCAGGCGGCCGTGCTGCACCAGATAGGCTCCGAACGATCCACTGGCGGAACCCGTGGCGGGATCTTCCATGATGCCCCAAGGGAGCATGCCGCGCGAAAAAGCGTGGGCGGGCCCGTCGAGCACAAAGCAATAGGCCATCGTGCCGGTGGGAGCAACGATGGCTGCGAGCGCGCGCATATTCATCTCGATGCGCGAGAGCGCAGCGCGGCGGGCGATGGGCACCAGCAGATTGGTGAGGCCCGTGGAGACGAACTCAACAGGAAGCTTAGAATCGAAATCGGGGGGCTTCAAACCGAGCGCGGCGGCGAGGGCGGCGCGGTTGACGCGCTTGGGCAAAAACTTCGCGGCTTTCTGAGTCATGGTGACGTGCATGGGACGGCCGTCGTGAAACGTGATTTCGACGGGGAGGATTCCGGCTCCGGTTTGCTGGAGGACGTGGACGCGGCCTTCGGCGGCGGGCACAACGCCCAACTCGGCGAGCAGGAACCAAGTGCCGACGACGGGATGGCCGGCGAAGGGGAGCTCGCGCGTGGTGGTGAAAATGCGGAGGCGCGCAAGGGCGCGATTATTTGTGGGGCGCTGGACGAAGACAGTTTCCGCGAGATTCATTTCACGGGCGATCGCCTGCATGGTGGCTGATGAGAGCCCGTCGCCATCGGTGACGACGGCGAGAGGATTCCCTGCGAACCGCTTCAGGGTAAAGACATCGACCGTGTAAAGACGGCGCTTCATGGTGTGCACCTTCTCGCCCGTTTGCGGGCGGCTCATTTGCAGGGAACTCGCTGCGATTCATTTCTAGCATGGGAGGGCCGTTCCGGACATCTCTGGAGTGGTCCTCGGGCCGGGGCGAAACAGGACAATATGGATTTCTGATTCGGGGGCGCCTGCCGGGGCTAGAGTTCGCGAACGAGCCGGACGACTTCGTCGAGAATGCGCTTCGTGGTATTTGCGTGCACCGTTTCGGAATAAATGCGAAGCATCTGCTCCGTGCCGGAAGCGCGGACCATGACCCAGCCGGTATCGCCGAGAAAAACTTTGATGCCATCGAGATCTTCGCGGCGCGTGATGGGCCTATCGAGGACACGATTGAATTTTTCATCGGCGAAATGGCGCAGCGCTTTCTCTTTTTGGCCGCGGCGGAGTGACAGATCTACGCGGCCGTAGTGGTGCTCGCCGAACTCGCGTTCGAGGAGGGCGACGAGTTCGCCGAGGCGCTTGCCGTGCCAGGCCATGACTTCGGCGAGGAGCAAGGCGCTAACAGTGGCATCGCGCTCGGGGAGGTGCAGCTTGGTGCCGATGCCGCCACTTTCCTCGCCGCCGATCAAGATGTCGGCTTCGAGCATGCGGTCGCAAATATATTTGAAGCCGATGGGTGTCTCCCAGACTTTGCGGCCGAATTTCGCGGCGATCTTGTCGATCATTTTCGTGGTCGAAAAAGTTTTCGCCACGTCGCCGGTGAGCCGGCGCGTCCCGGCGAGGTGCCACAGCAGGATCGAAAAGATCTGGTGCGGCGTGACGAAGGCGCCGTCGCGATCCACGGCGCCGATACGGTCGGCGTCGCCATCCAAACCGAAGCCCGCGTCGTATTTTCCTTCGCGGACGGCGTGGCGCAGCGCCTCCACGTGCGGCTCGATGGGCTCGGGGTTGACGCCGCCGAAGAGCGGGTCGCGAGTGCCGCGGATTTCGTCGCACTCGACGCCGTGGCGGCGCAGCAAATCGCGCAGCAGGCCGCGTCCCGCGCCATGCATGGGGTCAACGAGGAAGCGCATCTTGGCGGCGCGCAGGCGTTCCCAATCCACGAGGCCCGCAAGCGTCTCGAGGTAAGGCGCGCGCACATCGAGCGAATGAATGAGATCTTTGCGCGGGGGAAGAGCAGGGACGCCATCGCGCAGAACTTTTTCGAGCTCGGCCTCGATTTGGACGACGATGACGGGCGATGCGGAGCTGCCGTAGCTGGCTTTGAATTTCACGCCGTTCCAACGGTAGGGATTGTGGCTGGCGGTGATTTGAATTCCGCCGGCCGCCCCGCGAAGGCGCACGAGCAGCGAAAGCGCAGGAGTGGGGCACGCGTCGGTGGCAAGCCAGACCGGCGTACCGGACGCGGAAACGGCTTCGGCGGCCACGCGTGCGAAGCGCTCGGAGCCGAAGCGCGTGTCGAAGCCGACGAGGACGCCGCTGCCGGGCTTCTCGGCGCGCACAACATAGCGCGCAATGGCGTGGGCTACTTTGCGGACGTTCTCGTAGGTGAAATCCTCGGCGATGATGCCGCGCCAGCCGTCGGTGCCGAATTTGATTTGGGTCACGATTGCGCTCTGCGGGCGCGAGGTGCAGCCCCCCGGCTCAGCAGTATAAGCGATGCTTGATTCGGGTAGAAGCGTGGCGGGTGGCCGGGTTTTTAGATTGATGCAGACGGGTGATGACAGGCAGAGCGAGCGGCTTCAGAGAAGATCCTTGCGCTTCTTGGACTCGAGCCATTTGACGATTTTGCCGACGTCCTGGGCGCGGTCGCGCGGGCAAAGGAGGATCGCGTCATCTGTTTCGACCAGGACGAGATTGCGGACACCGATGGCGGCGACAAATTTCCTGGGGCTCCAGAAATAATTGCCGCTGGCATCGAGCGCGAAGAACGGGCCGGCGGAAACGTTTGCGCCATGCTCGGAGGCGAGGTGTTCGTAAACGGCGGCCCACGAGCCGATATCGCTCCAGCCGACCCTGGCGGGGATAACGAAGACCTTGCGCTCGTCGGGGAGGCGTGTGGCCGGCTCGAGAATGGCGTAGTCAACGGAAATGCCTTTGAGGCGGGGATAGATCCGGCGCAGGACAGACGGGTAGCGCTTTGTGCCAATTGTTTTGGCGAGTTGCTGGAGGCCGTGGTGCGTCGAGGGAAGGAAGCGCTTTAGATTCTCCATGAATGTGGAAACGCGCCAAAAAAACATTCCGGCGTTCCAGAGAAAATTTCCGGACGAAAGGTATTGTTGCGCCAAATCTTCTTCAGGCTTTTCGGTGAAGCGCGTGACGGCGAAGGCGCGAACACATAGGGAGGCCGCGCAGGGCGCGCCACGCTCGATATAGCCGTAACCTGTCTCAGCGCGCGTGGGGGAAATGCCGAGGACGACGAGGTTGCCCTGGGTGCGGGCCATGTAAAGAGCGGCGCGCACCAGGTCGCGATAGCGGACTGCATTGGAGATGTGACTATCCGAGGGAAGGACGGCCATGAGCGCGTCGCCGTGTTCGTGGGCGAGGTGAATCGCGGCGAGCCCGATGGCAGCGGCGGTGTTGCGGCCTATGGGTTCGGCGAGAATGTGGGAGGCGGGGACGCCGCGGAGGTCGCGTTGAACGGCCGCGGCTTGCTCGGTATTTGTGACCGCCCAGAAATTCCGGAGTCCGAAGACGGGTTGGAGACGCGCGACGGTTTCGTGCAACATGCTCTGGCTGCCGGCAATATTGAGCAGCTGCTTGGGCGTGCGCAGGCGGCTGCGCGGCCAGAAACGGGTGCCGCGTCCGCCGGCAAGCAGGACGGCGCAGGCGTGCAGGGATTCGCGCTTCCGAGGGAGGGTCATGGGTGCACCAGCCGCGACCAGGACGCGTCGGTGAAGCCGTGGCTTGAGAGCAGGCGTGCGAATTCGTCCGGATGGTCCGGGACGTAGGTGCGCAAAAGAGCGGTGCGCGAGTCGGGCGCGAGTTCATAGGCACCGAGCGCCGCGGGGAGCATCCAGACTTGCATCGGGGAATATTCGGCTCGCTCGTGACCCCAGTGGATGGCGCCGCTGCCATCGAGAAAAATCAGCAAATCGAAATGCGCGAGGGAAGTGGCAGAGGCGAGGCGCGCGGAGAATTCCCATTTCACGCTGGCGAAATAGCGGCAGGAGGCAAAGTAAGTTTCGGAGACGCCGTCGCGGTCGATTCGCGCCGGCTCGATTTTTCCGCCGGCCTGTTCGCCGAAGCGAATCACGTCGAGGGCCTTGGCGATGTGCAGCTCGCGGGATTGGCCGTGCGCGTCGCGGCGATTGTAATCGTAGACGCGGTAGGTGAGATCGGATTGCTCCTGAATTTCGCAGAGCACCAATCCGGGGCCGATGGTGTGCACGGTGCCGGCAGGGACGAAGATGGCTTCGCCGGTTTTCAGGGGAATGTGCTCGAGCCAGTTTTCGGCGGTGCCATCCAAGATGGCGCTCTGAAATTTGCCTTTGGAAGCGCCGGGACAGAGACCGACCATGACTTGCGCGCCGGGATTTGCCTGGAGCGCATACCACATTTCGGTCTTGCCGCGGCCGCTGGAATTGCTTTCGTGCTGGGCGGCGTAGTCATCGCCCGGATGAACCTGCACGGAGAGTTTTTCCCCCGTGAAGATGAATTTCACGAGGATGGGGAAAGGCCGGGCGAGGTCCGCGCGGGCGCCGGCCCATTCAGGCGGCATTTTTGGCCAAGCATCGCGAAGGAGCTCTCCGCCGAAGGGGCCGTTGGCGAAGCGGCATTCGCTGCCGGTCATCCATGCTTCGCCGATGGGATGAGCGAGATTCGATTGCTGCGGAAAGAAGGGCGCGAGCGAGAGCCAGCCCCACGGACGCGGGCTGAAGATGGGATCGAGGCGTGCCGGACAAAGATTCACGTTGCCCGAGCGAAGAAGCGCGCCAGACGCCGCAAACCTTCTTCGATTCGCTCCATCGAAGTCGCGTAGGAGAGCCGGAGGTGGCCGGGCGCGCCGAACGCGTCGCCGGGAACGACGGCTACATGCTCACGCTCGAGCAATTGCCGCGCGACGGCAGCGCTATCGGGCGTGGCGGCGCTCAGATGAGCGGAAACGTTGGGGAAAATATAGAAAGCGCCCTGCGGCGAAGTGCAGGTGACGCCGGGAATCGCGCGGATGCCCGCCAGAATGCGCTCGCGCCGCCGCGCATATTCAGCGAGCATCACGGCAACGGAATCCATCGGGCCGCGCAGGGCCTCCAGCGCCGCATACTGCGAGATGGAAGTGGGGTTGGAGGTGGACTGGCTTTGCAGCTTGGTCATGGCTTCGACAAGCGGCTGAGGGGCAAGAGCATAGCCCATGCGCCAGCCAGTCATGGCAAAAGTCTTCGAAAGCGAGCCGGCGATAATCAACCGTTCTTTCGCGCCGGGGAGGCTGGCAACGGAGAATGGGTGCGCGTCGCCATAGACGAAGTGCGAATAGCATTCGTCCGAGAGGAGCCATACGCCGCGACGCCGGCATACTTCGAGGATGCGCGCGAATTCATCGGGCGGGATGACGGCTCCGGTGGGGTTGTTCGGCGAATCGGCAATGACCATGCGGGTGCGCGGGGTGATAATTTTTTCGAGCGCGGTGGCGCGCAGGCAGAAGCCGTCGTCCGCGCGGGTCTGAAGGATCGCCGGGATGCCGCCCGAATATTTCACGATGTCCGGATAGCTCACCCAATAAGGGGCGGGGACGACCACTTCATCGCCCGGATTCACCAGGGAGCAGACCGCGTTGAAAATGGCGTGCTTGGCGCCGACGGACACAATGCACTCGGCCGGCTGGAAGGACGAACCAAGCTGCGCGGCGTGCCAATCGCATACTGCCTGGCGGAGAGCCGCTATTCCGGCAGCCGGGGTGTACTTGGTGCGATTTTCTTCGAGCGCCCTGATGGCGGCGCGCTTGATATGGTCGGGCGTGGGGAAATCCGGCTCGCCGGGACCGAAGTCCGCGATGTCGATGCCGCGGGCCTTGTACCGCTCGGCTTCCTGGAGCACCACGAGCGTTTGCGAAATGCCGATGCGATTCACACTGTCGGATAGCTCGATCACGTCTTCTATCTTTCTCTCCGAGGCAGTTTGCATGCGTACTCCTCTAGGTGACTTTCTGGCGCAATCTTTCTTCCACCAACGCCGGCACGAGATCCTTGACCGGGCCGCCCAGCCGAGCGAGCTCTTTCACCAGCTTGGAGCTCAAATAGCTGTATTGGATGGCAGGCATCATGAAAACGGTTTCGATTTGCGGCTCAATTTTGCGGTTCATCATGGCCATTTGGAGCTCGTACTCATAGTCGGAGACGGCGCGGATGCCGCGGAGTACAACGACTGCATTTTTCGCGCGCGCGTAATCCATCAGAAGGCCATCGAACACGTCCACCTCGACATTTTTCCAGTTGTAGGTGACCGACTCGAGCATATCCACCCGCTCTTTGACGGGGAAAAGCGGATCCTTTTCGAGGTTTTGAGCCACAGCGACGATCAGCTTGTCGAAGATCATGGCGCCACGCTCGATCAAGTCGAGGTGGCCGTTCGTGACCGGGTCGAAGGAGCCCGGATAGACGGCAATGACTGGTTTGCCCGATTCGGAAGCCATTCGGTGGGGCATTTTAACAGTTGTGCCGGGAAAATACATTGGCAAGGTTCGGTGGCTTGGCGGACATTTGGGGCTCCCGGTCGTCCTTCCACCGGAGAGGCATGCAGTCGCACGGCCAAAGGCTCGACCACGCGGACGTGGGAATGCGCTGACCTGGAGGTGGTAGGCGGCAAGCTGCTTCCGCCATTCGGAGCGGTTTGCGCGCCATTCAACGAGCGAGGCGCGCAGCCAGATGATTGCGTATTGACCAGTGCGACTAAAATGGTCGTGGTTTAAGCTATTGGTTCCTTTGTGGTTGGGGGAGAGGCGGCGCTTGACTTCGCTGGGGTGCAGAGCTAGAATGCAATTGCGACTGAAACAGTCGCATATGGACTTATGCTGAAGCTTTCAAAGAAGGCGGATTATGGGTTGATCGCCCTGAAGCACCTGGCGATGCACAACGGCACTTGCTCGTGCAGCGCGGCAGACATTGCCGAGGTTTACAAGGTTTCAACGCCGCTGATGGCCAAGGTGCTGCAAAAGCTGGCGAAGAGTGGATTGGTGGCGGCGCGGCATGGCTCGAGCGGCGGGTACACGCTGGCGCGGGATCCGGCGCGGATTTCGGCGCTGGACGTGATTCGCGCGATTGATGGACCGCTTTTCATTACTTCGTGTTTTACGTCGCACGGGGAGTGCGACGTTCATGAGACTTGCTCGATCCGGGAACCGCTTCGGCGCGTGAACGACAGCATCCTGGACGTGCTGGCGAAGGTGACGATATCGCAGATGACGGACGAAGCGCCGATGTCCGAGGTGGTCGAACTGAGAGTTTAGGACCCGGGGAAAAGGGCCCAATTAGGAGAACGAGAATGTCAATCAAGCTTCCCATTTATATGGACAATCACGCGACGACTCCGGTGGACCCGCGCGTCCTGGAGGCTATGCTGCCCTATTTCACGGATAAATTCGGCAACGCCGCAAGCCGCAACCACGAATTCGGATGGGTGGCGGAAGAGGCGGTGGAGAACGCACGGGGACAAATCGCCCGGCTGATCAACGCCACGCCGAAGGAAATTGTGTTCACGAGCGGGGCGACGGAATCGACAAACCTGGCGATCAAGGGCGCGGCGGAAATGTATCGCGAGAAGGGCAATCACATCATCACGCAGGTGACGGAGCACAAGGCGACGCTCGACACGTGCAAGCGTCTCGAGAAGTACGGCTGCGAAGTGACCTACCTGCCCGTGGAGAAGGATGGGCGCATCAATCTCGACGATTTGCGCCGCGCGATTACTCCGAAAACGATTTTGATCTCGATCATGTACGCGAACAACGAAATCGGGGTGGTGCAGCCGATCGCGGAGATCGGGAAAATCGCCAAGGAGAAGGGCGTCTTTTTTCACGTGGACGCGGTGCAGGCGGTGGGCAAGATTCCCGTGGACGTGCAAAAAGACGGCATCGACTTGATGTCCATCTCGGCGCACAAGATTTACGGGCCCAAGGGGGTCGGCGCGCTTTACGTTCGCCGCAAGAATCCGCGCGTGCAGCTTGCCGCGATCATCGATGGCGGCGGGCACGAGCGCGGGATGCGCTCCGGCACGCTGAATGTTCCGGGCATCGTGGGACTGGGGAAGGCTTGCGAGCTTTGCCAGAACGAGATGGAGAACGAAAGCAAGGAGCTGCGCCGGTTGCGCGAGAAATTGACGCACTCAATCATGTCGCGCCTGGACGAGACGTTCATCAACGGCTCGATGGAACACAGGCTGCCGCACAACATCAATATCAGCTTCGCGTATGTGGAAGGCGAATCGCTGCTGATGGGGATTAATGACATCGCCGTTTCGAGCGGATCGGCCTGCACTTCGGCGACGCTCGAGCCCAGCTACGTTTTGAAGGCGCTCGGCGTCGGTGAGGATCTGGCGCACACTTCGATCCGCTTCGGCATCGGCCGCTTCAACACTGAGGAGGAAGTGGATTACGTGGCGGACCGCGTGGTGGATACGGTGACGCGCCTGCGCGAGCTTTCGCCGCTTTACGAGATGGCGAAAGAAGGCGTGGACGTGAGCAAGATGAAGTGGCAAGCGGCGGCGGAGTAATCGAGAGGTGCAAACCTTGGATTACGAAGGAACCATCGGAGTGCACCGGACGTTCAGCGAGGGCGCCCCTGTGTTCGATGTGTTCTTCGCGCCGAAGGTGGACGACAGCGCCTGCAATTCGCGGCGATTCCGCGTGCTCGAGGAGCTGGCTGAATTTCTGGAATTTTTGGATGTGCGCGAGGAAGCGGTCGAGCGCACATTGGATGAAGTCCGCGCGGGACGTTCGGCGCTGATTCCGAACGTCACTCTCTCGGACGAGGTCATTTCGGATCAAGGTTTGGACAGCACGATTACGAGGAAGAGGAGAATCAACTAATGGCTTACAGCGACAAGGTGATCGAGCACTACAACAATCCGCGGAACGTCGGCTCGCTCGACAAGAAGGATCCGAACGTCGGAACGGGCCTCGTCGGCGCGCCGGAGTGCGGCGACGTGATGAAGCTGCAAATGAAGGTCAACCCCGACACGCGAGTGATCGAGGAAGCGAAGTTCAAGACCTTCGGGTGCGGCTCGGCGATTGCGAGCTCTTCGCTAGCGACGGAGTGGGTGAAGGGCAAGACCGTCGAGGAAGCGCTCTCGATCAAGAATACAGACATCGTCCGCGAACTATCGCTGCCGCCGGTGAAGATTCACTGCTCGGTGTTGGCGGAAGACGCGATCAAGGCAGCCCTTGCCGACTGGAAGAAGAAGCAGGGCGAGCCGGAAATGCAGTCGACCGAGTCAGCCGCGGCGAGCCACTAGGCTTGCGGGCAGCGGCGCGCCGGTTGCACCGTTCGGGCCGTAAGCGCGAGGCGATTGCGTTTCGGGCGGTAGGGCTCTATTTGCAGCCGGTAGGCTTGACCCCGATGAATGGGGACGCCGGGCAATGAAATTACAACGAGAACGGATATGATCCACGTCAGCGAAAAAGCAGCGGAGAAAATCCGCGAACTATTGACGAAAGAAGGCGTGCCCGCCGAATCCGGCGGACTGCGCGTGGGTGTGCAGGGAGGCGGGTGCTCGGGGCTTACGTACGCGATGCGGCTGGATACGGAAGCACGCAACCGCGACAAAGTGTTCGAAGAAAATGGGGCGCGCATTTTCGTGGACCCCAAGAGCTACCTGTATCTGCACGACACCACCCTCGATTATCACGAGGACATCATGAAGCAGGGCTTCGTTTTCCAGAATCCCCAGGCGACGCGGAGTTGCGGCTGCGGGAGTTCCTTTACCGCCTAGGTTTTCCTCCGGGCGGCCGGCTGGCGGTAATTTCCCTCGTGCCGCTCGCTGGGTAAGAAATTCTGGATGCCAATGGAAGCGCGGGAGCTTGCTCTTCTTTTTCCGCGGGGCGGCTATCGGCTGCGAACGGATGGGCGCTTCCTCGGGCCACGGATTGCCGGGCTGGTGCGGCAGAGGCGAGAAAGTTTATGAGCGTGACGCAAACACGAACCGATCCGACCGGCCGGAGCGCGATAACGCAGTGCTGGAGCTGCCAGGCGCCCGCTGCCGGCGCGCATTTTTGCCCCGCTTGTGGGAAGATTCAGCCGTTGCCGGCGGGCACGGATTATTTCGCGTTTTTTGGGCTTCCGCAGAAATTGACGATTGCGCCCGCGTCTCTCGAGGGCCTATTTCACAAGCTGAGCTGGAAGCTGCATCCGGATAATTTCGTGCGCGCGAGCGAATTCGAGCGGAATCTCTCGCTCGAGCGCTCTTCGGAACTGAATGACGCCTATCGCACGCTGCGGGACCCGATTACGCGCGTCGAATATTTGTTGCTGCATATGGGGCTGCGAAAAGAAGGCACCACGAAGCAGCAGGCCCCGCCTGAATTGCTCGAAGAGGTGTTTGAGCTGAACGAATCGCTCGACGAACTGCGCGAAGCGCGGGCCGAGGGCAGCGATGTTGGCGGTCTGCGTGAGCGCCTCGCGGAGGCGCAGAAGAATTTTCAGGAGAAGCTCGCGGAAGTGGACGCCGAGCTTGCAGCTGTGGGGCGCGAATGGGACGCGGGGCTCGACGCGCATGCGGATGAATCAAGAAGGAAAGGTCTGCTGGCGCAGATGAACGAAATCTTGAACCGCCGCAGCTACATTCGCAATCTTGTTGCCGGCGTGCAGAAAGAATTGGCAGAGGTCTGAAAAGCATATGGGACGCGTAGTGGGCATCGACCTTGGGACAACATTCAGTCTTGTCGCGTATCTCGATCCCGCGACGGGTGCGCCGAAGTGTATTCCCGGGCCGTACGGCTCCACGCTGTGTCCTTCGGTCGTGAGCGTAGATTCCGATGGCAAAATTTTTGTCGGCGAGCCGGCGCGTGAGCGGCTGTTGACGCAGCCCGACCGGACCATCTATTCCGTGAAGCGACTGATGGGCCGCGGCGTCGCCGACGTGCAGGACGAGCTGAAGCTTTTCCCCTTCCGGATTGATCCGGGCAGCCACAACGTGATTCGCGTGCGGCTGGGCGACAAGTCGTTCACGCCTCCGGAAATCTCCGCGTTCATCCTGCGTGAGCTGAAGACGTGGGCGGAGCTTCATTTCAATGAGCCGGTGGACCGCGCAGTGATTACCGTGCCAGCCTATTTCAATGATGCGCAACGGCAGGCGACGAAGGACGCCGGGCGGCTCTCCGGCCTTGAAGTTCTCCGCCTAGTGAATGAGCCAACGGCGGCAGCACTCGCTTATGGATTGCACAAGCAGAAGCGCGGGCATGTGGCCGTGTATGATTTCGGCGGCGGCACTTTCGACATTTCCATATTGAAGCTTATCTCGACCGACGAAGGTGAGATTTACCAGGTGCTCTCGACGAACGGCGA
>Ga0187819_10000270_pt1 | contig 25333 bp, 22 predicted proteins | sample NC_wetland_sal_i_15_FD_132411 | JGI IMG/M metagenome (GOLD analysis project Ga0187819, IMG submission 132411) | Wetland sediment microbial communities from Neuse River Estuary, North Carolina, USA - SO4_4 | ecosystem: Environmental > Aquatic > Freshwater > Wetlands > Sediment | place: USA...
CCAGCCTTCGGGCGCGAAATTGAAGCCGACAATATCAATCTGGCCGACGAACTGAGTTCCCTGCGCGTGAGCGGGAACGGGGACAAGCAAGAGTGCCAGTAAAACCAGGAGTGCGGGGATTCGCATTGTTCCCTCCTCAATTTTCTCGACAATCCGCGATGCCAGCGACCAAGAAGAGCAGGTCATGATCGCGGCGGGAAAACGCCAACAGTCGCAATAATGTAGGTCATGACCAAATAGGGTTTCATGTTGTCGTGCGGCTGGTTTCCGCCGGTGCTGCCGAGGGCCGCGCTGCTCATCGCAACATTCGGAGAGCCCGAACTATAAAGCAGCACTCTGGGCATGGCCCAGTTGGCGCCGGCGGGCGAGCCGGTGTTGGGGACGGTCGTCGAGCCCTGGGGGACGTGAGTGTGAGCGGGTATCTGGGAAAGAGTCAAGGTGACGGTTTCTTCCCCGCCCGTTTCACCCTCGACGTAACTGGAGAGGCCGGGCCCCTGGCCCATGCCGATGGGCACGCGGCCGCGAAGATCGGGAAGAGCAAAAGTGGTTCTCCCGTCGCCGCCGTAGGTGGTCCCGAGGAGGGAGAATAAGGCGGCATATTGGCTAATCGACAAAATTTGGCCGTCGCACATTTGCCATCCAGTTGGGGCAAAGTTGTAGGGCACGATCATGATTTGGCCCAGATAGGGTGTTACTTGCGCGAGAGCCGAAGGAGAACTGAGCAGGCTGGCCGAGATGGCGAGAAGCAAAAGCAGGGTGGCGCGTCGCATGTCCACTCCTTAGCAAATTGCATTTGGGCCGAGTGAAAAAATCAAAAACAGACGGAAACCCCGAACGGCGGTCCCCGAGACACAAGAACGGCTAGATGGGATTGTGAGCAATTCCAAGGCCAGGAGTGAATTAGCGGCAATCGCAAGGACTTAAGCTCTCAGCGGATAAGGGAGTTCGCAAACTATTGCACACTACCGGACCGTGGTTTCTCAAGTTGGGGAAGAGCGGACATGCCAGAAACGCGAAGGGGAACTGGGAGCGACCTGGGGGGCTTTTCCTAGGGGCGGCGGGGGATGGTGAAGGTTAGCTTGGCGGCGGCGGAGTTTTCGAAGCGGTCGAAGACTTGGACGGCGATGGTGTGTTCGCCGGGGGCGAGATCGCGGAGGTGGATCTGGTAGGTTTCGCGGGGGGCGTCGGAGAGGACGCCTGTGGGGAAGAGGATTTGCCAGTCGGCGGCGTCGAGGCTGTATTGGGCGCGGGCGATGGCGGCGGAGGCGCTGAGGGCGTCGAAGGAGATGGAGGCGGAATTGGGGGCGGGCGGATTGGAATCGGCGCGGAGATTTTCGATGCGCGGGGGAGTGTTGGCGATTTCGATGCGGTCGCTTTCGCGTTCTGTCGAGAGGGCCTGGGCGGCGGGATTCGAGGGGGAATCGGAGGCGACGATTTTGAAATAGTAGGCGCCGTCGGGCATGGTGGTGGTGTCCCAGGAATAGAAGCGCTGCGTGAGTTTGTCTTTGAGCAGGCGCCAGTTTTTTTCGCTTTCGCCTCGGTAATAAATCGAGAAAACGAGATCGTCATCGTTGTCGTCGTGGGCGCTCCAGAGAATGCTTTGATAGCCGCGCTCGGCGAAGCCTTGCGGGGGGACTTCAATTTTGGGGGATTTCGAGGCGGTCTCTTGAGCGGCGAGGAGCGAGGTGAAGGACGCGGCGGGATTTGCGCTGGAGCGCTGCGGCAGGCGGAGTTGCACGGGCGCGGGAATGCCGGGGCCGAGCGGCGAGGCGGCAAAACCCTGGACGCGGATGCCGGGATCCTGGGCGACGATATCGTCAATTTCGGGGGCGACGTTTTTCGGTTGATAGGCGATGCTGACCCAGGAGATGTTGGGCGCGCCGCCATTATCGGTGTCGAGGAAGACGGCTTTCCACTGGAGGAAACGAGCGGGCGGGCAACTGACGGTTTCGCCTGTGCCATTTTTATAGGGGCCGGCCCAGGGGCTCCAATTTTTTTCGGGGCTGGAAGTATTTCCGGAGCGAACGTAAAAGGCGACTTTGCCCTGCGTGGCGCCGCTTTCGCCCCACCAGGTGAGGCGTCCCCAGCGGGAAAAGATTTTGGCATCGAAGGTATCGGATTCGAAAGTGCCTTCGGAATCGTAGCCGGGGCCGAGGGTGAAAATTTTTCCGGGGTTGGCGGTGGCGACGAAAATTTTGCCGCCGGGGGCGGCGACGAGGCCGGTGACCTGCGCGGAAGCTGTGTGGGCGATGTTCGAGTACACGTTCTGGCTCTCGAGCTCGATGATGGAGCCTTTGTTGCCCGTACCGAGAAGAACTTTTCCGGCGAGAGAAAAGGCGGCGGAGAAGACCAGATCATCGTGGGAGGTCCAGAGAGATTCGGGGGAACCGTCGGGAGAAATTTTCACGACTTCGGCGCCGCCGGTGGCGGAGGGAAAGAATGGGAGTTGCGGGTTTGTGAGAGGCGCCTGGGTGGTGAGGGGAGTGGCGCCGGTCTGGCCGAGGAGGAGGGTTGTGGCTTGCTGGGGCGTGATGATGGGAGCGGCGGGCTGAGGGGCGATGGGGCGGGATTTTTCGCCGATGGAGGAGGCGTAGAGATTTCCAGCAGCGTCAACGAGGAGGGATGTGACTTCTTTTTTGTCCGTTTCGTAAACGACGAAGGAGGCGCCCGCTTCGGGGAGCGATTGGGAATTTTTGCGCGAGATTTCGATGCGCAGGATGAGGCCATTGGGGTCGGTGCCGACGAGAAGATCGCCTTTGGAATCGAAGGCGAGAGAGCGGGCGTGGCGCTCGTCACTTTGATAGAAGAGCTGCCCTTTGCCATCGGGCTTGACGACGAAGACTTCGCCTTTATCGTCGGTGGCAACGAAGAGATCGCCGTGAGAATCGAGGGCGAGCGCCCAGATGTATTTGGTTTTGGGCTCGAAGAAGGCGGATTTTTGGCCGTCGGGAGTGACTTTATAAACTCTTCCGTCGGGGGACGTGCCGACGTAGAGATTGTCGCGGGCGTCGAAGGCGATGGCTTGGGCGGCGAGCTCGGGAGATTCGAAAACGGTAGTGGGATTACCGGAGTCGTCGAAGCGGAGGACTTTTGCGTCGGAGCCGCCGGCGGCATAGAGATGGGAATGCGAATCGAGGCGCAGGGCCCAGACGTAGGCGAGGTTCGGGTCGGAGAAGGATACGAATTTGGGAGCGAGCATGAGTTTGCCGTCGCTGCGGATGGCGACGCCCTTGGCGGTGCCGCGCTCGAATTCGGCGGAATCGGCCTGGCGCCAGTAGCGGGTGTGCTCGGCGCGGGTGGGGGCGGGGATGATGAGTGCGATGCAAAGAGGAAGAATCAAAAAAGTTCGACGAGTCATCAGGCTACGATCTCCTTAAGTGATGAGTCCCCGCGGGGCGAATGAAATGTATGGAGCAGGTCCGGCGACGGGTGAGAAAGGGCTTGGGCATCTGAATCAGGTTATCACACGAGTTCGATTGGCTACAGGACTGCGAGGGGGAGGCGACGGGATATTCGGAGGCGGGCGATTTACTCATTGAGGGAACAGGCGGCGGCATCGTGAAACCCTTTTTCTGTAGGCCGAATCCAAGAAATGACGCGCGGGGCCTGGAGTTATAATGACGCGAGATACGGGGAGAGGAACGGGCGCCGAGTGACGATGAGCGGACGAAATCATCGGATGCGACACCTCTTCACCGGAACCTTCCTACTAATAGCGGCGGGATTCTTCCTTCCTACCTTAAGCGCGGCGCAACTACAGGACGAGCAGCAGAAGGAACAGCAAGCACACTCCCCGGAATCGCAACGGCTGGCGAGCCCGTGCGCCGATGCAGCTCCGAAGGCGGATGCGGGCGGGCAATCGCAGTTCGGCGGGGCGCAGGGCGATCAGCAAATCCCCGGAAGCATCAGCGGATCCATTGTGGATGGGAGCGGAGCCGCCGTCACGGGAGCGCGCGTGACACTCACGCGCAAGGATCAATCGCCGCAGCAGGAGGTGCGATCAGGAGATGACGGAGAATTCTCGTTTGACAATGTTGCGCCCGGGCCGTTTGAGCTGACGGTGACGGCGGCGGGATTCGGGATACGAGCATTCTCAGGGATACTGCATCCGGGGGAGATCTGCGTTGCGCCGGAGATGACGCTGGCGGTGGCCGGGAACGTCACGGAGGTGCAGGTGGTGCTCCCGCGAACGGAATTGGCAGAAGTGCAGATCAAGGAGGAAGAGAAGCAGCGCGTGCTGGGCTTCATTCCAAATTTCTACGTCAGCTATGACCCCGATGCGGTTTCGCTTACCTCGAAACAGAAATTCGAGCTGGCTTGGAAGACGAGTGTGGATCCAGTGACGTTCGGACTGGTCGGGGCCATCGCGGGGGTGCAGCAGGCGCTGAATTCGTTCAGCGGGTATGGGCAGGGGGCGGAGGGGTATGGAAAGCGCTACGGCGCGAATTATGCGGATACGGTTGCCGGGACATTTATTGGAGGGGCGATATTCCCGTCGCTGCTGAAGCAGGATCCGCGATATTTTTACAAGGGAACGGGCAGCACGCGATACCGGATGATGTATGCGATCGCGAATGCGGTGATCTGCAAGGGCGACAACAAGCACTGGCAGCCGAATTACTCGAATATCCTCGGAAGTCTCGCTGCAGGCGGTATTTCGAATCTGTATTATCCGGCGAAAGATCGAAGCGGAGCGGGATTGACGTTTGAAAACGGCTTGATCGGGATTGGCGCGACGGCTGCGGCCAATCTCGTTCAAGAATTTCTGGTCCGCCGATTGACGCCCAATCTTCCCAACCACAATCCGAGCAAACCCTAAAGCACGAAGCGCCGGGGGCGAGGGGCGCGCTTTCATCGTTAGGAAGGCGTGGGGAGGCCTTTCACCAGTAGGATGACGGCGGTGGAGGCTGCTTTTCTGTCCTTGGCGATTTCCTGATAGGCGGGAGAGTCTGCCCATTCGCGGAAGGTAGGCTCGTCGGGGAAGGACAGGATGACGATTTTTTCGCGATCCCAGGTGCCTTCGAAGACGAGAGGGTGTTCATCGGCGGCAAGGACGCGGCCTTTGTAGCGGGCGAAGACGCTCATGAAGCGGTCCTGATAGCGCTGGTAGGTGGCGCGATCATGGATGGTGAGTTGGGCGACGGCGTAGACGGGCATGGGGTTCTCCCTTCCGCGGATGGAACGTTATTTTACGGTGATGGTAAGCGTGTGCTCGCCGGCGATCACCTGGTGCATTTCGACGGACCATTCGCCGGCCTTGGATTGATGAAGGAGGCGAGCGCCGCCGGAATTCTGGCGCTGGTCGAGAACGTTGATTTCGGAGACTGGGGCGTTGGGCATCTCCTTGTCCTCGACGAGGAGAGTGGGAGTAGGTTGGAGGAGGGTGGCATAGAGGCGGTCGTTCTGGCGTTCGCGATTAATGAGATTGATGAGCTCCTCGAGGCCGGGGAGCTGGGCCTGGGAGCCGCTGGAAAGGGACTCCACGTTGCGGTTGAGTGTGTCGGCGTCGCTGACGACGAGCTGGAGAGTGCCGCGCGCGGATTGCGGCGGAATGGTGATGGGGATTTCCTTGATGAAAGGAGCGCCGCGATAGGGGCGCAGGAGAACCTTGACGGCGACAGTCTCGCCGGGGCGGACTTCGCTTTTTTCGATCCAGGCGCTGTCGATGGCGGCCCAGCGCCGCTCGGAGAGGGCGGTGACGCGGAGCGAGATTTTTTCGACGTTCGGCAGTTCGTAGGGATTCGAATAGATGCGGGCGAAATCGCGCTGCACAGACAGAGCGACAAAAATGCCGGTGGGCACGGGCGTATCGTTAGGGGCGAAGAGATTTTCAAGCTTGACGGGAGTGTGGCCCTTGAGGTCGATGGCGCCGTCGAGTTGCAGCGTGGGGCCTTCGCCGTAGGCAGGGCTGCCGACAATGCCATTGAAGGTGGCGAGGGCGACGAGAATAGGAGTGAGCTGAGGGCTCTGGATCAGTTCAAAGTGGAAGTCCTTCTCGGCCACCGGGGTGAATAGTTTCACCTCGAGCGGAATCATCGGCGGGCCCTCGCCGAGCCGGCCCATGACGGCGGTGAGGCGGTCCTGCGTAAGAGTGCCGATCGTGCCGCCTGTGGAGACAATTTTTGTGGAAGCCATGGCAGAGGCGAGCGTGGTGATCACGTGCGCGCGCGACATGGGCATGGAGACAGAGCCCAAGCTGAAAATCGGATGGCCGCAGGCGAGGACGCGACCGGCGTCCACGGAGGTGACGGTGCAGCCAGGGGAGATGGAGAGGTCGCCGCGGACTAGATCGATGCCGACCATGTCGCCGGGCTTGAGCTGCGCGTCGTCGGGAGATGGTGGCGTGGTGCCGCCGGCCATCACGGACATGCCCCAGGAAGAAAGCTGATTGCCGAATTGCGCGAGCGTCTCGGGATAAAGGCCGGAGGCGATGAGGGGCGTATCAATGGGGACCAGGAATTCGGACGAGCCGGCGCCGGTTCGCTGAACGAAATTTTCCGGGATGGGGATGTGCGGTGAGGAGGCCGCTGATGTGAGCGCGGACGCGGTGACTGCCGGCGCGGCGGAGGATTTTTCAACGTCGAGCATGCTTTCGATGGGAGTGACGCCACCGATGGCTTCCTTGGTGAAGAGGCCGAGCTTCAGGGAGAGCGCCCCGGCCAGTTTGCCATCGAAATAGACGGGGCTGCCGCTCATGCCGGCGACGACGCCGGTGTGCTCGACTTTTTCGCCGATGAGCTGGACGAGGATGATGTCCTGCTTGGGGCCAAGGGCGTTGTGGAGGATGCCGAGGACTACGAGATCCATTGGTTCGATCTTGTCGCCGGAAAAGATGGTGTAGGCGACGCCCTTCATTCCGGGCTGGATTTTGCTGAGGGGGAAGAGTTCAGGAGTGTCTGTGGCGCGGAGCGGGAGGGACAGAGCGAGCAGCAACGCCGCGAGGACAAGGAGAAGCAATCTGCGTGGGGCGAAGGACATGGGATATTCATGATACCTAGCGGCCCGAAGGGAAGCAAATTGGCCCATGCGGCGGCAGTGAATCGGTATCTGGCGGGATGAAAGCGAGCCGGGAGCGCGTAAGGAATGCGGATGCGTTTTCCCGGAACTAATTTGAGGCGGGCGTGACGCTCGAGCGGTGGTCCACAACTTTGAATCCTTGCGGCAATTCAAAGAGTTGGGGATCGGGTTCGGAGGGATCGAGGGAAGTAACGGTGAAGGTTTGAGAGCCGAAGCGAGGGTCGGAGCGCATGGAGAGCAAATTGAAGCCGAACTGCGAGGAGTACCAATATTCCCTGGAAACTGTGACCTTTTGATCGTTTCCGAAGACGCCGGGATTGTAGGTGATGGTTTCGCGCACGCCCGCTGTTGCGACTCCGGCGATTGCCCGGGTACCCAGATTTTCGCGGTTCATGAATCCGGAATAATCGGGCATTGGCCCGATGAAGGGCGGTTCAGGTTTGAGGGCAGCGTTGGCCGGAGGAAAGTAGTCGCGCAAGTCGCAGACGTGGCGGCCGTCCATCATGCAGGTATACAGCGTGTGATTTTCGAGGTCGCTGATTTGAATGGCGGTCATGTGAGATTTCATTTCGCCATCCTTCGGGACCAGATACCAACGCTCCTGGAAGATGCGGCCGGAGGAGTCGCGGGCGATGCGGCGCTGATTGACGACGGAAACTTTGCCGGTATCGGAGGAGCCTCGCACCCATTCCGTATGCAACGTCACGGTAAACGGGGCGTTGGGGAGGTTGGGGACGACGATGCTCTGGAGCATCTGGCTAGAACCACCATCCTGCGCTTGGGTTTGGGAGGGCAGTTGCTGTTGCTTTGACTGCGCTTGGGCACAAAGAGGGCAGGAAGTGCAGAGGAGCAACAGGATCCATGCGGCGCGAGGCATGCCAGGCCTCCCTTCGTGAACGATATTCTGGCAAAAATGTGGGGCGGGGATAAAGCTAAAAATTGATGGCATCTTTGGGCTCATGGGGAGTGAGGCTGAGGGATGACTTGAGGGACGAGATTGAGCTGCGGCGTTGGACGCGAGAGGGGCTTATCGGGGCGGGCAAATTCGTAAATGCCCCAGGGGTCTGCCGCAATGAGGAGGCGATCGGGTTCGACGAGAACCGCGGCAGGCTTGAGTGGCTTCGAGCCGTTCAGGGCCAAGTAATAGATGCCCATGGGCTCGCCATCCTTGCTGAAGTGAACGAGGGTATCGCCGATCCCAGCCCAGATTTCGTGGGTTTCGGGATCGGTGGCCATGGCAGTGATCACCGGCTTGTCGGAATAGGAGATTGAAGTTAGATCGCCGAGGTTTACGCGCACGCCGCTGGTGAAAGCGGTGGAGTCTCGTCCGAAGCGGCCTCGATAACCGGAATGCGAAAAATTTTCGGGGCCGCGGGATTCCTCGCCGCCGAAATGCTCGAGACCCGAGCCCGCATGGCCGCCTCCCAGGCCCCCAATGCCACCGTGCAATCCTCCCGGCGCACCTAGTGACCCGGGGCTGAACGAATCGAACGCGGCGGTGCCGAGCAGGAAGGCTCCGGGCAGTCCACCCTCGCCGAGAGCTCCGGCGACACCTGGATTCGTGCCGGACTGATCGGAGGTTTCGGCGTTATAGGGGCCGTAGGCGCCGCTTTGAAGTTGCGAGGTCATGCTCGAGTCGTCGAAACTCGACGATGAGCCGATGACGTCTGAGGCGCCGACATCTGTTCCCGAGTCTGTGCCGTTGGATGAGAAGTGGAGAGCGGCGCTGTGGCCTGATGACTGGTCGGTGACGGAGCCGAAGCCGGAGCGGCCTCTGCCACGGCCGCCGAATCCCGACATGCTTCCCATGCCGAACTGAAAATTCGAATCTTGGGCCGTCAGCTGGCCGGAGATAATGGCGCCGAAAGGGCCACCGCCCGAGTCATTCTGAAGCATGGTTTGCTGCTGAGCCGCTTGACCGAGCCCCAGTCCGCGCCCCAAGGATTCGTTCAATCCTGTTCCCACGCCGCCGCCGAATTTGACATCGTTCGAGGAACCGATGGACATCCAGCCGCTGGTTTGATCCGTAAAGGAAAGGTCGGAAAAGCCGAAAATAAATTCGACGCGGTCGTCGGGCCGGGCCGGCCCTTCGCCGAATACGCGCTCGGGAATCGAGGATTCGAAGTCTGCGTAACCGAAGCGATCGTACTTGCGGACGGTGGGGTCTGGAACGCAAGTGAAGGCAAAATAAATTCCACCGGCCGAATCGCCGGAAATTCTACCGAGGTCTCTTAGGGACTCTTTGCCGGGCTCTTTGCCGAGCTGGTCTTCGGGAACGATCGGATCTCCGAAGGTGCGGACGACATTTCCATGTTGGTCAATAATTTGTACGAGGCGCTTGGAGGTCAAACTGGTGACGGCAAACTGGCCACCGGAGAGAGCGACGACGGATGTGGGAGTGGCGACGGGGATTCTTGAGGCGAGAGAACCGTCGGGGGCGAAAACCAGGATGGCGTTGGCGCCGCGGTCGGCAACGACGAGGAGGCCTTCGGGAGTGAGGTCAATATCGACGGCATAGCGGATCGTGGCGCCGCTGGATTTTGCGTTGGGGATTTGGCCGATGCGATTGCCGTGGGGGTCGTAGATCGAAATCACGGTCTCGGGCTTGGCGAGGATGAAGTAACGTCCGGAAGAATCGCGCTTGATGGCTGAGACTCCGGCGCCGACATCGGGGAAGGCTTTGCTGTGCGAGTCGATGATGGTTCGGAGGCCTTGTGCGGTGGAGGGGGAAGGACAGACGGCAAAGAAAAGACTGACGACTGCGGACCCTGCTACACTCGACCAACTGCCCCTGGACACAATCTGCCCCTTTGAGTCAGGTGTTGATGGATTTCGATATGCGAAAATTCATTCCTGCGATGCCTGGGGAAAGTTCCCCTTTTTATTTGCCAACTCGATTGTGACGGTTTGCATCGGCATTGGGTTACGCGCAGCAGGCACTCGAATGCTCCAGATGGTTTGCCGGGGCGGCGGAATTGGCTCGGCAGGCCGCCATAGCCGGAGCTCTGAGGGGACATGCTAGAATCGCGTCGTGGCGAAGAAAATAATTTCCCCGGGGGGGAGCTTGAGCGGGGTGGTGGAGCTGCCCGGCGACAAATCCATTTCACACCGGTATGCGATTTTGGCGGCGCTGGCGGAGGGGCGCAGCGAGATTGGGAATTATTCGACGGCGGCGGATTGCCGGAGCACGCTCGAATGTCTGAAGCGGCTGGGGGTGGAGATTGAGGCGGCCGGGGAGCGCGGCATTTCCATTACGGGGAGGGGGCTCGGCGGATTGAAAGCGCCGTGGCGGACGCTGGACGCGGGAAATTCCGGGAGCACGATGAGGATGCTGGCAGGGGTGCTGGCAGGGCAGGCGTTTGTATCGACGCTGACGGGAGATTCCTCGCTGCGGCGGCGGCCGATGCGTCGGGTGATCGAGCCGTTGAAGGAGATGGGGGCGGAAATAAGGAGCCGCAACGGAGACCTGGCACCTCTCGAGATTCGCGGCGGGAAATTGCGGGCAATTGACTATGCGTTGCCGGTAGCAAGCGCGCAGGTGAAGTCCGCGGTCCTTTTGGCGGGGCTTTACGCGGAGGGAGTGACGACGGTGCGCGAACCTGCACGCACGCGCGATCACACGGAACTGGCGCTGCGGGAATTTGGCGCGGAGGTGGAAGTTGGCAGGGGAGAGATCCGCATGCAAGGCCGGCCGAAACTGCTGGGGCAGAAGCTGGCGGTCCCCGGAGATCTCTCCGCGGCCATTTTTCTGATGGCGGCTGCGCTGATACTGCCGGATTCGTCGCTGGTGCTGCATAACGTGGGATTGAATCCGACGCGGGCGAAGGTGCTGGATTTTTTGATTTCGATGGGAGCGTTGATTCACTTGGCGGCGGTGGAATTGCGCGGCGGAGAATTGATTGGTGACATTGCCGTGCGGCACGCGCCGCTTCTGGGAGGAAGCATTCGGGGGGAGCAGGTGGCGGAGATGATTGACGAGCTGCCGATGATCGCGGCGCTGGGCCCGTTCACGGAGGCAGGGATTGAGATTCGGGATGCGCAGGAATTGCGCGTCAAGGAGAGCGACCGGATCGCGGCGCTGGCGGAGGGATTGCGGCGGATGGGCGCGCGCGTGGAGGAATTTCCGGATGGATTGCGCGTGGAAGGGCGGAGCGCGGGGAAACTGCGCGGCGCGAAGGTGGATCCGCGAGGGGATCACCGGATTGCGATGGCGCTGGCGGTGGCCGGGCTGGGAGCGGAAGGGGAAACTGTGATTCAGGATGCCGAATGCGTGGGTGTTTCTTTTCCGGAATTTTTTGAGACGCTCGAGAGATTGAGAGGCGCGGCGGAGAAGCGAGGGGAACGAACGAAATGATGCCGAATGAGCTAGGGGACGCCCGGGTTAGGTGGAACGCAGGTTGATGGTGCCGTAGCTGGTGGCGATGGTGATTTTCGGGCCGTGAGAGCCGAGCTTGCCGGTGAGGCGGGCGGAATCGTTGTCGTTGGCTTGCTTCAGGGAAGCATCCTCGAATTCGTTTGAGAGCTCTCCCGAGCGCGTGACGGCGGAGATGTCGAAGGACGACTTCGCGGGAAGCGTGAGGTCCACGCCGCCGGATTCATTCGCAATGTTGATTTCCTCGCGGGGCGGGTCTTGATACCGAACCGTGACATCGCCGTGCGTGTTCACGATGCGCAGGCGACCGGCGACATTTTCCACTTCGATGTCTTTATTATGCGTGACGAGGTTGGCGACGCCGGCTACGTCGGAAACATCGATCTGGCCAGAATCGAGCTCGAGGCGGCCGGTGAGATGGACGAGCGTGAGGTCGGAGGATGGGGTCGTCAAGTGCGTGGTCTTGGCGACATTGCGAAAACGGATGGGGCCGAAGAAGTCGCCTTCGAGCGTGGCGTCGCCCTGGACGTCGCTGATTTCGATTTCACTGCCTTTGCCGGTGATGCGGGCGTTGCCGGCAACATCGTCGATGCGGGCGTCGCCCCTCTGCATTTCGACGCTCACATCCGAACCGCAATCGTGGATTTCGACATCACCATTTTGTGAGATGGCGGTGACGAGACCGGCCATCCCGGAAATGCTGATGTCGCCGTGATGAGAGATGGCGGTGAGGGTGATGGATTTGGGAAGTTCGACATCGAGATCCACGTTGATCCGGCCGTGGGAATCGTCCTGATCGACCGCGTGCAGAAGATAGCCGCTGCCGGACTTTTCGATGATCACGCCAGCATTTTTCATGCGCGTGAGAGCGCGCGATTCGCTGGCGGAAGTGGCGGATTCGTTGACTTCCACGCGAACGTCGTCGCTCTGGCCGGCGTGAACGGTGATGTTGCCGAGGCTGGTCTGGACGATCAGCTGGGCGCCGGCCGGAATTTTGTACGGCGGCAAGATGTGGGATTGGGAATACTTTTGCGAGAAGAGATCGAAATTTGTGTCCATGCCGGGATTGCGGCGATGGATCATGTCCACGATCGAGAAGGCAACGAGGACGAAGATGAGGAGAATCAGCAGGGCCGTTTCGCCGCCGGTAAGAAACGGACCGCGGACCTCGCCCTCGCGCTGACCGCGGAGATGTTCGATCAATTTTGCGACGCCCCAGAGAATCAAGAGCAACGGCCAATAGACACGGATGAGATGGCCGATGCCGAATTCGGGGTGGAAACGGTGCAGGAGGAAGAGCGCCCCGAGCAGAATCAGGAGCAGGCCTCGGAAGATTGTGTTGCGCGGGCGTCCGTAATAAGTCAAGCGATCCTCACCTGGAGATGTGGCCTTCCTTGGATGCCATGCCCTGCGCGAGCATGACGACGCCCGGAACAATCAGGAAAAGAGGCCAGAGATCGCGGATCCCGTATGGCGTGTATTGGCCGGCAAGAAAAATGGCGCCGACCGTGATCAGCATGATCGGGCCCATGAGTCCGGCCACCCGGCAGTGCTGGCAATTGCAACGACCACTCTTCTTGATTTCATCAGTCATGAAAATATCCCTTATGAGTGTCTGGACACCCGTTGCCACGCAAGCCAAACGCCCAAGGCGATGAGGCCGAGGGGCCACGCTTTACCAATCCAGTCCTCGCGAAGCAGACCGAAATTGGCGAGGAGGAAGAGGACGCCGAAAAGGATGAGGACAAACGCACCGATCGGTGCGCGGGAGGCGGTCCCGAAGACCGGCTCGGGTGGCGCTCCGCCTTGCTGGCCAGATTTGGCGACGCGGTAAGAGTCGATCGGCATGTAGAGATAGAAGCAGCCCAGGGCAATCGAAAGAAAGACAGCGTAGCCGGTATTGATGTCGCTGCTGATGGCGGCAATCAGGCCGCCGAAAATGAGAACGTGGATGAGGGCTTTTACGTATTCACCGTTGTAAACCGCGCCAAGGCCGGGGATGAAGCCGAGCAACAAGGCTATGCCCGGGTTGGAACCGGACGCTGCGGGCGGCTGCACCTGCGGCGGATTGGCGCCGACCTTCGCCGCGAGGCATTCCTCGCAATAGAGCGCGCCACGAACGTCGCGCGCGCATTGCGGGCACAGGGCTTTGCCACAATCGCGACAATAACCGGTTGCCTCTACGTCTGGATGCACGGCACATTTCATAGCAGGCTCCAGGTGGTGATGCCAAGCAAGCCGCCCGGCGCAGATTCGGGCAGCAGGAGAGCGAACAGGCCGGCGACGCGGAGCTGGCTGCGGTCGCGCGGCTTCTGTTCCGATTTCTGCTGCGGATTCGAGGAAGGCGGCTTCGACGGCTCGTCGGGCGCGGGAGCGGAGGAAGGCGCGGCGTTGGGCTCCGGCTCGGGCTGCAAGCGCGACTGGATTTCATAGACGACGCGCAAATCGTTGACGAATTTCGCGCCACGAGCGTACGTAAGATGCGCCTGGCGATTGGCGGTGCGGTAAAGATTCAGGGGGTTCAGATCCATTTTCCTGAGTTTGGCGGGTGTGAGGCCCGCGGTATGGAATACGATGGCGAGAGAAGCCGCGACAGTGAGCGCTCCCATGGCAAAGCGGGGTTGCCAGAGGACCGGAACCCAGGAGAACCAGCGCTTCCACCGGGAACCGAGCGTGGCGCGAATAATGCTTTTTGCCAATTTCGGGGGCGCTTCCAAGGGTTCGAGTTCATGGAGACTGCCGACAAGGCCTTGGACCTGACCGACAAGACGCGTGCAATCGGCGCATTGGGAAACGTGAGCGAGGAACGCCGCGGATTCGACGGGCGATAACTGGCCGTCGAGATGATCGCTCAGCCGCTCTTCCGATTGTGTGCAGTTCCAATCCATCGAAATTTCCGTGATGCTCCTCGCTGTGAACTTACCTTTGCAATTCTTAAGCGGGCCGAAGCCCCAATTCCTCCAGGACGCGCGCGAGTTCGATGCGGCCGCGGTTGATTCTGGATTTTACCGTGCCTTCGGGAACTTGCAGCACTCCCTGGATTTCAACGTACTCGAGGCCCTGCAAATCGCGCAGGATGACGGCCTCGCGCAATTCCGGTGAAAGGCGCGAGAGGGCGCGCTGCAATTGGTCGCTCAGCTCGGCGGCCTGGGCCAGTTTGTCGGGCGTGCGCGCCGAGGAATGCTTTTCTTCAAGCTGAGGCATGGCGTCCTCGATCGAGTCGGTGATGCGGTCGCGGCGCGTGCGGCGGTAATTGTCCACCAGCAAATTGCGCGTGACGGTCGTGAGCCATGTCGGAAACGCTCCCTGGGCCGGGCGGTAGCTGGGAAGGGTGCGGTACACGCGCAGGAAAACTTCCTGGCTCAGGTCCTCGGCTTCTGTGAGGTTGCCGGTGAACCGGTAGCACAGATTGAAAACGCGTCGCGAGTGGCGCCGCACAAGTTCCTCCCAGGCCGGCCCTTCGCCCCGGAGACAGAGCAGGACTAGTTGGGCGTCGGGCTCCAATCTTCCTCAGCCTCTCAACCTGCATCGCCTCTCGGCCTTCAGAGTAAGGAACGCAAGTCGCAGGCGAAAAGTTCCGTCAAGTGTGCGGAAACGGACGATTCGCGGGCACGGCGTCCTTGGGTGGGCATCTTAGCCGCGATGAGCGTGTAAACACAAGGTTACCGTAGGATGTCTCGTGCGCCGCGGTTGAAGTTTTTGAGCTTCTGCAAGGCTTCTGGGGTGCGCCATTTTGGCCGTTGACGGCTGCGGCCGGAGAGCGCAATTTGATGACGAGACGATTTGTTGGAGGAGGGGACCATGCACTTCGCGCCTTTTTTGCTCGATGAGTGGCTGAATCATTATCAGCACAGCGAGCCGCCGATTGAATTTGACTTGGCATCGAGCACGGGGCCTTCGTGGACCGTGCGGCAACTGCTTGGGCTTGAAGAGGGCGATGGCGTGGAAGAGTTGCTGGATACGCGGCTCCTGTATATGCGGCTCGAGGGCACGAGGGCCTTGTGCGCGGCCGTCGCGGAAATGGAAGGGGTCGGCGCGGAAGATGTGCAGATCACCACAGGCGCGGCGGAAGGGATTCTGATTTTGTTCACGCTGGCGGCGGAGCCTGGGGCGAATGTGCTGTTGCCGTCGCCGGGATTTCCGCCGTTCTCTGAAATCCCGCGGGGGCTGGGGCTCGAGGTCCGGCATTTCCATCAGCGAGCTGAGAACCACTTCCGGGTGGACTTGGACGAGATCAAGAGGCTCGCAGACGCGCGGACTAAGCTTCTGCTGGTGAACACGCCGCACAATCCTTCCGGAGCGACGCTGAGCGATGAGGAGCTTGCGGTGCTGCATGATTTTACCGCTTCGCGGGGAATCCAATTCGTGAGCGACCAGGTTTACCACCCGATTTATCAAGGCCGCGCGACGGCTACTGCGGCGCGACTCCCTCATGCGACGATTCTGAGCGACTTCTCAAAGGCACTGTGCCTTGCCGGACTGCGGTTGGGCTGGATTGTCGAGCGGGATCGCCGGCGCATGGAGCAGTACCGCGCGATGCGCTCCTATTTCACGGTGTCAGGCACGGCGCTGGGGGAAGCCTTGGGACTGATTGCATTGCGGAACCGCGAGAAAATCTACCACCGGGTCCGCGAAGTGACAGAGGCGAATTTGTCGCTGCTCGATGGATTTTTCAAGGAGCATGCGCGGGATTTCGACTGGATGCGCCCCAAGGGAGGGATGACCGCGTTTCCGTGGATGAAGTCGGGAGAGGATTCGCGCGCGTTTTGCGGGGAAGCGGCGGAGCAAGGCGTGCTATTGGCGCCCGGGGACTGCTTCGGGATGCCCAAGCACTTCCGGATCGGCTTTGGGGCCGCGGCGGAGAAATTTCCACGGGCGATCGAGCGGCTTTCGAAGATCGTGGAGCGGCGCGCATCTCACGCGGCGGCGGGGCGCTGAAGCGGATTTCCTGCGGCGGGCGCGGGCGACTCGGGCGCTAGGGTTTTCTCGTAAAGGCTGAGCATTCGAGTACCGGCAGGCGCGGATATTTCGGGAATGCCGCGTCAATCTTCGAGTGCTCGCACAAGTAGAAATCCGAACCTCGGTGAGATTCGATTCGCCGCGCGTGCGCGCAATCCGCGCACAATCCTATCCGGAAGCTTTCACTCTTCGATTTTTTTTCAGCGGCCACACGACGAGCTTACCATTTCACGGATCTTGAGGAGCGGGGCGAGCGGCAGGGGAGACTTGCGGCTGAATTATCCTCTTGGGCTAGGCGTAGACATTGAGCTGGCTGCCCTGGGCGCCTGGCTCGACAGTAGAATTCACTAGTTCGAGGATGCTTTGGGATTCGCTCGAGATGGCATCCTTCAACGCAGCCACGGAAGTGTTTGCCTGCAATCCCTGGGCTTGGCCGGCGTTTTGGCCCAAGGCGCTGACCAAATCCGCCCCGCCAGCTAGACTGATAGCACCTACGGACATGAATCGCCTCCTGGGCGCGCCAAACCTATTGCGCCTGCTATCTAGCGTATCGGCAGATTCGATGGAACCTTTAGGGAAATTATGTTCTGAGTTTTGTGCACTATACCGACCACCGTGAATGCCTGGAAGCAGCGTCGCAAAGCGTGTGCCATATCGAATCTTCGAACCCTGTGGAGGCAGATTCCTTGACCTAGTGCAGGCGCGCTGGTACCGTGCGAAATCAATGCTGCGGAACTCGCGAAGGTACCTTCTGCTGCTGCTCGCCGCGTTGGCTTTGGGCTTTTTCGTCTACAAGTTTCGCAATCCGTCTGGCGGCGGAGGATTTCATTGGGCGAAGGTGGCAGAGTCCCTCCGTCAGGCGAATATCCGACTGCTGCTGCTCGCGATACTGGCCGTTTTTGTTTGCTTTGCGATTCGGGCATTGCGTTGGATGAGGTTCTCCCGGACGCTTGGAGCAATGCATTTCGGAAACGTGTATGGCGCGACGTTGATGGGCTTCACGTGCACGTTTCTTCTGGGACGCGCGGGGGAGCCGATCCGTCCGGTGCTAATCGCGAAGAAGGACTCGATTCCGGTTCCGCAGATGTTCGGGGTGTATGTGCTCGAGCGCGTCTTCGATATGGCCGCCACGGCCGTGCTCGCTAGTGTTGCGCTCTTCCTGTTCTCGCGCAGAGGGATGATGGGTGCGGAACACGTGCCAATGATTGCGGCGGTGCGGTCGGCGGGAGCGTTGCTGCTGGTGGGGCTTGCGGGTGTGATCGCGTTCCTGGTTTATTTTCGGTATCACGGAGCGGGATGGCTGGCCGGGAAGTTGCAGGAATCAAGCTGGCGGACAGGCTGGCGAGAAAAGATAGTGGTGCTGCTCGAAGGGTTCAGCGAAGGGCTACAAGGGATTCGCACGTGGGGAGATCTTGGAGTATTGATGGCCTACTCCGTAGCGCACTGGCTGCTGGTGGTGATGACTTATTTGTGGGTAGCGCATGCGTTCGGGGAGCAATTGGCGCAACTGGATTTTAGCGGTGCCGTGCTGCTTCTCGCCGTAACCATGGTGGGATCTGTGGCGCAGCTTCCTGGAGTAGGCGGCGGTGCGCAGGCGGGCACGTTTCTTGTTCTCACCCTGCTATTCGGAGTAGAAAAGGAGCTTGCCGCAACGGTCGCGATCGCAACGTGGTTAATCTCATTCGCATCGTGCTGTCTGGCAGGGTTGCCGCTGCTGTTTCACGAGGGATGGTCGATGGGCGAATTGAAGCGGCTGGCGCAGGCAGAGGAAGTATCCGGGGAAGCGGCGCTGCTGGCTGAGGCGGAGCATCCGGGAAATACGGGGGAGGGTTCGCGGTGAAATGCCCCTTTTGCGCGAATCTAGACGACAAGGTGGTGGACTCGCGCGAAGCGCGGACGGGCGATTTGATCCGGCGGCGGCGCGAATGCCTGAAATGCAAGCGGCGGTTCACGACCTACGAGCGCATCGACGAAATTCCCTACATGGTGATCAAGAAGGACGGGCGGCGCGAGAAATTCGAGCGGCAAAAGCTTTTGCAGGGATTGCTGAAGGCGTGCGAGAAGCGGCCGGTGCCCGTGGGGAAGCTCGAGACCATCGTGGATGAGGCCGAGGCGTTTGTGAGCGAGGCGCCGGAGCGTGAGCGGACGACGGCGGAAATCGGCGAGCACTTGATGAAGAGTCTCAAAAAGCTCGATAAGGTGGCCTACGTCCGGTTCGCTTCGGTGTATCTCGATTTCAAAGACGTGAAAGAATTCATGGACGAGCTGAAGGGATTGCTGAAGGAACGCGCGAAGAAATAAGAGCCCGTTTCCCCGAAGATTATTTACGCCTGCCAGACGCCTGCTGCGAACTTCTTGATGGTGCGGAAACCCAGGTGCTCATAGAGCTCGACGGCGGAGGAATTTACGGCCGTGACGGTGAGCGAGAGCCACTCGTAGTGGCGGCGGCGCAGCGCCTGGATCGATTGCTCCATCAGCGCGCGGCCGATTCCGTGGCCCTGGTAGCCGGGCATGACGCAGATTTGCGTGGTGTGGCCGACCTCCTCCTGAACGGTCGAGGTGAGGACCATGCCGATGAGGCGATCGCTGCCGGCGGGGCGGACGAGGAAGGAAGCCTCGGGAAGAAATTGTCCGCAGCCGGGGAGGATGACGATGTTGCGAAGGAATTTCATGCCGCCGGCTTCGGTGCGGTACTGGTCGTTGATTTCGCCATCAATATGATTCGCGTAGGCAAGCTGAATGAGCCGTGCGGCGGATTCGAAAGCGCGATCGCTCCAGGGCTCGACGCGCAGGCCGCTCGACAAGGGCTTGGAACACAGATTGGCTTCGGCAAGGCGCAGGAGCATGAACTGGCGGGTGTGCAGGCGAAAATACTTCGAGAGGAAAGCGGGGTCGAGTTCGGTACCGAAAGGCATCAATTGAGCTTCGATGCGCTCGAGGCGCGGGGTGGAATGGAGCGCTTCGAACATCTCCGAGATCAGCTCCTGGGTGATGGCTGCTTGCGGAAATTGCGAAGAAACGAACAGGCCGCCAATCAGTCCCTTGCGATCTTCGAGAACATAGAAGCCATAGCCGGCGGGCCGGCCGTTCTCCATGGCGAGATACCCGCTGAGAGAACGCGAATCAATAAATTTGCGGATGAGATCAATCGAGGGAAGGTAATCCCAGTACAATTCTTCGCGCCAGTGGCGAGCCTCCTCCTGGAAGAGCACGTCCAGGGACCGGGAATGGACCTGCCGGAGATCTACGATTTGCATGAAAAGAGCGAAGCGCCCCCTGGAACATTATAGCCGGGGGCGGCGAGGGAACCCAAACCGATGAAATTGCCGCAAGTGTAACGGGGCCAGGAATAGGGCTTGCGAGGAATTGTGTTAACATGCGACTCGCTGCGGCGCGGAACGCTGAGCGCCCCGCGCACAACGGATGGCCGTCCTCTCAGAGCTTCGCTATCCCACCACACGACTCGCCAAGGTCTTCTCCGGAATCCTGGCGATACTATTGTTTGGCTTCGTCTCGATCGGGACCGTTTCCGGATTCCTGCTGTATGAAGTACTGAAGCCCGCGCGAACGCCTTCCACCATGGATTTGAGCGTAATGATGGGGCATCCGACGACTTTCACGTTTTCGGTGCCCGGCGGAGGGGACCGCGAGGGATGGTTTTTCCCGGGCTTTCGAGGGGCGCCGGTAGTGGTGGTATGCCACGGGTATCTCTCACAGAGGTCGGACGTCCTGACGCTCGTGAGCGCATTGCAGGACCATCAGTTCAATGTGTTTCTCTTCGATTTCACGGGACACGGTACAAGCCCGGGGATCACTTCACTGGGTTACCGGGAGACACCCGAATTGCGAGCGGCAATCCAGGCGCTGGCGGGCCGCGATGACGTCGACCCAAAGCACTTCGGGCTTTGGGGCGTGGACCTGGGCGGGTACGTGGTGCTCGAAGTAGCCGCATCGGATCCGCGCGTGGCGGCATTCGCGGTGGATGACGCTTATGATGACCCGCGCGATATGGTGCAGATCGAAGTGAAAAAATCGGGCCTGACCGTGCTCCCTTACGTGAGCAAATTCTGCGACTGGGGATTCCGGCTGATGAACTACCAGTACCGCCACGATTCGCCGGTTTCTCTCCATCTGGCTCGCACGCGGGGAGTACCGAAATTGTTCATCCAGTCGGATGACCGACCGGCGCTGGAGATTGAAACGGTGCAGATTTTCACGCGCGCGCCCGATCCGAAACAAATGTTGCGCCAACGGCTGAGCTATTCCGAGATGAGCGACGACGACCGCCACAATTACGAAAATGCCATCGTGAATTTCTTCCTGCAAAGCATCCCGCCAACCCTGCGGCCCTAGCGCGGCGCGGGCAGTACCGGCACGTAGAGAACGCCGCGGTAAGTCTCATCGAGAGTCCCACTCACCCTGCCGAGTTTTCGCAAATCTTCCAGGCTTTGCGGCGTGGTGAGAAGGAAGGCTGCTTCGCGGTCGGAGGGCGACCATTCGGGGATTTCTCGGCCGAGGTAGAAAGCCAGGCCAAAATTCCAGGAGCGATTCAAACGATAGGTGAAGATACGATCGGGCCGGCGGTCGTTGTGGAGGGTGGCGGCGTGCTCGCGCGCGGAGAGGTAAGGGTCCAGGGCGGGGAGAACGCGAGCGCCGGCAATCTCAACGAGTAGGGCAACCAGTAGGGCGGGAATGATAACGGTGGCTCTCCGGCGGAAAAGACCGTACGCCTTGACGGCGATGGCGCCCGCGATTGCCAGCGCGCCACATATAACGACCATGGGGGCCACGGCGTCTTGCGCGCTGGGCGGGACACGACGAAGTAGAAAGCTGGAGGATAGACCTATCCCAATCCAGGTCATGACGAGCGCGGTCGTGAGAACGCGAGACGATTGCGAGTCAGAATTTATGAGTTTTTTGCACGCCAGAGCCAGCAGCAATGCCAACGGTGGAACGGCCGGCAGAATATAGCCCGGCAGTTTGGATTGCGAAAAACTGAAGAAGAGAATCGGAAAGATAGCCCAGCAAGAGAAAAACAAGCCAGGCGAATCATGCCAGGATTTTTCTCTCCGCTGGCGGAGGCATTCTTGGACTGCGGGAGGCAGCAGGACAGTCCAGGGAAGCAAGGCGAGCAGAACGATCGGGACGAAAAACAAGAAGGGCTGTTTGTGCTGGAAGACGGGGGTTAGATAGCGGTCGAAGTTGTGCTGGTAGATGAAGACGCGAATGAAATCAGGGTTGCGGCGCGCGCAGAGAATGTACCAGGGCAGAGCTACGATGCCGAACGCTACGATTGCAAGCGGATGCGCGAGGCGAAGTGCAGCGCGGCAACGATGGGTCGCAAGCGCCCAGAGGGCGATGGCGCCGCCCGCGAGAACGATGCCCGCGGGGCCTTTGGCGAGCACGGCGAGGCCCAGGCAAGCGCCGAAGATGGCGAGAGGGAGTATGTCACGGCGGCGAGCGGCAGGAGTGCGGACCTGCGCGTCACGTAGCACGCCGGTGCGATGCAAAACGGCAGCAGCGGCGGCCATCGCGAGAGTGAGTGAGGCACTGAAAAGCATGTCCGGCGTGGCGGCACGCGCGAAGCCGATGGCGGCGACACTCGTGGAAAAGAGCAGAGGCGCGAGGAGGGCCGGCGAATTGGCAAAGTCGCGGTTCGCGGCATTGCGCCTCCAGGCGAGCCAGCCGATGGCCAGGGCCACAGCCAGGGCCGCGAGAGCGGAAGGCAAGCGCGCGGCCCATTCGGGCGAGAGATGTAAATCGAATCCAACGGCTGCCGCCCAATAGTAGAGAGCAGGCTTTTCAAACCAGGGCTGGCCGTAAAGGCGAGGCGTCACCCAGTCTCCCGATGCGGCCATTTCGCGCGCGATCCAGGCGTAGCGCGGCTCATCGGGACCCACCAGACCGAAAGCGCCGAGATGACTGAAGAGGCACACGAGGATGGCCAGCGCGGCAAGCGAGACCGCGATGGCCGATTGGCGCGGCGAATGCGAATTGGCGGTCAATGCGGGTCGAGTCTAACATTGCTGCGGCGATTCCTTACAGCAGACGCGCACTAGCATCCGGGTGCGAGCCTCCCGCATAATGAACGCGGATGCGCGAATGGTTTGAATATGCGGGCACCTGGGTAGCGCTCAAATCGCTTGGATTGCTGCCGCGGCGGGCAGCACGATTTGTAGGCGCGAAATCCGTGGCGGCCGCCTATGCACTCCGGCCGCGTTTGCGGCGAGCCGCTGAATTCAATGTGCGGCTGGCGTTTCCTGAAGCGAGCGAAACGGAGCGGCAGAGGATCATTCGCGGAATGATCCGGCAGATTGGCTGGCTGGCGGGAGAGTTCTCGCAATTTCCAAAGTACACGCGCGAAAAGATCGAGAAGATCGTATTTCTCGAGGGGACAGAAAACTTCGAGGCCGCGCGTGCGCGCGGAAAGGGCGTGCTGTTTCTAACGGGACATATGAGCGCCTGGGAATTGTCGTCCTTCGCGCACGCCGTGTATGGGCACCCGCTTCATTTTCTTGTGCGGCCGCTCGGGAATCGGCGGGTGGACGCGCTCGTGAATCAGTACAGGTGCCTATCGGGGAATCGGCCGATCGAGAAGAACCGTTCGGCGCGGACGATCCTGAAAGTCTTGGGCGAAGGCGGGACCGTGGGGATCCTCGCCGATGTCAATACGATCCTCGAGGAAGGCGTGTTCGTGGATTTTTTTGGCGTCCCTGCTTCGACGACCTCGGGGCTGGCGCGAATCGCTCTGCGGACGGAGGCTGCGGTGGTGCCGGGGTTTCTTTCCTGGGATGAAGGGCAACGCGCTTACCGGCTGAGATTCGAGAAGGCCATCGAGCTATCGCGGACGGAGGACGAAGAGGCGGATGTTCAGGAAAATACGGCGCGTTTCACTGGTGCAATCGAAAAGTACATACGTGCGCATCCGGACCAGTGGCTATGGGTTCATAAGCGCTGGAAGACCCGGCCTGCGGGGGAGAAACCGCTTTATCCGTTCTGAAGAATGATATTCACACAGGGTGGGCCAGGTTTTCGCGAACTTGGAGACAATTTTGAGTAGGGGGGCCGTTGGCATTGCGTCCTAATCCGGCGCCATTCTTGGGGCGGCTGTTCGTTGTTGGAGGACAGTGCCGCAAGGTGGGGAAGTCGTCACTTGTGGCAGACCTGATCCGGATGCTTCCTGACGGGCGCTGGACCGCGGTGAAAATCACGCCGTATGCGGAGAGCGGATGCCCTCTAAATGGCGCGAGTTGCGGCTGTGCTCCGTTTGAGCACACATTTGCAATTCGAGAAGAGGAATCGAGGGTAACCAGAGGCGACACTGCGCGGTATTTAGGAGCCGGGGCAGAGAAGGCGATATGGGTACAGACGAAGAAAGGGCGGTTATCGGAGGCACTCGCGGTATTGGCCTTGCGCCTGGCTGGGGCGGAAAACGTGATCATCGAGAGCGACGCAATCGTGAGGTACTGGCAGCCGGACTTGTTCCTGATGGTGCTGGACCCGCGAAAAGCGGACTTCAAGTCCTCCGCACGGCACGCCCTGGTGTTCGCAGACGCTTTCGTTTTCCGTTCGCCATACGAGGGGCAAGAAGAGGGTGTCGCGCGTGAACTTACTAGAAATGGGAAGCGGAAGTTTCTTCAACCAGTTGGATACGATCTTCCCGCAAGTATGCAGACATTTGTCAGGCAGCGTTTCGCCCTTCCCCGCCATCCTATCGCTGGGCAAGCGAGGTGTATTTTTTGTTGACCGCAGGTGCAAACCCAAAGATAATGTTAGCGTTAGGCTGTAATTGCCTGTGAATTTGGGAGCCGCTGGATATGAGACGACTCCCGAGAAGTATCAAATTGAGTCACTGAAGAGCCAAACCAGCGGTGGGGAGAGGCCAAGCAAGCCGCAGCGGGCGGCGGGTGGGCCAATGACGGCTGTGGGCGCGTCCCGGCAGCTCCATAGCGATCAGGATTTAGAAGACCGGCAGTTTTCGACCACTCGGGTGAATGTACAGCGGGGAGTGCAGGATAGGTGGCCTGTACTGAAAATAGCTGTATCCGAGCGGGTTGACTGCGGTCTACATATGTCTGAGGGATTGATGACACCAGAAGGAAGAGTGCGCGCAGGGTTACAACAAGGGGGAGGGGGGCAGGGTACCGCCGTCGCTCCCAGTCGCGACCTCGAATCCCAAGTAGAGCAGGCCGTTGCGCGGAGTACCGAGTGGTTGCTTTCCGTCCAGGAAAGCGAAGGGTACTGGTGGGGCGAGCTGGAAGCCGACACCACGCTTGAATCCGACTACATCCTTTACCAGCACATCCTTGGCCGGCTAAACTCCCCGAAAGTTCCCAAGCTCGCAAATTACATTCGCCGGAAACAACTGGCGGACGGGGGATGGAATATCTTCCCGGAGGGGCCCGCGGAGCTGAATGCGACGGTGAAGGCATACGTCGCCCTGCGTCTGGCTGGTGACGCAGCCAGCGCGCCGCACATGGAGCGTGCGGTACGGAAAGTCCATGAGCTAGGGGGACTGGAAGCCAGCAATTCCTATACGCGGTTCTATCTGGCCATGGTGGGGGCGCTCGACTGGAGCGTTGTGCCGGCAATTCCGCCGGAGCTGATGCTGCTGCCGAATTGGTTCCCGTTGAATATTTACGAGATGTCATCCTGGACGCGCGGGATCGTCTTGCCGCTTTCGATTATTTACGCGTTCAAGCCGGATTGGCACCTGCCGGCAGGCGTGACGGTTGGGGAGCTTTTCAAGGTTCCGGGGCAAAAGCCGCCTTCATTCCGATGGGACAGGCGCGTTTTCTCGTGGCGGAACGTTTTTCTGGCTTTGGACCGGGCATCGAAACTATTCGTACACGCGCCTTGGAAGCCGTTTCGAAAGAGGGCGGTGAAGCGCGCGCAAAAATGGATGTATGAGCGGCTGGAGCGCAGCGAAGGCCTGGGAACGATCTACCCGGCGATGATGAATTCGATCTACGCGCTGCTTGCGAG
>Ga0187819_10000271_pt1 | contig 25311 bp, 25 predicted proteins | sample NC_wetland_sal_i_15_FD_132411 | JGI IMG/M metagenome (GOLD analysis project Ga0187819, IMG submission 132411) | Wetland sediment microbial communities from Neuse River Estuary, North Carolina, USA - SO4_4 | ecosystem: Environmental > Aquatic > Freshwater > Wetlands > Sediment | place: USA...
CATCGCCGTTGCGCGCTACTGCTATCACATTCGGCCCGAAATTCCGGGAGCAATCGAAGCCCGCTGCGGGCCGATTCACCGCGTTCTGCTGAACAAGTGGTATGTCGATGAGTTTTACAACTTCCTGTTTGTCGACGGGTTCGCTAAGGGAGGCGGGCGCGTTTTCGGCGCATTCGATCGCAACGTCGTCGACGGCGCGGTGAACGGGGCGGGCTGGCTGACACGGATCTCGTCGACGGTTTCCATCTGGTGGGACACCTGGATTGTCGACGGCGCGGTTCGGTTTACATCGTTTCTCGTCAAGCTGTCGTCGTACCCGGTGCGCATCGTGCAGACCGGCCGGGTGCAGGCCTACGCGTTGTTTGTCGTGGTAGGGGCGCTGGCGTTCTTCGGGTATTACATCGCGCGATAAGTTATGGATCAGCATTTACTGAGCATCGTGCTGTTTGCGCCGCTGGCCGGCTTTGTAGTTCTGTTGCTGATCCCCGGCTCGCAGAAAAACCTTATCAAGCTGTGGGCCAATTTTGTGGGGTTTGCGGGCTTCCTGGTCTCCCTGCCCCTGGTTACGCGGTTCGATAAGTCGGCATCCGGCTTCCAGATGGTGGAGCGCGCCGATTGGATTCCCAGCATTGGCGCGAAGTACATGATCGGCATCGACGGCATCAGCCTGCTGCTGATTATGCTCACAACGCTGGTCGGGTTCTTGGCGATCCTCTCTTCCTGGAACGCCATCAACGAGCGCGTGAAGGAATACTACGCCATGTTCCTGCTGCTGCAAACGGGAATGATCGGCGTGTTCGTCTCGCTCGACTTTTTCCTGTTCTACGTTTTCTGGGAATTGGTGCTGGTGCCGATGTACTTCATCATCGGCGTATGGGGAGGGCCGCGCAAGCTCTACGCAGCCATCAAGTTTTTCCTGTACACGCTGGCGGGGTCGGTGCTCATGCTGCTGGGCATCTTGACTCTGTACTTTCAATATCACCAGCAGTTTGGAACGTACACGTTCGAGATCGCCGACCTGATGAAGCTCGATATGCCGCTCGGCATGCAGCAGTGGGTGTTCTGGGCGTTCTTCCTCGGATTCGCGATCAAAGTGCCGATGTTTCCATTCCACACATGGCTGCCCGATGCGCATGTGGAAGCGCCTACGGCGGGCTCTGTGATTCTGGCCAGTGTGCTGCTGAAGATGGGGACATACGGTTTCATTCGATTCTCGCTGCCGCTGCTGCCGAAGGCGTCGGTGGATCAGACGATTGTTCAGATTCTCGCCGTGCTGTCGATCGTTGGAATCATTTATGGCGCGTTGGTATGCCTGATGCAGCAGGACTGGAAGAAGCTGGTGGCGTACTCGTCGGTCAGCCACCTGGGCTTCTGCACGCTAGGAATCTTTGCCCTGAATCCGAACGGGATTGCCGGCAGCGTGATCCAGCAGATCAACCACGGCATTTCGACGGGCATGTTGTTCTTGATTATCGGCGTCATCTACGAACGCCGGCACACGCGCGAGATTTCCGAATATGGCGGGCTGGCTCACGTGATGCCGACGTACGCGGTGGTGTTCGCCATTGCGATGCTCAGCTCGGCGGGATTGCCGCTGCTCAACGGGTTTGTCGGCGAGTTCACGATTTTGCAGGGCGCGTTTGAAGCCAATCGCATTTGGGCGGCCTTTGCGGTGACAGGCGTGATTCTCGGCGCTGCGTATCTGTTGTGGCTTTATCAGCGCACGATGCTGGGGCAAGTAACTAACGGCCGCAATCTGCATTTGCCGGACATGAGTCTGCGCGAGGTAGCTATTTTTCTGCCGCTGATTGCGTGGGCCATTTGGATCGGGGTATATCCGAAGCCGTATTTTGATGTGCTGGAGAAGCCCGTGCAACAGATCGTGGAGCGAGTGCGGCCGGGGTATTATCAGGGCGGAGTGAAGGCCGACGCGGGGACGCGGCGACACGGCGACGCGGCGACAATGCTCGCGGGGGCGGGGCAATGAGCCAGTTCTACACCACCACCGATCATTTCGTTTTGATTCCGGCGATCATGCTGGCGCTGTTCGGCTGCGCGATTCTGCTGTTCGATTTCTTGGTATTCCCCAATCCGAAACAGCGCAAATGGCTACTGATCTTCGTTGTGCTGGGCCTGGGATTTACGGGCTACGGCCTGTTGCGGCAGCAGGCGTTTCTGACGGCCAACGGGCTGACCGAGCTGACCGCGTTCCAGGGCGCGCTCACCATCGATCGCTTCGCGCTGTTTTTCAACTGGGTGTTTGAGCTGGCGACGCTGATTGTGGCCATCGTTTCATATAACTACCTGGAGATCGAGGGCGAGCATCACGGAGAGTATTACGCCCTCATGCTGTTCGCGCAGTGCGGCATGTTCTTCCTGGCTGCGGGCACGGACCTGGTGACGCTGTTCATCGGGCTGGAACTGATGGCCATCTGCTTCTACGTGATGGTGGGATTTCTGCGCGGCGACAAGCGGTCGAATGAAGCAGCCATGAAATATCTGCTGCTGGGTGCGTTTTCAAGCGGGTTCCTGGTGTACGGCTTCTCCATCATGTATGGCCTGGCGGGTTCGACGCAGCTTGCGAAAGTGGCCGCTGCCATCAGCGCGCGCGATGCCTGGGACCCGGTGGTATTCCTGGCAATGGCGACAACGGCTGTGGGACTGCTTTTCAAGATTTCCGCGGCGCCCTTCCACATGTGGGCGCCTGACGCGTATGAGGGCGCGCCGACGACCATCACCGCTTATCTTTCCGTGGCTTCGAAGGCGGCTTCCTTCGCGTTTCTGCTGCGCATTTTTTACCTTGGGCCGCTGGCTTCGGCGCGGGCCTCATGGGAGCCGTTGCTCGCCGTGGTTGCCGTGCTGACCATGACGGTGGGGAATCTGGCGGCCATCAGCCAGTCGAATATCAAGCGTCTGCTGGCGTACAGCTCGATCTCGCACGCGGGCTACATGCTGCTGGGCCTGATCGCGGGCAACGAGACCGGAATCCAGGGGATCGAAGTCTACGTCCTGGTTTATGCGTTCATGAATCTGGGCGCGTTCCTGGTGGTGATCGCCATGCGCCGCAAGAATATCATCGGCGAAGATCTGGACGATATGGCCGGACTGATGTACAAGAGCCCAGGGTACGCGATTCTGATGCTGATTTTTCTGCTTTCGCTCGCAGGAATTCCGCCGACCGCCGGGTTTTTGGGGAAGTACTACATTTTCTTGTCGCTGATCGAGACGCATCACTACGTGCTGGCGGTCATCGGGACGCTGTATGTGGCGGTGGCGATCTACTACTACTTCCGGGTCGTCAAGATCATGTTCGTGGGCGAGTTGGCGGAGAAGGCGCCGCTGGCGACAAGCTTCGGGCTACGTGTTGCGCTGGGGATCACGGGAGTGTTGACGCTCGGTATTGGAGTTTATCCGGAGCCGGTGCTGCGGCTGGCTCAGAGCTCGTTCTTAAAATGAAGGACCTCACCGCAGAGACGCAGAGACGCCGAGGAATTCGATTTCATCTCTGCGCCTTCGCGCCTCTGCGGTAAATATTATGAACGCGGTTTTGCAACATCCTCTCTTCATCCCGCTTGCGGTCACAGTGGTGATCATCGCGGTCTTCCCGCTGGTGGCGGGTTACCTGACGCTAGTGGAGCGCAAGGTACTGGCCGATTTTCAAGTGCGGCTGGGTCCCATGCGCGTGGGCCCGCACGGCCTGCTGCAGCCCATTGCGGACGCGCTCAAGCTGCTGCTTAAAGAAGATATCATTCCCACCGACGCCGACCAGTCCATCTTCTGGGTGGCGCCGGTGATCTCCACCTTCACCGCGCTCACGTCGTTTGCCGTGCTGCCGTTCAGCCAGTATCTTTATGTGGCGGATGTCAACGTTGGCATTCTGGTGATCATGGCGATGTCGGCCGTGGGCATCCTGGGGATTATTTTGGGCGGATGGTCGTCGAACAGCCACTATCCGCTGCTCGGAGCCCTGCGCAGTGCGGCGCAACTGGTCAGTTACGAAGTCGCGCTGTCGTTCGCTTTGCTTTCCGGGCTGATGGTGGCCGGCACGCTCAGCATGCAGGGAATTGTGAAGGCACAGGCGGCGCGGGGTGTCTGGTTTGCGTTTTCGAATTACGGCTTCATGCTGGTGCCGTTCGTGGTGTATCTCATCTCGGCCACGGCGGAAACCAACCGCGCTCCGTTCGATCTGCCGGAGGCGGAGTCCGAGCTGGTTGCGGGCTTCCATACCGAATATAGCGGCTTTCGCTGGGCGCTCTACTTTCTGGCTGAGTACGCCAATATCTTCGTGGCCTGCAGCGTAGCGGTGACGCTGTTCTGGGGCGGCTGGCTGCGGCCGTTTCCCAACGTGGCTTGGCTCGAGCCGATCAATTTCGTTACGCCTTTTTTGCTGTTCTTCGGATCGGGCGCATCGAGCTTCCTGCTGGTGAAACGTTTGCGCGATCCGCTGCAACAGAAGGTGCTCATCGCGGTGGCGCTGCTGCTTCTTGGGGCCGGCCTCGTTTTTCTGATACCGCAGTTCAACAACGCAGCCATCGGCGTGTTCTGGTTTCTCTTCAAAGTCGCGCTGATCATTTACCTGCTGATCTGGTTTCGCGGCACGTTCCCGCGCTTCCGCTACGACCAGCTCATGAACATCGGATGGAAATACATGATTCCGATTGGCATGGGCGCGCTGATGGTAAATGCGCTGTTGGGGATGATTTAAGCGTAGCTAGCGCCCAGGGCTGATGGGCGGCTTGTGCGCCAACGTCCTGACAATCTGCGTGGCGGCCGCGGTACTTGATGCCACCGCGATTCCTCCCAGTACGGCGTGCGCTGCGCTGATTCCGGTTGATGCGCCGCTGGCAGCGCCACCACCGCCGGGCGCCGTCCGTGCACGCGATCCAGTTGCGGCTGCTCCGGTTGAAGCGGCGATGCCCGCGTTGCAGCCGGTTGCGAACACTTTGAGTTCCCTTACGTGGATCACCTGATCGGCGGGCGCGGTGGGACGGGCATGCATGGCTTCGCCGGTGATTTGAATGCGTTTGCCGGAGGTTGCCTCCAGCTTCTCGCCGCGCAGTTCGATGATGACGCCGGATGTGTCATCCGCGAGAACAAAGACTTTTCCCAGTTGCGAAACACAGCCCGTAACCAGAGAAGCGCTGCTGGCACCCGGCCGAAGTTCTACCGCGTGCGCGGGAGTCACCCGCGCGACCATCACGGCTGAAGGGTTCCTGACCTGCACTTCGCCGCTCAACGACCCAACCTCAATCGCGCCGGAATCCCGCACGGTGACCACGGCCCGAGAGCCGGCCGCAGCCGGCGTAACCTGCAGTGTTCGCGCCTCGATCCGGAAGGAGGACCCGACATCAAGTTGCGTCCGTCCCTTCTCAAGGAGTAGACGATCTTGGAATACCTGTGCACGCGAGGCCCGATCCATCAGGACGCGGACGCCGCCAGCGAGCTGCAGTCTCGCGGGAGTGTCCTCGGTCTGTACGATGCTGCCCTCGAACAACGTGGCGTGGCTGGAAACCCCGGCGCTGTCCACCCAAAGGCTTCCGTCCGATGAAATCATACCGAGGTAGCGAGGCGCAGCCGGCAGCACGACAGCAGCGGCCGTTATCAGAACTGCGATCCGTGTCAGAGGCACAAGCTTTGATTGCAACATGTCGCCGGCGAAAGCGGTATTGATCCGGTTATCCCTTGTGGGCTACACGGCAATACCGTGCGAAGATGTCTTCTTGGATTCGACCGCCGCGGGTACCGATCTCCAGTCCACAGGCGTGCCGGCTCCACCGGCGCAGCCGTTGCGACGCCGTCTGCTGAGCGGCCTGGCGCTTGCGGGTCTCTATGCGGCGGTCGAGTTCCTGGTGCCACGACCGGAATCGGTACAACCCGCGGGTTGGCGTCTGCTCGGCATCTTCATCGCTACCATTGGCGCCCTGATGCTGCGCCCGATACCGGGCGGAGCGGCCGTTCTGATCGCGATCATCCTGGCTTCGATCTTTGGCGGCCTGACGATTCAGCGCGCACTCGGCGGTTATGGCGATCCTACGGTGTGGCTGGTGATGGCGGCGTTTTTTATTTCCGCCGCACTCATCAAGACTGGCTTAGCGCGGCGCATCGCGTTGGTGTTCATCCGCACCGTGGGACAAACCTCGCTGGGCGTCTGTTACGCGCTGTCGGCTACGGACATGGTGCTGGCTTCCATCATTCCATCGAATGGCGCGCGCTCGGGAGGCGTCGTCCTGCCGATTCTGCGCTCTGTGTCGGAACTGTACGGATCGTTTCCCGGCGAGACGGCGGCGCTGATCGGCTCCTTTCTCATGACGGGCGTGTACCAGGGTATCTGCGTGACGGCGGCCATGTTTTTCACAGGCCAGGCCAGCAATCCGCTGGCTGCGCAGATGGCGGGCGAGATGTTCCATTATCCGGTCACATGGGCCCTGTGGTTTGCGGCGGGCATCGTGCCGGGATTGTGTTCCCTGCTGGTGGCGCCCTGGATTGTGTATCGCATGTACCCACCGAAAATCCGCCGCACGCCGGAGGCGGCACGATTCGCCCGGAACGAACTCGAGCGCATGGGGCCGATGGATCGCGGCCAGCGGATTGTGGCGGTGATCTTCGTTTCGGTCTGCGGGCTCTGGATCACGACACCGTTCCACCATCTGGATATCACCGAAACGGCGTTGCTGGGCTCGGCAGCCCTTCTACTCACCGGGGTGCTGACGTGGAATGACGTCGTCACCGACCGCGCAGCGTGGGATATTTTCATCTGGTATGGCGGCTTGCTGCAGCTCGGCAAATCGTTAAACGATGCCGGGGTGACGCGCGCGTTCGCCAAAGCGGTCGGCGGGTGGTTCGGAGGCGCCGGATGGCTTGTGCCGCTGGCCGTGGCGCTGCTGATTTATTTCTACGCGCACTATGGCTTCGCCAGCATCACGGCCCACATGCTGGCCATGTTCCCGCCCTTTGCCGCCGTGTTGATCGGCCGCGGCGCTCCTGCAGGCCTGGTGATTTTCAGCTTTGCATGCTTCGCCAACTTGGCGGCAGGGCTTACGAACTACGGCACCACGCCATCTCCCATGTTCTTCGCTCATGGGTATGTGTCCTTCGAGCGATGGTGGAAGGTGGGGTTCGTGGTGGCGCTGGCGAACCTGGCCATCTGGTCGACCATCGGGTTCGCATGGTGGAAGCTGATCGGGATCTGGTGATGTTACCGTGGAAGTGTGATCAAGACCGTCATTTTCGATCTAGGCAAAGTACTCATCCCTTTTGATTTCAAGCGCGGCTACCAGGGCCTGGAGAAGGTGTCGGGCATTCCAGCCGCCGAAATTCCCAAACGCATCGGTGCTACGGATCTGGTGAAGCGTTTCGAAACCGGCCTCGTGGAACCGAAGGATTTTGTCGAGCAGCTTTCGCGCATCCTCGACCTGCATATCAGCTACGACCAGTTCTGTGAGATCTGGAGTTCCATCTTCCTGCCCGACCCGCTGATTCCCGAGAGCATGCTGGAAGGCATCGGCAAGCGTTACGGTCTGTTGTTGCTTTCGAACACCAATGCGATTCACTTCCACATGCTGGAGCAGACCTATCCGTTGTTCCGGCATTTTCACGATCGTGTCCTTTCGTACTGCGTGCGCGCCATGAAGCCGTCGCCCGTGATCTACCGCGAAGCCATTGCACGATCCGGATGCCGCGCCGGGGAGTGCTTCTACACCGATGACATTGCCGACTACGTGGACGCCGCCCGGCGCGAAGGCATGGACGCGGTACAGTTTGAATCTTGCGCGCAGATCCAGGGGGAGCTTAAAGCACGGGGAGTCGAGTGGGATTGAAACGACGTTCATTGGTTGTGATGTAATGGCCGGTGAGCCGGCCCATGCTCGAGATCACTCACGTTTATAAGAGTTACCCGACACCGCGCGGCCCGCTTGAAGTGCTGTCCGATGTCTCGCTCAAGCTCTCGCGCGGCGAGGCGGTGGCGATCATGGGGCCTTCGGGCAGCGGCAAAAGTACGCTGCTCTACATCGTGGGCGCGCTCGAGCCGCCCACTTCCGGGGCCGTGACGCTAGATGGCCGAAATCCTTTCGATCTGGCGGAGAAGCAGTTGGCCGCGTTTCGCAACAAGCAGGTGGGCTTCGTCTTTCAGGATCACTGCCTGCTGCCGCAATGCTCGGTGCTGGAGAACGTGCTCGTGCCGACGCTGGTGGCCGAATCTCGCAACGGCGTCGTTGAGCGCGCGCGAGCGCTGCTGGAACAGGTGGGGCTGAAGGACCGGATCGACCACCGGCCGGCGGAACTTTCCGGCGGTGAACAACAGCGTGTGGCGCTTGCCCGGGCGCTGATCCGCGAACCGCTGCTGCTGCTCTGCGACGAGCCGACGGGCAACCTGGATCGCGGGTCGGCGGAAACGGTTGCCTCACTGTTGCTCGATCTGCAGCGCAGCCAGCAGACCATCCTCATTGTCGTAACCCACAACGCGGAGCTGGCCGCGAAATTCCCGGCGCGAATGGAACTGGCCGGCAGGAACCTCAAGCGCTTATGAATATCAGTGGAGTTTTGGAAAGCAGCATTTATGTGGACGACGTTCCGCGCGCCACCGAGTTCTACCGCCGCGTTTTTGGGTTCGAACAGCTAGAAGGCGACGACCGGTTTAGCGCGCTCAGTGTCGCCGGGCGCCAGGTTTTCCTGATTTTCAAGAAGGGCGGCACGCTCACGCCCATGCCGCTCTCTGGAGGAGTGCTCCCGCCGCATGACGGATCCGGTCAAATGCATTTCGCGTTCTCGGTTGCTGCCGCTGATCTGCCTGCCTGGGAGCAGCGACTGGCTGAAAACGGAGTCGTGATCGAAAGCCGAGTCGCCTGGGCGCGCGGCGGGCACAGCCTCTATTTTCGAGATCCCGATGGACACCTGGCGGAGCTGGTGACTCCGGGTTGCTGGTCCATTTACTAAATGCGGCTCACGACGCTGGTCCACCACAATCTGGTTCACTATTGGCGAACGAACATAGCGGTCGTGCTGGGTGTCGCGACGGCGGTCGCAGTGCTGGCCGGGGCGCTGGTGGTGGGTGATTCGGTGCGCGCGAGCCTGCGCGATCTGGTGCTCAACCGGCTGGGCCAAACCGATGTGGTCGTTTCGGCCGCCAACTTCTTTCGCGAAGGTCTGTCCGGCGAACTTGCCCAAGGCCAGCGCTTTTCTGCCTGCCCGCTGATCGCTTTCCAAGGGCTCGTCACCCATGAATCGAGCGGCCGGCGTGCATCCGGGGTGCAGGTCTATGGCGTGGACGAGCGGTTCTGGCGATTTCATGGAATTCCCGCTCCCGAACTGCCGGCCATGAGCGCAGCGCTTGCGGAAGAACTCGGCAGCCGGCCGGGGGACACGGTGTTGCTGCGCGTCCAAAAGCCTTCCGCCATTCCTGTCGAGTCGTTATTTGGCCGTAAGGAAGACGTCGGCCGGACGCTGCGGTTTACGGCGCGGGAGCCGCTCGCAGTTTCCGCTCTCGGCGAGTTTTCGCTCCGCCCGCAGCAAGGACCGGTGTTGGCGATCTTCGTGCCGTTGAACCGGCTGGCCCGGGATCTCGCACAACCGGGCAAAATGAATACCATTCTAGTGGCGGGCGAAGGAGCGGCCGCACCCGTGGAAGCTCGGCTGCGCCAGAGCGCGACGCTTGAAGATTTTGGTGTGAAGCTGCGCTCGCTCGACGAGCGGCGCGGCGTTTCGCTGGAATCGGCGGGTGGTGTTTTGAGCGATTCGCTCGCTGCCGCGGCGCTGGCGACAGCCCAGAAACTCAACCTGCGCGCCGCGCCCATCTACACCTACCTTGCCAACACCATTCGCGTGGGCTCACACGAGATTCCCTATTCGCTGGTTACGGCGGACGATGCATTCTTTCCGAAGGGCGATGGCTCCGGCCTTCTGCTGAATGATTGGGCCGCCCGGGAACTCGGCGCTCGCCTTGGCGATGCCATCGCGCTCGATTACTACGTTTGGCGGAACGACGGGCGGCTGCGGACGGAGTCCGCTCAGTTCCGGCTGGAGGGAATTCTGCCGCTCTCTGGACCTGCGGCCGACCGCGACCTCGCGCCCGATTATCCAGGCATCAGCAATACCAATAGCCTTCGGGATTGGGATCCGCCGTTCCCGATTGATCTGAGCCGCGTGCGGCCTCGCGATGACGAATATTGGAAAAAATACCGGACTACTCCCAAGGCTTTCGTGCCGCTGGCGGCCGGCCAGAAATTATGGGCCTCCCGGTTTGGGAGGTTGACCTCAATCCGCGTGCTTGGCGCGGCTGATGCTTTTGCGGCGCAGTTGCGAGCGACGCTCGATCCCGCAGCCATGGGTATCACGGTATACCCCGCACGGGCGCAGGCACTGGCTGCTTCCGAAGGGGCTACGGACTTCGGTGCGTACTTCATCTATTTCAGCTTCTTCCTGATGGCGGCTGCGCTTCTGCTTGCCGCGCTGTTTTTCCGGCTGGGCATCGAGCAACGGTTGCGCGAGATCGGCACATTCCGGGCCATCGGCTTCGCGAACGCGACCATCCGCAACATTTTTCTCATGGAAGGAGGCGCGCTGGCGTTGGCCGGTTGCGTTCTGGGTGCTGCGGGTGCCGCTGCCTACGGCGCGCTGATGGTGCTCGGATTGCGCACGCAATGGTCCGGTGCGGTGGGGACCAAGCTGCTTTCGCTGCACGTGGCGCCCTCCGCGCTGGCTGTTGGGGCCGCTGCTGGGCTCGGGGCGGCGCTCGTTTGTGTTTGGTGGACGCTGCGCGGGCTGCGAAAGATGGCGCCACGCGGGTTATTGTCTGCGCGCCGGATGGAATCAAGAGCGCCTGCGTGGCTGGGGCTGGCGTGTGCTGCGGCGGGCCTGGCGCTGATCGCTTCGGCGCGCTGGATCGGAGTCGACGGCAGTTTCTTTGGCGGCGGAACTCTGTTGCTTGCAGCGGCGCTATTCGAAGGGCGTGCCTGGCTCGCCCGGCGCGGCGGTGCCTCGCTCCGCGGCATCCCCGCTTTGGGCTTCCGAAACACGGCGTGGCGGCCGGGCCGCAGCATTCTCTGTACCGCGCTGATTGCCGCAGCTACGTTTCTCATCATCGCGGTGGACGCGTTTCGCCTGGACGAACGGCCACCGCTCGATCCCAAATCCGGCACCGGCGGATTTGCGCTGATGGCTGAATCTCTGCTGCCACTGATTCACGATCCCAATGCGGGGCGGGGCAGGGAAGCACTCAACCTCACAGCTCCCATTCTGCGCGATGTACGCTTGACGCCGTTTCGGTTGCGGCCGGGTGACGACGCCAGTTGCCTCAATCTCTACCAACCACGTACTCCACGCATTCTGGCCCCTGCAGGCGAGTTCCTTTCTCGCGGCCGTTTCGCCTTCCAGGAAGCGCTGGCTCAGACCGCCGAACAGAAGGAGAATCCGTGGCTGGTCTTGGAATCGCGGCTCAACGACGGTGCCATCCCGGCGATCGCCGACGCCAACTCGATGACCTACATACTTCACCGCAAGCTGGGCGAGGACGTCATCATCGATCCCACAGGCGATCACCCCATCCATCTGCGCATGGTGGCCGCCCTCGCCGACAGCATTTTCCAGGGAGAGCTGCTGATTTCCGAGAGCAATTTCCTGCGCCTGTTTCCGGACGAGCCCGGCTACCGGTTTTTCCTGATCGAGTCTCCGCCCGCGAAAGCCGCTGATGTCGCGGCTGCGCTCGAGAGCGCGCTCACCGATTACGGCTTCGATGTCACCTCAACCACTGCACGCCTGGCTGCCTATCATCGCGTCGAGAATACGTACATCTCCACTTTTCAGACGCTAGGGGCATTGGGGCTGTTACTCGGCACCGTAGGCCTGGCGGCGGTTCTCGCTCGAAATGTTCTGGAGCGCCGCCGCGAGCTGGCATTGCTGACCGCGGTGGGCTACCGCCGGATGAACCTCGCGGTAATGATCGTGGCCGAGAATGCGTTACTGCTGATTGGCGGGCTCGCGGTCGGCACTCTGTGCGCGCTGGTAGCGATTGCGCCCGCTATCATGTCGCGAGGCGGACACGTCGCGGCGCTTTCGATGGCGGCATGGCTGGCTGTGATCCTCCTCAGCGGATTGACGGCCGTTGTGGCGGCGAGCCTTATCATGATGCGGCTCCCCCTGCTCCCAGCGCTGCGCGCGGAATAAATGGCGGCGTATCCTTTTCCCTGCCGTTTTCGTCCTGGGTACGACACCGGCTGCCAAGAGCAGCCGGAGGAGGCATCAAGATGAGAACGCTTTTCCTGACGCATTCGCCGCGGGGGCGCTCGTATACGCGGTTTCCGCTCAGAATCGAGCGGCGGCCGACAACAGCGCGGCGGTGACATCGGACGCGAAGAACACTGGGAAAGGCTGCGCCGCGTGCGCGCAAAGAGCGCCGGCAGACGCAGTCTCCACTCGGCTTGTTCCGGGCACGAACGAAGCCGTGTCGGTGGGTCGTATCGAAAACCTCATGCCCATCGGCGTACTCGCCGCGCTGGGCTGCGAGACCTGCGCGGGCGAGGCCGTCGCCTGGGCCTTGCAGCAAGGCAGTTCGACGGAGGATGTCGAACGTGCGATACGGACGATCGCGGCGATGCAAAAGCTCGACTGTTTCAAGCAGCAGTTTGGTCCAGACGCTGCGGCTCGACTGGACAAGCCTCTGGCGGCTGCGCGAAGGGTCTTCGATCAGGCGATCGATCACACCGGCAACAGGGTTCCCATCGCGCCGTCCGAGGACTAGAATCGGAGTGGAGGCGCCGCCATGACACCGGTTAGCGCCGCCAACGAGGCGGGCGAACTCTTCACCGCTTATCACGACAGGATCTGCCGTTACATTGCCGGCATGGTTCGAGACCCGGCAGAGGCGGAGGATCTCACGCAGGAAACTTTTCTGCGCGCGCACTGCCAACAGGAAGCGCTTCGCGATCCCAAGGCGGCGCGCGGCTGGCTATATCGCATCGCTACCCACGTCTGTGTGGATCGATTGCGGAAACGCGGACGGCAAGTCGTGCTCGACAGCGGCGAAGAGGCGCAACAGGGGCAACCGGCCGCCTTGGAACCGTCCGCGCACGAGAGAATGGAGCGGGCTGAAACAAGCGTCTGTGTGCAGCGATGCCTTGACTACCTGCCCGACAGCCACCGCGCCGTGATTCTGTTCTATGAGGCGCATGGGCTTACGGCGCCGGAGATCGCGGAACTGTTGGGTGTGAGCGTGGGCGTGGTCAAGATCCGGCTCCATCGTGCTCGGCGAAGACTCCAAGAGGTGATGGAGATCGGGTGCACGGTCTCGGGGAAGAGCAGCGGCGTACCGTGCTGCGAGCCGAAGAAGTGAGTTGGACTTGGACTGATTATGCCGGGCGTGACGCGTTCCAGGCACCGTAGTATTGCGCAGCGCCATCCACGAAGCCGCCGTGCCTGGGCTGCCAGCCGAGCAGCCGCACAGCTTTCGAAGAATCAACGTGCTGATCGAGCACCAGGCATTCAGCCATCGGACCGAGGGTCTTGGCTGCTTCTTGAACCGCAGTGGCTATGACTCGATCCGCACCGGTTGCCGCAAGGCTTGCTGCCCTGGCGCATTCCAAAACCGTGAAACGGCTGCGGTCGGAGAAATTGAATACCTCGCCGCCCAGATGTGATTCGGCAACCAAGCGATAACCTTCGGCCAGATCGGCGAGGTGGACCATGGTCCAGCGAAAGTTGCCGTCACCCACGATGCGAGCGGCGCCCTCCTTTTCCGCACTCTCGAACCAGGATGCAGTGAGGCTGCCGGAGCCTCCGTACACACAGCCGGGCCGGACCACAATCGTGCGCACGCGGCCGGCATTTGCGGCCAGCACCAGGTTTTCGGTTTCCACACGCCGCGCAACCATGGCGGGCGGCTTTAACGGCGTGGATTCGTCGGCCGGCGCGAGCCCCGTGCCGCCATAGACCCAGCATCCGCTGGTGTACACGAACAGCCGCGGCTGTGCGCTGTCGCGCGCGCATTTCAGGAGTGCATCCACGGTACGCCGGTCGAGCTCCATGTAATGGGCCGAGTACTCGGCAGCGCAGTGAATCAGCACCTGGCATTGGTTCGCGGCCGGCAGATAGGTTTCAGGTTTCCCCATTTCACCGGTGACAGGCGTAACTTCCGCGGCCGCTAGCCGCCGTGCTTTTTCCGGGCTCCGCGCGAGGCCATACACCTGGTGGCCCATGCGCGCCAGGTTCGACGCCACGGCAAAGCCGATGAAACCGGTTGCCCCGGTAATGAAGATCTTCATGCTCATGAGACGCCGCACCGATAGCGCCCGATGCAATAATCATGCTTGCCGATTAAGGCAGAAGCTTCCGGCACCGCGTCCTCCGAATCGGCCGGATCTGGCAGATTTCCGATAAAACCCACCTATCGGCCAGTATCCCGGTAGCGCTGCCTGGGCGCGACCAACACAATGATGAGACTAGCGAGGGGCGAGCCTCGGTAGCGTCTTCCTTGCCGTCTTGCCGTACTCGGAGAGTTCGGTCTCAATCTCCGCGGGCGCAAGGTGAGTTCCATCCCACCGGAGAGTGACAAGGTCCATCGCCGAGACACAGCAATGGGCATCTCCGGGGATGTAGTGGGCCGAGCGAATCACAAGTGTTCGTGCTGGGATCGAATGAATCTGTGGGCTGACCTGCGTGGAAGTGGTGTCCCAGCCGATCTCCTGCACGACACACAGGCGGTTGCCGGACAGGTTGAACACCTTTGCGTTTCCTCACTGACTGGAACTGCCCGCAGCGGCAAACCAAGAGAAGATAACGAGGGCGGAGTCCCCAACCGACGAGTTTGACTTGGGGAGATAGTGGATCGACTCAAAATCAGTCGAGTAGTGATCGAACTCGGCATCGTGCTGAAAATGCCCATTCTTGAGCACGTAGCCGCCCGACGGCTTTCCATCCTTGCCGAAATTCGGAAATCTGAAATTTCGGAAATTGATGGTTCGTATGGACGAGAAGGAGCCTGCATAACAATTACCAACTCGTTCAGTCGTAAAGGTTAGCCCAGGCCCATCGCTGTTGGGAGCATATGGGACGTCAGATGTTTGAGCAAACGCACTCACGACTACGAAAGGCAACAGCCAGAGCTTCATTCGATTCCATCATAGCCGCCTTTAAACCGACGAAATGTTGCGTGAGTAAAACGGGATTACCGGAAAAGCGGACTGGTGCAGACCCGTGCCGCCCATGGCTTCCGAGCCCCGCCGACTACAACCCTTTTTCGGGGGTGATTGGAGCACCACTCGCCCATCACCAGGCCTGGTAGTACCGGCCTTCCTCGATTTCTCTGTCACCGCATGGATTGACTTACTTTCCGTGGAACAGGGCTATAGCGGTGCCGGGCGTAAGGTCGCCCTGATAAGGGCTTATGGCACTAGGGGTCGCGTCTTCCATACCGTGCGGAAGCCCTGCGGCAAATTCAGCTTGCTACCCTTGAAAAAAAATGTGGCCACTCCCGGCAGGTTGTGAAGCCGGAGCATCTCCCGAGTGCGTTTGATTTGCAGGTCCTGCCCAGTCACGATCTGCCCCGTGATCGGCACTTGACTGTCTGGGACCATGAGTGGTTGGTCTGCAGGTGCATTGATGGTACTGATCGTCGAGTCGCTGACCAGCGCCTGTTCAACACCGGGTGCCGGCTCGACCTTCACCAGGTCGGCGTAAAAACGGTGGCGGATTCCTTGCAACTCCACTTCCGTGAACTCCAGCGCCACTACGAAGTATGGGAACGGATCCGTATAGCGTTCCAAACGCCGGATCCTCCCGCGCACTGGTGAACCCGCCGCGATCACGACGGTCCCCTTTGCCGGTACGTTAGACGCGACCTCTCCATCGATCAATGTCCCCACCGCCATATCATCCGATATCCCGCCGCGCAGCTTCACTGCGATCTGCAATCCGGCCGGGAGTGGCCTCAATGTGTCGTCGACCGACGCGACAGCGAAGCGGGGCGTCTGCTCGGTGGAATCCGGCGCGTCAAAGCTGATCGTGCTCTCTGCTGCGAATACACGGCAGGCTGTGAACTCCATGCGGTTGTGGCTGATTTCGCCGGAGAACTTTGCGATGCGGAATTCCGCCGAATCCGGCAACAGCACCGAAACATTGTTGCCCACCAGAGTGCGCGCATAATTGATGCTCGTGACCGCGCTGGTGATCGGCAGCGTAGGCGGAATATCGTCGGCGTTCAATTCAAGCCGGACTAAATCGTACGTCTGCGGATCCGCCCAATACGAGCCGCGTAGGCCCACCGTGCCTGAACCCTCCAGCACTTGAATCGTTTGTCCGCTCCACATCAGCGGCAGCCGGTAATCGTAGCGTGCCAAGCGGCGCCCGCCGACCTCCTCTTCCCCTTTGTACTCGTCGGAGACGTTCCCGTTCAGCAGAATGTCTTTCAGGTACCCTCCGAAAATTCCATTGCCGAGGATGCCACTACCGGCGAAGCTGAGCGGGTGCCGCGCCGAGAACTTCCGGTCACGCGGAGATGCGTACAATTCCTTGTGGCCGTTGGTAAGAACTTCCAGGCAAATCGTGTCCAGAGGCCGCATCTTGCCGTTTGGCGCCTGGTGCTCGCGCTGGATGGTCTCCAGGCAACTGATGTTGGGCAGGCGTTGCAATTCCTCTTTGACGTGGTTTTTGACACGCGAAAGAAGCAGCACTCCTGGCGGCAAATCCTGAGGGATTGCCACACCGGCAGCAAACAGGCTAGCGGCCATCATGAACGTGGCGCGCTTCATTGGTTAAGCCTTCCTCAATATCATAATGCCGCTTGCCGCACGTTGACGGTGCCACCGGCACGACGCGTAGACTGGAATTCGATGTTCGAACGGGATGATCCATTTACCGGCACTTGGAGATTCGACGCTCAACGGTCAAAACTAACCACTCCGTTCCCGCGAAGTTGGGTCCAGCACATTATTGCCACCTCCGATGAGGTGCAAGTGCACGAGAACATCGTCCGGCCGGATGGTTCAGAGACGGTGGTAGAGGTGCGGGCAAGGTTCGACAGCAGGGATTACCCGGTCAGTGGTTCACCCGCAGTGGACGCCACTGCATACACGCGCGTCAATAGCCGCAGCATCTCTGGAATCGGCAGGAAAGGCGGCGCCATTGCTCTCACGGAGACGGCAACGGTGGAGAACAACATTCTCACGTTGACGTATTCCATCCATAGCGGAGATCGCGTGGTGGCAACCGGGGTTGCCGTATTTGAAAAGAAATTTGACTGACGGCCTAGGTCTTGCGCCCCACAAACAGGAAGTGATCCGATTGACCCAAGCCCTCCGGAGTCACTCCCGTCTGCTCGACCAAATCCAGCCAGGCCTCCGTTTGATCCGCTGAGAGCGCATGCAGCGCGGGCTGCCACGCGGCGGTGAACGACTCCACACCCAGCAGGATCAGCGGCTCAAACTCGGCGGCAAACAGCTCGCGGAACTCCTGGGTTGTGGTCAAGTGACCGAATCCGAGCGGAGGCGCGTGGTCGGGATCCACATTGCCGTCTTCCAGAAACTGGTGGTGAAATGCCCGCCGCTCGGCTGCTTGGTCAGGTGACTCGCGGAAGAGATCGCGGAGGTAAGACAGGCGGTTGATCCCCGCCGCGTACAGTAAACCTGCGGGCTTCAGCAATCGTGCGGATTCATCGACGGCGCAGCGCCGTTCTTGAAGCTCATGCAGATGGTACAACGGTCCGAGCAGCAAAACCACATCAAACGAGCCGGCATCCATCCCACGGAGGTCGGTTGCGGAGAGTCGATTGACGCCGGTTATCTGAGACGCAAGTCCGGCTTGCCGCAAACGTTCAGTAGCCGCATCCAGCAGCCGCTCTGCAATGTCGATCAGGTGAATCCGGCAGCCGCGTGCCGCCAGGTGTTCGGAGTAATGGCCGGCTCCCACTCCGATCTCAGCCACGTGCGCGCCGTCGGGAATCCAGCGGTCGAGCATCCGCTTGGTCATCGCGAATTCGACCGGGCAGAACTCCGGCAGTCGCCTGGTTTCGAACTCGAATGCCGCTTGGCTGTAGTGCTCGGCGACCCGCTCCGGGTCGGTCACGCCGCCCTCACTCAGCCTTCGAGCGCGCGCTCGAGCAACCCGGCGAATTCCTTGCTCTTGCTGCCTACGCGTTCCTTGAGGTGGGCGAGATCACGCTCAAGTTCGCGCAGCCTATCCGCCAGGTGCAGACAGCCAAGCACCGCGACGCGCGTGGAATCGGCGTTGGGCGCCTTCTCGGAGATGGAATGCAGAAGTTCGTCGAGGCTGCGCGCCAGTTCCTCCACTTCGCGAGGATCTTCGCCCGCCACCAGCGTGTACTGCTGGTTCAGAACGGTCACACGAACGGGGCGTTTCTCCATGGAGCCGCGGTCTTAGCCGGCGCTGAGCTGGTCGAGCTGGCCGAGGATTTTTTCGATGCGGCCGCGCACCTGCTTGCGCTCCGTGCGCAACCCGTCGCGCTCCGCCAAAAGCTGCTCCGCTTGGGCGCGGGCTTCGGCGGCCTCTTGAAGAGCCGCTTCGTTCGATGTGTGCAGGGCCTTGTTTTCGCCGCGAAGGTTTTCATTCTCCTCGCGCAGCGCTTCCTTTTCGGCGCGAAGCTGGGCCACCAGCTCAACCGCTTTGAGGATGCGGTCTTCAAGCGCAGCGAGTGCGTCGATTTCCTGATGTGGCGCGGCCATTATCGTGCTGCCTCCAGCGCGGCCTTGGCGCGCTCGACGAGCTGCCGGAACCCGGATTCATCGTTCGCGGCAACTTCGGCCAGCACCTTGCGGTCGAGCGCAATTCCGGCCTTCTTGAGGCCGTTCATGAACTTGCTGTAGGAGATTCCGGCGGCGCGGCACCCCGCGCCGATGCGCACAATCCACAGAGCGCGGAAATCGCGCTTCTTCTGTCGGCGGCCGACGTACGCGAACTTCAGGCCCCTCTCCACGGCCTCCTGAGCCGCGCGGTGCAGTTTGCTCTTGGTTAAGAAATAGCCGGATGCCCGCTCGAGTGTTTTCGCGCGGGAGGCTCTGCGTTTGGTTCCTCGTTTGACTCTGGGCACGTTTCAACTCCTGATTGGATTTGTTGCGGCGGCTCGGGCACGTGCCACGCGCTCCGTCCGCACGCTCGGTTCCTAGTAAGGGATCATGCGCTGCAGCTTCGCCTGGTCGGACTTGTCGGCCACCACTTGCTCGTGCAGCTTTTTCTTTCTCTTTCGCCTCTTCGAGGTCAAGATGTGGCGGGCGAAGGCATGGCCACGCACGACTTTGCCCGTCCCGGTCTTCTTGAACCGTTTGGACGCACCCTTATGGGTCTTCAGCTTCGGCATAAAAAATGTTCCTCGGGGGAACTGCGGAAAAGGTGATTATAGCATGGCCCTGCCCGGCAATCGACAGGGATGGAGCCGGCCGGGATTCGCCCCGAGGGCACCCTTGCAAGCGGCGCCGGACCGCCGCACAATGAAGGGCAGAGGAGGACGGCAGGTCTGGTCCTGCCGGATCCAGCCATGGAAGACCTCCCATTCCGAGACCGTACCGAAGCCGGTCGGTGCCTTTCCAAAAAGCTGGTAGCGTACGCCGATCGAAACGATGTGATCGTTCTCGCCCTTCCCCGCGGGGGCGTGCCGGTAGGCTACGAAGTCGCCAAAGCCCTGCGTGTCCCACTCGATGCTTTCCTCGTCCGCAAACTGGGCGCGCCCGGCCAGGAAGAGCTGGCGATGGGCGCGATTGCCGCAGGCGGAATCCGGGTACTCAACGACGAAGTCGTACGCCTGCTGCATATCCCGCAGCGGGTCATCGATTCCGTTGCCGCGAAGGAAGCGCAGGAACTCGCGCGTCGCGACCGGCTGTACCGGGGGACGCGCCCTCCGCCGGATGTGAAGGGCAACACCGTCATCCTGGTGGACGACGGCCTGGCGACCGGTTCCAGCATGCGGGCAGCCGTCGCGGCCTTGCGCGAGCAAGCGCCCAAACGCATTGTGGTCGCCGTCCCGGTTGCCGCCGCGCAGACTGTACGCGAGTTCTCCGGCGAAGTGGATGAACTGGTTTGTTGTTACACGCCGGAGCCTTTCTTCTCTGTGGGATTCTGGTACGAAGATTTCTCGCAAGCTTCGGACCACGAGATTCGCGAATTGCTGGATCACGCCGCCAGGGATCCCGCCTCGGCGACCTAGCAGAGCGTGTGCCATGAAAACCGCTGCCGAAGAGCGCCTGGTTCGCTTGGTGGCCGGCTCCGCGGAGCTGGAGGGCAGCCTGTGTGTGCCGGAAACCGCGGCGGGCATCGTCCTTTTCGCCCACGGCAGCGGCAGCAGCAGGCATAGCCCGCGGAACCGGTATGTCGCTCAGGCGCTCCGCGAGGGCGGTCTGGCCACCCTCCTGATGGATCTGTTGACCGTCGCCGAGGAACGTGAGGACTCGCACACGGCACGGTTGCGGTTCGACATCACCCTTTTGGCGGGGCGCCTGGTCAGCGCGATGGACTGGCTGGTGCAAAATCCGGTCACAACGCGCTTGCGCATCGGCCTGTTCGGCGCCAGTACCGGGGCTGGCGCAGCCCTGGTGGCCGCGGCGGAACGTCCCGAGGCAGTGGCCGCCGTGGTCTCGCGTGGAGGCCGGCCGGACTTGGCGATGCCCATTCTGAACCGCGTCAAAGCCCCAACGTTGCTCATCGTTGGAGGTCTCGACTACCCCGTGATCGGCATGAACCGCGAGGCGCTGGATCATTTGCAGATCGAAAAACGCCTCGAAATCGTCGACGGCGCTACCCACCTGTTTGAGGAGCCGGGAACCCTGGAAGAGGTCGCCCGGCTGGCGCGGGACTGGTTTACCCGGCACCTGACCGTATATACTTAACCAGAGTCGGAGGTGTTTTGATGTTCCTGCGTCCGGTGCTTGTCGGGGCATGCGCCGCGGTGCTCTCCTACGCCGCCAGTGCTCCTTCCCAGATCACTTTTACCAAAGACGTGCTGCCTATCATGCAGAAGCGGTGTCAAACCTGCCACCGTCCGGGCGAAGTGGCGCCCATGTCGTTCCTCACCTACAGTGATGTGAGGCCGTGGGCCAAGGCCATTCGCGAAGCCGTGCTCACTAAGAAGATGCCGCCGTGGTTCGCCGATCCGCATTACGGCAAATTCGAAAATGACCGCTCCCTGGCGAAGGAAGAGATCGACACGCTGGTTTCCTGGGTGGACACCGGCGCCCGCGAAGGCGATCCGAAGGACGCTCCCAAGCCGGTGGAATGGGTGGATGGCTGGAGCATCGGCAAGCCCGACCAGGTTTTCGAGATGCCGCACGATTTCGACGTGCCTGCAGCCGGAACCGTCGAATATCAGTACATTGTGATCCCCTCAGGCTTCACCAAGGACATGTGGGTGCAGGCGGCGGAAGCACGGCCCGGCAACCGGAAGCTGGTGCATCACATCATCGCGTTCGTTCGCCCGCCCGGATCTAAGTGGCTAAGCCAAGCGAAGCCTGGGGTGCCGTTCGTCCCTCCGGCGAAAAAGGACGACGAAAGGCAAAACAGGAAGCGTGACGAAGAGGGAGAGGAAAGTGCCGCAACTCCGGAGTTGCTGATCGGCTTCGCACCGGGCCTTGTGCCCATGACGCTTCCTCCTACCCAGGCCAAGCTGGTCAAAGCCGGCTCTGATTTCGTGTTCCAGATGCACTATACGGCGACCGGCTCAGCGGGCACGGACCGCAGCCGCATCGGGCTGATTTACGCCAAAGAGCCGCCCAAAGAGCGCGTCTTTACCTCAAACGCGACCAACTCGAAATTCGTCATCCCGCCCGGCGACCCGGCATTTAAAGTCGTCTCCAGCATCACCTTGCAGCAGCCGGCGCGCTTAGTGGACTTGATGCCGCACATGCACTATCGCGGTAAGGATTTCGAATACCGCGCCGTCTATCCGACCGGCGAGACGCAAGTGCTGCTGAGCGTACCTCACTACGACTTCAACTGGCAGCTTTTCTACTACCTGTCGGATCCGATCACGCTTCCCAAGGGAACGCGCATCGATTGCACGGCGCATTTCGACAACTCGCCGAACAACCGTTACAATCCCGACCCGAAGGCCGAGGTGCGCTGGGGCGACCAGACCTGGGAAGAGATGATGATCGGCTGGTTCGACGTAGCCGTGGATGCGGACAAGGATCCGGTGGACGTGTTCCGCGAGAAGAAGGGCGAATCCACCAAAGCCGGCTTATAGGCTGCCGGCGAGTCGCCGCACGCCTTCGCGAAACGTTTCGCTCTCGGTCAGCAGGCTGAGCACCAGGAACGCTTCGGATTCGAAATCGTAAAAGAAGCCCGGCTGCACGAGCACGTCGTGGTGCTCCAGGAGGTCCATGCACCATTCCTCTTCGCTCTTTGTGCGTGGAACACGCAGCGCCGCGTACCAGCCGCCTTCGACTTTCAGCACTTGCGCCGGCGAGTGATCTCCAACGGTTGCCTGCAAACACTGTAAGTTTCCAACAACGCGAGCGCTAATTTGCTGCCGTACGGTTTCACCGGCCCTCAGCAGCCTCCGAAGCGCATGTTGCACCGGAGTTCCCACCGGAAGGTAAGTATCGGCGATCAGTTCGAGCCGTTCTGTGCCCTCTGCGCAGCGAGCGGACGGGCCGCCGATCACAATCCATCCCAGCTTCATTTGCGGCAGACCGGCAATCTTCGACAGGCCGCTCAGGCAAAAGGTCAGCGCGCCGTCCACGCCCGTTAGTGTCGAAATCCGCTCGGCGTCGGACCCGAACGAGTAGTCGGCGAAGACCTCGTCGGAAATCAGCGCGATGTCTCGGTCGGCGCACAAGGGCACCAGGAATTCGAGTTCACATCGCTTCACGAACGAACCGGTGGGATTGTTGGGATTCACCAGTACGATGGCTCGCGTGCGGTCCGTCACCGCGGAGGTGAGCGCCTCAGTGTCGATCGACCAGCCGTCGTGATAGATCAGCGGATACTGCACCACGCGCACCGATTCCATCTGAGCCAGGAACTCAAACAGCGGATAGGAAGGCCGCGGAACCAGCACCTCATCACCCGGGTCAGCCAGCAACTTGAACAGCCACCCATACGATTCGCTGGTGCTGCTCGTGAGGAAGATGCGGAAAGGCTCGACGGCCGCGGCTCGCGCGGTATAGTAGTCAGCCACTGCTTCCCGCGCGGCGCGCAAGCCCGCGGGCATGGGCTCATAGACGAGCGCTCGCTCATCGCCGAGAGCGCCAAGGATTTCGCCAGATGGATACACCAGGCGCGCTCGCGTCGGATTGGACTCCGTAAGATCCAGCACCCGCCCGCCAGTACGCCGCTTGGCCTCTAGCGCCCGCGCGAGGCGATTGGGCCGAAGGTCCCAGTGAAGACGCGACGAGAAGGGGGAGCGCACCCCTCCATGTTAGTTTGAGTGAATGCCCCATCGCTCTTCGCTTGGCCTGATGGCCGCCATGGTTCGCGAGCGCCGCATCTCTCCCACGGAACTGGTGGACGCGCATTTCCGCCAGGTCGCGGAGCACAATCCGAAGGTCAACGCGTTCGTCGTGCTGCTGGAAGAAGAAGCGCGCGCCGCCGCTAAAAAAGCGGAGACCGCCATCATGCGAGGTGAATCGCTGGGGCCGCTACACGGCGTACCGGTCACGGTGAAGGATAGCTTCGATGTGGCAGGGCTCCCGACGTTGTGCGGCAGCAAATTTCGTCTCGGCCATCGCGCGGCCGAAGATGCAACCGCCGTGGCACGCATGCGAGCCGCAGGCGCCATCGTGCTGGGCAAAACCAACTGCCCGGAGTTTCTTTCCAACTACGAATCGGACAACTACATCACCGGCCGGACGAACAATCCCTGGAACCTCGAGCGCACGGCCGGCGGATCAAGCGGAGGCGAATCGGCCGCGATCTCGGCGTTTTTTTCCGCCGGGGGCATCGGCAGCGACGGCGGCGGCTCGGTCCGCATTCCGGCACACTTCTGCGGCATCGCCGGCCTGAAGCCCACGCCCGGCCGCGTCTCCGCCGCCGGCCATTTTCCTTTGATTGGACATCCGGGCGGTCTGCTGGGCGTCGCTGGTCCTATGGCCCGAACAGCGGCCGATGTCCGCATGTTGTTTTCCGTGCTCGCTGGCTATGATTCGCAGGATCCGTTCTCGGCACCAGTCCCGGTCCAGGAGCCGAAAATCGATGGCCTGCGGATCGGACTCATGGAGCAGTTCTACAACGTGCCCGTCGAGCCGGAAACTCGCGAAGTGGTGCGAAAGGCGGCCCTCATGCTCGATCAGATCGGCTTCAAAGTCGAGCCTTTCAAACCTGGCGGCCTCGAGCGCGCTCCGAATATCTGGTGGTTCTTCTTCGGCCCGTTGCCGGCGCAACTGACGAAACAGTTCTTTGCGGGCCGCGAGCAGGATGCCCACTGGACTGGAACCGAACTCCTTGAAGCTGCCCTCAAAGAACCAACGCCATCCGCGGAGGACGTGCTGACCAATCTGGCCGCGCGCGATCGCATGCGCGCCGCGCTATTGCGAGAGATGGAAGGCGTGCCGCTCATCCTATCGCCCGTCTGCGGCGTTCCCGCGTTCCGCCATCGGGAGCGCAGCTGGAAAACCGGCAGCAAGCCCATTGGCCTGTTTGAGGCTATGATGCCGGCAACGCCGTGGAACCTGCTCGGAATGCCCGCAGCCACGGTTCCGTTCGGGACGTCATCCGACGGACTGCCCATCGGAGTGCAACTGATCGGCAGACCCTATGAAGAAGAACTGATCCTCGAAGTGTCCGTGCGCCTCGAGCAAGCGCGCGGGCCGTTTCCCTCGCCGCCCGGCTTCACGGCCTGAACGTGGGGCGAATCCTGGCACACTACGCTTTGTTCAGCACAAGCTCGTGCACTTCGTTGTAGCCCTTGTAGCGCAAGCGATACTTGTAGCTGCCTGAAGCGTATTTCGCGGTGTTCCATGCCGCCATGTGATAACCGGGATCACAAACCGCGTTTGAGATCACTTCCAGGTTTCTGCCGCCCTGGTCAAGGATCTCGACCAGTACCCATCCGGTCTCTGGGACGCTGAACTCGATGGCCAATTGCGGATTGTTCGCGTTGGGATAGTGCTGGTTGAGCACCTGCATCGTCGGCTTTGCGGGGACGCTGAGTTTCGTCTCGCTCACCTTGGTGTAGTCGAACGGCTGGTTGCAGAGATGCCACAGCGGCTCATTGTTCTGACGCTGCTGCAGGTAGAATGACCGCAACGGCGTGCGGGTGAAACTCGTCAGCGGACGCCGGACGGCGACACCATCCTGCCACTCATATACCGGAATATGCATCGGATTCATCACGTCGAGTTTGCCGCGCTCCATCGCGATGTGGAACAACCCGAAATTCCCGGG
>Ga0187819_10000272_pt1 | contig 25269 bp, 22 predicted proteins | sample NC_wetland_sal_i_15_FD_132411 | JGI IMG/M metagenome (GOLD analysis project Ga0187819, IMG submission 132411) | Wetland sediment microbial communities from Neuse River Estuary, North Carolina, USA - SO4_4 | ecosystem: Environmental > Aquatic > Freshwater > Wetlands > Sediment | place: USA...
CAAGCTCTCGATGGGCGAGTCTCGCTCTACTACGGCGACACCCGCCTGGAACACGCAGCCATCCCAGGGGGGTGACAGTTTTATGTTGCCGTTAGGGTGACAGAATTACGTTGCTACAACAGCTCCGATCACCGTGGCCACAGTTAGGTGGCGAGTGCGGCTCATTGGGCAGTTCCGCTGACTGGCCTAGTCTGCCTCTCACCTCCAACCTGCCTCCCCACTAACACTTCTCCCCGCTGGATGACTTCTGAGCGCTCGATTCGCTGTCTCCCCTGGTTCGCTACCCGTTGGCAGAAGCACCACGATCCTTCGCTGCTATCCATATTCAGGACCACCCACTGCGACGAGCCGACTGCTTCCGCCTGGGCCACCAGCTCTCGATTGAGCCTCGCCAAACGGGTCAAGTTCTTCTCACGCGCCAGCAAGTCCGTCTCGAACCAGTGCAAGGTAGAGGTCAGAGCTACACCACGCTCCCAGACCTGCTGTGAGCCCATCAGCCGGAAGGTCGGATCGCGCGCCAGTCGTGCGACATCGTGCAGGTCTTCGTACCCAGCCAGCCAGCTGTATACGGACTGCCGGAATAGATCCACCAAGGGAAACTATGTATTGCCCCCAGTGTTTAGTTGACAATCTCGAACTGTCACGCCCGTTCATCCGATTCAAACCCCAAGCTGGAGCCATTCCTTCACGACCTCGGGCCCCGACCCCATCAGCGGCAGCGCCAGGTACTGATTGCCCTCGACGTACAGGAGACCGGCGTCGACCAGCGGCGCCAGACACTCCGATGGATCCTGTAGGAACTCCGCCTTCGTAAAAGCGATGGTCTGTTCATCCACGCAAGCCGCGGGCGCGGCGAAAGTCATCAGCATGGACAGAACCTCCGCCGTGTCCAGATTCCAGCCGGTTCCGCCCGCCAACTCGATCAACCCCGGAAGCGAGAGAGGATCGTCGGTCGACCGTAGCACAGCGACGGCGAAGTCTTGAAGCCGGTATCTCCGCGACGGCAATTGCGGTCGGCGATCGTCGACGACGATGTCGGCTCCCGACCAGCGCCAGGTCAGCGTGCAATCGTCGGGATCGTAGTGTTCCCGCCAGAAGCGCACCTGCGAGCCCAGTTCGTTAAGATACTCATGATCGGCGACGCCTGAATCGCCGCACGGTTCGAACAGGTAAGCGAGGCTGTCCAATACCTTTTGTGGAAACGGATGAAGGTACCGATACTTGGGCGAAGCCTCGAGGTGAAGCCCGTACCGATTCGCGTCGGCATGATAAGGACTAAAGCGATGGTACTCGATCGTGAACAAGCCGTTTGGCGGCTGAAGATGCATCAGCACCGGCAGCTGTTCGGCCATCCGTGCGTACTCGTCCCGCTCCTCGCCCGGAAATCCGGCCAACAGGTTGTACGTCGAGAGGATTCCGTATTCCCGCGCGTACTTGAGGAACGCTACGTTCCTGATCGCGGTAATGCCCTTTCGCATCCGCTGAAGGATGCGCGTGCTGAAACTCTCGATTCCGGGCTGCACAAAGGTGACGCGAGCGCGGGCGAGCCGCTCTGCCTGGTTCCTGTTGACGTTGGCCTTAATCTCATAGAAGAAATGTACGCCGAGGTCTTTCTCAATCGTCCGATCGAAGAAGTCGCGGTAGTAGTTCATCGAGAGGATGTTGTCCGCCATGAAGATGTAGCGGACGCCGAATCGGTTGACGACGGTCTCAACCTCTGCGTAAAACCTGTCCGGCGACTTCTGCCGGTACCCCATCCCGTTGGCGTTCAAGCCGCAAAAGGTGCAGTGCTGCTTGGCGCCCCACCAGCAGCCCCTCGACGATTCGAGCGGAAGGCACAGACCGCCCTCCGCATCGATCCCGACGCGTGAGCGCGCGGCGACATAGTCGTCGAAGTCCGGAATGGGCAGGCCATTCAGATCTTCGAGCGGCGCTGGCGCGAGTCCGCGGCCAGTTTCCGCGCCGCAGCGGAAGAGAATGCCTCGCAAATCGGTGACCTTCTCTCGTTCGCTGTTCGCTAGCCGCCCGATGAAATCCGGAAACGCGTGATCGACCTCACCGCTGAAGACGTAATCAAGAAACGGATACTGTGCAAACAGCGTGGGGCCCATCGGGCCGTCGCAGTTGGCGCCGCCCAGCACGACGATCTTGTCCGGCCACCGGGCCTTGACGGCCTTGGCCAGGGCGAGCGCGGGCACGTTTTGAAAGAACGTCGAATTGATGCCGACGACGTCGTAGGGCGCGAGCTGGTCGGTCATCGCGGCGACGATTTCTGGAGCGCGCGTCCGCAAGCGAAGAAGATCGGACGATGTGAAGGACCAGGGAAGAATCGGAGGAATCCACGCGTCGAGGCATCGAGTTAAGTCACGATCGCGATCGGCCATCGCGTCGCCGTGCAGGACCCCGCCGAAGACCCACTCGTTAAAGGGCATGAAAGGCCGCTGGGTCAGGAACCGGTAAAGGCACAGTTGCGACGCCAGATCGTCACCGGGCAGCTCACCAACGAAATCGAGGTTCCAATAAAAGGTGCGACAGGTGAACCCGCGGGATCTGATCCCGGCTGAGAGAATCGCCAATCCCAGGCTGGCAACGGCCGGAGGCCCGTACGGCGGGTAGACCAGCGCCACCGCGATGTCCTTCGTAGCGCGTGTGTTTCCGTTACCGTGTGACATCGATCGGACTCCAGGTCTCGTTACGGGCGATCGCTGGCGGAGGGGGCCGCCGGCACGCGCTCGACGCATCGCTGCCGCGGGTCATCGGACGCCCCTGGTCCCTGCGGCAGCACCTGTTTGAAGAACTGCCAAGCGTTGCCGCCCGCCACGGCCCGGACCGACACAGCGTCGAAGCCCCGACGCGCCATCTGGTTGAGGAGACCGCCCCAATCGGCCAGATACCGGGCCCCTTCGACGAAGGGCGGCCACCCCGCACGAATCGCATCGTCGCGCGTCGCGGAAAACGTCTGCGATTTCCAAAACGCCTCCCACACCTCGCGGCTCGCCTCGTTCGGGTCGTAGTCCGGCCGGTCGGCCCCAATCGCCACGTGATCGATTCCCACTTTGTCGGCGACGTACGCGATGTGATCGATGACCGTGTCGAGTGTAACGGGCGCTTCACCGAGGAGAAACGGCACGGTGTAAATGCCGATCACGCCGCCGGTCTCGGCGATCGCGCTCAGCTCTTCGTCGGTTTTGTTGCGTCGATGTGGATACAGCCGCCACGCGCCGGTGTGGCTCGCCATCACCGGTCGATTCGACATCTCGGCCGCTTCGAGTGTCGTTCGGTGGCCACAATGGGAAACATCGATCGCGATGCCCAGGTTGTTCAAGGTGCCAATCAACTGGCGACCGAACTCGGACAATCCCGCGTTCGCCCGTTCGAGGCAACCATCGCCGACCAGGTTACGATAGTTGTAGGTGAGTTGCACCTGGCGAATGCCCAGATTGAACAGGGTATCGGTACGTTCGACGGGACCTTCCAACGGTGCCGCGTTCTGGAGGTTGAGAAGGACACCGAGTCGATTGCATTGCGACAACCGATCGAGATCGGCGGAAGTTCTGACCTTGGTCACCGGCGTTCCGTCGAGATCGAAAGTGGCCTGCCAGCGAGCCAGATCGCGAACCGCGTTCGAGTACGAGAATTCCTGCGCTCCGAATGCCCCGACGGTGACCGAAATCGCCGCTAGGGGCGAAGCATCGTCCCACCATTCGAGACGCGGCTGCTCATTGTTGGCGGGCGCGTCGAAGATCTCACGCAGCCCGGCCATGAGATCGATGGCAAAATGCTCGGACATTTACTGACTCACAGCCGTCGGCATTCGTTCCAAACCCAACAGGTTGCAAAACATCTCTTCGATCACGAACTCGCGGACGATCTCGCGCAACTGGTCGCCGGTGTAACGTCGCAGCGCGGTACAGCACATGTTGCAGATATCCGAGTACTCGCGGTCGAACTGCGGATCCCGACGGGCAAGCAACCGCATGAGCTCGGCGGGCCCGTAGGTCGTGATGAAGTTTGCCAGCGGATCATCGAGAAGCTTTTGAATCAGATCACGGAGCGGCGTCTCGTGCAGGTTGCCGATCTGGAATGTCGCATAGTTCGACCCAGGAGAACAGCAAGGAAACAGGAGCCCTTCGGGCGATACCGACGGCGCACGAACGGGTTGCTGACACCCGCCGTGAAATTCGCTGAGCGGTTTCAACGTCGCGTCGTCGCGACGGAGCGCCGCGCGCCCCTCGACTGAGAGACCGATGTTACGCACGAGAATCTTTTTCCGGCCAATGAACTCTGCCTCGCGCAAGCCGAAATCCTCCTGGAAGATGGCAAGGTGGTTCGAATCGAACCCGCATTTGTCCGCGAAGGTGGCGAACGTGTCTCCGCCGCGTCGCTCGACCCGGTTGATCACCACCGCGTAACCGAATTCGTGCAACAGCTCTGCGGCATTCGCCGTAACGATTGCTGGCAGCTCGTTGTAATGATACTCGTCGGCTGAAAGATTCAGCTCGGTCAGACCAGCCCGGCGCAACTGAGCCAGGACCCGACGGCCCGATTCCATGTTGCGCGCCCAGAATCCGTTCGAGACGATCCGCGTCTTCTTGCCCAGCTTCGTCGCATACGCCACGAGCTCAAGAATCTCCTTTTGCAGCAGGAGTACCTCTCCGCCCGTAAACGTCACCCGATCGATGAGCTCGATCGACTCCGACTGCCGGAGGACACCCAGGGCAAAGTCCAACGTCATCCGTCGTCCGACCTTCGGGCCGGCGTTGACGCTGCAGTGGCCGCAGCTGATGTTGCAGCGCAGCGCGTATTGAAGAGCAAGATTCAGCACGCTTCCACTCTCGGGGGTATGAGACCGAATATCGACATCTTCAGCCATTCCTCGGTGGCGACGTCCTGAAGGACCGGTTCCTCCACTCGCGACAAAATGCCTTTGCACAGATCGCAGATCGAATCACAGGTGAGAGGCAGGTCGCGATGCCGCTGCCGCTCGGCGAGCGCGTCGCGAAGGTGCGTGGGTCCGCGGGCGGCGATCAGCTGGAGGAGAGGATTCCTTTCCATCCTGTCCTGAACCAGGGCAAGGCTCATCTGCCGCAAGTTCCCAGCGTGGAGCGGTGAAGGAACCGACCCCGAGCAACAGGCGAACAGGGTGCCGTCGGGCAATATCACCGGCGCGCGGGTCACCTCGCCGCAGGCGACGGGAGTGATCGACCCGCACGGCGCGTGCAGCGCGTCCTCAGCCGGAAGACCCGCGCCCCGACCGACGCGAGACACTAACGTCCAGCGCACCAGAAGCCGGCCTGCAGGATCCCGTCCGGCCTGACGGATCATGTCGTTGGCATTGCAGGACTCGAAGGTGAGCTCGTCGGGTGCGAGTCCCAGCGCGGCGTAGAAAGCCGGATCCTCCGCCGTTTCGGTGACCTTCATCACCCGGTACAGCACCACTTTGAGATCGCGAAACGTGCGCGCGGCCTGAATCGCGCGTCCGACTTGCTCCGCTTTGAGGAAGTCCCAATGCCACTGATCGACGGAAATGTCGACCTCGCACAGGCCAGCTTCGAGGAAGGGCGTCAGAAACCGAACGCCCTTCTCCACAGTCGGCGCCCAGTACCCGTTGGTGACCACCCCGACGTTCATGCCTTTCCGGTGCGCCAAGTCGGTGAGCTCGAGAATCTCCTGCGGATAGAGCAGCGCTTCACCACCTGTGAACTTGATCGCCGGAATGCCGAGTGCTGCCGCCTGACCGATGATCTCGGCGGCGAACGCCGGATCCATCTTGGTCCGGCGTCGCGGTCCGGAGCTGACGCAGCAGTGCGCGCATTCGACATTGCAGCGATCGGTGTAGTGAAACCCCAGGAGCTCGATCATGCTGGCCCTCCGGTGGAGTGAAACGCGCGTGTCTGGACCCAATCGTGCGCGACCGAGAGACCGAGGTACGTGTGGTCCTCTCGGAAGACCAGTCCCTTTGCGAGCCAGTCGTCCAGAATCGCCTCGCCGTCCCGCTCGAACGTCGCGCGATCGAACTCGTAAACGTGTTCCGGCAGGTCGCGATGTCGCCGGCGAGCGTCGTCGCACAGCGTGGGAAGCCCGAGCAGTTTGTCCAACCCGGTCGCCTCAAATTCCAATTTCTCGTCGGGCAATTGACAGAGGCTCGCAAAGGATGCCTCCTCCTGGAGCCTCGTGTACGCCGTGCGCGCGAATCCTTCGAGCACGTACCGCGCGCCGTTACGCCAGCGACGATCGAAGATCTCGAAGCGTTCTGGCGCGTCGACGTGGACAAGGAGACAATCCTCGGGGTCGAATGCCTGCCGCCATGTGTCGACAGCGGAGCGGAAGGGACGGATGTATTCCTCTGGGTCCTCAGAATAGGCGTACTCGGCATCGAAGAAGTAGGCGACGCGCTGCAGTACGGAGTCGTCCCACGGATATAGGAGATGATACGCATCGATAGGACGCATGGAGGTGAGCCCGAAACTCTCCGGATCCATGTGGTAGGGGCTGAACCGGTGATACTCCACCCGTACGACCGCCGCGGGAGGCTGAAGATGCGCCAGATTGCGTAGTTGCGGCAGGACGCGATGATACGCCCTCGGATCTTCCCCGGGCATTCCGTAGAGGACGGAGTAGCTCAATCCGATTCCGAACTCACGTGCGTCGCGCAGCAGCCGCACGTTTTGGATTCCGCGGACGCCTTTCTTCATGAGCCGGAGGACGCCGCTGTCGAAGCTCTCGATACCCGGCTGCAACAGTTCGATGCCGGCGCGCTTCATGCGCCAGAGCGTCGACCGTTTGAGATTGGCCTTCGTCTCATAGAAGAGTCGGACCGGCTTCTCGAAGCCGGCGAGCCGATCCAGGAACGTGTGCGAGTAATCCGCGGGCATGATGTTATCGCCCATGGCGATCAAATCCGGCTCGTGGGCCATGACTTGCTGGAACTCGTTCATCATCCGGTCGACCGATTTCTGGCGAAACGCCAGCCCGCCGGCATTCAGTCCGCAGAAGGTGCAATGGTGTTTCGCCCCCCACCAGCAGCCGCGCGACGATTCCAGGACAAGGACAAGCGGCTGGACGTCTCGAAAACCTGCCCGTTGGAGTTGTCCGACGAATTCGTCATAAGACGGGGTCGCTACCTGATCGAGGTTGTGGACCGGCGGCGCTGGGCCGTTGCTGCAGCTGACGCTGTCGCGGCGGTAACTGAGCCCCGGAACGCGGTCCAGCGTTGCTCCGGCAGCGAGGCGATCGAGCACATTGAGAATCTCGAGATCCGCCTCTCCGCTAAACGTATAGTCGATCCAGGGATGCGTCTGATGGAGCGCCGGCCCCATTTCGCCGTCGCAGTTGGCGCCGCCCAATGCGATCCGCACCTCAGGCCAGCGCGTTTTCACTCTATGGGCCAACGCAAGAGACGGCACGTTCTGATGAAACGACGAGCTGAATCCGACCAGGTCGCAGCCGCTCAGCTCGTCGAGACACGCGTCGAGGTACTCGGGGACCGCATCGCGCAGCCGAAGGAGATCGCGGTCGGTGAGCTGCGCGCTCGCGTCGAAGCTCGCATTCCGCCGATGCGGCGGCAGTTCGTCGCGGCGCGACCGGAAGTCGGCAGCCTCAACGCCAAGCGCCGCGAAACACGCGTCCGAATAGAGCTCCCGTGCGAAGAGGAATTCATTGAACGGGAACGAATGTCGCCCGCAGAGATAGTACAGATTTCTGTATCGATCGACGAAGGTCTGCCCGGGCACAAAATCCACGAAACGGAGGTTCAGGTACTTCACCATGCAGGAGTGGCCGCCTTGACGGATCGCCTGGGCGAGCACCTCCATTCCCAGGCTGGGCAGGTTGACTGGTCCAAACGGCATGAAGACCAAGGCGACCTTCATGTCTGGCTCATCTCCCGGACGGGGGTTCGATCGGCTTCACGCTCGTCGATGAACTCCTCTAGGCCGAAAGTGGCCGCGATGTCGCGTCGCGAGCAGTCGATGGCGAGCGCCAAATACCGGCCGTCCATCTGTACCAGGATCCCTTCGGCCACGATCGCAGCGAGGAAGTCGTCGAGTCGATCAACCCCAGACGGACCGTCGATGAGGATGGCATCCAAGACTGCGGCCACGCGGTGGAGGACGATGTCGCGGACGGAGAACATCAGAAAGTCGATCCACGTGTTCGCCGGCACGAGCTCCTCGGCGATTCTTCCGCGGGTGTGCGCCTCCCGTAAGAACCGATGCAATCGGTGCGCCGATCCGCCGAGCAGAAACGCCCTGCGCTCGTCGCGGCGCGTGTCCACGAGGAGGGTGACCTGGTCACCTTGGAACTGGTAGAAGTACGCGCCCGACGCGTACCGCGAGCGCCACTCGCCCACGGCGCGCCACAAGTCGTCTTCGTACGGCAGTTCATTGCCTTGCGGCAAATCGGATTGGAAGTGATACGAGATGTTGAAGATTTCCTCGGCGGAGAGGCCGCCGTAATAGGTCTGAGCCGTTCGCAGCGGACGAACGTTCTTGAACCCGAACGCGTCGCGGCGCGAAAAGTACGGGCTGAAGCGGTCGATTACCACCGGATTCGGCGATCTCGGGGCCGGTAGGTGCACGAGGTGCGGGATGACGGCAATCGTGTCCTCGTATGCAGCGATCGGTTCGTTCGCAAAGCGATACAACACGAACCATATGGGCTCCACACCGTGTGTCGCACACCATCTGAGGAGCTCGACGTTCTTGTACCCTTGCACGCCTTTCTCCATGAGGCGAAGGATCGCGGTCGACAACCCCTCGATTCCTGGCTGGATCGACCGGACGCCGGCCCGCGCGAAGCTTTGAACATCATCCTCACTCAGGTTCGACTTCGTTTCGTAAAAAATATTCAGCCCTTCGCCCTCGAGGCGCGGCAGCAGCGTTTTGAAGTACCGGTGATCGATGATGTTGTCCACGGCGTAGAAATCGCGGCGGTTGTAGCGATCGCGCAGCGCGACGAACTCCCTGTACGCCCGAGCAGGGCTCTTGCTGCGGAACGTCATCGTCGTCGGATTGAGCCCGCAGAACACGCAGTGTTTCACGACTCCCCACCAGCAACCGCGCGAAGTCTCGATCGGCAGCGTCACTCGGATTGGATCGCTTGCCAAAGCTGCGGGGAGCTGCGCGAAGTAGTCGGAGAAGTCGGGGTACGGCAGATCGTCCATCCGTGAGACGGGCACCGGATTGGCTCCGATAAACATCCCAGGCCTGCACTGTCGCAGCAAGCCAGGAATGCCCTCCAGGCTGTCTCCTCGACGTAACCGGCTCACGTACAGAGGGAGCGCGAAATCGGCCTCTCCCTGGATCACGGCATCGACCTGCGGAAAGGAGCGCATGATCTGCCTGCCCATATCGCCTTCACAGTTGGCGCCCCCAAAGACGATATGGACCTCCGAATGACGCTCGTGAATTCGCCGGGCGAGCGCGAGCGAGGCGATGTTCTGGCAGAAGGTGGACGAGAACCCGACCACGTCGTACCGATCCCATTCGCGCTGCCGGTAGCAGAACTCGACGAAGTCGTTCACACGCTCCGCGTACCCGTGAAGGCGGTCGACGAACCGCTCGATGTCCCGCTCGCTCAATGCCGTTTGGACGAGGGGGCTGTACTTGATCTCGTCCAGCACGGAGTGAATGACTTCGTTCCGCCCCTGCCAGAGAGCGTCGCTGAAAAACAGGTTTCCGAGATCTTTATACGTGGCGAGCAGCGCGTACTCGAGGACGGCTTCGTGCGGCGCAACATCAGCCGTGAAGAACCGGAAAAAATCGAGCGCCGCGTAGTACACCTCCGCGTCGATTCCGACGTCGGCGAGCGTGGCTTTCAGGAGGCTCACGCCCAGACCCGGCATCGCGCTCGGCGTGAAGGGAGCGAGAACGAGGCAGACTCGTTTGGATTCCGCGGGCTTAGGGGACATCACGGCTTCGGCGCTCACGAGTTGGCGGTCGACGTCAGGGGCCGCTCGGAATCCCGGCCCTCTGTCGGCGCCGCTTCCAGAAAATCATCGCCCAATAGGTTGAACATTTTCTTCAGCTGGCCGTAGTTCGCGATTTCGTCCAGCTCGGTCGCCGAAAGGCCGTCGGCGGTGCGCACACACATCTCGCAGACCGAGGTGTAGTGGTCCTGCCGCGGCAGGTTGGGACGCACTGCGGCCACCAGCTTAAAGAGCGCTTTTGGTCCGTTGGTGTTGATGAAGTGAAACTGCGACCGGCCGAACATTTTCCCGATGACCGCCTCGAGACTTTCCCGATGTAAGTTTCCGACGGTGAAGGGGTTCATCTTTCCGCCGGCGCAGCAACACGCCTGCAGGTCGCCGTCTGGATAGATGACTGGCTTGTTCACAACCTCCAGGCAGCAGCCGTCGGATAGCCGATCCACGTGAAACCATCGGAGGTCGCCCGGGTGCTCCGCGGCGCGTCCCAGCCCGATGAGGCGGCCGGCGTAGACGAGGACTGTGGCCTTGACTGCCCACTCCGTCTCCGGGTTCATGAGCAGCGGCATGATCTTGCTCGGAATCAACGCGGTCAGATCGGCGCGCGGGATGCCGTAGAGAGCGCTGAATTGGTCAAGCGGCTCTTCCTCGGAGTTTGTAACGAAGCTCACGATTCGGCAGTAGTCGAGCTGGCGGGCGCACTCGAGAGCGTTTCGAAGCGTCTCGGGAGGAAGGAACTCGAGGTGGAAGATGTCAGCGCTGAAGTTGAGCTCCGTCAATCCCGCTTCTTTCATCCGTGAGAGCACTTTCAGCCCCGCGTCCACCGTCCGGGCCCAAAACCCGTTGGTGACGACGCGGGTCCCGAAGCCCAGCGAGCGGCAGAGCGCAAACAGCTCCGCGTGTTCATCCTGAAAGAGAAAAGGCTCACCCCCGGTGAAATTGATTTGCTTGATGATCGGGATGCGTGCAGCGTCCATGATCCAGCGGCGCGCATCCTCCAGCCGCATCTTGTTTTTGTTCTGAGGGCTCGAGAAGATGCCGCAGTGACGGCACGTGATGTTGCACGTGTGCGAGAACATCAGCCCGAGTTCCACTCTGCGGTCGCGAGGAATCTCGACAGGAGGGTCCTTCGGTGGCATGTGTCCTCCTTGCGTTAGTACCCCAGAGGTGTGATCAGTTGCGTCCGCGGAACGTGCGCGGGCAGACACGCATGCTCACTCCAACCGTCGGTCGGGACTTGCACCTGACCAGTCAGGTTGCAGCGAGTGCGTTATCACAGAACGATCCAAAATGCAAGCGGCGTCGCCCCAAGTGCGAAGAGGCCGTCGAATGATGGATGTCACGAACTTCTAGGCGTGCCACCGAGATCGAGCCGATTTCGCTTGCAGGAGGCAAATCCGAGGCAATCCGATTTCCCCGTACGTTTTGCGTGTTGAAGGAGCTCGAGTTATTGACACCGCTTTTCTCAAAAGCTATAGTTAGGGCGCTTTCTTCCGCACACATCACTCTAACAACGTCGCATCAATGGGTCTATATGGATCGCAGTATCTTTCGAGACGTAGCGCTCGAACGGCTTTCCTCCCCGGACGAGTTGGATCGCCTGCTGCGGGTCACTGACTCCAAAGCCTGGATCGCCCAACTCGCTATCTTCGGATTAATCGGCGTCGCGCTTGCGTGGGGCTATACGGGGCGTCTTCCCTCCGTAACTGGCGGACAGGGCGTAATTGTCCGCAGAGGCGGGGTCCTGAATGTCGTGGCCGCGGGGTCAGGTGTAGTTGCTCAGTTCAAGGTGAATGTGGGAGACAAGATCAGTGCTGGACAGATCGTGGCAGTTGTGGCCCAACCCGCAATCTTGGAAAAGCACAAGAGCGCTCAACAAATGCTCGATCAGGCCCGCCGCGAAAGTGATCGATCGCACGCGCTCCGGGAAGCGGAAGCCAAATTAGGGATCGCGACCGTGCAGAGGAAGCGCGCAAATGCGGAGGGCGAAATAACGCACCTCGAGGAGCAGGCCGAGCTTGCGAAGGAGGAAGTGGCTGCCCAGAACGAACTAATGGCCTACGGAATCGTTACCAAACAAAAGACCATCGAAGCCCGCCAGAAACTGACTTCCATCGAAGACCAGATCGCGAGCCTTCACGCGCAAATCCAAGAGCTTGACGCGGAGGCGTTTTCCCTTCAGGCAAAGGTTCAGCAGGGAGACGCGGAGATACAGAGCGGCATCCAGGATCGCGAACGCAATCTGCGCGAAGTAGAAAAGGAGCTGGAAATTGCGGAAAACGTAGTCAGCCCTTACGGCGGCGAGGTGCTTGAAATCAAAGTGTCCAATGGCACCACCGTCGCAATGGGCGATCCCATCCTGAGCATTCAGCCGGACGTGCAGGATCTGCAGGTCTTGCTCTACCTTCCGGCGGCACAAGCCAAAGATGTCCACCCAGGTATGGAGGCCAGGATTTCGCCCACCAGCGTCAAACCCGAGGAGTTTGGTTTTGTCAAGGGACGCGTCAGCTACGTCTCCGACTTTCCAGACACTCCCGCCGAGTTGATGCGCAACTTCGAAAACGAAGTATTAGTTAAGGCTTTGACGAACGGTGGGCCAGTCACCGAACTTCACGTCGAAATGCAGAAGAATCCCAAAACTCCGAGTGGCTATCAGTGGTCTTCGCCGAAAGGGCCTAGTTTGACGCTTTCCGGCGGTACGCTGTGCACGGCGGAAGTCGTCACGCGCTGGCAAAAGCCGATCACGCTGGTGCTTCCTTCGTTACGAAGGGCCCTCGGCTTGACCTAATCGCGCCGATGGAATACCGCATGCCTTCCCACCTTGCAGGAATCTTGAGCAGATGGAAACTTCGTTCCTCTCCTCGCGCAAAGACCCCCAGCGTATTGCAAATGGAGGCAGTCGAGTGCGGCGCCGCGGCACTTTCCATTATTCTCGGTTATTTCGGCAGGAGTGTCCCGCTCGAGGAATTGCGCATCGAGTGCGGCGTATCCCGCGACGGTACGAAAGCGAGTAACGTTGTCAAGGCAGCGCGCCGGTACGACCTCGGGGCGAGAGGCTTCAAGAAGGAGCCTGCGGAACTTCGCGCTCTGCGTTTTCCCGTCATCGTCTTCTGGAATTTCAATCACTTCTTGGTGGTCGAGGGCTTTGGCCGTGGGAAGGTCTATCTCAACGATCCGGCCTGTGGCCGGCGGGTTGTCAGCGATGAAGAGTTCAATCAGTCGTTCACCGGTGTAGTGCTCACCTTCGAGAAGACGGCCGGCTTCAAAAAAGGAGGCGAGAAACGTACGCTGATCAAGCTGCTGCGAAAACGGCTGCCCGGCAGCCGATTGGCGATCGCTTACGTCGTTCTCGCTACATTCGCCCTGGTGCTACCCAATATCGTGATCGCCGCGTTTTCGCGCGTGTATATCGATAACGTTCTGGTGGGTGGAATGACCAAGTGGCTCAGGCCGCTACTGCTGGTCATGGCCCTCACCGCGTGTTTCAAAGCGTTTTGCACGTATTGGCAGCAACGTTCCCTGCGGCGACTCGAAACCAAATTGTCGCTCACCTCTTCGAGCGGCTTCTTGTGGCACGTACTTGCGCTTCCGATGGAGTTTTTTGCGCAGCGGTTCGGCGGCGAAATCGGTTCGCGTGTTGAGCTCAACGATCGGGTGGCCTTGCTGCTCTCGGGTGAACTCGCGACCAACGTGGTCGGCATCTTTCTGATCGGTTTCTACGCCGCGCTCATGCTGCGGTACGACGTCACGCTGACGGTCGCCAGCGTCGCAATCGCCGCTATCAATCTGCTTGCCGTTCGCTATGTCGCCCGCAAACGCACCGACAATAACCGCAAGCTTCTGCAAGAACGCGGGAAAATGCTGGGCACGGCCATGGCCGGCCTGCAAACCATAGAGACCTTGAAAGCGAGCGGTTCCGAATCGGATTTCTTCGCTCGCTGGTCCGGCTTTCAAGCCAAGGTCGTCAACGCGGAGCAGGAGTTTGGCGCGTCTTCGCAGTTTTTGTCCGCGATGCCTGCGTTTTTAACTTCACTCAATATGATCGGAGTCTTGGCTCTCGGTGGAATGCGCGTCTTGGATGGCTTTCTCACCATCGGAATGCTGATCATGTTTCAGAGCCTGTTGACCAGCTTCAGCGACCCTGTCAACAAGATCGTGTCTCTAGGGGCTAAGCTGCAGGAGGCGGAAGGGGATTTGGGCAGGCTCGAGGATGTTCTTCGCTATCCCGCGGGCGTTTCGCTGGACGCGGCACTAAAAACGTCTGGCGAAGACACAGGCGAGTTGCTCGAGGGTTGGGTGGAAGTGGACTGCGTGACATTCGGTTACAGCCGCCTGGAAGAGCCTTTGATCCGAGATTTTAGTCTGAAGCTTAGGCCGGGTGGCCGGACTGCTCTGATTGGAAGTACCGGGAGCGGAAAATCCACGGTTGCCAAACTCGTCAGCGGGCTCTACGAACCGTGGTCGGGACAGATCTTTTTTGATGGCAAGCCGCGACAGAAAATTCCCCGGCGCATTCTGAATGATTCCGTCGCGGTTGTTGACCAAAACATTTTCTTGCTCGACGGCTCCATCCGTCAAAATATCACCATGTGGGACAACACGATCGAGGAATCCGAGATCGTTCAAGCAGCGAAAGACGCAGCCATTCACGATGATATTACCGAGCGGTCCAACGGCTACGATTCCCAGATTGAGGAAGGTGGCCGGAATTTCAGCGGCGGTCAACGCCAGCGGCTGGAAATCGCGCGCGCCTTGTGCCGCAGACCGCGCATTCTGATTCTCGATGAAGCCACCAGCGCCCTCGATCCGGTAACGGAGCAGCTGATCGACGACAACCTTCGCCGCCGCGGATGCACTTGCCTGATCGTTGCCCATCGTCTCAGCACCATTCGAGATTGCGACGAGATCATCGTCCTGCAGCGCGGAAGAGTGGTGCAACGCGGCACTCACGAAGACCTGAGCGCGGTGGAAGGCCCCTATTTGGACTTGATTCGGTCACACTGACATGGCGACGCTACCAAACGAGCGCAGCAAACTGCTCGAACCGCACCCCAATCGCCCCTTCTCGATTGGCGTACAGGATTCGGTTTGGATCGTGCAATCGGGAAAGGTCGACCTATTCATGGTACACAGCGCCAACGGAGAACCGGCCGGCGCGCGTTACCACTTCCTCCGCGTCGAGCAAGGACGGGCCGTGTTTGCTATGTGTCCCGACCGGCGGAGCGAGACCATCATTGTGGCCACCGCCACGCCAGGCACGCACCTCCTGTGCCTCTCGCGGGACACCCTGCAGTCGCGTCCGCAGTTGCTCGATTCCGGAAGCACCTCGGACCCTCTCTCGCTGCTGGAAGACTGGATAGCAGGACTCGGCGCCGCCGCGGCTTCGGCAGCGCCACCGCCCAAATTCTTCACGGAATTGGAATGCGGTGCCGTTCTTGACGTAACAAACGAAGCAAAGCCCATCATGCCAATCAAGGGCGTCCTTTGGGCGGAACATCTTCGAGGTTCTTCACGCTTTTTAAACACGTGTGAGATCGATTCGATCGGCGGTGGAGGATATTTTCCGGTCTCTAGGTACGGCTGGCTGCAGCCGGCACCGGAAAGCCGGATTCTTTCGATGGATTCCGGCCTTTGGCAGAAGTCCGATCCGAATTGGCGGAGTCTGCAAACGTTTCATGACGTGATTTTGCAGCGCCTCGCGCTTAACCGGCAGATCTCGGAGGACAAAAACCGAAGGCGCTTGGCGAGCCAAGCCGAGTCCGACGCAGCGATCGTTGGCGGTGCCTTGCAGTCGCTTGCTTCCACAATGCGGGAGGAAAGCTCGCGGCGACCTACGGATAGCGCAGGCCTTGCTGATCCGATACTGCTGGCCTGCGAGGCAGTGGGAAACGCCCTGGGAGTAAAAATCGTTCCCCCGATCGAAATGCGAAGCGGCATCCCGCTGAAGGATGCTGCTGCAAGCATCGCAAGAGCTTCTTCGCTCCGCCACCGGATCGTGGTCTTGAAGGGTAGATGGTGGTTGGACGCCAGCGGTCCCCTCCTGGCGTTTCGTGACAGTGACAACCGTCCGTTGGCACTCCTCCCGGCGCCGAAGAAGGGGTATCACCTGTATGACCCTGTCGAGCAGCAGACCATTCCGATAACCGGTGACGTGGCCCTGACTCTGAACGGCTTCGCCTATAGCTTCTACCGTCCACTTCCCAGCGGGAAGCTTTCGATTGGGGATCTGCTTTCGTTCGGAATGCGCGACGTAAAACGAGAGCTGCTTACGATTGTTGTTATGGGGATCTGCGGCGGCCTGCTGGGAATGGTTTTCCCGATCGCGACCGGCGTCGTCATTGATTCCATTATCCCCAGCGCACAGCGGGGGCAGTTGTTCCAAATTTCCGGCTTTATGGTTATGGCCGCAATCGCGACGTCGATGTTCACTCTTACCCGGAGCTTCGCCATGTTGCGGCTGGAAGGCAAAGTGGGAGCTTCTCTTCAGGCGGCGGTTTGGGATCGCCTGCTGCGGTTGCCCGTGCCATTCTTCCGGCGCTACACGTCCGGCGATTTGGCCGATCGCAGCTTCGGCATCGAGTACATTCTGCGGGTCCTGACCGATTCCGCCATCAACTCGATCCTCTCCGGCGTGTTTTCGATTTTCAGCTTCTTGTTGCTCTTCTACTATAGTTGGCAGCTCGCCCTGATCGCGACCGGCCTGTTTCTGCTGATTCTCGCCAGCTCGGCCGTGAGTGTCTATTTTGAGGTCCGCTATCAGCGCCAAATCTTCCGCGCCCGCGGCCGTATTTCGGGCATGCTTTTGGAGTTCATCGGCAACATCGCGAGATTGCGGGTATCCGGAGCCGAGCCGCGTGCTTTCGCGGAATGGGCCCGCGAGTTTTCCGCGCAAAAAGAATTGTCGATGCGCGCTCGAAAAGTGTCGAACGGTCTCGCCATCTTCAGTTCGGCTTTTCCCGTCATCAGCATGGCGGTTATCTTTAGCTATGCGACGCACCTTATGGGTCAGCCTCTCGTCCATGCGTTTACCACCGGCGCGTTGCTCGCTTTTTTGGCTGCGTTCGCCCAATTTCAGTCGGGGGCTCTCCAGCTCAGCTCCGCGGTCGAGTCCGCCCTGGGCGTCGTCCCTCTGTACGAGCGAGCCGGGCCCATCTTTGAGACGCTGCCGGAAATCGCCGATGCCAACCGACACCCCGGTGAACTAAGCGGTTCGATCGAGATAAATCACGTCAACTTTCGATATCACCCGGATATGCCTCTGGTTCTTCGCGATGTTTCCTTTGCGGTCAAGCCCGGCCAGTTCGTTGCCGTCGTCGGTCCATCCGGTAGTGGGAAGTCCAGTTTGCTTCGCCTGCTTCTGGGTTTTGAAAAACCGGAGTCCGGCGCAATTTACTACGACGGGCAGGATCTCACCGGACTCGATATTCAGGCGGTGCGCCGCCAGATCGGTGTGGTCTTGCAGAGCGCGCGCCTGACCAGCGGCACCATCTTCGACAACATCGTCGGATCGGCTCCCCTCACCATCGATGACGCCTGGGAAGCGGCCCAAAAGGCGGGCCTGGAGCAGGACATCCGCGAGATGCCAATGGGTATGTACACCATGGTAAGCGAGGGCGGCGGGAATCTTTCCGGCGGACAGGGGCAGCGTTTGCTGATCGCGCGAGCCATCGTCAAGAGGCCCCGCATTTTTCTGTTCGACGAAGCTACCAGCGCCCTTGATAACCGTACCCAGGCGACGGTCAGCCACAGCCTGGAGGCGTTCCGGGCCACTCGCATTGTGATTGCTCATCGTTTGAGCACCATCATCAACGCAGATCGCATCCTTGTGGTCGAAAAGGGTGTCGTGGTGCAAAGCGCCTCATACCAGGAGTTGGCAAACCAGGACGGTCTGTTTCGCGAGTTGGCCAAGCGCCAGCTCACCTGAACTCGAATCGCCATCGTTCTTCACGCGTGCATCGATGGCAGGAGCAACTCAATGAGAAAAGTGCTCTATTTGATGGGCATCATGGATGACGGAGACGTGGAGTGGCTCGGTAAGAACGGCACCGCCAAATATGTGCCTTCTGGCGCAGTCCTCATTCGCGAAGGCAGCGCCATTGAAGATGTTTTTGTCGTTCTGGACGGAAAGCTTTCGGTGTTGGTCAAGGCCATGGGCGACCGGGAAGTCGCGGGCTTGCTCGCGGGTGAAATCGTCGGGGAAATATCTTTCGTCGACTCCCGTCCGCCTTCCGCCACGGTCGTGGCCGCGCGGGACTCACATCTGTTGGTGCTCCCTCGTCCTGTTCTCAGCAGCAAGCTGAACACCGATGCCGCCTTCGCCGCGCGTTTCTACAAAGCGGTCGCCACTCTGTTGGCCGATCGTCTCCGCAAGACCACCAGCCATCTCGGGTACGGCAAATGGACGGAAGAAACGGATCCCGATGAACTCGATGAGTCGATGATGGACGGGGCGTCCCGGGGTGCGACCCGCTTTGATCGTCTTCTGAAACAATTGCGCATCAACTAGGGACGCAAGCGCCGAAGCATCAAGAAAGTGTGTTAGCACTTCCGACTTTGAAAGAGACCGCTCTTACTGACGACCAGAAGGTCGCCGTCGTCAGAATCTGGCTCCGCCATTGGCAACGGTCAGATTCGGATCGAAATTGCCGGCCACTTGCTGTAACAGGATATCGCTGGAAAAATTCGGGCCCGCACTGAGAAAGTAGCCTGCAAGCATGTGCTGGTTCCGCAGCGCAGTCTCGGAGGCTCTCGCCCATGAGAAAGGACGTTGAACCGGTGACGACCTCAATCCGGATTCTCGTTGCTTGGTGCGCACTCCTCTCTTCGTTGTTTCTGTGCTGCCGGGCACAGTTGCAGGCTTCGCCATCCGCAGGCGAAGAAATCCTGGATTACCATAGCGACATTCGTGTGCAGCAAGACGCCTCGTTGCTGGTACGAGAGACCATCCGTGTGCGCAGCGCGGCGGTAAAAATCCAGCATGGGATTTACCGCGACTTCCCTACCGCTATACGGATATCACACATGTTTTGTGCGCTGGAGAACGTCCTCGACAGCTTCTTTTCCACCCAGGCCCGATCGATGAGCTGAAGCCATGACAACCATCGACCGTATGCCGACCGAATCGCAAGGGAAGGGTCAAATTTGGGGTCAAAGTGATCCGCAAGCACTTGCCTACTGATTCGGCCGCGCTCTCTCGCAGCTCGGCAACACCTGTGCAGCGAACTCCGCCTTGCCAAAGCTTGGGATCTTGCCTCTGCCAACGCACCCCGCGCGACTCCTAGCGTCCCGCCCCAGACCGACTTGTTCGCATTTGTTCGCTCCTGTACGAACGTAGCGTCAGCAACGACAACAACGTCGTGCAGTGGGAGGGCCGTCGCTTCCAGGTCCCGCCTCAGAACCGCCGTTTCAGTTTCGCCGGCGCAAAAAATCAATTTTGTCAGAGTCTTGATGGCCGAGTCTCGCTCTACTATGGCGACACTCGCCTCGAACATACCAACAGCCGGAGGTGACATTTTTATGCCGCCGTTAGGGTGACAAATTAGTGTTGCTATAACACAACTTTCTAAATGAATTGACAGGCGTTTCGCAGGGCGTTAAGCTGATGCGCATATTTCCACCGAGGTGCCCTAATGAGTGCTCCGAAAAAAAACGGCCAGATCAGCGCCACGGTCCCGGCCGGCACTCCTGCAGACGAGACCTCGCCCGCCTCGCCTCCCGAAGCTCCCAAAGACCTAACCGATGCGCAGCTTGCTTCGGTATCCGGGGGTTCGCTGCCCATTGACGACTACGCAGCCACCAATTACCTCGAGGAATGAATCGCGGCCGGATTGACGAAGATCCGGTGACCTCTCGGAACCGAAGCCCGCGGCGACGCTCATGGCGGCGCTAGCGGCGGCAATGTCTTGCAGTACATAACACAGTCGTCGCCGGGCTGATAGAAGTCGCGAATGCGGCCGACCGCCATGTAGCCGGCAGCTTGATAGAAGCCGCGCGCGCGCGCGTAGCTTGGCTTCTCGCTCGTCTCCAGCACGAGCCGTTCCCCGCCGCGCGCGCGCACAAAGGCCTCGGCGTATCCCTGGAGGGCCTGACCCACTCCGTTCCCCTGTGCGGCCGGGTGGACGCAGATCCAGTACAGATGCCAGGTGCTGGTTGTCAGCGGCGTTCTGCCCACGCAAACATACCCGCGCACACGTCCCTCGACCTCAGCAGCAAACAGCGGATAGTCTCCCTCGAGCCCCCCGGTCAATCCGACGTCGAGAATTTCCAGGGCGACGCGGACTTCCTCCTCAGTAAAGGCGCCGCAGGCTATGAGCGCCTCGCAGATCTCATCACGATCCGCTGGGCGGACCTCGCGAACGTTTACGCCCACGCGATCTGCGCCTGGACAAAGCGCTTCCACGTCCACCCGGCCTCCACCACCGCCCGGTAAATCCCTACCTCCGGCGCCGTCTCCGGGTTGGGGTTGACGTCTAGGACCTTCGGCGCGCCCGCCGCATCGAGCCGGACATCCACACGCAAACAACCTCGAGCTCCAACAGCGCGCCACGCCCCGCGCGCCACCTTGACGATAGCGGCGCGCAGGCCGGCCTTGAGATCAACATCGTAAGAGAGCGGCGAGTTGGCGAAGTCTGCACTGTCGGTCTCCCACTTCGCGGCGTACGTGATCAGGCGAAGCCCCTTCTGGAACCTAGTCTCTCCTATCGAGACGTGATCCGGTTCGATCCCTCCCCACAGCGACACCGCGAACTCACGACCGGGGAGGAACTCCTGGATCACGACCGGGTCCGGCAGGCGCGCTCGCGCCCGGACCAGGGCCGCGAAGTTCTCGCAGACCGAATCGTGGTCGATGCCGGCGGAGCCATCCTGGTCCGCCGGCTTGACGATGCACGGAAAGCCCGCCGCGTTTGGCACCGGCACGCCGGCGGCGGCCAGCACTGCAGCAGCGCGATCCTTTCGCCGGCACAGGGCAAGTGTCTCGCTGCCAGAACCAGTGAAGCGTACGCCCGCCCACTCGAGGAGCGAGGCCACGTGCGCTTCGAGGTCCGGCCGGCCGAGGGGCGCCTCGCAGAGGTTGTAGACGACCTCCGGCGCATGCGTGTCGAGCGCGGTCAGGATCTCGCGTGGCTCGCCCCGCACACGGGCGACGGCGGCCTCCGGCAGTACCTCGGCAATCCCGCGCGCCGCCGGATCCAGATCGAATTCCCACACTCGCCGGCCAGCATCGACGGTTTCGGGAAGCGCCGTGTAAACGATCAGTACCTTCATCGGATGTGACTGCCCCTCTCGCTACCCAATCCGCAGGCCGCCGCGTTCCGCCGCGTCGAGTAGGATTCCCTGAACGAGCTTCGCGTAGGACCGCACAGGCGCGGCCAGGAAGACGATGTCGCTGTTGTCAGGGTCCAGCCCCGGCAGCGGGTTGCACTCGATGAAACGGGGAGTCCCAGCGGCGTCGTGCCGGAAATCCATACGGGCGAAGTCCCGGCACCCCAAGAGACGGTAGGCGATAAGCGCGAAGCGTTCCAGCGTCGCTAGCCCATCTGCAGGCAGCCGAGGCGGCACGTGATATCGAACCCGACGGCGCCAGTCACGCTTCACCTCCAGCGAGTACACGAACGCAGTCTCATCCGAGACCGGCGCAATCTCCATGATCCCCAGCACCGCCGCTCCAGCGCCGCTGCCGGTGATCCCGACGGTCACCTCCATGCCGGGCAGGTACTCCTCTGCGAGGACAGGACAACCATAGCGAGCCCGGAGCCAGCGGCTGCGCGTGACGGCCTCCGCAGGGTCGGCAACCACCGCGTTGTCCCGGATCCCCTTGCTCGAGCCCTCGTCGTTCGGCTTGACGATCACTGGATACCGGAGCCCCGTCAGCGCGTTCTCATCGTCCTCGGACTCGACGAGCAGGGCAGGGACAACGGGCACATCCTGGTACACAACCCGGCGGGTCATCGCCTTGTCGAGTGTGACGGCCAGAGTCAGCGCGTCAGCGCCAGTGACAGGGACTCCGAGCAGTTCGCACACCGCCGCCGGCACAGCCGCACGGCAGCGGCGGCCCGCGCCCTCGGCGATGTTGAAGGCGAAATCGTATCGGCCCTCGTCCAGTCGCCACGGCAGGCGACGGTCGGCAGGCACCAGCTCCACCTGCACACCAAGGCCCTCGAGCGAGTGCGCAATGGCGTCGACCGTTTCCGGGCGGTCATACTCCTCAAAAGCGTCGTCGGGTAGCCCCGGCGGGGTCAGCGTCGGCCGCAAGTTGTGCAGCAGCGCGACCCTCATCGCACCCACATGAATGTACCCGCACGGCCTGGGGCTCTCTCGGCGTCGCCCCAGAACCATTTCACTGTGGCCTGACCACGGTGTTTCGCGAGCCACTCCTCGAACAGGATCCCCATGACCAGCTCGCGCGTTGACTCATCGAGCCGGGCTCGCACGGTTCGAAGGACGCGAACGACATCGTGGCCGTCGGCGCACTCGAACGGACCGAGCACCTGGCCTGGTGACGCGGCGAAAATCACTCTTGCGTGTGCCGGAGTGAGGTCTCGGCGCCGGACGGTCGCGAACTCGCTCCTCGCGGTGGTGATCTCCCCCGCCACGATAGCTTCCTCCATGGCTTGGCCAAGCCCAACCCCGCTGCGCTTGATCCGGCGCGCCAAGTGGCGGGCGGCTTCGTGGTTAGCCAAGCGCAAACGCGCGATCGCCGCCGTATCGAGTTCCGTGCGATGACGCCTGAAGTACGCGTCAATTTTGCCCCTGACGATCTGCTTCCGGAGCTTGCGGGCGATCACCTGCCGCCGGATCTCGTGCTCGAGGTCGTGCTGTGTCCAGCCGCGTCCTTGAAGCCATGAGTCCTTGGCCTCGACCGATGCTAGGCCCGCTTTGCGCTCGAACGCGTAAACCGCGCTTCGCACCTCGTCGTCGGTGGCCTCGATTCCTCGGGCGTCGACGGCTTCGCGCACCAAGCATCCGTCCACCAGCCCGGTCAGCAGGCGAGCGTCGTACCACAGCCCGTCGAGATAAGCCATAACCGTCTGCATGTTCAAGGTCCGGCCGTTGACTCGTAGCAGGTCTGTCTCGCGCGCGTGATGCGCATGTCGAAGTGCCCAGGGCACGCCACCCCTCGGTGAGAAGGCGAGCGAGAGAGTTCCGCCACCTGGCATCCGCAGCAGTGCATCGTAGTGAATGGTGCCGAGATAGCTCTCCACCTCCCACACCAGATCCATGTGGGTCCCGCGATGGCGCTTCGCAAGACGACGAAGGCCAGCAACGGCCTCGCGTGGAGGCGTGCCCGTACGGGCAAGCCGTCCGAGATACTGCAGCGTCGCCGCGACGGCCTTTTGCGGAATCCGGAAGTCGGTCCGCCGCGTCGGCCCGAGCGGCGGGACCAGAGCCGGCGTCTCAGCTCCTGTGAGCAGCGGGTTGGTCGCGCCTTGGCTGGGTCTCGGCGCAACGCGCGTCGAGGACGCCGCCGCCTCCCCGGACACTAGCAGGTCGCTGATGGCCGCGCCGATCGGAAGCCCGGTCGTGCGCTCCATCCAGAGCCACGCGCCGTTCGGGTTGATCTCCAGGAAGACGTACCGCCCGTCCGGCGTGAGGATCATGTCGATGGCTCCGAAACGAAGACCGAGACGCTCCACGAGCTCCACGCAGCGCCGCTCGACAACCTGCGGCAGGTTGTGGACCGCATAGCGCGCGTGATGATGATCCCCACGGCGCCAGTCGTGGCGCGTGTGGTTGGTCCATTGAGAATCGAGCTCCACTGGAAAAACGCGGTCTGCCACGACGGTTATCCGCAGCTCGACGCGCTTGTCCACGTACGGCTGAACGGTCACGGGGCAGTACCTGATGGCGTCCACGTCGACGACGTCTCGATTGGCAACGAGATCCGTGAGGACGTACGCGTCGTAGCCCTCCGGGCGGTTGGTCGGCAAAAGTCGATTATGGACCGTCTTGCTGACGACGGCGCCGTTGTGCCGGCGATAGAAGTCGAGAAAGTCCTCAGAGCTGTTCGTGACCAGAGTGGGAGGGATCTCGAACCCCAGATCGGCCGCCACTTGGAGCTGAAGTGGCTTGTAGCCGGCCCGCAGCTCTTGCCAGCGTGGCGCCGGCAACCACAGGCAGTCGAGGAGCGCCGACGCGCCAATCCAGGCATCGGCCGTCTCCTGCCTAACGTAGTCACGCAGCGCCTGACTCGTGATCTCGGCATCAGGTGACGGCGCTCGAGGGCGGCGCGACCACACCGCGGTGACCGCCCCCAGATCGGCCTCGAAATCACGCAGGCGGAGGACGGTGCGCGCCCGCTCGCCTGGTTGATATGCCACCGATAGCTGAGCCCGTGCAGGTAGCTCGGCGAGGTCAAGCAGCAGCACAGAGGCTCCTCGTCGTCGGAGCTCGGGTTCGACAGCGGCAACGTGATCATCGTCCGCGGCAGACACGATCAGAATCATTCGCGAGGGTGCTCCTTGCCGGGTGTTTGTAGCCATACTTCTGGCCCGCATAGTTACGCAGCACGACCACGCCCCCCATCGACCGACTCAGGTAGCAGCGGAATCATCCTGCCGCTCCCCGGGCATCTGAAGTAATGGGGCACGGCAAGCCCGCTCGTCCAGCCGCGCAGCGCCCGGATGACGTCGAGCCCATGTTCGACCGTGGTCCCCCGTCCTGGTGTCGCACTGCGTGTGGGTGCGCGTTGTGTTATGTCTTCCCGCCACCGCCTACGTCCGCGGGGTTTGAGGCACCGAAAGAGAATGAGTCTAACTCGATGTTCTTGGTAACGACCACCGCGCCGCCGGCGACACCCTCAAGGTCCTTGTCCGAGAGCTCATCCTTCTTAGCTCCGGCAGAGGTTTTGGTTTCTTGGTCCTTCTCGATTGCCTTTTCGTTTTCCATAGGTACTTCCTCCTCGTTAGAGTTTTCTGCTGAACGGCTTCGCGCCGATTCTAGGCCCCCTTTATCGCTATATGTGCCTGAAGAGAACCGCCGGACGCCTTGTCCAGTTCCTTCTCGTTGAGTTCGCCCGCCTTGACGTCTTGCGTCGCACCGCCGGCTACCTGCTTCAGATCCTCGGCTGACAACTCTTCGTTCTACTTCTTGTTCTCTTCGCTCATTGCTTCTACTCCTTACCGAATGGCCAGAGCTAGTCCCCTTTATTGCCTTGCGACAGTAAGGGAAAACCTTGCGTGCCACCCCGGTACTATTCTGTTTTCAGAATCTTGCTAGATTCACCCTTAATGCCGGCAATTTTGAGGTAATAATCGCTCGCTCCGCCCGACGCCTTGGCCAGTTCCTTCTCACTGAGTTCGCCCGCCTTGACGTCCTGCGTGGCGCCGCCGGCTACCTGCTTCAGA
>Ga0187819_10000274_pt1 | contig 25139 bp, 21 predicted proteins | sample NC_wetland_sal_i_15_FD_132411 | JGI IMG/M metagenome (GOLD analysis project Ga0187819, IMG submission 132411) | Wetland sediment microbial communities from Neuse River Estuary, North Carolina, USA - SO4_4 | ecosystem: Environmental > Aquatic > Freshwater > Wetlands > Sediment | place: USA...
ACGGACTTCGTGGACCGGGACGGGAAATTCCAGCTCACCATGCTCAGCTATTCCGCGTTCGAGCCGCTGGCGCAGTCCATGACGCCCATGCTGCGCGAGGAGTCGTTCCACCTGGGGACGGGACAGGACGGGCTGAAGCGCGTGGTGCGGGCGGGAGTGGTGCCGCTCGCAGTGGTGCAGAAGTACATCAATAAATGGATTCCGGTGAGCTACGACCTGTTCGGCGTGGACCAGTCTAGCTCGGCGCACTGGTTCTACGTGTGGGGGCTCAAGGGCCGCTACGACGAGCCGCGCAACGCCAAGCCCGCCGACCTGGGCCACATCAACGAGCACAGCCGCGAACTCTATCACCTGGAATGCTGCCAGCTCGTCGAGCAGATCAACAAGAACGTGCCCGCAGGCCAACCCAAACTCTACGTGCCCGACCTGAAATTCAACCGGCGCATCGGAGAGTTTGCCGGGCGGCCCTACAGCGTTCAGGGGGAGCTGCTGGAGGAGCGGGCCTACGCGGAGCATCTGCTGGAGGTTCTGCCCGGGGCGGAGGATCTGAAGCTGCTGGCGGACATCGAGGCCAACGAGCCGCACTGGATCGCGCCGAAGCAGCCTGCCGCGGAAGCGTGAGCCGGAGAAGCACACCGGCTGAAGCCTGTGCTACCTGATGGCATCGAATCTGCGCATTGAATCGAAGGACCGCGTGGCGCGGGTCACCATCGACCGGCCGCCGCTGAACGTGCTGGACATCGGCATGATTGCCGATATCGGCGAGGCGCTGGTGCGCCTGCCGACGCATCATGAATTCATCGTCTTCCAGGGCGCAGAGGGATGTTTCTCCGGCGGCGCGGAAGTGGCGGACCACATGCCCGAGCGGGTGGGGCGTCTGCTGGGAGCGTTCCATCGCGTGTTCCACGAGATGGGGGCGGGGCACGCGGTGACGATTGCGGCGGTGGAGGGCCAGTGCCTGGGCGGCGGGTGCGAGCTGGCCATGTGCTGCGATTTCATTATCGCCACGGAATCGGCCACCTTCGGGTTTCCGGAAATCAAATTGGGATGCTTTCCCCCCATTGCCATGGTGGCGCTGCCGCGGATGATGCCGGGACACGCCGCGTTCGATCTGATCCTGACGGGGCGCACGATTCCCGCACGGGAGGCCAGCGAGCTCGGGATGGTGACGCGCGTGGTGGCCGATGGCGAGCTGCCCGCGGCGGTGGACGGCCTGCTCGCGGAGATGAAGCATTTGAGCCCGCCGGTGCTGCGGCTCACGCGGCGGCTCACGCGCTCCGCGGGCTACACGGAGGAAGAGAAAGAGTTGTCGGCAATCGAGAACATGTATCTGGAGGAACTGATCCGGACCCACGATGCGGTGGAGGGCGTGCGGGCGTTTCTGGAAAAACGCGCGCCGGTGTGGACCGGAAAGTGAGGGTGGCCGAGTGCGATTCCTGCATAAACCGAGTTGAACGTCGTGCCGCAAAGCAAGAGGTCTCTTGCTCGAACAGGGAGCGGAGCTGGAGCTGCGGAATCTGGACGCGGAGCGGCTGACCGAGGATGAGCTCGATGCGCTGATCGGCGCGCGCGATTACCGGATGTTTTTGAATCCGCGGAACGAGTTGTATCGCCGGCGCAAAATGGGCGAGAAACCGCCTTCGCGCAGCGAAGCCATCCGGCTGATGGCCGCCGAGCCGAACCTGATCCGGCGGCCGGTGGTAATCGCGGGAGGGCGCATCGTCGTCGGGTACGATGAGGCGGCCCTGCGCGAGCTGGCAGGGGGCGGGCGGCCGAAGCGCAGTGATCGAAAAGCCCAGTAGGGCCACGGACCCTCACACGGAACCGCCCCGGGTCTGAAGACCCGGGCTACAGCCATCTTCATGGACCCCATCATCGATATTCACGTTCACGTTCAGCCGCTGCGGCAATTCAATGATCGGTCCATCGAACAAGTGCGGCGGGGCCATCCGAACTGGGCTGAAGTCGAGGAAATCTGCCAAAAGCCCCCGGCCTTGCTGCGGTATCTGGACCGCGCGGGAGTGGAGCGCGCCGGCCTGATCAACTACGTCAGCCCGGAAGTCACCGGCTTCTCGGCGGAAGTGAATGACTGGGTGGCGGGGTACGCGTCGGCTGACCCGCGGCGGCTGATAGCGTTCGGCTCGGTGCACCCGCGCCACGTGGGAGATGCGGCGGCGGAAACCGACCGGCTCGCGGGGCTGGGCATCCGGGCGCTGAAGATTCATCCCTCGCACCAATGGTTCGCGCCGAATGCGTACCGGGGCGAGCTGCCGTCACTCGCGGCGGTGTACCGGCGGGCCGCGGCCCATGGGATGCCGGTGATGATCCACACGGGCACGTCCATATTTCCCGGGGCGCGGAACGTGTACGCGCAGCCCATGCTGGCGGACGAAGTGGGCGTGGATTTTCCCGACCTCACGGTGATTCTGGCGCATGGCGGACGGCCGCTGTGGATGAACGAAGCGTTTTTCCTGGTGCGGCGACACGCGAATTTTCACATGGACATTTCCAGCATCCCGGCGCGGCGGCTGTTGGAATATTTCCCGCGGATCGAGGAGATTGCGGACAAAGTGCTGTTCGGGACGGACTGGCCGGGGTTTGGGATGAACGACATGAGGGCGGGGATCGAGGGCTTTCTGGCGCTGCCGATTTCCGCGGACGCGAAAAGGAAGATCTTGTACGGAAATGCAGCGCGGTTGTTCCCCCGGTAGCCACCGTCCCGCGAGGCGGGACCGCGGTCACCCGTGCCGCGCGCGGGGAATCTGTTAAGATTTTGCGATGCCTCGAAAGAAAGACATTCGATTCTCGCAGGGCGATTTGACGGACGCGGACGTGGACGCCATCGTCAACGCCGCCAACAACGATTTGCAGCTCGGGGCAGGCGTGGCCGGGGCCATCCGGCGGAAGGGCGGGCCTTCGATCCAGCGCGAGTGCGATGCCATCGGCAGCATTCCCATCGGCTCGGCGGCGATCACGGGCGGCGGCGAGCTGAAGGCGCGCCACGTGATCCACGCGGCGAGCATGCAGCTCGGCGGACGCACCACGCCGGAATCGCTGCGCAGCTCCACGGCGTGGTCGCTGCGGCTGGCACGGGACCACGGGCTGAAGTCCGTGGCGTTTCCGGCCGTGGGCACGGGGATCGCGGGCTTCCCGCTGCGCGAGTGCGCGGAGATCATGCTGCGCGAAGTGGCGGCACATTTGAAGGGCGAGACCCCGGTGGAAACAGTGCATTTCGTGCTCTTCGACCGGGCAGCGCTGGATGCGTTCCAGTCCGTATGGAAGGAAATGCGAGAAAAAGGCGAGGGGCTGTGAGCGCGCATCTCGAAAAAGTGCGCGCAGAACTGGCCCGCTACGAGCATCCCCTGTTTGCCTTTGACGCCCGGGAGGCCGGCGAGACGGTGGAAGTGCTCATCGAATTCCGCGGCGCCGAGCCTGCCGTGCACACTTACGTCTACACCCTCCAGCCGCGCGACCTGGAGCAGGCCCAATTTCCCTGGACGTTCCAGCGCCAGCTCTACGATTGCCTGCACGATTACGTCGTGGAGATGTTCACGCGGAATCCGCAGTGCCGGGACTGAGGCGGGCGCGTGGCCGAGGGATTTTCGTCACCCATGGCCGCTGAGCGCACGCCGCTCGCGGCGATTCTCCTGGAGCGCATCCGCGCCTCCGGGCCACTCACCTTCGCCGAGTTCATGGAGGCCTGCCTGTACCATCCCGAGCACGGATATTATTCGCGGCCGGAAACGCAGCGGTTTGGGGATTATTACACCAGCCCGGACGTGCACCCCGTTTTTGGCAGGTTGGTGGCGCGGCAGTTGGCGGAGATGTGGGAACATTTGGGACGGCCTGGGGAATTTCTGGCGGTGGAAGGCGGCGCGGGCGGCGGGCGACTGGCGGCTCAGATCCTCGATTTTGCCGAACGCGCGCTGCCCGAGTTCTTCAGCGCGCTTCGTTATGTTGCCGTGGAGGCGTGCGCGGCGCGGAGGGAAGCGCAGGGGCAGGCGATTGGCCGGCATCTCGACTCGGGACGGGCGGAGTCGCGAGGTGACTTGCCGGAACGCATACAGGCAGGCTGCGTTTTTTCGAACGAGCTGCTGGACGCGCTGCCGGTTCATCGCGTGGTGGGCGGGCCGGAGGGGTTGCAGGAGATTCGGGTGGGCGCCCAGGATGGGTGGTTCGCCGAGGTGATGGCTGCGGCACCCTCGCCGCGCGTGGCCGCTTACTTTGAAAGGCAGGGAGCGCGATTCGCGGAGGGGCAGCAAGCGGAAGCGGCGCTCGCGGCGTGCGACTGGATCGTGGAAGCGGGCCGCCGGCTCGAGCGCGGCTTCGTGCTAACGATTGATTACGGCCACGAGGCGCCCGAGCTCTACAACCACCACCACCTGCGCGGCACGCTCGTGGCGTACCGCGACCATCGCGTTTCCGAGGATTACTATGCCGCGCCGGGATGGCAGGATTTGACCGCGCACGTGAGCTTTACCGCGCTCGACCTGTGGGGACACGACGGCGGGCTCGAGCGGACCGGGCTGGCCAGCCAGACGAGGTTTCTGCTGTCGCTGGGCCGCTCGAATGATTTTGCGGATATTTATGACGAAGGGCAGACGGAGGTGGAACGCCTTCGGGCGCGGCTGCTGTGGAAGACGCTAATTTATCCGGAAGGGATGGGCGAGACGTTTCGGGTGTTTATCCAGAGTAAGGGAGTGGACGGAGCGCGATTGACGGGATTGGCTGAGTTGTAGGAAGTCGAGCGACGGAGAGGGAAGGGAACAGGTCCACGGCCAGAAAAAAGGGCGGGGGGTCAGTTAGGGCCAAAAACGAGCCGTTACTTCCTAGAACGCAGTTTCTCTGCTATGGGAGCCACATCTTCCGTAATCCAACTTGTCACGACTGAGACGAGCAGAAGACTCACTGCGGTTGTTTTCGCATTTCGAAGCTTGTCGTTGTATTGGATTCCTTATTCTCAAAGGTGGCGTGAATGGTTTTGTTGTCCGGTGCAACGGTCAAGCGCAAGACCCCAACAATTTGTCCGCCGCGTTTAGAGGTCTGCTCGATTGTATTCGGGCGTAGCAATCTCACCGAGACCATGGTGTGAGCAGGGTCGTCTTCGACGAGGTAGTCCTTGCCATCGAATCTTGCGTCGAACTTTTCGCCGAGTGGGGTCTCGGCACTGAATCCATTCGCTGTGCATTTGTAAGAGATTGTGGATCCATTCTTCGACTTACTGACCTTGTAGGCTTGCCACGACCCGGAGAGGGCATGAGAGCCAGCAGGTCCCTGGCCAGTTCGTTTACTCAGAGTCTCAATGGTGACTGCCTGTGCCTCGGTCGTGTCTTTCACGAATTGGGTCAATGTTCCCCCATCAGGGGAAACCGTATCGACTTCAGTGAACATCGTCTTCCCAGCTTTCTTGGAGATTACTTCCACCGTGTGATCATCCACAATCCGAACGCTTATGGTGTCCCAGTAGCCAGTTTCCGGAACGTTTTGGTCGCTTCCATCGGCCTTGATTTCCAGGTTTTCATTCCAACCAGGGCCGCGAAACCTGCCTTTGGCAAGCAAATACTCTGCTGGCTTCTGTGGAAGCTGCGCTGTGTTTGTATCAATAATCCAGGTGCCGTCGAAAGGGCTCTGGGCAAGCGCCGCTACGGGTGACAAAAGCAGCAGAGCGAGGAGTATTTTCATACAGATTCCTTGCCTGAACTTCGGCATATTCTATCGCCAAAGTCTGGGCAAGTCTGGATGCTGAACGTCAACGTACATGCGCCTTTGAAGATGCAGCAAGCCCATCGGCAAGAACCCGATTGAGGTGCTTACCGGCCAAGTGTAGCTCCTCTATCGCCTGGGAAGTGCCTCGGAGAAACGGCTGGGGTTTCTCAGATTGGCCAGTCGCCGAAATACGGTGACACTGGCCAGCCCCGCAGGTCAGGGCGTGCTGTGGCCGGACGCGGGCAGCAGTTTGAAGGGCTGGGCGGTGTATTTGGCCACTTCCTGCTGGGCGCCGCCGGTATCGTCACGCGTCTCGCGGGCTTTGGCGTACTCGTTCATGGCGCGGTCGCGGAGGCCGGAGAGGTCATAGATCTTGCCGATGTAGATGTGGCTCCAGACCTCGACCCATTTGGGGTCCAGGTCGCCTTCCAGGGTTTCGCGGAAGGCGCTGGCGGCGGCCTGGTAGTTCTTCTGATAAAACGCTGCTTCGCCCATGCGGAAGTGCGCCAGCGAGCTGTTGCGCTGGACGTCCAGGGCGCGCTGGTATTCCTGAATGGCGCTGTACATGTCGCCGCGCTGCGCGTCTTCCTCTCCGCGGGCGATGAGGGCGCGGAGGCGGAGCCGGGGACTCGATTTGAGCAGCTCGTTATTGGGGTCGATGGTGATGCCCATGGGCTTGGGGCGGCCAAACGTCTCCACGTTGAAGTCCGTGCGCGTTCCGGTCACCTGCACCGTCTTGACCTCCGGATTGCCTTCCGTGGCGATCTTCAATTGCACCGGCATGTTGAAGGTTTCCAGGTCTTGCGAGATGGTGCCGCGCACGGCAAATCCTTTGCGCAGGCGGAGGACGATGTAGTTCAGCTTGAATTCCGGGACGCCCGTAGAATTCAGCCATTGGGTGAAGAAGGGCGTGAGATTCGGCCCGGGTTTCTTCTGGGCCGCCGCGGACTGGTCCGCCACCTGCTGCGCCAAGGCCTCGAAATCATCGAGGCTTGCGGACCTCCCGGCATACCTCTGGTAGAAGTGGTGGAGAAGTTCGGTGAACGCGTCAAAGCCGAGCACATCGTGCAGCATGTGAAAGATGACGGCTCCTTTGTTCTGCACGATGGAGCGATATTCGGCGGTGTAAGGAATGAGCGCGGAGGCATGGGCCAGTGGCGCGGCCTGTTCGTACATCAGGGCCCCGACGGCAAAATCCTCGAGCGCGAGGTCCAGGGCTTCGCGGCCGGCGGTACTCTCCACATACAGGGCTTCGGCGTAGCGCGAGAGGCCGTCGGTGAGCCACACGTCGTCCGCGGTCGCCGGCAGCACGCGATTCCCGAACCATTGTCCGGCGGCGAGTTGCGCCAGTGGGCGCGTGTTGGTATGTGGGTCCCAGTCGCGCTTGCTGAGCAGCAGCAGCCCGGGCGCCGAGTAGGCAGGCAGGCTCCCCGCGGGGAGCTGGCCGACCACAAAGTGGTTGCGGTCGAGGGGTCCGAATTCCGAGGAATAAAACGACAGAATATTTGAGAGCGACCCCGCGTACTCATCTCCTATCTTCGGATCGGCCAGGGCGTCTGGAGGGCCGAACAGCGTCACGCCCAGCCCGCCGGCCTGGCCTTCCACCGTTTTCCAGCGGCCCACCAGAAACGATCCGGCGGGTTCGGGCTGTTTCACGTGAAAGCCGAAGAGCAGGCCGACGGTGGATTTTTTGCCCTCGTCGGGTTTCGGCTTCGTTTCCCCCGGCCGGGAAGGCGCGGGCTCCTCGAACATAATGGTGCGCTTCTGCGGCGGGTCCGACTCGCCGGTGCCCACAACCATCATGTTCTCGGCCGTAATGATGTAGAAGTTCCCGGTGTACTCCCCGCCGGGATAGTCGGTCATGGGAAACCACCGGCCACCGCGCAGCAGGGTCGCGCTGTCGTCGCCCACGTAGACGAGGCGGATGCCGCGAATCGGGCTCACGCCGTCGTTCACCAGCGGGCCCGCGTAGTCAATGGTCACGGAAAAGGGCTGGCCGGGCAGCACGGTTTGCGGCAGAGACACCGCCAGCCGCAGGGGATTTTTGGGGTCGCGGTCGAAGTGCAGAACGCGGCCGTCGGCCAGCGCCATGCTCTGTACGGTCAGGTCCTGGTGGAGCTCGAGATCCAGCAGCGCGGAGGGCTCTTTGGCTTCAAATTGCACCACGGCGCGCGCGGAAATGGAATGTTCCGCGAGCAGCACCGCCGCGGTCACATCGTAATGGACGGCGCGAAAAGACGATTTTCGAGGGGCCTGGGCATGGGCGGAGGGGAGGCCGGCGAGGACGAAAAGCAAGGCACCAAGCATGGTCCGCGCGGCACTGGGAAACGCTCTTCGCATGGGTGCTAGTTTACTCCCATCTAGGACGGCAGTTACCTCTCCGGCGTTGTATGGGCGGCGAGCATTTCGCACACCACGTCCGCAGCGCGGGAGATGGCGTCGCCATGCGGCCCGTGCAGGCTGGCCTCCACCGTGGCCAGTTCCCGCCGCATGGCTTCCCTCTCAGCGGGAGAATCGAGCAGGCGGCCAACCTCGCGAGCCACGGCGGGGCCGGTAAAGGCGTCCTGGATCAGCTCGGGGACGATGGGTCGCCCGGCGATCAGATTGACCATGGCGAAGTAGGGAGTGCGGATGAGCGGGCGAGCCATGGCGGCGGTCATCGAAGATACCCGGTATACGACCACGCTCGGAGCACCGCACAGGGCCGCTTCCACCGTCGCTGTGCCGCTCGATACCACGGCCACATCGGCCGCGGCCAGCACATCGTAGGTGGCGCCGCTCGACACACGGATACCCAGGCCGGCCTGCACAGCCGGGGCGAGCGTAGCTTCCGGCAAGCCCGGCGCGGCGGCCAGCACGAACTGGGCGGCGTGGGTGCGGGCCAGTTCGCGGCAGGCTTCCAGCAGTGGCGGCAGGTTATGCGCCACCTCGCGGGGCCGGCTGCCGGGCAGCAGTGCGACCACCGGCCGGCTGCCGTCCAGGTCGAGCCGGGAGCGGAATTCGTCGCGCGTCATCGAGGGCTTTACGCGACCTGCCAGCGGATGGCCGATGTATTCCGCGTTCACCCCGTGCTCCCGGTAGAAGGCCGTCTCAAAGGGAAAGATGCACAGCGCGCGCTCGAAGCGGCGCCGAACCACGCGGACGCGCCACGGGCGCCAGGCCCAGAACTGCGGGGCGATGAAATACAGGTTGCGCACTCCGCGCCGGCGCAGGTGCCGCGCCAGCCGCAAATGGAAGCCGGGGAAATCCACCAGAATCGCGAGCGGGGGTCGGCGGGCGTCCACCGCATCCAGCAGACGGCGGAAAACGCGGCGCAGGTCCGGGAGGCGTTGCAGGATTTCCGTAATGCCGAGGACGCTCACTTCGCGGGATTCCGCGACCAGGCTCACGCCCGCCGCGGCCATTTGCTCACCTCCCAGGCCAAAAAGATCGTGGGCGCCGCGCTCGCGCAGTGCGGCGGCCAGGCGCCCGGCGTGGAGATCGCCGGAGGGTTCCCCCGCGGAAATGAGGAGCGGCGGGAATTTCATGGGCTGGCAACAGCGCGGGCTTTTAGCCTGCGCGAGTTCTGGAGTGGCGCTCGGTCCCCGACAGTGCCGGATTGCGTGGTGGTTCGCGAATGGTTAGGCAGAAGAGGGAGAGAGACGCGATGCGGCTTGGGAACGTGGCGGCAGAAAGATGCGATCGCTCTTTCGGCTCGGCTGGACAGGCTGAAAGCCTGTCCTACATGCCTCTCAGTCATTCGCGGGGACGGGCGCGCTGCTCGTCTCGCCCGCCAGAGAGGGGATGCGCAGTTCCTGGTCTTTGTACTGGAGCTGGTAGAGCCGGTGGTAAATGCCGCGGCGGGCCAGCAACTCCTGGTGAGTGCCCTGTTCGCGCAGCCGGCCTTTGTGGAAGACGAGGATCTGGCTGGCGTGCTGGATGGTGCTGAGGCGATGGGCGATCACGATGGCCGTGCGGCCCGTGAGCAGGCGGTCGAGCGCGGCGCGGATGGTCAGCTCGGTCTTGGTGTCCACGCTGGACGTGGCTTCGTCCAGAATCAGGAAGCGCGGATTGTGCGCCAGCGCGCGGGCAAAACTCACCAGTTGGCGCTGGCCCACGGAGAAAGTGGAACCGCGCTCGCCGACCACCGTTTCCACGCCCCCCGGCAGGGATCGCACGAAGGAGCCGAGACCCACTTCGTCGAGCGCGTGTTGCACGATCAGGCGGTCGATCCCCTCGGTGCCCATGCGCACGTTCGTTTCCAGCGTTCCGCTGAACAGCACGGGGTCCTGCAACACGATCCCGAAATGGCGGCGCAGGTCGTGCAAATCGTATTCGCGGATGTCGCGGCCATCGAGCAGGATCTGCCCGCGCTGCACATCGTAGAAGCGCAGCAGCAGGGAGATCAGCGTGGTTTTCCCGGCACCGGTGTGCCCCACGATGGCCACACTCTGCCCCGGATGCACGCGGAAGGACACGTCGCGCAGCACCCATTCCTCGTCGGCAGGCTGCGCCCCGCCAGAGTAGGCGAACCACACATGGCTGAACTCGATTTCGCCGCGGGGCAGGCCCAGGGGCACGGGGACCAGGGGCGATTCGATGGTGATGGGTTCGTCGAGCATGCGGAAGATGCGCTCGGAGCTGGCCATGGCAGTCTGCAGGATATTGAATTTCTCGCTCAAATCCTGGATAGGCCGGAAAAACTGCTGCGCGTACTGTATGAACGCCACAATCGTGCCCAGGCCCAGGGTGCCCGCGAGCACCCGTATCCCGCCGTACCACAGCACGATGGCGATGGCCAGCACACCCAGGAATTCCACCGCGGGATAGAACAGGGCAAAGGCCAGGATGGCATCTTTGTAGGCCAGCATGTGGGCCCGGTTGGCCTCCGCGAACTGGCGGCGGGCTTTCCGCTCGCGGTTGAATAACTGCACCACGCTCATTCCGCTGATGTGTTCCTGGAGGAAGGCGTTGATGCGGGCGATGGCCACGCGAATGCGGCGGTTCGCCTCGCGCACGCTCCGGCGGAACAACAGCGTGACCACGACGATGAGGGGAATGACGCCGAAGGCGGCCAGGGCCAGCCGCCAGTCGAGCTTCAGCATGGCGATGACGATGGCGGCGAGCATGAAGCAGTTGCCGAGCATGGCCACCACACCGGAGGCGAACAGGTCGTTCAACGTGTCCACGTCCGTGGTCACGCGCGTCACCAGCCGGCCCAGCGGATTGCGGTCGAAAAACGCCAGGGGCAGGCGCTGGAGCCGGTCGAACAACTCGCTCCGCAGGTCGTACATGGCGAGCTGGCCGACGCGCTGCATCATGCGCGTCTGCGCGTAATCCAGGGTGAAACGCGCGGAAAGCGCGGCCAGAAACAGCCAGGCAATCATCCCGACTCCGCGCATGGCGGCGGCGTAGGTCAGGCGTCCGGCGAGTGCGGGCACCAGGTAGCGGTCCACCGTGATTTTCAAAAACAAGGGGCCAGTGATGGCCAGCAGGCTGCTCAGCAGCGACAACAGCACCGCCACGCCCACGCGCGTGCGGTAGGGGCGCAGGTAGCCCAGCAGCCGGCGGGTCAGACGGCTGTCGTAGATTTTGCCGAGCGCCTCTTCTTCGTGGTGCGTGGTCATTCTTTTATGGCTCTTATGGGCTCGTCTGCGCTCGCCTACACGCGCGCCAGCTCTTCTTCCAGCAGTTGCTTCCGGTAGAGATCGGCGTAGTAGCCGCCGCGGCCGATCAGGGTTTCGTGCGTCCCGCTCTCCACAATGCGGCCATCGCGCAGCACGACGATCTCGTCAGCGTGGCGCACCGTGGAGCAGCGGTGGGAGATGAGCAGCGTGGTGCGGCGGCGCATCATTTCCGCCAGGCCGCGGAGGATGCGCTCCTCGGTCTCCGTGTCCACGTTGGCCAGCGCGTCGTCCAGCACCAGGATTTTCGGTTCGCGGACGAGCGCCCGCGCCAGCGCCGTGCGCTGCTTTTGGCCTCCGGAAAGCGTAAGTCCGCGTTCGCCGACGAGCGTTTCGAATTGTTTGGGGAAATCCAGGATTTCGGCGCGGATGCTCGCGATGTTGGCGGCGCGGTCGATATCCAGATCGGAGGCGGAATCCGCGCCGAAGGCGATGTTTTCGCGGAGCGTCTCGCTGAACAGGAAGGAATCCTGGGCCACGAAGCCGATAGCGCGGCGCAGAGTTTCGAGCGGCCATTCCGCGATCGGCCGGCCGTCGATCAGCAGGCTGCCCTGCGGCGCGTCCCACAGGCGGGCCACCAGCGCCGCCAGCGTGGATTTTCCGCTGCCGGTGGGGCCCACAATGGCCACCGTGGAGCCGGCCGGAATTTTCAGGCTGACGTCGTTGAGCACGGGCCGCGCGCCGCCGCCGGCATCGGCGGTGGGATACCGGAAGGTGAGATGGCGGAATTCCACCTCGCCGCGGATTTCCTGCCCCGCGGGCACAGTCACCCCGCGATCGTCAATGGCCGGGTGCGCGGCGAAGATGTGCCGCAGCCGCCCCATGGACGCGGCACCGCGCTGAAAAATATTGGTCACCCAGCCGAGCGCAACCATCGGCCACACGAGTTGCGCGACGAAGCCGTAGAAGGCCATGAGCGCGCCCAGGGAGAAATTTGTACTGAGCGCCAGCCGGCTCCCCTGCCAGAGCACGATCAGGAACACGATGCCGATCAGGAATTCCAGGGAAGGGAAGAACAGGCTCCACGCCGCGATCAACTCCATGTTCCGGTCCACGTACTCTTTGTTCTGGCGCTCGAAGGCATGGCCTTCGTACTCTTCCTGGCAGAAGGCGCGCACCACGCGCATGCCGGTCAGGTTTTCCTGCACGCGGGCGGAGAGTCCGGCCAGCAGCGCCTGGATCGTTTCGTACCGGTCGTGAATCAGCTTTCCGAAGTAAAAGACGGCGACGGCCACCGCGGGGACCGGCAGGAAGATGTAGAGGGTGAGCCGCGGCGAGATGCGCGTCATGATGGCGACGGCCAGCACCATGATCACGATGGTGTTCAGGCTGTACATGATCCCGGGGCCCAGCACCATGCGCACCGAGTTCAGGTCGTTCGTGCACCGGCTCATGAGCTCGCCCGTGCGGTTGCGCACGTAGAACGCCGGCTCCATCTGCAGCAGGTGGTCCAGGAGCTCACTGCGCAGGTCATATTCGATATCACGCGAAACCCCGATCAGAATATTGCGGGTGAGAAAGGAAAAGGTCCCCTTCAACACCACGATGGCCAGGAGCGTGAGGCTGAAGAACACCAGAGTCTCGCCGCTCAACGGACGGTAGAAGGAGAGCAGAAACCTTTCCAGCGGGCCGGGCAGCGCGCCCATCCGCTCGATGAGTGCGTGCGCCCCGGAGATGGAATCCACGATGGTGCCCATGACCAGGGGCAACATGGCGCCTACCAGGCCGCCCACCACCAGCGTCCACACGCCCAGCGCCGTGCGGCCCCGGTACCGCCACACATAGGGCAGGAGTGTCCGCAGATTAGCCAGCGGCGTGGCCTTCGCCGGGGGAGTTGCCGCCAGTGCCGTCGTTGCCGCGCTCATTTCTCCACTTTCACGGGCGCATTGCCGGGAGCCGCCTGAGGCTCCAAAAATCGCTTTCCGGTGGCGTCCAGGGAATCATACTCCCCTCGCTTCGGGTTCCAGGCCACCCGCACGGTGACGGGTTTCGTTCCCGGCGGAAGGTTCAAGGGCGTAAATTCCAGCCGGAAGCCGCTGTCCGCGGTTTTTTCGCAGCCCATTCGCCACGCGGAAACGCGTCCTATCGGGGCGCCCGCCAGATAGCCGCGCCTATTCTTCAGATGCTCGTCCGCCCGAAAGGCTTCGTTCCACTGGTGGCCGTCGCGCACCAGAATTGAGACGCGAATGACGTTCACGACGGTTTCCGAACTTTTAGACAAGCCGGAAACAGCGCCATCCCCCGAGGCCGGAGCCGCACTCGCGCCGCTTGCCGGCTGCGTCGCTCCGGCAAGACGCTGCACAGCTACCGCCTGCAGCCCTCCGGCGGCCGGAAAATCCCCGTAAGCGATTGCCTCCCCGTCTGTCCCCAACGCCCCGCGTGCGGCACCCTGCACATCCTCCGGCACAGCGGGAGCAGGCTGCTGCTGGGACGACGTGCTGCGCCCGGAATCCTTGGCCGGCGCGCAGGCGGCCCCCAGCATTGCCGCAAGCAGCACGGCAGCGGCCGCGGTCGTGTCAGCCTGCCGTTTCGATGGCATCCAAACGCGCCTCAAAATCCTCCTCCCCCTCGGAACCCAGTGCGATTCCGCCCGGCGAGACGAGCGGCATCGCCTCCGCAATGCGTTGCACCCAGGCCTGCAGCCGGTGAATGTTTTCGCGCGTGCGCGCGGCATATTCCCGGAGCGCCTCGGGCTGCGACATTCTCATCAGGAATCGCGCCTCGGCAGGATCCTGCGGAGCGCCGGGCGCCGCGCCGCCGTTCCCCAGCAGCCCGGCATGACCGGTGAAGAGATGCTCGAAGCCCAGGTCGGCGCTAAAGTGACCCGAGTCGCGCCATATCCCATCCTCGAATTCCGAAGCGTAACAAACGAGTTCGAGCCGCTGAGGCTCGTCGGCCCACTGGCCGGAGACCAAGTTGAACGTCCAGAGGTCCCACCAGGCTTCCAGTTCCACCGAGGAATCCGGTTCCAAAGAAGTCCCGAGTGCCGCCATGACATCGGCCGGAGCATAGGGCGCGGCGCGCAGATCGCGTTCGAGCAAAGGAGCCTCCGCGGTTTCGACGGCGCGCAGGACGAGTTGCGTGAAACCGGGACGCGTGCGGGAGAAGGGTACCGTCTCGAGGAAGGCCAGCAGGAGCCGTGGAAAAGTCTCCGGGGTTACCTCCCGGCACCAGACCTTCAGATACGCGCGATTCGACACGCGAGCATTATAGCGGCTCTCGGAGTCTGCCGCAGGGCCGAGTAGCATGCTGGCCGGCCGCGGGTGAGCGAACCACTACTCTAGGAATTCTTTTCTCCGCCTTTATGTTCAGCGGGTTTAGCAGGAGCGGGCGGCGCGATTTCCGTGGAGATGGAGGTCAGGCGCTGGCTGAGAACCTCGCCGAGTCCGGCGAAAGCCTGGGCGCAGGACTGGCGGACGCGCTGTTCGGCGTCGCGGGCGAGCTGATCGAGGATGGTCTGCGAATGTTCGGAGAGGGAGGCCACGGTGGTGGCCATGAGCGAATTGGCGACGTTGCCGAGGTGGTCGCGGTGCTCTTCGAGAGCGGTATGGCCCAGTTCCGCCAGGCTCGTGCGCCACTCGCTTTGCAACTCCTCACGCTCCGTGCGCCAGCGTTCCAGGATGGGTTCTAGGCTGCGGTCCAGCGCGGTCTGCGCGCGGCCCAGGCTTTCGGCAACCTCCTGCGCCAGGCTCTTTGCGAAAGCGGCCGCGGACTGCGCATGAATGGCCTGGAGTTCGTCGCGCGTGCGAGCGGCGCGCTCTTCCACCTGTTCGATGGCGCGGACCGCCGCTTCGCCGGCCACCGACTCCGCGTCGTGCGCCTGGGACATGACCCGGGCGATCACTTCTCCGGCGGCGAACTCCGTGGCGCGGTGCGCGCGCTCGATTTGCTGCTCGGCGAGGCGCCGCGTTTCCTCCGTGACGAGCTTCCGTGAGGCTTCCGCCGCCACTTCGATTTCCCCGCGCACGGCTTCCTTCACCTTTCCTGCGGTTTCCTCCAGCAAGCCGCGGGTGTGTTCCGCGTAACTGCGGCTGTAGTGGTCCAGCTCGCTGGCAAACAGGCTGGACATTTCGCCCGCTTTCTCGCGCAGTGCCGTGACGGCTTGATCGAGGGAGCGATCCATGGCGGCTTGCAGGCTGGTTTGCGCCTTCTTCTGATACCACTCGGAGGCCTTATAAAGCGCTTCAAAGGTCTTGTGAGTCGTGTCGTCAGCTTTCTCTTCGATCTCGGCGAGCATGCCCGCGGTGGCCTCGCGGCCCGAGTCGGTGAACTCCCGCTCGATCTGCGCCACGCGGCTCTGGAGCCGCTCGGAGGTCTCGCGCACGGCGCCCTCGGCAGCGTCATGCAGGCGCTCGCGGAAGCCGACGAGCACCTGTTCGGCGTGCTGCTCGGAGTTTTGCATCCGTTCGAGCGTTTCTCTCACCCGTTCGAGTTCCGGCTCGAGGCGCGCGCGAATCTGCTCTTCCAGTTCGCGGCGGAACTTCTCGAGCGATTCGCGGCCGGCAGCCTCGAGCGCGGGCGCGGTCCGGGCTTCCATGTCCTGCCACGCCTGGCGGGCCCGCTGGTCCATTTCCTCTGAACGCGCGCGCAGGCCGGCATCGAGTTCGTTGCGGATTTGCTGGGTGGCGGCGGCGCGCAGGGAGTCGAGCTCGCCGATAGTGGCCTGCACGCGCTCGTGGGCCTCGCGCACGCCGGCCAGCAGCGATTCGATGCGCCGGCTCTCGCCCTCCAGAGCGGTGCGCAGGCCCTCCAATCCGCTGTGCATCTCCGCGGCCCGCGCTTGCAGGGCGCCACGCGCGTCATCCAGGCTCTTGTGCATCTCCGCGGTCCGAGTCTCCAGTGAGCCTTGGACGGCTTCCAGACCCGCGCGCATTTCGGCGGTTCGCGCCTCCAGAGATCCGCGCGCCGCGTCCAGTGCGGAACCAATCTCCGCGGCCCGCGCTTCCAGGCCGGAGCGCGCATCGGCCGCGTGAACATCGAGCGAGGCGCGCAGGGCTTCCAGATTCGCGCGAGCCTGCGCTGCGCCGGCCTCGAGCGCCGCCCGCAGTCCGTCCACCGTGGCGCGTGCGGCGGCCGCGCGGGCTTCCAGGCCCGCTTCGAGGTCGCCGAAGGTGCGTTGCGCCTCGGTGGTTGCCCGCTGGACCTGTCCCGTGACCTCCGTGGCCGCTTCGCGCATGGATGTGACGGCATGGCCGGCTTCCGCCTGCACCGATTCGAGCGCCTCCCGCGCCGCCGCGGTCTTCCCTTCGATTTCCTTCTTCAGGTTCTCCATCGCGGGACCGGCTGCCGCCGTCGAGGCTTCCTCCAGGCGTATGCGGAGCGAATCCGTCGAACTGGCCAGGGTCTGCGCGACGAGTTGCTCCCAGCGGCCGCGCGCCGCAGTCAATTCGCGTTCCACGTGCTCCTGCCACTCGCCGCGCCCCGCGCCGAGCTTTTGCGCGATGGCGGCATCGAGATCGGCGGCCTCGCGTGAGAGATCTGCCAAACGATCCCGCACCGCCGCCACGCCGGCGTCAAGACCGGCGAGCGCTTCGCTGGCCGAAGTCTTGCCAGCCGCGCTGATTTGCTCGCGCACCGCGTCGAGCTGTTTTCGCGCGGCTTCCAGTTCCTCGCCCGCCAGCCGCCGCACATCGCTGGAAGTCGCGGCGATGTCCGCGCGGAGTCCATCCAGCGCGCCGGACACGGATTGCTGCATTTCCGCGCGCGCGGCTTCCGTCAGCCGCTCGGAACTGGCCTTGCCGGCCTCTTCGATCCGGCCGAGGGATTGCCGCAGCAGGTCTTCCATCCGGGTGGCGGCCTGGGCCATCACGCGCTGGCCCTCCGCGCGGCTCTGCATGGAGAGCGCCCGCGCCGTTTCATCCCGCGCCGATTCGAGTCGCGCCAGAGCCTGGGCCAACGCCGCCTCCGAGGCCTGCTGGGCCTGCGCGGCAGCGCCGAGAACGGATTTCGTGTCGCTCTCGACCTGCTCCTTCATGGTCCGCGCCGATTCGTAGCGGACGATTTCCAGCCGCGCCAAGGCTTCCCGGAGAGCCACGTCCAGACGCTCCGCGTGAGCCTGGCCGTGAGTCATGAGCGCCTGCTTCACCGCCTCGCTCGCCCCGGCGCGCATCTGGCTGGTCAGCGCGGCGGTAATGTTGGCGCCCTCGGAGGTCACCACGGCGGCGACGATCTTCTTCACGTCCTCCTGGATTTGCCGGCGAGCGTCGGCGATGATTTTCTGTACCTGGCGTGCGGGCGGCTCCGCGGCCGCCGCTGGCGGCTCCGGCCAGGGCATGGTGCGAACTTTTTCCGATGGCGGATGCGGGGCCGGCGCAGGTGTCAGCGGCAGCGTGTCTTCGACCGCGGCCGGAGCGGCAGGGTGTGGCGCGGGCGTCTCCGGCGCCGTCACCGCGGGGGGAGCCGCAGCTACCTCATCTTCCGGCCACGGAAACCAGTCGTCCGGGGGAAACGCTACGCCCCACACGTTTCCAGGTACAGAAGTCTCCACGCCCACCTGGAAGAGTTCACGGACGGTGCGAGGACGCTGAATCCAGCTCACGCGCGCACGGACTTTTCGCGCGGGCCGCCCCGGTTCGGGATGCTGCACTTCCAGCTCCACCCAGCCGTTGCGCGGAACGTAGTGCTTGGACTGGTAGCGGCAGCCGTGGCAGCTCACGATCAGCGTCGAGGTCCGCTCCTTGAAGGGCTGCCCCAGCGCGTCTTCACCCGAAATCGTCAGCGGCACGGCCTGAACGATGCGGGTGCTGCGCCGGCGCTTCTGCTCCGGCTCGCTCGATTTGTCCAGTTCGACCACACCCTCCCCCGAGGATAAGGAATCAGCATAGCATCGCGGTGCAGGCGTGGCGGCGCGGCAAGGGCGGGCATTCGAAAGGGTTAATGTATGTCACGCGTCCAGGGCGACGTGGGTCGGGGCGCGCACCCAGCCTCGGCCTGCGGCAATGCGCTGCCCCAGGTTATACCCCTGCGTCAGGAAAGAAGCATTTCAGGACAAGAGCCCTTTGATCACCTTGGCCAGCCGCGCGCGCTCTTGCTGGCTCATTTGCGTGAACTCGACGCCCATGCCCCGTCCGGCTTCGACGCTGCGGACCGTTCCCCGGGCGCGCACCTGCCCGCCGGGGATCTCGAAGAAGAGCTGGATGAGCGAGCCGTTGGGCGGGGGGTCGGCCTCGTGGAGAAACAGGCCGCCGAGGCCGAAAATACTCACCCGGGAGATGCCTTTGCGCGCAGAGGTCTGCCAGGCCACTTGCATGGCTTTTGGCGGGGCGACACGCGGGTAGCGGCGCTTCTTCGGCGCTGCGGATTCAGCCATGACGCACCTCGCATTCCGGGATGGAACGGGGGAGAGTGCCAACTATCCCTATCATAATGCCTCAGCGAGCCGCCGGGCCCGGAATTCTCGTGGGATGATGCCCGCAACGCACACGGCAGGCGCAGCAGACGCGGCCGTCGCAGAGGATGACAGTCCCGGACCTGTGTGGTAGCATCCGCTCCTGTCGGGTCATGCCGCCAGCGTACATTCCGGTGTTGATCTTCGCGATTCTGGCAGCCGCCTTTCCGGCAGTCACTCTGCTCATTTTCCAGCTTATCCGTCCCTCCAGCGGCGCCGTGGGCGCCAAGTTAAAGCCCTACGAGTGCGGCATCCCGGCGGAAAGCGACTCGCGCGGGCGGTACTCCGTGCGTTTCTATATCCTGGCCATTCTGTTCGTGATTTTCGACGTGGAAACCGTGTTCCTGTTTCCCTGGGCCGTGGACTTCCGCCTGCTCGGCCTCTACGGCCTGATCAGCATGTTTCTGTTTCTCGGAATCCTCATCGTGGGATACGTCTGGCTGTACCGCAAAGGCGCGCTCGAGTGGGTGTGAGACTCCCCGCGACGCCGCGCTCGATCCTACCGGTGAATTTATCGAGATTTGCCGCGCGTGCGCTTTCGAGTGCCGCGTTGACGCGTTCCAGCGCCTGTGTTAACAATCACGGGCTAATTTTCCGGCGCTCGGCTCGCCCTTTCGGCGGGAATCGCGGCGGCCGGTTGCAATTCTGACGGGAATGGGAACCGAACCTCCTGAAAAACAGCCGCCCTCCCCGCCGGAAGGCGGAGAGACAAAGCCGTCTGGCTCCGCGTCCGGCGAGCCGGCCAAGCCCACGGCCCCGGCCGCCCCGGCACCGCCGGCCGCGCCTGCGGCGGCGAAGCCTGCTGCCGCCGCACCGCCCAAGCCTCCCGCTCCTCCTCCGAAGAAAGAAGAACGCGCGCCGCTGGACAATGACTTGGTGAAGCGTTTCCGCGACCGGTTTGGCGAGGCTGTGCGCGAAGCCTGGCTGGACCGCAAGCAGTCCATTCTGGTGGTGGACGCGGCGAAACTCCGCGCGGTCTGCGAATTCGCACGCGACTCCGAGAAATTCGACATGCTCGTGGACCTGACGGCCGTGGACTGGCCGAAGCGCGAAAAACGCTTCGAGGTCGTTCTCCAGCTCTATTCGTTTGCCAAGAATGAACGGTTGCGCGTCAAAGCGCAGGTTGCCGACGGCGAGCCGGTGCCCAGCGTCATATTCGTGTGGCCGGCGGCGGGTTGGCTGGAACGCGAATGCTTTGACATGTTCGGCATCCGCTTTGACGGCCATCCCGGGCTCAAACGCATCCTCCTGCCCGACGAGTGGCAGGGCCATCCGCTGCGAAAGGATTACGACATCCTCCAGCAGGACGAGGCCTGGGTGCGCGAAAACATGGGGATCGAGAGCGGACAATAGGCCATGGACGAAACGCGCAGCGAAGGAATGGCTCCCCCCAGTGTCGAGCTGGCCGTCCCCGGCGCCGACGAAATCGTGATCAACATGGGGCCGCAGCACCCCTCCACCCACGGCGTACTGCGTGTGAAGCTGCGCCTGGACGGCGAGCGCATTGACGGCTCCGAATGCATCATCGGCTATCTGCACCGCGGCGTGGAGAAGATCGCCGAGCACCGCAGCTACCAGCAATTCGCGCCCTACGTGGACCGCATGGACTACGTGGCCGCCGTCTCCAACGGCCTGGGCTACTGCGAGGCGGTCGAGAAACTGCTCGGCGCCGAGGCCCCCCCGCGCGCCCGGGTCGTGCGCACCATCCTCACCGAACTCCAGCGCATCGCCAGCCACCTGCTCTGGCTCGGCACCCACGCGCTCGACATCGGCGCGCTCACTCCCATTTTCTATTGCCTGCGCGAGCGCGAGGAGATCCTGAAAATCTTCGAGAAGTACTGCGGCGCTCGGCTCACCACCCACGCCTTCCGCATCGGCGGATTGCAGTATGAGACCTACGACGGCTTTGAGCACGACGTGAAGCGCTTCTGCGATGATTTCGGCACCAAGGTGGACGAGTACGAGCAGCTCCTGACCGGCAACCGCATCTGGGTGGGCCGTTGCAAGGGCGTGGGCGTGCTCACCGCCAAGCAGGCCATTGCCCTCGGCGTCACCGGGCCGCCGTTGCGGGCCAGCGGCGTCAAGTGGGACCTGCGCAAAGCCATGCCCTACGCGGCCTACGATCGGTACGACTTCATCATTCCCACCGGCACGAACGGCGACACCTACGACCGCTACCTCGTGCGCATGGAAGAGATGCGCCAATCGCGGCGCATCTGCCTCCAGGCGGTCGAAAACATCCCCACCGGGCCGATCATGGCCAAAGTGGGCAAAGTGCTCAAACCGCCGCCGGGCGAGGTCTATCATTCCATTGAAGCGCCCAAAGGCGAGATCGGGTATTACGTGGTGAGCGACGGCACCACGCAGCCTTATCGTGTGCGCGTGCGCCCGCCCTCGTTCATCAATTTGCAGGCATTCGACACCATGGTGCGCGGGCACCTGGTGGCCGACGTCGTGGCCATCATCGGCACGCTGGATATTGTGCTGGGAGAAGTGGACCGGTAGGGATACGTCGCCGCGCCGTTTGCGTCCCGGCGACTTTTTTCGGGAAGCCGCGGAACGGCGGTAGCAACAAGGGAGAAGGAATCACGCGATGCAAGCGGTGCTCCAGTTCCTGAATGCCAACATGTGGCCGCTGATCGACGCCCTGGTCATCGTCGGAGTTTTCCCCCTGATGGCCGGCTACGTGGTGCTGCTGGAACGCAAGGTGATGGCCGACATGCAGGCGCGCCTGGGACCCATGCGCGTGGGCCCGCACGGTCTGCTGCAGCCGCTCGCCGACGCGCTCAAACTCATGATCAAGGAAGACATCATCCCGGAAAGCGCGGACCGCATCATTTTCTGGATGGCCCCGGTGCTTTCCGTGACGGCTGGAATGCTCGCGTTTGCCGCTATCCCGATTGGGCCCGGCTTCCTCATCGCGAATATGAACGTCGGCCTCCTGTTTATCCTGGCGGTCAGCTCCATGGGGATTTTCGGCATCGTGCTGGGCGGCTGGGCCTCGAACAGCCATTACTCGCTACTCGGGGCGTTGCGCAGCTCGGCGCAGCTGGTCAGCTACGAAGTGGCCGTGGGCATGGCCATGGTCAGCGGACTGCTGCTGGCCGGAACGCTTTCCATGAAAGACATCGTGGCCGCCCAGGCGGAGAAGGGCATGTGGTTTGCCTTCGTGGCTCCCGTGGGCTTTGTGATTTATCTGATCGGCTCGGTGGCGGAAACGAACCGTGCGCCCTTCGATCTTCCCGAGGCGGAGTCGGAACTGGTGGCCGGCTACATGACCGAGTACAGCGGCTTCCGCTGGGCGCTGTATTTCCTGGCCGAGTATTCGAACATGATTGTGGTGGCCTCGGTGGCCACCACGCTGTTTCTCGGCGGTTGGATGCGGCCCTTCGCCAGCGTCCACGCCTTCGATTTTCTGGATTTTGTCCCTGTGCTGTTCATGCTCGGTGTGACGGGCTATTGCCTCTACCGCATCCCCAAACAGACCGGCTGGGACCAGAAGTTCATCCTGGCCATTTTTGCCGGCATCTGCTTCGTGATCGCTGCGGCGCTCGGCATGGTGTTTGCTCCGCCTCTCGCGTTCTTGAAGGTTCCCGTGCTCGGCGCCTTCTGGTTCATCGCCAAGGTGATGGGCTACGTCTATGTGTTCCTGTGGGTTCGCTTCACCTTCCCGCGTTATCGTTTTGACCAGTTGATGCGCCTGGGCTGGCACTTTCTGATTCCGCTCTCGATCGTAAACGTGATGGGGGTGGCCACGGCGCTGGTGCTGCACCGGCAGGCGGGATGGAGTAGCTGGGTGGCATTTCCGGTGCTTCTTGTGGTCACCATATTGCTGGCCTTCTGGCTCGTCCGCGCCGGGGAGCGCAGAGACCAACAAGCAGCGCGGAGCGCGGCGTGATGATGGACCAAGTTCTTTTCTACTTCTTTGCGGGGCTGGCCGTGCTCAGCGGCGTGCTCGTGGTCACCGTGCGCAATGCCGTGCACAGCGCCGTGTTCCTGATCACCTCGCTGCTGGCCACCGCGGGACTCTATCTCACGCTGAACGCCGAATTCCTGTTCGTGGTTCAGATCATTCTGTACGTCGGCGGCATCATGGTGCTTTTCATTTTCGTCATCATGCTGGTGAACCTGGACGTGGCGCTCCATCAGGTGCAATTCAACCGGCAGACCTGGGTGGCCGGGCTACTATCGATCGTGCTGCTCACGGAACTGCTGGCCGCGTTGGCGCTGGCGCGTTCCGGCGGTCCGGGAATGCAATTGCTGCCCGCGCCCGCTGCCACCGCCGCCTCGCTGGGGGGCAATACAGAGCAGATCGGGATGCTCCTGTTCCAAAATTACGTTATCCCGTTCGAGTTGGCCTCGATCCTGCTGCTCGTGGCGCTCGTGGGAGCGGTCGTGATGGGCAAAAAGAGGATTTAGGGATGCAGAGGCGGGTTTAGCCCACCACTCCCTCGCCGGATCTAGGAGACGGGACGCAGCCTTTGAGAACGAGAGAGAAGCGATGATACCGGTTAGCCACTACATCGTCGTCAGCCTGCTCCTGTTCACCACCGGCGTCATCGGCGTCCTCACCCGCCGCAATGTGATCATCATTCTGATGTCCATCGAGCTGATCCTGAACGCGGTGAACATCAATCTGGTGGCCTTCTCGCACTATCTCGGCAACCTGAACGGCCAGATTTTCGCCATTTTCATTATTACCGACGCGGCTGCCGAGGCCGCCGTCGGGCTCGGCATCATTATCGCCTTCTTCCGCAACCGGCAGACGTTGCAGGCGGACGAAATGGACCTGCTGCGATGGTAGCTGCGCGAATGCATCCGGCCGCCCAGGCGGTAGGGATACGACATGTCGTGCCCCTACCAGCGCCTGCCCTCCTTTCGCCCGAGCCTCGATCGCTCGAGGTGCGCCGTTCATGAACTCCGCCCCCTATTTTCTCGACCACGTCGGGTGGATTCCGCTGTTTCCGCTGGCGGGCGCGGCCCTGATGATCCTTTTCGGCCGGCGGCTGCCGAAGGCGATGGTCAGTCTGGTGTGCGTCGGCAGCGTGTTCGTTTCGTTCGTGTACTCAGTCTTCGCGGTGGTCCAGCTCGCGGCGTGGCCCGCCGAACATCGCGTCTTCCAGAAAATCCTGTTCGAGTGGATTCCCGCCATGCCCTACCAGATGGATGGGGGTTTGCTCTCCAACTTCTCCGCGGACTGGGGCATGCTCCTCGATCCTCTTTCCTCGGTGATGATTCTGGTGGTCACGGGCGTCGGGCTCCTGATTCACATTTATTCGATCGGCTACATGGGCCACGAGGGCGGCTACTACCGCTTTTTCGGCTACATGAATCTTTTCATGTTCTCCATGCTGACGCTCGTGCTGGGGAACAACCTCCTGCTGATGTTCGTGGGCTGGGAGGGTGTGGGCCTGTGCAGCTACCTGCTGATCGGGTTCTATTTCCTAAAGAAGTCGGCTGCGGACGCGGGCAAAAAAGCTTTTGTGGTGAACCGCGTGGGCGACTCGGGATTCGTGCTGGGCATTTTCCTGGCCTCTGCCGTGCTCGGCACCATCCGTTTCACTTCCCAGGGACTCACCGGCATTGCAAACGCTCCCGGAATGAACGAGGTATTGCGCAGCGGCGCCTTCCCGGCAGGCGCCTCCGTGCTCACCGCCATGGCGATTCTGTTCTTCATCGGGGCGACGGGTAAATCCGCTCAGATTCCGCTCTACACCTGGCTGCCGGACGCGATGGAGGGCCCCACGCCGGTCAGCGCGCTCATCCACGCCGCCACCATGGTGACCGCGGGCGTCTACATGGTCACGCGCATGAATGCGCTCTACCAACTGGCGCCCCAGGCCATGCTCACTGTGGCCGTGGTGGGCGGCCTCACCGCGTTCTATGCCGCCACCATGGGCCTGGTTCAGAACGACATCAAACGCGTCCTCGCCTACTCCACCATCAGCCAACTCGGCTATATGTTCCTGGCACTGGGTGTGGGCGCGTTTGCCGCGGGCATCTTCCATCTGATGACTCACGCGTTCTTCAAAGCGCTGCTCTTCCTCGGTTCCGGCAGCGTCATCCACGCTCTGTCCGGCGAACAGGACATGCGCAAGATGGGCGCCCTGTGGTCCAAAATCCCGGTCACGGCGAAGACGTTTTTTGTCGCCACGCTGACCATCTCGGGCATCCCGCCGCTCGCCGGCTTCTTCAGCAAAGACGAAATCCTGTGGCGGACATTCAACGGCGGCGAGGGCGTGTACAAAGTCCTGTGGGTGGTCGGGCTTGTCACCGCAGGCTTGACGGCGCTCTACATGTTCCGGCTGATGAACATGACCTTCTTCGGAAAGTCGCGCGTGGAGCACGACGTCGAGCACCACATCCACGAATCGCCCTCTTCG
>Ga0187819_10000275_pt1 | contig 25133 bp, 21 predicted proteins | sample NC_wetland_sal_i_15_FD_132411 | JGI IMG/M metagenome (GOLD analysis project Ga0187819, IMG submission 132411) | Wetland sediment microbial communities from Neuse River Estuary, North Carolina, USA - SO4_4 | ecosystem: Environmental > Aquatic > Freshwater > Wetlands > Sediment | place: USA...
TACACTCCGAGAAGCTTCATCCCCCACGCGGCGTCGCTGCATCAGGCTTTCGCCCATTGTGCAAGATTCCCCACTGCTGCCTCCCGTAGGAGTCTGGACCGTGTCTCAGTTCCAGTGTGGCTGGCCATCCTCTCAGACCAGCTAACGATCAAAGCCTTGGTGAGCCATTACCTCACCAACTAGCTAATCGTGCGCGGGCTCCTCCTCCGACGACTTACGCCTTTGAGTCCAAAAACCGGAGTTCTCGGAATGTTATGCGGAATTAGCTCGCCTTTCGGCGAGTTATTCCCCATCAGAGGGCAGATTACCCACGTGTTACGCACCCGTGCGCCGTGCGCCATGCCGTATTGCTACGGCACGCGCACTCGACTTGCATGTGTTAAGCACGCCGCCAGCGTTCGTTCTGAGCCAGGATCAAACTCTCGTTTGAAACTGGAAGCTTGGGCGAAAAAAATGCCCTCCGATTTACACCGGAGAGCCAGCCTGCCCAAGCGAATTATTGTCGCTCGATTTACTCAGACCATTCGGGCTCGAAAAGCCGAATGGTTTCGAACGGATTCTGGCACATCGTATCGATTGTCAAAGAGCAAGACCCTCCTGTCCAGCAGAAAGGCTTCCGAACAACTAAGCCAGTATAGGGAGAAGCGCCCAGAATGTCAATGCCGGATTGACGATTTCCACAGGTGTTTACGCCAGCGACAAGGACGGCACAGTCGGAGCGCTTCGGCGTGTTGCCCAGTGCACCAGGGCGCGACGCTACATTTTTTGCACGACGACGCTCAGCGCTGAGCTTTGCACGGCGCCAAGATTGACGTTCGTTGAATCCAGCGTCATGCCGATCTGCCATAGCGTGTGCCCGGCGCTGTCGGCTAGGCTGAGGTTGAGCTGGGCGTTGCCGATGAGGCCCATCATCTGGGGTGTGGCGAAGATCGTGCACGTCGCCTGGCCGTTCACCAGCGGATTGCTCCCGCTCAGGTTCAACGCTGAGGTGGTGATCGTATAGTTTCAAGGTCCCGACCACCGGGGTACGGTCCTGATAAACGAAATTCAGCACCAGTATGGGCGCATTGTCTGCCGCCGGAAGCACTTCGATGGCGGTTACCTTGGCGCGATCCGCGCCCGCCACGGTGTCGAACTCCAGCTGCACGGCGCCGTTCGTTACGGTGATGTCCGCGCCCTTGATCCAGGGTGCATTCGCACCCACAGCCGCAAAGATATCCACCTTTTGAAAGGTAGGATTGTTTTGCATCAGTACGTTGAACACGCGCGCCCCAACCGAATCGTTTCCCGAATCAAGCTCCGCAGAATACAGGTTCACGTGATACGCGCCGTTCGTGACCGGGAATGTATAGATCAACGAGCCCGAGTCGGGAGCCGTCCGGCCGGTCTGAAATAGAGCGGGGTCGGGAGTTCCGCTGACCGGCCCGGTGGTTTTGCTCACCAAGCCGCCGTTGAAGCCGTGGTCGGCTGCCCAGGCTTGTCCCTTGGAATCGGTGTAAGCCGGCCCGCCGCACTTCACCCGGATGGGCTGCTGGGTATGCGCAGCGGCAGACGCGGACGTCAAAAGGATGAATGACAGAACCCCAAACACTTTCCTCACGAAATCCTCCTCGAGGCTGGCTCCAATTAGGAATTTCTAAGTCAAGCGAGGAGAGCCGAGAGGTTGGCTTCGCTTGCACTTCTGTCGGAACAATAGATGGCGTGGATTGACAACTGTCCGAGGGAACAGATTTGGACCAGCCCCGATAGCCAGTACGATAACAACTGGCTCTGATGAAGCTGCCGGCACCGCGTCGAGGGCCCCGATGTGCTAAGGCACCTGGAACTACATGCGGGCGGCGACCCGGGCGGCGATGCGCCCGTCGGGACCCCGAAGGATCAGGACGAGGCTGTCGGTCAGCGGCACTCCGGCGCTGGGAACCGCGAATTCGTAAGACCATTCAAGTTTTTCGGGGAGATCGTGGGAGTGGCCAACCGAGTGAGACATCACCGGATCGACGGAGAAATACTTGGATTCGATATTGTCGATGGGGCGAAGCTCGACGCCGTGCTTCCAATAGAGATAGAGGTGGAGCGAGCTCATCAGGGAACGCGTGAGATAGGTGCGCGTGGCGGCGTGCTCAAGCTGCGTGGAACAGGGGTGGTCGTAGACGACAAAGGCCAGGATGAGTTGGTCGGGGAAATGCGTCAGCGTCTCGGTGCCACGCCGGAAAATAGTCTCGGAATCGTCATGGTCAATGCGCTTGAGATTGTCGAAGAAATTCGGAGCGCTGACGCGACCCGAAATGCGGAAGCACGGCCCATCGGCGACGGACCCATCGGTAACAAGCAGAATGCCGCCGTCGTAGTTCCAGACGGTTTTTTCGTGAGCGGGTAGAGGGGAAGCGGCGCCGGGGATGGACGCGAGCAGAATTGCAGCGCCAACGCAGGCTGCTATTCGAGTCCGAGAGCGCAATTTGGATTACCCCGCCAAGAAGAGTCTAACTCCTTAGCCAGCAGAGGGAAATACTTGCCGGAGGCGGTCGCCAGTCTCGTGGCTCAGGGGTTCGGTGTCTTCGCGAGGACGGTGCCAGTGCCTTGCTGCTTCGCTAGCACGCGCTCGGCCTGCGCGCGAATGGCTTTAGCTTCGGCGCTGTGGGGACCATTGGGATCGAGCCTGAGATAGGCGTCCAAGTCGGCTGTGACCGCGGAGAGATCGCTCTGGCCAAGATGGATCTGGGCAAGCAGTAGATACGCTGTAGCGAAATTGGCGTTGTAAAGGACGGCTTGGCGGGCGCTCTTTTCCGCGTCGGGCAGACGCGCCGCGGTGAACAACACCCAGGCCAGCGTAAAGTGGCCGGTTGCGTCGGCGGGATACTGTTCGAGGCCGGCGCGGACGGCGTCTTCGGCTTCGGCAAACTGCCTTTGCATGCATAGAGCCACGCCCAGCCCGAACTGCGACGGCGGATAGCGGCCCTTGCTTACCTCGATGGAGGTTTCAAACGCGGCCTGCGCGTCGGGATAGCCGTGCAGGTTCAAGTTGGCGAGACCGATTTTGTAGTAGGCCTCGTAGAAATCCGGGAACGCTTTGACAGCCTGCTGGAATTCCGGGATGCTCGCGGCGGATTCTTTTGCGGCGAGCAGTTCGGTGCCTTTGTTAAAAGCCTTGCGCGCTTTCGCGGGGATTTGCAGTTCGCGGGCAGAAACTTGGTTGGCGGCAGCGTCCGGCAGCGGCGGAGGGGTTGCGCTAGGGGGCAACTGCGCGACGCACAAGAGCGGAGACAACAAAAGGAAAGGCAGGCATGATGAAATCATGCGGAACCAATTCCTTCGTGTTCCCCTGTGCCTAAGACCCAACTTCTCCCCTGATCCCCGGACCAAAAACTCATTGTGAAAAAAAATCGTGATCGGTGCAAGTGGAATCGTGCGATTTTTTTGCGGGACGACAGCAAAAAGCTATCGCAGCGTCTTGAAACAACAGCTGCGTCACGGATTTCCGGAAGCGCGAAGGAGGAAGGTGATGCCGTCACTGGTGTGGAGCGCTTTGCCTTCGCCCTCGGGTTTCACGTCGCCCTTTCCGGCGCGCACGGCTTCGATGGCTGCGACGAGCCTGGGAAGTACGGAAGGCTGCGCGACCGGAATATTGTGGGCTCCCAGGACCAGTTTGATTTGCGGCTCGAGGGCGGCGATGCGCTTGACGGAGGCGACGTAGGCGTCGAGATCGGTTTCCGGACGGTAGAGCCAGATGGGCGCGGGATAGTAGGTGTCGCCGGTGAACAGCAAACCGTTGGCGCGATCGAGTAGGCAGATGGCGTCGGGCGTGTGGCCCGGTGTCGAGAGGATCTCCAGCGTGCGGCCGCCGAGATTGATTTTGAAGCCGTCGTGCACGGCCATGGAAATGTGCCACGGCTTGGTGGCATACGTCTGGGCGTTGAAGCCCTTCGGCAAGTCGCCGCAAATCATGTCTGGGCCGAGTTCGGCCTGCGCGTCTTCACGGGAGCCTTTGGCGTTGGCGCGCGTGAAGGCCGTGTCCATGCCGTAGACGAAATTAAATTGCCAGTTGCCGCCGACGTGATCGTTGTGCGTGTGCGAGTTGAGCACGACGATTGGCCGCGAGGTCAGGCGGGAGGCGAGATCGTGAATGTTGCCGATACCCATGCCGGTGTCGAAGAGCACCGCTTGCTTCGTGCCGACGATCAGATAGGAGATGACCTCTTCGGCTTGATGCGGCTCGTAGATGGCATAGACGTCGGGGTCGATTTTGTAGATTTCGAACCAGGGCTCATGGATGAAGACGCGCTCGAGCGATCTGTATTCATGGCGCGGAAGCGCGTGGCACCAATCTGCGGGGATTGCAGATTGGGGAGACGCAAACGAAGAAGCAAGACTTATCACAGAGGGCACAGAGGCCGGAGCACAGAGGGCACGAAGACACTTTGCTGAAGTGAACAGCGTGCCCAGCAGCAATTGAAAAAGCAAAAAGCGCGACACGGATCTCACTTAGGCGAGGCTATCACGAAAATATTCTTCGGGATGGACATGTGAACGCCCTTGTTGCCATCGACTAACTCGGTGATCGAAAGATCGGCGGCCACGCTCGCGAGCATGTAGGCGTCGTCGCGCGAGAGATGCTTTTCGGTTTGCAGGAAGTCGAGCATTTCGTGGACCGCGAGCTTGGTGGCTTCGTTGAGATCTTCGTGGAGGCCCATGTTGATGAAGTGCGTGGGCGTTTCGGCGCGGGGCCAGCGCAGGTGCATGTCTTTGCGGACCACGAACTGGAACGTGCCGATAAGCGAGGTTTCCATCGCGGTGATGTCGACTTCACCGTTGCCTTGGCCGGCGTGGCCGTCGCCGACTTCAAACAGCGCTCCCGGCGCATGCACGGGAATGTACAGTGTGGTGCCCGCGACGAGGTCTTTGTTGTCGAGATTGCCGGCTTGAATCCACGGCGGATTGCTGCTGAGGCGGCCGGAAGTTTCCGGCGGCGCGTCGCCCATGCTGCCGAAGAAGGGATGCAGCGGAATCTCGATGCCGGGAGCGAAGCGCGCGATCATGCGCTGCTCGTCGAGCGGAATAATTTCTCTGTGCTTGGGGCCGCGGCTGCGAAAGGGTGCACGATCGATTCGACGAAGAATGTGTTGCTGAGCACCTGCCTGACGGCATCGACGACGTGCTCATGACCACCTCACATCCGGATGAATCTCTCTCCGAAGCTCTCTGGTTTTTTCTGAATTGTGCTTTTGCTACAGAGAGCTACGAACAGACCTGCACCGATTGGATCATCGCTTCGATCGGAAATGGAGACTGGGAAGCAACCATCCGCGCCGACGTAAGGAATGCACTCGAAACCTGACCCGCGCTAGGGGTGGGTCATGTCTTCGGGACGAACCAGCGCGTCGAAATCTTCGCCGCTGATGACGCCGAGTTTTAGGGCCGCTTCGCGCAGGGTGATGTGGGCGTGGTGGGCGGCTTTTGCGACCATGGCGGCGTTGTCGTAGCCGATTTTGGGGGCTAGGGCGGTGACCAGCATCAGGGAGTTGCGGACGTAGTGGTCGATCTGGTCGCGATTGGCTTCGATGCCGCTGATACAGTGGTCTACGAAGCTGCTGCAGGCGTCGGCGAGGAGTTCCACCGAGTGCAAGTAATTGAAAATTATGACGGGCTTGAAGACGTTGAGCTCGAAGTTGCCTTGCGAGCCGGCGAAGCCGATCGTGGCGTCGTTGCCCATCACTTGCACGGCGACCATGGTGACGGCTTCGGCCTGCGTGGGATTCACCTTGCCCGGCATAATCGAGGATCCGGGCTCGTTTTCGGGGAGCGTGAGCTCGCCGAGTCCGCAGCGGGGACCGGAGGCGAGCCAGCGAATGTCGTTCGCGATTTTCATGAGCGATGCGGCTAGAGTTTTCAGCGCTCCGCTGGCGAAGACGAGTTCGTCGTGGGCGGAGAGTGCGGCAAATTTGTTGGGATGCGAACGGAACGGCAGGCCGGTCAGCTCGGCGATTTTGCGGGCGGCGCGCTCGGCGAATTCGGGATGCGCGTTGAGGCCGGTGCCGACGGCGGTGCCGCCGATGGCCAGATCGTAGAGGCCGTCGAGGGCCACCGCGATGCGCGTGCCGTCGCGGTCGAGAAGATTCACCCAGCCGGAAAATTCCTGGCCGAGCGTAAGCGGCGTGGCATCCTGCAAGTGCGTGCGCCCGATTTTGACTACGCCGGCGAACTCTTTGGCTTTGGCGTCGAGGGCATCGCGAAGTTTTTTCACCGCCGGCAATAGGCGGCGCGCGGTTTCCGCGGCCGCGGCGATGTGCATCGCCGTGGGAAACGTGTCGTTCGAGGATTGCGACATATTTACGTCGTCGTTGGGGTGGATGGGCTTCTTGCTGCCCATTTCGCCGCCGGCCATTTCGATGGCGCGATTCGAGATGACCTCGTTGACGTTCATGTTGGTCTGCGTGCCGCTGCCGGTTTGCCAGATGCGCAAGGGGAAATGATCGTTAAGCTTGCCGGAGATGACTTCGTTGGCGGCTTGCGTGATGAGCTTGGCTTTTTCGGCGGAGAGTTTTCCCAAGTCTTGATTTACCAGGGCAGCGGCTTTTTTCAGGATGCCGAAGGCGCGGATGAGCTCCGGCGGCATGGTGTCTTTGCCGATGTCGAAGTGGATCAGCGAGCGGGCGGTTTGCGCGCCGTAGTAGCGGTCGGCGGGGACTTCGATCTTGCCCATGCTGTCGGACTCCGTGCGAGTCGGACCAGCGATGGGCGCCCGGGTGGCTTCAGACATGGTGGCTCCTCAGGAGTGCTCAAACGCAAGTTTAGCAGCATGCACGCCCGGAAGTAAGAAATGCCGAGCCCTGGTAGTGGTGTCATTTGATCAAATGACACCACTACCCGAGCCCTCCGGAACGCCAATCTCCCGATTGGCGGGACACCCGCGGCGAACACAGAACGGGCTCGCGGACCGAGTCACCCTTCTCTTTCGCCTTAACTTCGCTTTTGAGGGGGTACCCCGGGGTGTACAGCGAGTTGTGAAGTAAACCACTGAATCTATTAGGGTTACAAGTGCGAATGTGTGCGGGTCAGTTCGTAAATCATTGTAAATACGGGATTTAATTTTCTGCTCGCGTCTTACTGCTTGCCTCAAAATGAAAAAGGCACCGGTCAACCAGTGCCTTCACACGGTCTTCTACGCAAACAGGATAGCAGGGATCGAGAAAAAGTCAACACTATGGTCTCGCTCCGGGCTAGTTTGCAGGCCGGTCACTCGTAGCGCAGGGCCTCCATGGGGTCGACGGAGGCGGCGCGGCGGGCCGGCACAAAAGAGGCTAGCGCCGCGGCGGCGATGAGTAAAGCGGTTACGCCGACGAGGATGAGTGGGTCGCGAGAGCTCTCGGTGACGATTTTTGCCGCCAGTTTGCTAAAGGCGATGCTCAGCAGCAGGCCCACCGTCAGTCCAGCGCCCACGCTCAACGCGGTGGACGAGAGCACCAGGCGGAATACGTCGCCGGCTTTCGCGCCGAGAGCGATGCGGATGCCAAATTCGCTGGTGCGCGTGGCGACGCCGTACGACACGACGCTGTAGAGGCCGACTGCGGCTAGAACCAGCGCCAAGACCGAGAAGATTCCGAAAAGTGTGGCGACCAGGCGCTGCTGTCCGTAGTCATCTTCGCGCTGGATCCAGCCCTCCAAATCGCGAGAATCCTTGATGATCTGCTGTTCCGGATCGACCTGAACGACCTGGGCCCGAAAATCGTGCAACATGGACATGGGCGGAACCCGTGTGCGGACCAGAATCTGAGTGAACATGTACATGCGCAAAGTGTAGGGCACAAAAAGAGCAGGCTTGATGGGATCGCGCAAGCCTTCGTCGCGGGCATCGCCAACCACGCCAATGATTTGCAGCCAGGCGTCACTGCCTGGAGCGACCATGGTGTAAGGGTCGGTGCTCTTGAAATCGGGGACACGAACTTGCTGGCCGATAGGGCTGACGTTGGGCCAATACTGGCGAGCCATGCTCTGATTGATGACCGCGAGATTGGCGCCGCGCGCCATCTCCGGGCGCTCCCAGAGCCGGCCCTGAATCAGAGGAATGTGGAGCACGGGGAAGTACTCGGAACTGATCAGGTTTACCAGGACCTCGGGCTTCTCGGCGTCGCTGCGGCCCATGATTTCGATCTTGGTATGGCGCCCGTTGGAGGGGGGCGTGGCGTTGGTGGAGATGCCCGCTTCGACGACTTGGGGCATGGCCGCAATCCTGGCGCGGAGATGCTCGAAGTATTGGGAACGATCCTGCCAGGACATGTGGGTGTTGTCGTGGACCGGAATCGGCAGAGAGATAGCGTTGTGCGGGTCGTAGCCGAGATCGGCATTCAGCAGGCGGAGAAAGCCTTTTTCCGCGGCGCCCGCGGCGGTGAGTAGTAGTAGTGTGAGCGCGACCTGAGCGGCAACCAGCGTGCTATGAGCGCGCTTGGCGAGGGCGCTTCCCGTGACGCGGCGACCGCTGCTCTGCATCAACCGGGCAATGTCTGGACGCGACAGCTGCAAAGCGGGCAGCAAGCCGAAGACCATCGGGGTGGCGAAGGCCAAGGCAACGCAGAACAGGAGGACCGGCAAGTTGATCTTGATGACCGATTCCGCAGGGAACAAGTGAGGGAGAAAAGCGACGATCGGGGGCAGGCTCTTCCAGGCGAGTAGCACGCCAAGACTCGCTCCGGTGGTGGCGATCAGCAGCGCCTCGGTCAGCAACTGGCGGATAATGCGCTGGCGGTTGGCTCCGACCGCGGCGCGCACGGCCAGCTCGTGCTGGCGCTCGGTGCCGCGGGCGAGCAGCAGGATCGATACGTTACCGCAGCCGATCAGCAGGAGTGAGGCGACTGCGCCGAGGAGCAGATAGAGAGTTGAGCCCAAGGGGCGCGCGTAAACGTCCACGATAGTGCGAATGTTCATGCGGAAGCCGTCGGGATAGCGGTCAGGAGTCTCCTTGGCGAATTGCTCGAAGATGGGTTGCAGTTCGGCATTGGCCTGGGCGATGGTCACGCCTGGCCGGAGCTTGACGGTGGCACCGAAACGAGTCTGGGGATCGCCGGTGACCTTGAGGGGGACATACAAATCCGCCTCGCCCCACTGGAAGCGCGGCGGCATCACCCCGACGACTTCGTAGGGCTTGTGAACGAGCTGAAGCTTGCGGCCGATCACGTTGGGATCGCCCATGTAGTAGCGCTGCCAGAATTTATAGGGGAGGACGACGACGGGCTGTGGCTCTTGACCCGCAGGCGCGTCGGAGGGGATGAGCCAGCGGCCCATGAGAGCGGGAATGCCCCAGTGGTTCGGAGAGCTGGGATCGATGTAAATGGCCTGGACATCCTCGGGAACGTCGCCGTCGGTGGTGGTGAGGTTCCAGCCGTCCATGAGGACGACATCTTCGAACGATCGAGTCTTGCGCAGGATTTCCGCCTGGGGGCCGGTGACTCCAAAGAAGCGGTCGTGGCCGGCCTTGTCTTTCAGGCGAAGCTCCACGATGCGGTCGTAGCCCGGGTAGGGAAAGGGGTCGATCAGGACAGCGTAAATAACGCTGAAGACAGCGCTTGTGGCGCCGATCCCGAGAGCGAGCGAGAGCACGGCGGTGAGTGTGAAGCTGGGACGCTTGCGGAGTTCGCGGGCGGCAAAGCGCAAATCAGAGGACAGGGATTGCATGGGCACCTCGAGGCGTCGCGGTTTGGCTCTTCGTCCAATTGGACGACACCTGCGCGTCGCGGTTAGTGCTGATTGCTAGACGATTGAATGACGCAATTCGTCTGGTGAAAGTTCAGGGCTGTTCTTGCACCCGGTGGTTGTACCTGCCCCGGCGGGAAAAGGGGCAGATCAAGGACGTACTTCTTGCGGTGTCACCAACCTTGGTTGACTCATAGAATATCCCTCGCTTTTGAAACTCAGCGTAGGTGCGGGATGCGTGGGGCACAATGGAGACGAAAGGACAGGGAGGCCGTGAGGGTAACCCTGGTCATGTATAATCCATTGCGGGGCTTCTGCAGATTCCATGGCGGTTGAGACCAAGACGGTGAGGGTGTCAGCGTCGGTGCGGGTGCGCCGAGGGCTGCGCTTCGTGCGCACGCGGCTGCGGGAACTGCGGATGATCGGCAAGGCGCTGGCGTCCACCAAGCACCCCATCTTGGTGCATATCATCCCGAACCGGCGTTGCAATCTGGCCTGCACCTATTGCAATGAGTATGACGATGTCTCGAAGCCGGTGCCGCTGGAAGAGATGAGGCGGCGGCTGGACACGCTAGCGGACATGGGGACGTCGATCATCACCATCAGCGGCGGCGAGCCGTTGATGCACCCGGACTTGGACGAGATCATCCGGCATATCCGGCGGCGTGGAATCATCGCCGGGATGATTACAAACGGGTTTTTCCTGAACAAAGAGCGAATCGAGCAATTGAACGCAGCGGGCCTGGAACATCTGCAAATCAGCATCGATAACGCGATGCCGGACGAGGTGTCGAAGAAGAGCCTGAAGACGTTGGATGGCCGGCTGGAGATGCTGTCGCAGTACGCGGTGTTTCAAGTGAACATCAACTCGGTGCTGGGCAGCGGGGTGAAGAACCCCGAAGATGCGCTGGCCATCGCGCACCGGGCGGTGGAACTTGGGTTCACGAGCACGGTGGGAATCATTCACGACAACAATGGGCAACTGAAGCCCCTCGGACCTCGGGAGACGGAGATCTTTGAAGAGATCATGACGCTGGGGAAGCGCTCGTTTTCGCGCTTCAACGACTTCCAGCACAGCGTGGCGCGAGGGAAGGAACACAATTGGCGCTGCCGGTCCGGTTCGCGCTATCTGTATGTGTGCGAGGACGGGCTGGTGCACTGGTGCTCGCAGCAGCGCGGGTATCCTGGAGTTCCGCTGAGTGAGTACACGGCGGAAATGCGGCACCGCGAGTATTTTACGGAGAAATTCTGCGCAGCGCGGTGCACGGTTTCCTGCGTGCAGCAGGTGGCTATGCTGGACAATTGGCGCGGGCCGCAGACGCTCAAGCCCCTGCCGATGGCGCCGCCTCCAGCGCAGCCGCAACTGGTGCAAATTGGGTCTTCTCGCATAAATTCCTGATCGCCGTGGCAAAGATTTCGCTGCTTGCTATTCTGCATTGTTCACTCCACGCACACTACTCCCGGTAATGAATTGACGCTAAGCCCTTGGTTCTCAACAATGAAGGCATGACGGACGCGGCGATCGAGATCGAGAACCTGACCAAGGATTACCCGTTCGGCTTCCTGCACCTGAAAAAGAGGAGGTCGCTGGAAGGGCTGACGATGAAGGTGGAGGACGGGGAAGTGTTCGGCTTCCTCGGGCCGAATGGTGCGGGAAAATCGACCACCATGAAATTGCTGGTTGGGCTGACGTTTCCAACCGCGGGGAACGCACGCATCCTCGGGAAGCCGATCAGCGACATCGAGATGCATCGCGACATCGGGTACCTGCCCGAACAACCCTACTTCTACGATTACCTGACGGCGGCGGAACTGCTGGACTACTTCGCGCGATTCCATGATTTGAAGGCGGCGGATCGGCGGGAGCGCGTGCAGCGCATGCTGAAGAAGGTAGGCCTGGAGACCGCGCGGAAAATCCAACTGCGCAAGTATTCCAAGGGAATGCTGCAGCGGGTGGGTCTGGCGCAGGCCATCCTGCACGATCCGCGCGTCTTGATTCTGGACGAGCCGATGTCCGGCCTCGATCCGCTGGGCCGGCGGGAAGTGCGCGACATCATTTTGGAATTGAAGCGCGAAGGCAGGACGATTCTTTTCTCGACGCACATTCTCTCGGATGCGGAAATGCTTTGCGACCGCGTCGGAGTGATCGTCGGAGGGAAACTGCGCGGCGTTGGAGCGCCGGACGAGATCGTTGGAGTGAAGGCGCACGGAATGGAGATTTTGTTCGAGTACACCGGAAGCAGCGCGGGCGCGGTGGCGTTGCTAGGCAAAGCCACACAAACGGGAAACCGCTACCGGATGCAGGTGAGCGAGGAAGATCTGTATGCCACGCTCGAGCAGTTGCGCGGCGCTGCAGCGAGAATCTTGCTGGTGACCCAAATGAAGGCGTCGCTGGAAGAGTATTTCATGCACTTGGTGGAAGCGGATCGGGCGCAAGCCGCGGCCGTCGAGGTGAGCGGGAAATGAGCCGCGTGTCGGTGGTGGCGTGGAACACGTTTCGCGAAGCGGTGCGCGACCGGGTGCTGTACAACTTGGTGTTCTTCGCGCTGCTGATGATAGCGGCGGCGATTCTGGTCGGGCAAGTTTCGATCGGGATCGAGCAGATCGTGATCATCAGCCTGGGTTTGAGCGCGATCTCCGTGATCGGGCTGCTGATGGCTGTGTTTATCGGCGTCGGACTGGTGTCCAAAGAGATGGATAAGCGGACGCTGTACGCGCTGCTGGCCAAACCGGTGCGGCGGTGGGAATTCCTGCTGGGAAAGTTCGGGGGGCTGCTGCTTACGCTGGTGGTGAACACCGCGGCGATGGCGGCCGGACTGTTCGCGGCGCTGCTGTACGTCAAGCATCCCTTGGAATCCAGCGACGCGATGGTGCTGGTTGCCGTGTATTTTATTTTGCTCAAGCTGGCTCTGGTGGTAGCGCTGGCGCTGCTGTTTTCGTGCTACACCACGCCGCTGCTGGCCATTTTATTCACCGCGGGATTGTACGTGGCCGGGTTGTTCGTCCACGAAATGCGAGGGTTTCAGAGCGATACGATGGCCCCGGCGGTGCAAGCGTTCCTGCGCTGGCTCTCTTATCTGTTGCCCAACTTCGAGAATTTCGACGTGATGGCGTCGGCGGCGCATGGCCGGGCGATACCGGCGACGTTGATTCTGCAAAATACCGCGTACTCCGCTTTGTATTGCGCGGTCGTACTGGCGGCGGCCGCGGCAATTTTCTCGCGGCGGAACCTGAAATGAGCGGGCAGAAATCCACCGCCTTGCTCCTGGGCGTCGTGTTGCTCGCGGGATTCAGCGGAGTATGGAAGCTCCAGCACCAGATCGATGCGCAGCGCGCAGCGCTGTACCAGGAGCAAGACGAATTCGTGTTGCGCTCGGGTGCGCTGCTCAAATTGATGAGCCTGGAATACGCCCCGTTGCTGGCGGACCTGTATTGGACGCGCGTGGTGCAGTACTACGGCGACAAACGCGCGCGGCATGATCCGAACCTTGAGTTGTTGTGGCCGCTGCTGGACATCACCACTACTCTCGATCCCAATCTGATCGTGGCGTATCGCTTTGGCTCCACGTTTCTGAGCGAACCGGCCCCGCGCGGAGCGGGAAGGCCGGACCTGGCAATCGAATTGATCAACCGCGGGATTCGCGCGAATCCGGACTATTGGCGGCTGTACGAAGACCTGGGGTTCGTCTATTACTTCGATCTGAAGGACTACCGGCGGGCGTCGGCGGCGTTTTTGGAAGGCAGCAAGAACCCAGCCGCGCTGGTGTGGATGAAGATCATGGCTGCCCGGGTCATCGAAACGGGCGAAACGCGCGAGACGTCGGCGTTTTTATGGAAGGAAATCTACGATTCGGCCAGCGATCCGGAAATCAAGAAGAACGCGTTGACGCATCTGCAATTGCTGCGTGCTGAGGCCGATTGCGAGCAGCTCGATGGGGTCGCAGCGGAATACCAGAAGCGCACCGGAAAGCTGCCTACGAGCCTGCGCGAGTTGGTGGGTGCCGGCATGCTTGCTCGCGCCCCGGTCGATTCGCTTGGCTTCATCTACGTGTTCAATGCCAATGGCAAGGCGCAACTCAATCCGGCGAGCCCTCTTTTCAAAGATCAGCCCAAGTACCAGAAGCCCCTCTAGACTGCCTCATTCATCCGATTGCGAGTTACTGCGTGACGCAAAGCAGCGTCATCTGGGGATCCACGATGATCTTGTGAGGTTCGATCTGTGTGGTGAAGTGGAACGAAGTCTCCGGGCCGGTAGCGACGACGACTCCCAGCGGAGTGGCATGCCCGCCGCCTGCGCTGGAATAGAGAGGAACGGGGGCGATGAAAGAATGAGGGACGTCTTCCTGGAAGAGTTTTCCCCGCACCAAGTAGCCTTTGTCGCTGTGATGCACGTTAAATTCCACTCGATAGCGGGGAATCCCGGTTCCGCGCACCCATTGCTCGAAGAACCATTCCATCGAGTGGCCGCCTTCCAGGTCCATGGCAGGGGTCATGACTGCTTCCACTTCGTGCTGCAAATCTGAGGTCGAGAGGGCGCGATAGGCGTACTTTGCCGCCAGGGTGCGAAGCAGACCGATGAAGCGCGCGTCGGGATTCTTCGCGCCGGGCTCCCGCAACATTTCGCGAAGCATGTGAATCACCCACGAGCCTTTGCCGTAGATGACATCCTCGAATCCATTCGGAGACTTGGAAGAGGTCAGCCGGTTGCCCAGATCGAGTGCGCCAATTTCCGAGTTGGACTGATCCGCGCCTGGCAATTTCTCGACGAGGTGATAGCGATAGCGATCGAGCCAGACGTGCAGGGAATGATCGGTGCGCTTCTGGGAGTCGGCGAAGAGTAACGCAAGATAGTTGGCGATGGCTTCGTTGATCCATTGGTCGCGGTAAGTGTCCCAGCCGACCACGTTGCCCCACCATTGGTGCGCCACTTCATGAAACGGAACGAGCTCGGTGAAACTCTCCTGTCCGGTCGCGGAGAGCCCGGCGCGCTTCTGGGCCTCGGCCGGCAAGAAGGCATAGGTCGAGAGATACAGCAGGCCCGGCCAGCCTTGGCCGAAGGTACCCGGGATTTGCGACACGCTCAGTTTTTGAAAAGGAAAAGGCCCGCTAAAGGTTTCGTAAAACCGGATGGAGGAGTCGATTTCTCGCCCGAGCTGCTTGAGCGCGTCGGCGGGGCTCGGCGCGGGCGGAACGACACGCATCATGTTGGTGTTACCACGCGCCTCCGCGCTGAAAGTTGGCGTTCGGGGCGGCTCCACTGGAGAGGACTCAAAACGGCTGTCGATCGCGTGCTCCAGCTGGCGATTGGCGTAGACATCGACCGAGCGGGTTCCGGAGTTGAGGGAAGCGAAGGCATAGTCTCCAAGATTGAATCCAGCGACCGAGGCGGGCCGCTGCGTGTGCCAATGACCTACCCGGAAATCGCCATCCTCGCGTTCCTCACTTTTGGCACCGGTGGCGACCAGCCGGAGGCGGCGCGGCCAGCGCATGGTCAGATCGTAGTCGGCGAAATCGGCGGCACCGCCAAAGTGCGGATACCAGCTTTCTCGCGCGCCGACGAACAGTACACCGTTTCCCGCATTTTGGATGACGTTGCCGCGATAGTGAAAGTGCAATGTGAATTCCGCGCCGCGCTCGGGCGCTGCCGGCAGCACGACATAAAGATAGTCGTTTCCGTGGGTGCTGCGTTCCTGGAGGTTCATGCCTTCATTTTGGAAGTAGGTAAGGGATTCGCCATGCTCTCCAGTAAGGGCGTCTACGCTCAGCGAACGGGAAAGTTGAAAGATCAGCAAGCGCTCGCCGGAGGTTTCTGCGCGAAGACGAACGTCGGTTCTTGCATCCAGCGAATTGTCGGTGAGTAAGGAGGTGTCGATGGTGTATTGGAGCGCGTGAAACGCAGAGGGCCGCGAAGAGGCGCCGGGTATGGCGTAGGAAGCCCAGACGTCATAGAAGGACCTGGTTCCCGATTTTTTTGGCTGACCAAGAAGGACGGGTTCGGATCGCTCCAGGTCGATCACCGCATCGAAGGGACCGGTGACGATGCCGTCGATCCCGGCGTGGAAGTAGGGCTGCGGATCCCGGACAAGGCTGTCGAACAGGATGCGGAGAGACTGACCTGGGTTGGTGGTGGCGAGAAGCGAATTCCATCGCCAGGCGAAATCGGGGTCTTGTCGCGGCGCGAGTTTCGCGTTGTTGAGCTGGCGGAGCAATTCGTCCGCGGTGCCGTCCGTGAATCGCAAGCAAACATTGGTGAAATCCTGGTCCAGAACGGGAGTGCCGAGAAAACGGGCCATCTGCTGTTTTTCGACCGCGCCACGCGGGGCCGCGAGGGCGTGGCCGCGGCCTGAAAACACCAGGCCGGTGGTGCGGCCATCCAACGATGCGAGGAAGCCAAGCTTGCCTTCCTCGAAAGAGAGCTGCACGTCGGCACGGCGAAGCTCAATGCGATCTGCGGCGTCGATTTGGTAGGCGGAGGCAGGGTCGACGCGCAGAGCGTTGAGCGCGTCGTAGAGTTCCCGCGGAGACCTATCCGCAGGCGAAGCCACCGCCGGCATCGCCAGCCAACAAAGCCCAAGAAGGGCCGCCCCTACCCGCATGCGAGAAGTGTAGTCACTTTCGGCATCGCGGGACAAGGCGTCTGCGGCGATGCTCGACGCACGGGCCTAAAATAGGGAAATGCAGCGGTTCTCTTGCATAGCATTCCTCGAAGTGCGCCTGCCGGTGCGCGTTTTCTTCCTGGCACTAGCGTTGTTGCTCGGAGGCGTGCGGCCCGCGAGCGCCGACACTATCGTTCTCAAGAATGGGCGCCGAATCGTGGCGCTCAGCGTCGTCGAAGAGGGCGACAAAGTTAAGTATCAAACCGCCGCCGGGGAATTGAGCCTGCCGAGATCCATCGTCGACCATATCGAGAGGGGAGCGGTGCCGGACTCGCCGGCTGCCACGGCGGCGAACCTGAAGATCACACCGCCAACGATGGAGGCAAGCGCGGCAATCGAGAAGGGAGCGGTGCATGACGGTGCGATTGACCGCGAATACCTTGCCAAGGCCGAAGGCGAAGCGCGTTCCGGTTCGCCGGCGGCAAGTCAGGTGGCCGCCTTGGCGCTGCACGCCGCTGCACAGTTTGAGCTATCACGAGGTGACGCCGAACACGCGCTCGCGGATGAGCAAACCGCGCTAACGTATGCGCCAGAGGACCCGATCATCTTGATGAACGTGGCGTACCTGCATCTGCGCCGGAGTGAATACAAGGCGTCTCTCGAATACCTGGACCGCGCGCGTCGCGTCGCTCCGGATAACCCGGACGTGGCGAAGCTGGCGGGCTGGGCTTACTACGGAACGAACAAGCTGGATCAGGCGGTGTCCGAATGGCAGCGTGCCTTGGCGCTGCGGCCGGACGCAGAAGTGCAGGGGGCGCTCGCGAAGGCGCAACGTGACCGCAGGGAAGAGGAAGACTACAAAGAAAACGAGAGCAGCCACTTTACGCTGCGTTACAGCGGCGCGGCGCAGCCCGAGCTTGCCCGCGAAATGTTGCGAGCGCTGGAGACACATTTTTCCGCGATCGAGTCCGAGCTGAACTTCACGCCGCCCGATCCCATCGGCGTCATCCTGTACACGGACCAAGCGTTCGCAGATATCACACGCGCGCCGGGTTGGGTGGGCGCGCTCAATGACGGCCGCATCCGCGTGCCGGTCCAGGGATTGACGAGCCTGACTCCGGAGCTTTCGCGCGTGCTGAAACACGAACTAACGCACAGCTTCATACAGCAGAAGACGCATGGACGCGCGCCGACTTGGGTGCAAGAGGGATTGGCACAATGGATGGAAGGGCTACGCAGTGCCGACAGCGCCGCCGTGCTTGTGCAGGTCTACGATGCAAAACAAGCCATGACGCTGGAGGAACTGGAAGGCTCGTGGATGAAGTTGCCGAGCGATATCGCGGCCTACGCCTATGCCTGGGCGCTCGCGAATATCGAATACATCGTACGGGTGGATGGCATGGGGGACGTGGAGCGCATACTGAACCTCATCGCGGCCGGGAGTTCGACCGAAGAGGCGATCCGAGAAGTGCTGCACAGCAATTACGACGAACTGATGCTGTCCACCGCCAACTATCTGAAGAAGACGTATGGACGATGAACCTCGCTCCGACTCACCGGAGCGTCACGTTTGCCCCTTTCTAGCAACTCTGCAAGAGTGCGGCCAGGAGCGTCGCCCGGGCGGGCATGGTGCGCACAAGGATATGCTCGTGCGAGGCGTGAGCGCCGTCGCCGACGGCGCCGAGGCCGTCGAGCGTGGGAATGCCGAGCGCGGCGGTGAGGTTGCCGTCGGAGCCGCCGCCGGCGGTGCATTCGCCGAGTGCGAGGCCGATCTGCGCGGCGAGCGATTTGGCGCGCGCGAACAGGGCGCTGCTCATTTTGCGCTCGAGGGGGGCGCGGTTGAATCCGCCGCGAATCTCCAGGCGCGCACCGGGCAGAATCGGACGCAGTGCGTGCAGGCGGCGCTCGAGACGGCGCATGTCCGCCACACTTAGCGCGCGGAGATCGAGGACGGCGCGGGCGCGCTCGGGGATGACGTTGCTGCGCGTGCCGCCTTCGATGATGCAGGCGTTGACGGTGGTGCCTCCCCGCGGGTCGTTCCACGCACGAATGCGCGTGAGTTGCCGCGCCAACTCGTCGATGGCGTTGATGCCTTCCTGCGGCGCAAGCCCGGCATGAGACGCGCGGCCGTGAACGACAATCTCGATTTCTCCGACGCCCTTGCGGGCCGTCTTCAGCAGGCCACGCGGGCCAAACGCGGGTTCCAGGACGAAGACTGCGTCGCTGCGGCGCGCTTCCGCTTCGATGATTTTGCGCGAGGAATCGCTGCCGATTTCTTCGTCGGACGTGCAAAGGAATATGATGCGCTTGTGGGGTTCCTGGGAGCGCTGCAGGGCTTCGAGGGCAAAAAGCGCCTGAACCAAGCCCGCTTTCATGTCAAAAGTTCCCGGGCCGTAGGCTTTGCCGGCCGCGACGCGAAAAGGCATCCTGGCAAGGGTCCCGCGCGCGTAGACGGTGTCGTAGTGGCCGAGAACCAGAAGCTGTCCCCGAGGGCGCGACTTCTGCGGCCACCAAGTGACGCGAAGAAGGTCGCCGCGATGTTTGTTCGCGAGACGCTCGACGCGAGCGCCGCGCTTACGCCACTCGGCGGCTATCACGCGGCAACAGCGATCCGCAGGGACTTTTTCCAGGCTTGGCGATTCGGCGACCACGAATTCGCGGAGCGTTGAAAGCATCTCCGGAAGGCTGGGCGTTAGGATCTGTAGAAACTTTCTGACGGAATGCGATTCGGGCATGGCCCGGACATGCTAGCAGTGCGAAGAATAGGCGGCAACCGCGCGGCCTGGGGCACACCCTTTGCAGGCATCCCGGGCGAAACGGGGTAATTCGCGCGACAACGCCCGCGGATGAATATCGCTGACGACGAGGTTCGCATATAATCATAAGTTTGCCGGGGAATGGCAGGTCACCGCAGGGCGGGTGTGTGCGGTGCGACGGGGAGCGCCGATGATCTTCGACGTAGTTGAGATTCAGAAAATATTGCCGCACCGCTATCCGTTTCTGATGGTGGACGGTATTGTCGAAATGGAGCGATTGAAGCGCATCGTGGGCATCAAGAATGTGACCATCAATGAGTCTCATTTTCAGGGGCATTTCCCCGGCAAACCGATCATGCCGGGCGTGTTGATCATCGAGGCGATGGCCCAGACCGGCGGGTTGCTGCTGCTGCTGGAAATCCCTGAGCGCGAAAGCAAGCTGCTGTACTTCGTGGCCGTGGACGGCGCGCGTTTCCGGCGGCCGGTGGTGCCGGGAGACCAGTTGAAATTGGAAATCAAGGTACTTTCCTGGCGCGGGGATTTTTGCAAGCTGGACGGCCGCGCGACCGTGGATGGGCAACTCGCCGCCGAAGCGACGTTGATGTGCAAGATGGTGGACCGTGATCCGGCGACGCCGGTGGACGACGCAAAGAAATGAAGGCAGCGCACATCCATTTGCAAGCGGTAGTCGCAACAGGCGCGAAGCTGGGTTCGGGTGTTCAGATTGGCGCGTACGCGGTCGTCGGCGAAGACGTGGAGTTGGGTGATGGCTGCTTGCTGCACGCTCACGCCGTGGTGCAAGGGCCGTCGAAGATCGGCCGGAATAATGTGTTCCATCCGTTCTGTTCGGTGGGTGGAGACCCTCAAGATTTAGGATTTCGCGGCGAAAGGACGGAACTGACCGTCGGCGATGAAAACACGTTCCGGGAATACGTCACCGTCAGCCGCGGCACAGCAAAGGGTGGCGGAATCACCGCCGTTGGCAGCAGGAACTTGTTTTTGGCTTCCTCGCATGTAGGACACGACTGTCGCGTTGGGGACAATACGTTATTCGTGAACGGGGCGACTCTGGCCGGCCATGTAACGGTCGAAGATTTTGCGACGATCGGATTTTCTTCGCCGGTGCACCAATTCTGCCGCGTGGGCCGCTACGCGTATATTGGCGCCTCGACGGTGATCACCCAGGATGTGCCGCCGTTTTCTCTTGTGGTGACCGAGCGCGGAACCACGTGCTTCGGCGTGAACAAGATCGGACTCGAGCGGAAAGGCTTTTCCGCCGAGCGCATGCAGGCTTTGCAGCGCGCGTTTCGTTTGCTGCTGCGCTCGAAACTGAACACCAAGCAAGCGCTCGCGGAAATGCGCAATTCACTGGGGGAATCTGCGGATGTTGCGGAATTGATTCAGTTCATCGAGACCGCCGAGCGCGGCATCGTCAAATAGGGTTTGATCGACGGCCATTTCATGCCAGACGCAAGCACGACAGGATGGGGATTGATCGCGGGCAACGGGCGCTTTCCGTTTCTGGTGCTCGAGGGAGCGCGGACGCAGGGCATCGAGATGGCCGTGATCGCGCTCAAGGAAGAGGCCTCCACGGAGCTGGAGAGGTTGGCGAAGCGGCTGCATTGGGTGAGCCTTGGCGAGTTGAGCAGGGCTATCGACCTGATGCATCAGGAAGGCGTGACGCAAGCGGTGATGGCCGGGCAGGTGAAGCACAGCAAGATTTTCAGTTCGATCCGGCCGGACTGGAAGCTGGCAAAGCTGTTGTTTTCGCTGAAGAAAAAAAACACCGACGCGCTGATTGGCGCGGTCGCACGCGTGCTCGAGGAGGAAGGCATTCGTCTGGTGGATTCGACACTCTTTCTGAAACCATTGGTGCCGGAGCCGGGTGTGCTCACGCGACGCGCTCCTGACGAACGCGAGGCGGCGGACATTGCGTATGGACTCGGCGTGGCGCGGCAAGTTTCGGCGATGGACATCGGCCAAACCGTGGTGATTTCCGACCACGCTTGCGTGGCGGTCGAGGCCATGGAAGGCACCGACGAAACCATCGCACGGGCCGCGCGCATCGCCAACGGCAAGCCGCTGGTGGTCGTGAAAGTCAGCAAGCCGGGACAAGATATGCGCTTCGATGTACCCGTGGTTGGTCTGCCAACCATCGAACAAATGAAGAGTGCCCGCGCCACGGCCTTGGCTCTCGATGCCGGGCGCACCTTATTGTTTGACAGAACAAAATTGATCGAGCAAGCGGATGCGGCGGGAATCGCGATTCAGGCGTTTCCTCCTGCGATTTCTGTGGAACCCAGCGGCGCTTCCGGGGGAATGAACAAAGAATGAGCGCGGCGGCAGGGCAAACGAAAAAAGTGCGTGTCGCCGTGGTTGGTGCGGGTGAATTCGGCCGCAATCACGCGCGGGTTTATCGTGAAATTGAGGGCGCTGAGCTGATCGGCATCTACGACAAGAACGCCGAGCGCGCCGGCGCGGTCGCTGCAGAATTTCAATCGCAGGCCTTGCGAGAGTTGGAAGAACTGAGCGGGCGCATCGATGCGGTGAGCGTGGCGGTGCCCACGGTCGAGCATGCTGCCGTAGGTTGCGGGCTGATGGAGATGGGACTCGATGTGCTCGTCGAGAAGCCCATGGCGACCAACCTGGCGGAGGCCGATGCGCTGCTCGATGCGGCGAAGCGCTTTCAGCGGATTCTGCAGGTAGGCCATGTTGAGCGGTTCAATCCGGCGGTCCTCGCGGTTGAGCCGATACTGAACCATCCGCTTTTCTTTGAAGTGCACCGGCTGGGTGTTTTCACGGCGCGGAGTCTCGACGTGGACGTCATTTACGACTTGATGATTCACGATCTGGACATATTGCTGGCCCTCGTCAAGGAGCAGGTGACCGAAGTGAAGGCGGTGGGAATTCCGGTGCTGACGGACAAAGTAGACATCGCCCACGCGCGGCTGGAATTCGCAAGCGGCGCGATCGCCAACGTCACCGCCAGCCGGGTTTCCACCGAACGCGTACGCAAGATGCGCTTCTTTCAACAGCAAGAGTACATTTCGCTGGATTACGCGCGCCGCGATGCGCTGCGCGTCGCGGTCAAGAAGCCCGGACCTCAGCCGGAATTTACGTTTGAAAAATTGCCGGCGCAGCCGGTCGAGCCCCTGAGGGCAGAACTGGAGGCGTTCGTCGAGGCGGTGCGCACGCGACGTGAGCCTCGAACCAGCGGCACAGCCGGCCGCGCCGCATTGGAATTGGCCGAACGTGTAACGGCAAGCATCCAGGAGCACGGTGAGCGCGTCCAATTGTTAGCATTCGCCGCAGCGCAGAAAACGACCCTATGATTCCCAGGCTCCTTGTTCCGCATGGCGCCAAGCCGCCCGCCGTGGACGCTCCGACAACGCGGCGTCGTCCTTCCACGCTGGATGAGCGCACGCTCGTCCCGGCGATGCTGCCCATCGTTCACCTGGATGGCCGCACCAATATTCCGTCGTCGCTGCCGCTCGAGTCCATCGCCGCACGAGTCGTCGTTCCGCGCGATGTAAAGCGCGAAGAATTCGTAGTCGAAGAAAAAAGCGAATTGCCGTTGCAGCCGACCGATATGGACGAGCGCATCACGGTTCCTCAAGGTGCGGCTCCTCCGGAGGTGATCGCGCCGCTGGAAAACGCCCCCTCGGATCTCGTCGAGGCCGATATTTTCATGACCGGCGAGGTCAACCTTCTCGCAAAGCCGCCGTCGGAAGAGAAGACCGGTGCCGAGCTGATCAGGAGCATTTCTTCGTTCGTTTTTCACGTTTTGTTCATCGCGCTGATCATCCTCGAACCCAAAATATTTCCTCCGCATGTGCCGACACAGGCGGAGATGGACCTGGCACGCCGGCAGATCACGATTCTTCTTCCGCCCGGCGCGCTAGACGCACCGAAGACCGCACCCCGTCCCAAAGAACCCACGGTCCGCGTCGACCCCCGCATCCTCCGTCAGGTTGCTCCGCCGGAGCCTCAGCCTGCGCCCGCACCGAAAGAACCAGAGCGCGTTGTAAAGGACCTGCCCAGCGCGCCGGTGCCGAAGGCCAACGTTACGCCACCAACTCCGCAACCCAACGACAACGTCGCCAAGGCCGACGCACCCAAGGCGCCGCTTAAGCTCGAGACGCCGGAACAGCAGCCGACCGATCATTCCCTCCTTCTTCCCAAGAGCTCGCTGGGCCGCTCGCTTCAGGATTCGATCCGCGAAGCTGCCAAGATGAACGCTCCCTCCGCGATTGGGGGAGGCGGACAGATTCCCAACAATAGCGGCATTGCGGGAGGCGGAGGGCAGGGAGCGGCGTACGGCGCGATGGAAATGCTGACCCCCACGGAGGGCGTGGACTTCAGCAACTATCTACAGCGCGTGTACGTGACGGTGAAACGAAATTGGTTCGCAGTGATGCCGGAATCCGTGCGGCTGGGAGACAAAGGAGTGGTGTCCTTGCAGTTTCGCATCATGAAGAACGGCGGCGTTCCCGATGGCGAGCCGGTTCGCGTGCGGGCATCCGGAAAGGAACCCCTGGATCGTGCGGCGATTTCTTCGATCCGAGCCTCCAATCCGTTCGAGCCGCTGCCCCCTGCATTTAGCGGGCCTTACATCGAGCTGCGATTTACGTATTTCTATAATCTTCAGCCAGACTACGCACACTAGTGAGACTCATACGCCAACAGGTCCTGGGCAGCCTTCTGCTGGCGTTATTTGTGCTCATATTCCTCTTCGTTCGTGCGCGTCATCTCATTTTTCGATGAGTCCAGAAAAATCGCTCTTGCCGCTCGTCGCCATCATTGGTCCCACGGCTTCGGGCAAGTCAGCGCTCGCCGTGTGGCTCGCAGAACGGCTCAGCGGAGAAGTCGTAGCTTGCGATTCAACGCAGCTGTATCGCGGCTTCGATATCGGTACGTCAAAGCCTGCCGTCGCCGAGCGCCGGGGCATTCCCCATCATTTGATCGATGTTCTTACGCCGGGGGAAGAGTCGACCGCGGGCGGCTATCGCCAGATGGCGATAGCAGTGCTCGCAGCGCTGTGCCAGCGCGGGCGCGTTCCCATTTTCACCGTGGGTACCGGTCTGTATCTCCGGACGCTACTCGAAGGTCTGGCGGACGTTCCGCAGCGTTCCGAGGAACTTCGCGAAAGGCTGCGAGCCAGCCGCGAAAGTCATCCGGCAGGGCACTTGTTTCGCGTGCTGCAACGGCTTGATCCGGAAGCGGCTCGCAAGATTGCGCCAGGCGACGAGCAAAAGTTGATCCGGGCGATCGAGGTGTGTCTGCTTGCGAAGCGTCCTGTCTCCGAAGTGCATCGGTCGGGCCGCACGCCCCTGGAGGGATGGCGGCCGTTGAAAATCGGACTCCGCCCTGAGCGCGAAGCGCTCTACGCACGCATTCACGCGAGAACAGACACGATGCTCGCACACGGCTGGATTGAAGAGGTGCGCGCATTGCTGGACAGTGGGCTGGCCGAAAATGCGAAGCCGTTCGACTTCATCGGGTATCGCGAGCTGCGCGCCGTCTTGCGCGGCGAGACCTCCCTTGAGCAAGCCCGTGCCGCGATTCAGCAAGCCACGCGGCGCTATGCAAAACGTCAGTGGACCTGGTTTCGCCGCGAGCCGGGCGTACACTGGTGCGAAGGATTTGGCGACGAGGCGCAGCTGCAATGCCAGGCTCTGAAGTGGCTTCAGGAGCAGGGTCTCGGGTAGTGGGTCAGTTTCCGATTACCCGACGAAGCGTCAGGCTTCGCCTGGAGTAGACGGCATGACGTGGCAGGAGTACGAAACCGGATTGGAAGATCGAGTTATCGATCTGCACAGTCGGGTGCACCGTGGAGCGTATCAGGCACGACCGTCAAGACGAGTCTATATTCCGAAGGCTGACGGGCGGCAACGTCCGTTAGGCGTCGCGGCGCTGGAGGACAAAATTGTTCAACAGGCTGTGGTGACGATCCTCAATCAGATATATGAGGTCGACTCAACCTGTACCACCTTCATGGAGTTCTTTCTTTCCCTATAAGATGTTTCGCCTATGCCGCTTGGCCCAAAGCTTTTCTTTGCCCGGCTTCTACTTTCACCCCGATGGCCCAGATAAAACCCAA
>Ga0187819_10000276_pt1 | contig 25099 bp, 19 predicted proteins | sample NC_wetland_sal_i_15_FD_132411 | JGI IMG/M metagenome (GOLD analysis project Ga0187819, IMG submission 132411) | Wetland sediment microbial communities from Neuse River Estuary, North Carolina, USA - SO4_4 | ecosystem: Environmental > Aquatic > Freshwater > Wetlands > Sediment | place: USA...
AGCGAGTGGCTCACCTTTCGAAGTTTTCTGGGTGGCTCGGTTCTAGCAAATGCAAAGGCACAGATTGTATTGCCGCTGATGGTGGGTGTCCTTGCCCTGATCGGCGGGTTGGCAGCTGCATGTTTTGTGAAGGCCTTCGGTGTCGCGTTTCTGGGGCGATCGCGTAGTGCGGAGGCAGAACACGCAGTCGAGGTGCCGGTTCCAATGCGGATTGGAATGACCATGCTCGCAGCGGCGTGCGTGCTTATCGGAATTCTGCCGGGAATTCTGCTGCATCCACTCGTCTCGCTGGGCCAGGCCCTGATTCCCGGCAGTGGAGTGCCCGAAGAAACTCTGATCATCGCTCGCGTGATTCCGTGGACCGCAGCGATCATTCTCGGAGTGGTCGCCATCGCGGTACTGCCGAAACGCACGCAGAGGATGGTTCCGACATGGGGTTGCGGCCTTTCGCAGTTAACGAGCCGCATGCAGTACACCTCGACGGCATTTTCGAAACCGATCCGGTTTGTTTTTACGCGGGTTTACCGGCCGGACCGCAGGGTGGAGCGGCTTCCGACGGATCAGCCCTACTTTCCCGTATCCATCAGCTATCGTTCGGTGCGGACCACCTCGTTTGAGAAAAGCCTGTACCGGCCCTTTGTGGAGAGCGTGGTCTGGCTGGCGCAGGGCCTGCGCCGGATGCAAACGGGGAACATCCAGGCGTATCTGCTGTACATCTTTCTGGCACTGGTGTCGCTGCTCGCGTTGTTGAGGTTTCAGCAATGAAGATCGTGCTGGACCTCGCGCAGGTGCTGCTGATTGTGCTGTGCGCTCCCCTGGTGCGCGGAACGATCGCACGATGGAAGGCTCTGCTGCAAAGGCGGCAGGGAGCCAGCATCTTGCGCCCCTATGCGGAACTCTTCAAGCTGTTCCGCAAGGAAGAACTGGTGCCTCCCACGTCTTCGGCGATCTTTCGCCTGGCCCCGGCGGCCTTGTTTGCAGCCACGGTGTGCGCGGGAGCGTTTATTCCCATATTGCACGGTTCAGCGCTCATGGCCTCGCGTGGCGACTTCTTCTTGCTGGTCTATTTGCTGGCGCTGGCGCGATTCTTTCTCTCCCTGGGCGCGCTCGACGGAGGAAGCGCCTTCGGGGGCATGGGCGCGAGCCGGGAGGCCCTGGTTTCGAGCCTGGCGGAAGCGCCTTTCCTGCTGGGGCTGGCGGCGGTGGCCATCCTGGCGCATCGCGCCGAGCTAGCGGGCATAGTGGCCTGGACGCTGGGACAGAACGTCTTCGATATTTCCGCGGTGCACATGCTGGCTTTGACTTCGCTCGCGATGGTGACTCTGGCGGAGACGGGGCGCATGCCGGTGGACAATCCGACGACGCATCTGGAGCTGACCATGATCCACGAGGGCATGGTGCTGGAATACTCGGGACCCAGCCTAGCGCTGGTGGAATGGTCGGCAGCAATCAAACTCCATCTGATGCTGGCTATGCTGGTGGCGCTGTTCTTCCCCTGGGGCATGGCCTCTTCAGATTCAGGCTGGGGAATGGCAGCGGCGTTGCTGTTTTATGTTCTGAAAGTTGCTCTGCTGATGGCTTTGGTGAGCGTGATCGAGAGCGCGATGGCCAAGCTGCGGATGTACCTGGTGCCGGACTTCCTCGGGGTGGCCTCTGCGGTGAGCGCACTGGCGGTGATTTTCACGGTTCTGGTGAAGAGGTAGAGGAATGGGCCTGGTGGGAATTGCAACCGGAAAAGTGCTGAGTTCGTTCTCCGTTTTCCTGTTTCTGACTATCCTGCTTCTGGCCGTGGCGCGGAGAATTTCCACCAGCGTGCTGCTGTTCAGTCTGCAATCCGCAGTGATCACTGCGGAGGTTCTGGCCACCGCCATCCAGGAAAAACTGGCGGAGGCCTGGGTGGTGGGACTTCTGGTGTTCGCCATCAAGGTGGTGGCCATCCCCCGCGCTTTTTTCGTTCTGGCTGGAAGACTCAAGACGGCGCGCGACGTCAAAGCCTCGACGACCCCGACACAGTCGGTGTTCATCGTCGCGCTAATGATCTACCTCTCGTACGCGGGGGTTCATTCCTACGGGCAGGCGGTGCACGTACCCGACGATGCGCTGGCTGCGGCGGTGGCATTGATACTGACCGGGGCTTTCCTGATGGTGAGCCGCACCAAGGCAATCATGCAGATGCTGGGCCTGTTGGTGCTGGAGAACGGCATCTTCCTGGCGGCTCTGATCACCACATTCGGAATGCCCCTGGTGATCGAAATCGGAATCTTCTTCGACATCCTGATGGGGCTGTTGCTGATGGGAATTTTTACCTTCCGTATCAGCGACACATTTGACCATCTGGACGTGTCGAAGCTGCGGCGGCTGCGGGGATGAGGGCATGATCCTGCTGCTGCCACTGGTCATCCCGGTTGTGGGCGCCGGGCTGCTCCTGCTCTTTCGCAACCCTCGCGCAGCCACCCGGGCCGCCCTGGTGCTCGGAGCGGTGGAAATCGGCGCAATCAGCGCGGTGATCCAGCAGGTGCGCGTGCGGGGCGCGGTGGAAGAGGGGCGCTATCTGCGCGCCGACGGCCTGAGCGCTTTTTTCCTGCTGGGCATCGCCTTCATTTCTGCGCTGGTATTGCTGTACTCCTCCGGGTATTTGCGCCACGCGGGAGAAGGGCGTTTTTCCTCACCGCGATGGTTCTATGCGCTGTGCTTTCTCTTCCTGTTTACCATGATCAGCGTGTGTCTCTCCGCGAACCTGGGCTTGCTGTGGATCATGATGGAGGGAACCACGCTGGCCTCGGCGCTGCTGGTGGGCTTCTACAACACGGAAGGCGCGGTGGAGGCAGGCTGGAAATACTTGATTGTGTGCACGGTGGGGATCGCCTTCGCGCTGTTTGGCACAATCGTGTTGTACCTGGCCGGCGTCAAAGCGGGAATGAGTCCGGCGGCTGCGCTCGACTGGCTGGCGCTGAAAAATGCCGCGCCGCGCGTGGGATTGGACCCGCACCTGGTGAAGCTGTCGTTCGTGTTCATTCTGGTGGGTTACGGCACGAAGGTGGGTTTCGTGCCCATGCATAGCTGGCTGCCCGATGCCCACGCGGAAGCTCCCACGCCGATCAGCGCGCTGCTTTCCGCGGTTCTGCTCAACTGCGCTGTTTACGCGGTGATCCGTTTTGACGCCATCGTCTCTGCCGCCGCCGGTCCGGGCTTTCCCCATTCCCTTTTGCTTTTGTTCGGCGTGATGTCCCTGGTGGTGGCCGGGCTCTTGATTCTAGTGCAGCGGAACCTGAAGCGCCTGATGGCGTACAGCAGCATCGAGCACATGGGGATCATCGCCATCGGGCTGGGTCTGGGAGGGCCTCTGGGATTGTTTGGCGCCCTGCTGCACACATTCAACCATTCCGTGGCCAAATCGCTGCTGTTTTTCGGCGCCGGAAACATCCGCCACAATTTGTCCACCCTGCGGATGGAGGGAATCCGGGGCATCGGGCGGAGCTTGCCGCAAACTTCGGCGGCACTGGTGGTGGGTGGGCTGGCAATTGTGGGCCTGCCGCCGTTCAGCCTCTTCGTCAGCGAGTTTGCCATTCTTTCGGAAGCGTTCGGGGGCGCGCACTACTTCGTCGCCGTCCTTTTTTTGATCATCCTTTCGGTGGTCTTCGGAGGGATTGCACACCATCTGCTGGGCATGCTGTGCGGAGAGCCGGACCGGCGCCCGGAAAGCCGCCGGCTGATCCCGTCCGAATACACGGCCATGGGGATTGCTGCCGTGTGCCTGGTGTGGTTCGGGGCGCGGATTCCCGCCACATTCGGCGACCTGCTGCGCGATGCGATGGCGGTGCTGCGATGAGCGACAGAGCATCGCAGGGGCCACGGCACGTTCCTGGAGGGCCGCCCGCGGTGCTCACGATTCCGCAAACTGCCGGGGGCCGGCCGGCGCGCCTGGTGACTCTTTTTGGAATCCTAGACGCCCGTGGAAGCAAGCGGGTGCATTACATCTTTGATGACGGCAGTCCTGCTTACGCCGAGGCGCAGCTGCCGGCCGATGGCCCGGTGCGGTCCATGACTCTCCAAACACCCGCGGCGGCGTGGCACGAGCGGGAGCTGCATGACCAATTCGGAATCGAGATTGTAGGGCACCCGGACTTGCGGCCGTTGATCTTCCACGAAAACTGGCCAGAGGGCGCGCACCCGATGGTGGATGCGGTCAGCGAGGTTCCCTGGGCGAACCGCAAGTACCGCTTCCTCGAAGTGCAAGGCGAGGGCGTGGCCGAAGTTGCCGTTGGGCCGGTTCACGCCGGGATTATTGAGCCGGGGCACTTCCGGTTCAGCGTGGTGGGCGATACGATCCTCCATCTGGAGCTGCGCCACTTCTACACGCACAAAGGCACGGAAAAACTTTTCCAAGGCAGGACAGTGGCCGATGGCGTCATGCTTGCCGAATCGGTTTCCGGCGACAATTGTTTTGCGCACGCCGTGTGCTACTGCCAGGCGGCGGAAACCGCCCTGGGAAGAAACGCTCCGCCACGCGCCATGGCAATCCGGCTGATTGGGCTGGAACTCGAGCGACTGGTCTGCCACATCTCCGACGTAGGAGGATTGTGCACGGACGTGGGATTCGCCGTAGCCGCGGCCTGTGCTACGCGCATCAAGGAGTCGCTGCTGGAAGCCTCTGCGCAGTGCTGCGGGACGCGGTACTGGCGCGGCATTGCGGTGCCCGGCGGCCTGCGAAGGGATTTCGAGTCCGCCAGGGCCGTGGAGTTGTCGCGCGCGGTGGCCGGTGCTTCCGCGGAGTTTGCAAAACTGGCGAGCATGATTCTGGAAACACCCTCGATTCAGAATCGCTTTGAGGGCGCGGGAATCCTGAGCTCGGAGACGGCGCGAGACCTGGGCGTAGTCGGGCCGGTGGCGCGCGCGAGCGGCATTGACTATGACGTTCGCCGGGAACATCCCTATGGCGGCTACGGCCACCAAATGGAGGTTCCGACCACGCACTACGGGGACGTGATGGCGCGGGCACGGATCCGCATCGGCGAGGCGGCCATCTCGGCGCGGTTGATTCAAGAGACTGCCGGAGTTCTCCCTGAGGGCAGTATCTTCGAGCCGGTGGCGGCCGGGGGAGAGGCGCAAGGATTCTCCGCGGTGGAATCGCCGCGAGGAGAACTGCTCTACTGGCTGGAGGTGCGCGGCGGGCGGCTGGCGCGGTGCCACATCCAATCTCCTTCGTTCCAAAACTGGCCGGCCATGCCCTTCGCCGTTGCCGACAACATCATTGCGGATTTCCCTCTGATCAATAAGAGCTTCAACCTGTCCTATTCGGGATGTGACCGATGATTTTTGAAGTGATCGAGCAGAGCCTGCGTCAGCCGGACCGGGTGATTCCAGTCGAGGCTTTGCTGGGGAATTGCGAAGGCAGCCGCATGCCGGAGGTCGTGGCCGACCGACTGACGCCGGCGATCGCGGAGAAGCTCGTGGAGCTCTGCCCCACCGCGGCCTTCGCGCTGGAGGAATCGGATGGCCGGCGCGCACTGCAATTGGCCTATGGGCGGTGCATCGGCTGCGGACGGTGCGCGGAGTCCGGCGAAGGCGCGGTGAGAGTTGCGAAACGGTTTGCGCTGTGCGGCCTGACAAAACAACAGATGGTGCGCCAGTGGGATGACTCCGGCGGAGGGGAGATCCCCGCTCGCATTCCCGGGCCGCAAGACATACGCGGAGAGATTGAATCCCTGCTGCAGCGCGCGCTGAATGTTCGCCAACTGGATGCTGGCTCCTGCAACGGATGTGAAGCAGAGATCACTGCGCTCACCAACCCCTACTACGACCTGGAGCGCTTCGGGATTCATTTTGTGGCCTCTCCGAAGCACGCGGACATGCTGCTCGTGACGGGGCCAGTGACGCGCAACATGGCCGGGGCAGTCCGAGCCACGTATGAGGCTGTTCCCTCGCCAAAGCTCGTGGTCGCGGTGGGGGCGTGCGGATGTAGCGGCGGGATTTTCGCAGGCAGTCACGCGATCGTTGGCGCGGTGGACGCTGTGATTCCGGTAGACGGATACATCCCCGGGTGTCCACCAACGCCGGGGATGCTGGTTAGCGGCATCCTGGAAGTCTTGCGGCGGCGAATCGCGAAGCGGTGACCCGATGGCGGCGTAAACCCGCCGCTACATGCCCACCGACTACTGCGCCGGGGTGGAGCGCCAGGCTTCCACTTTGGCGGCGGCGGAATTGATGAGCGCGGCTTCACCTTCCAGGACTTTGGCGACGCGGACGATTTGCTGGTCCGCTTCGGACCAGCGCTTCTGTTCGATGGCCTCGCGCACGCCGGCGATGGTCTTGGGCGAGTAGCCGGTGTAGACACCGGGGGCGTAGAGCACGTGCTTGTACCAGGGACGGCGCGGGAGGCCGGCGGGGTCAAGCAGGAAGCGTTCGCTCTCGGCGAGTTGCTGATTGAGCGCCGCGAAGTCGGCGGAGGCCCATGCGCCGTTCGATCGCGCCTGGCTGACGGCCTTCTGATAATGCTCGGCGGCGCGCGTGAGCGCGGCGGCGGCGTTTTCCAGCGGAGCAAAGCCGAGGTGCGGAGGCACATCTTCTTTCGGCGGCGCGACGGTGGGTTTTCTGGGATCGAAGGCGGCACGGAAAGCACCCTCGTCCAACTCCCGATTCCGCTCGGCGATTTGGTCCTGCTTGCTCTTCAGTAGCGCTTTGAGTTCGTCCGTGTATTTGTGGACGGTGTCGGCGAGATCGGCGAACTCGAAGGGTAACACTTCGGCATCGGCGAGCCGCATGACGGCAGTGCCCACGGTCTGCGAGAGGGCGCGGCCGTAGGCGAAGTCGGTGTCCGAGAAGTGCGTGAACCAGTAGAAGCTGTCGTAGATGGAGTGGTAGATGCCGCCTTCGTCCTCGCCGCCATAGCCCAGGTTCAGCGAGGCGATGCCGAGATGGTCGATAAAAGCGGTGTAATCGGTGCCGGAGCCGAGCGCACCAAGGCGCAGATCGGGGCGGCTGCGGAGTTCCTTGCGCTCGTCGTCCTGCTTGGTGAAGGCGATGGCCGCCAGGCGGTTGCGGTCGAAGACGGAGAGCTTGCTTTCCGGGTCCTCAATATCGCGGATCACGCCGTTCATGAAGCGCTCTAAGGTGTGCGAGCCCTCCATGAAGAAGAAGCCGCGGCCGGTGGCATCGGTGTTGATGTAGGCGGCGGCGTGGCGGCGGAGTTCGGCGGCGTGAGTCTCTGCCCAAGCGGTGGAACCCAGGAGCATGGGTTCCTCCCCGTCCCAGGCGCAATAGATGATGGTGCGCTTGGGCTTCCATCCCTGCTGGAGGAGCTGGCCCATGGCGCGGGCTTCCTCGAGCAGAGCCACTTGTCCGGAGATGGGGTCCTCCGCGCCGTTGACCCAGGCATCATGATGGTTGCCGCGGACGATCCAGGTATCGGGATCGCCGGTGCCCGGGATTCGCGCGATGACGTTGTGCAATTGCTTGATGTCCCAGTTGGACTCGACGGCGAGGTGCACCATGGCCGGGCCGGGGCCGACGTGATAGGGAATGGGGAGCGCTCCGCGCCAATCTTGCGGGGCGAGAGGGCCGCCGATGGCGGCGAGAAGCGGCTGGGCGTCGCCGTAGGAGATGGGCAGGACGGGAATTTTGGTGATGCTGGGCGCGTCTTTGACGGCGAGGCGCGCGATCGATTTGTCCTCCCGGTCCGGGGTGGTGGGGTCGCCGGGCCAGAAGGAAGCGAAATCCATCATGCTGCCGCGCTGCACACCATCCTTGTTGCGCAAGCCGCCGGCGGGATAGACGTCGCCCTGGAAGTAGCCGTCGTCGCGCGGATCGGAATAAATGAGGCAGCCCACGGCGCCGTGCTCGGCGGCAACTTTGGGCTTGATGCCGCGCCAGGAGTTGCCGTAACGAGCGATGACGATGGCGCCTTTGACGGAGACGCCCAGGCGGTCGAGCTGATCGTAGTCCGAAGGCAGTCCGTAGTTGACGTAGACGAGCGGGGTAGTGACATCGCCGTCAATGGAATAGGCGTTGTAGGTGGGCAACTGCTCGGCCTGCTGGTTGGAGCTGGGATCGGCGGCGAGGGGCGGCTCCTGCAACTTGGCAGTATAGTGCGTGGGCGCGAGCAGCTCTACCACTCGGCGTTTCGGTGTGGGGAAAAGCACGTCGAAGTCCTCGACATGCGCGTCCCAGCCCCATTCCTGGAAGCGCGCCAGGATCCACTCGGCGTTTTCCCGGTCGTAGGCGGAACCCACGTGATGTGGGCGCGCGCTAAGGCGCTGCATGTAATCGCGCTGGTTCTGCACGCTGGGAATGGCGCGGAATTTGCCTTCCCAGTCACGCTCGGCCTGCGAGGCGGCAACGGAGTAGCCGTCCAGAGGAGCAGGGTGGCCGGCGACGGCGGGGAGGAAGAGAGCGCTGGCGGTGAGGATGGCGATCAGAAGATGAGGGCGCATAGGGCTCCTGAGATTCCTGGCGATGCCGGACGTCGAGGAGCGAAGGTTACATGCGAGAGAAGAAAAAAGGCAAGCGGGGCATTCCGTAACATGAGGACACGGGCGCACACGCGCCGAGAGGGGAGAAGATGGCGGCGTAAACCCGCCCCTACAGACTTCGGTGCCAGCCGGACATTGACCCGGCACGTCCCCACCGATATGATTCGCGCGCTCAAGGCTAACTCTTCGAACGAGGTGCAGCATGTCCAGGCGAATTGGTTTTGTTCTGCTTGTGGCGTTTGCTTTCATCGGCGCAGCTTTGCTGCCGCACTCTGCTGGGGCGCAAAACTCGCAAATCGATCCCGAGGTGTACGGCCAACTGAAATACCGGTACATCGGACCCATTGGCAATCGCGCCACGGCGGTCGTAGGGCTGCCGGGAAACCCGCAGGTCTATTACGTGGGCGCGGCCTCGGGCGGGATTTTCAAGACCACGGATAGCGGCATCCATTGGGATCCCATCTTTGACGCTGAGCCGGTGGCGTCCATCGGATCGCTGGCCATTGCGGCGACGGATCCAAACATCGTGTGGGCGGGCACGGGAGAGCCCTTCATCCGCAGCCACATCTCCGTGGGCGCAGGGATTTACAAATCGGTGGACGCGGGGAAAACCTGGACGCTCATGGGGCTGGAAAAAACCGGGCGGATCGGCAATGTGATCATCGATCCGCGCAACCCGGACATCGTGCTGGCCTGCGCGCTGGGCCACGCCTACGGCCCGCAGCCGGAGCGCGGAGTCTTCCGCACGACCGACGGCGGCAAAACCTGGAACAAGACGCTCTTTGTGGACGAAAACACGGGCTGCTCCGACATGGCCATGGACCCGAACAATTCGCGCATCCTGTTCGCCGGAATGTGGCAGATCGAAATTCACACTTGGGGCCGCACCAGCGGGGGGCCCGGCAGCGGCCTGTTCCGATCCACGGACGGCGGGGTCACCTGGAAGCGCCTGGAGGGTCACGGCCTGCCGCATCCGCCGGTGGGCCGGATCGCGGTGCGCGTGGCGCAGAAAGATTCGAACCGCGTGTACGCGGAGATTGAAACCGGGGACGGGGTGCCACACACAGACATTCCAGGCTTTTCCAACGCGCCGGGGCAGATCGGGCAACTGTGGCGCTCCGACGACGGCGGGGAAAGCTGGCAGATGGTCAACTCCGACCGCCAGATCCGCGGGCGCACGCACTATTACACGCGCGAAGAAATCTCGCCGGACAACGAGAACGAGGTGTATTTCTTCGCTGCGGCATTCTCACGCACACTCGATGGCGGAAAGACGCTCACCCCCATGCCCCAGGCCCCCGCGGGCGACCACCACGAAATGTGGATTGATCCCACGAACGGGGACCGCATGGCGGTGGTGCACGACCAGGGCGTAAGCATCTCTGTGAATCGAGGCCACACCTGGGACCGCGTGCAGCTTCCCATCGCCCAGATGTATCACGTGACCGTGGACGACCAGATTCCCTACTACGTCTACGGCAACCGGCAGGACGGACCGTCGTTCCGCGGACCGAGCAACAGCCGCCAGTTCGGCGGCTGGTTCGGAAACACCATCGCCCGCGGCGAATGGCATCCCGTGGCCGGCGGTGAAAGCGGCTTTGCCGTGCCCGATCCGGTGGACAACAACATCATCTGGTCCACGGGCACCGGATCGGGCAGCATTGGCGGGACGGTGACGCGGTTTGACGAGCGCACGCGGCAGGATCGGGAAGTGGAAGTGTGGCCGGACTACGTGGCGGGCGCCCCCGCCGCGGAGGTCAAGTACCGTTTCAACTGGGAATTCCCCATCGCCATTTCGCCCCACGACCACAATAAGGTCTATGTCGGCAGCCAGTTCGTGCACGTGACCACCGACGGGGGAAATAGCTGGCAGATCATCAGTCCGGACCTGACGCGCAACGACAAGAGCCGGCAGCAAATTTCCGGCGGCCTCACCCCCGATAATATCGGCGTGGAATACGCCGGGGTTATCTTCGCGCTCACGGAATCGCCCAAGGAGCCCAGCCTGCTCTGGGCCGGCACCAACGACGGGCTGGTTCAGGTGAGCCGCGACGGTGGGAAAAACTGGACCGACGTCACCAAGAATCTGCCCAACCTCCCGGAATGGGGCACCATAGACAACATCGAAGCGTCGCGCTACGACGCGGGCACCGCCTATCTGACCGTGGACGGCCACCAGGTGAACAACCGCGACCCGTGGGTTTACAAGACCACGGATTACGGAAAGACCTGGACGCTCATCACCAACGGAATTCCCCACAACATGCTCAGCTACGCGCACTGCGTGCGCGAAGACCCGGTGCGCAAGGGGCTGCTCTACCTGGGCACGGAAGGCGGGCTCTACGTTTCCTTTGACGACGGAAAGAACTGGCAGCCGTTGCAGTCCGGCCTGCCGCATACGCCGGTTTACTGGCTGACCGTGCAGGAACGTTTCCACGATCTGGCCGTGGCCACCTACGGGCGCGGGTTCTGGATCCTGGACGATATCATCCCGCTTGAGCAGATGACGCCGGAGATTCGCGGTTCGGCCGCGCATCTCTTCCCTCCGCGCGACGCGTATCGCTTCCGTGAGGTTTCCCTGCCGATGGCCGTGGCCTACGATCCAACGGTGGGGAAGAATCCGCCCTACGGCGCGGACATCAACTTCTATCTGAAGGAGAAACTGGGGGAGAAAGAGGTGGCCAAGCTTACCTTCCGCGACGCCGCCGGCAAGACCGTGCGCGAAATCGAATGCCGCGCCCCGAAATCCGAGGCCGAGGCGAAACAACCTGGCGAAGAAGAAGATGAAGAATATCCAGATCCGGATGCCCCGCGGTGCGATGCCAAGCCGGGAATCAATCGCGTGTGGTGGGACCTGCGCTCGGAACTGAGCGCGCAGATCCGCCTCAGGACCGCCCCGCTTTACGCTGCGGATGTCCCGCTCGGCCCGGAGGGCTGGCGCAAGCCTCCGGCCATGAGCAGGCTGTCCGTGTTGGTGCCGCCGGGAAGCTATACGGTGACGCTCTCGGTGGGCGGCCAGAAATTCACAGAGAAGTTCAACGTGGTCAAGGACCCGCATTCCACGGGCTCCGAAAGTGAGATCCAGACACAGATTCAGTTCCAGCGGTCTCTGTGGGAGCAGATGAACTCGCTGGCGGGCACCACCAACCAGATCGAGTCCCTGCGCGCGCAGATCGCCGCGTTCCAGAAGGAGCTGGGCAAAGAAGAGTCCGCGAAAGCGGTGCGCAAAGCGGCGGACGATCTCGCGGATAAGCTGGTGGCGGTAGAAGGGAAGCTGCTGCAATTGAAGCTGACCGGCCGCGGCCAGGATGACTGCCGATGGACCCCCATGCTGCTTCAAAAAATCAATTATCTGTTCAGCCAGGTAGACAGCACGGCGGATTTTCCGCCCACCACGCAGCAGGCGGCGGTGGCGGAGCTGCTCAAACAGCAGGGCGATCTAGCGAAGCAGGAGCTGCAGCAATTCGTGTCCAAAGACCTGGCGGGCTTTAACGCGCTGCTGCGCGAGCGCAATACTCCAAACATCATTCTGCCGCCAGCGTCAGGCACCGGCGAACACGAGTGAAGGCGGCTGCGCAACTGCGTAGGGGCGGCGGTATGCCGAGGACAAGAGGCGTCGGGCCGCCGTTTTGGGGCGGTGCGCCTCTCGCGGCGCACCGCGGCGACGCGGGGCTAAGGCTTGGTTGGCTGGGGTTGGGTTGGGGATGGCGGCGTGGGTTTCGGCGCAGGCTGCGTCGCGGGCTGCGCCGGAGGCATGACGCGGTCGAAGACGTAGCGGACGACCAGAGTTGTATTCGAGTGGCTGTCCTTTATGCGGAAGGTCTCGTAGAGCTGCATACCGCCGTCTGCGGGGTCGAGGACGCGCTCGATTTTTCCGTTGTGCGGCCCATCCTCGGTGGCTACGATGCGGTCGTCGTCCCATTTCGCGGCGATCTCGTGGTAGGTGTCGTCCTTGGGCTTCTCGAGCTTGCGGCCGTCGGTAAAAAGGGCGCGCTTGCGGTCCTGTTCGTCGTTCATCTCCACTTCATTTTCTTTCTGGACGACCTTCAGGGAGTAGGAAGGGTTCATAAGATCGCCGAGACGAGCTTTGTCGGCGTCGCTATAGGAATCGATGGAGCTACGCCTGCCGCCGTAGGGGCCGCCTCCGCCACCGCCTCCCGGATAGCCGCCGCCTGGATAGCCTCCGCCACCGGGATATCCACTGCCACGTCTGCCGCCGTAATTTCCGTTGGACTGGCTCGCTTGCTGCATCTTCTGGCGGGCATCGTCGCTCTCGTCGCGATTGAATTTCCAGGAGCCCAGGATCGTGGGCTTACCCTGCCAGCGCGGCGGGGGAGGTGGCAGGGGCGTGGAATCCGCCCTGGGCATGGATGATTCCGGCGGAGTGATGGGCCCCGGAGGCGCCTGGGCAAAGAGAAGGCTGGGACAGAGGATCGCGGCAGCGCCCAGAGTTGCCGAGAACAGCAGGCTGCTCACATTCATTCGTTTCATTCACTCCCCTCGCTCCCGACCGCTCGAGTCCCGGCAGGCCCTACCCCGCTGGGAGAGACCTAGTGTACGGATGCTCGGGCGGGGAGAAAAGATGTCAGTGCGAACGGGGGTGCGGCCGGGTGGGGAAAGATGCCGGAGCAGTGGCGGCGGGATGAACCTATTTATTTTCGCGCGGGGGATTCCTGAGAATCGCCGCGGCGAATTGCTTGCAATCCGGGCGGAGGAGCAACTGTTTGAGATGATCGAAGGCATTCTCTTTTATCGTGGGGTTGGCGGTCGTATTGTAAATATCTCTCCAGAGAAAAAACGAGGTGTCGCAGGATTCTCCCTGTGCGGCAATTTTGGCGGCCATGACTTCCATCCAGATCTCGGCCCCCGGCACTTTGCTCCCCTTTAGGAAAGCCTGGGAAGCCTTGGGGTAATCCTTGAGATCGAAGTAGTAGACGAATCCGAGGTCTTCATAGAGCCGCCAGTAGCGGGGATTGTCGCGGATGCCGCGTTCAATGAGCCGGACGGCGAGGTCGGGCCTGCCGGCGCCCCAGGGCGGAGGCTGGCTGAGGAAGACACCGCCGAAGCGATAGGCAATCACCAACTGGGAATCGAGAGTGGTGGTGATGTCCAGGAGGGGCCACAGCAACTGGAAATTCGTCTCTCCCCGGATGCGCTTGCTGCCGTAGTACTGCACGACGCGCGTCCAGTAGACGTCGGCGACGAAGGGCGCGTACTCCAGGGAAATGGCTTTGACCAGTGCTGCCGAGCGCAGCGGGATGTCGTCGCGCTCGACGCCGAGCGCCGCGCGCTGTGCATCGATGCGGTGCTGGAGCGGCCAGATGCCCGCAAATCCCAGGGGCAAGACGAGGAGCAGCAGAGTGGCGATGGAGCTGCGGGGTTTCATTTCAAATCGCGCCGGGAGAAAACCACGGCTGCGGCGCTCAAGACAATCGCGCAGTAAACGACGGTGTAGAGGGTGTTCTCGAGAATCAGGATGCCGGGAATGGCCTGGCCGTGGGCCGCCGGGCCCATCACATCATAATTGTCGAAATTGGGCAGGAGATAGGCTAACCGGCGTGTGAAAGCGGCCATCGCCGGACCCATGAGATCCTCAGGCATATTCTTCATTTGTTGCACGAACAAGCCGACAACATAGATGCCGGAAGTGAAGAGAGTCGCCAGGATGGGGGTGGTGTAGCAGGAAAACAACAGCGCCAGGGCGACGAGCAGTGCGAGCTTCAAGAGAATGAAATAGACGGCGACCAGCACGGCCAAATCGCCGCGATCGAGAGAATGCTTAACGTACAGCAGGGCGAGAAAGAGCCCTAGGGCCATCGCGGCGGTGTTCACCACGACGGTCAAGACGAGTCCGCCGAATTTCCCCAGCAGGAATTCCCAGCGGCGCACGGGCTTGGCCAGCAGGGCGTAGAGCGTGCGCTTTTCCATCTCCTTGTAGACCAGCGAGACGCCTATAAAAATGGAAATCAAAATCCCAATGATGGAGATGGAGGTCAATCCCAGGCTCACGATCACGATATGCTCGATGCCGATGGAAATCTGTCCGACGAGGATGGCGGCGGCGATCATGAGCAGGGCGAAAAAGAGGAGGTTATAGAGGACGCGGTCGCGGACGGCTTCGCGAAAGGTATTCAGAGCGACGATGCCGAGGCAGGTCATTTGCCGCTCACCTCGACGGAGGTGGCCTGGGCGCGGTCGGCGGCCACCAAATGCATGAAGAATTCCTCCAGCGTGGCCTTTACCTGTGAGACGGAAAGGATGCGGGCGCCCGCGGCGCGCAATTGGTCGATGGCGGCATACAGCTCCTCCTCCGCGACGTGCAGGCGATAGCGCTCGCCGGTGCGCGTGGCCTGGGAGAGAAAGGGAGCATTGCCGGCCCCGGACAATTCGAAAAGAATTTCCATGCCCTGGGTCTTCATGTCCACGATCTGGCCGGGGGCGCCGACGCCACGGAGCTTGCCACCCACAATCACGCCCACTCGATCGCAGAGCATCTCCGCATCGGAGAGGATATGCGTGGAAAACATGATCGTCCTGCCGTCGCGCTTCAAATCCAGGATGATGTCGCGCACCTCGCGCCTGCCCAGAGGGTCGAGTCCGGACATGGGCTCATCCAGGATGACCACGCGCGGATCGTGCAGAACCGCCTGGGCCAGGCCCACGCGCTGGAGCATCCCCTTGGAATACTTGCGGAGCTGGATTTTGCCGGCCGTCTCCAGCCCGACTTTTTTCAACATGCGTTGCACGCGCTCCTTGCGGTCCGCGGCGGTGAGGCGGTGAAAGCGGGCGAAATAGCCGAGGAGTTCCGCGGCAGTCAAATAATCGTAGAAGTAGGGCTGCTCGGGCAGATAGCCGATGTCGCGGTGCATGCTGACGTCGCGGATGGGCTTTCCCAGGATGCGCGCGCCGCCGGCGGTCGGAAATATGAGCCGCATGAGCAGCTTGATGGTGGTGGATTTGCCGGCGCCGTTCGGCCCAATAAAGCCGAACACCTCGCCGGTCTCGACCTGCATGTTGAGGCCATCGAGCGAGGTTTTCTTTTTGAGATTGAGGAAGCCGAAGGGATATTCTTTGGTCAAATTCTCGATCTCGATGGCTGCTTCCGGCATGGATTGATTGTCGGCAAGGCGGGGTTGGCCGTCAACAGCAGGGCCGGCAGGGAGCGCAGGAAGTGAAACGCGATACGGATGGGACTGCGGTGGCTGATGAGCGCCTCCGCGCCCGGCGAGTCCAGGGGGCTGTGGGGCCGGTGTCAACGCAACATCGGTGGTACGCTATAAAAAGGGGAAGATCAAGGTCAACTGGATGCCGCTATAGAGCTCAAAAAGGAAATTGCGACTATTATGGTGCGCAATTTAGTTATGGCCTTAGAATGTGGAGCGGCGCTCGAAAAGAGAATTCCATCGCGCCGCGTTCGATGAGGATCATTTGATGTCTTTTTCGGCCTTGTATCTTCCGCGCGTCTGGTTGGGCAGCCAAGTATCCGCCAAATTTCTGCCTTCAACCATTCGGCCTCTGGCGGCCCATGTCAAGCTCACCGAAAATTGTCAGGCCAAATGCATCAGTTGTGACTACTGGAAGTCACGATGGGACGACCACATCGACACGAATCGCGCCGTCGATCTTGTGAACCAGATAGACGGCGCAGGCATTCGCTCATTGCGTTTTACCGGAGGCGAGCCGCTGCTTCGGAAAGATCTGTTTCACGTTTTGCAGCAGGCAAACACCTCCCGTTTTGAGCGCATCATCCTTCAAACGAATGGGTTGCTTCTCAAAAAGCTGATCAAGGAGATCAACGCATCTCCGATTACCCACATTTCCGTGTCTGTCGATGGCCTGAAAGACTCAAACGACCGCATCCGTGGAATTCGTGGTTATTTTGATTTGGCTATGGAAGGCATTCAGTTGCTGCAGAACAAGCAAGTTTCTCTTGCCATCACCCTGAATCGAATTTCCGCCGCGGAACTGGGGACCCTCGCGGATGTGGCTCGCGACGTGGGAGCCGGCATCGACATCAATATTCTGAGTCGGAGTCTCTATTTCCTCAAGGATGCGGATCTCGCTTCCATGTGGCCGGAGCGAAAAGACGCCTTTGAAATAGCACGCTTCCTTCGCGACAGAGTCAAACGTCCCGCTTACGAGGTGGATTACATCACGCGGTATTACAACAACGAAAAAGTCGAGGAGCCTGCTTGTGTTCTCGGATACCTTCAAGTGTTCGTGCTATCCAATGGAGATGTGTTGACGGGTTGTTATCCGCTCAAACCGGTCGGAAATGTTCTCCGTGACAGCCTTGCCGCCATCCTAGCGTCGGAGGCGTACTCCCGACAGAGCATGGCGATGATCCGCCGCGAATGTCCGGGTTGTACTTGCGGAATCGAATCCTCCCTGGCAATGAAGCACGCGGTTTCCAGCGCGTTCTTCGAATTAAGCCGTTTGAGGCTCGATCAGAAGAACAGCGACAGGGGAGTCACCATCTCCGGAGCACCAGCCGAAGGTCCACAGCATCCCTAGGTGGCAAAATTGACCAACATCGGAAGAATGCCGAAAGGTGATTGTCAAAAATCCCCCCCCGATCTCTGATCCTGGGGCGCAGAACATTATTGGCCCTGTACAGCGGATAGCCTGCCCCGTCAACGCAACGCTGCTCTGCTGCGGTGTGTTACCATGCCGGGCTCTTCGGAATTGTCCATGTTCCGCAAAATACTGATCGCGAACCGGGGGGAGATCGCCATCCGCGTGCTGCGGGCGTGCCGCGAGATGGGAATCGGCGCGGCGGCGGTGTACAGCGAGGCGGACCGTGCGTCGCTGCACGTGCGGCTGGCGGACGAGGCCTATGCGATCGGGCCGGCAGCCTCGCGCGAGAGCTACCTGCGCATCGACAAATTAATGGAGGTGGCGCGGCGGGCGGGTTGCGACGCGCTGCATCCGTGCTACGGCTTCCTGGCGGAAAACGCGGAACTGGCGCGGGCGTGCGCGGAGAACGGCGTGACGTTTATCGGGCCAACGCCCGAAGCCATGGAAAAACTGGGGTCGAAGACGGCGGCGCGGCAGGTGGCGAAGGCCGCGGGAGTTCCTGCCGTCCCGGGAACTCTCCAGGCGCTCGCGGACGCGGCGGCAGCGGGCGCGTTTGCGCGCGAGGCCGGATACCCCGTGCTGTTGAAGGCAGTGGCGGGCGGCGGCGGGAAGGGCATGCGTCGCGTGGAGCGGGAAGGCGAACTGGAAGCGGCGTGGCGCGACGCCTCGTCGGAGGCAGTAAACGCGTTCGGCGACGGGCGGCTGTACATCGAGAAATATCTGGAGAGCCCGCGGCATATCGAGATTCAGGTGTTCGGCGACCAACACGGGAACCTCGTTTATCTGGGGGAGCGCGAATGCTCGGTGCAGCGGCGGCACCAGAAGGTGGTGGAAGAATCGCCCTCGCCGGTGGTGGATGCGCGGCTGCGGCGGGCCATGGGCGAAGCCGCGGTGCAGCTGGCGCGGGCCGGGGGCTACACGAACGCAGGGACGGTGGAATTTCTGGTGGACCCGCAGCGACATTTCTATTTCCTGGAAATGAATACGCGCTTGCAGGTGGAGCATCCGGTGACGGAATGGGTGACGGGGCTCGACCTGGTGAAAATGCAGATCCGGGCGGCGGCGGGGGAGCCGCTGGCGCTGCGGCAGGAGGACGTGACCCTGCGCGGGCACGCCATTGAATGCCGGATTTATGCGGAGGACCCGGACAACAATTTCTTTCCCTCGCCGGGGAAAATCGTTTCGCGGCGGACGCCGGCAGGGCCGGGGATCCGCCTGGATGATGGTGTGTACGTCGGATGGGTAGTGCCCACGGATTATGACCCGCTGCTGGGAAAATTAATCGCCTGGGGGAGCGACCGCGGGGAGGCGATTGCCCGGATGGCGCGGGCCCTCAACGAGTACGACATCGGCGGCATACGGACCAACCTGAACCTTTTCCGGCGGCTGCTGGTGGACCCCGAATTCCTGAGGGGCGAAATCCACACACGCTGGCTGGACGAATGGCTGGGGCGCACCTCGGGAGCGGCGGCGGGCGTTGGTGCGGCACTGCCGGATGCGCTGGAAACTGCCGCGGTGCTGGCCACGGCGCTCTTCCATATCTCGGGGAACGGAGGCGGGCCGGGTGGAGACGGCGCGGCGCCGCCCTCAGCCGGAGCGGGGTCACGCTGGAAGCAGGAAGGGCGGCGCACGGGCGTGGCCCGCGATCCGCGGGGATGATGGCGAGCGTGAAACTGAAAATCCAACTCGGCGGCCGGATGCGCGACGTGCAGATTACCCGCGAGGGACGGCGGCTCAGCGGCACGCTCGCTGGCCGGCCGGTGGAAGCGGATGCTGTGGAAGTGAGCCCGGGGATTTATTCCATTCTGAGGGACGGCGCGGCTTTCGAAGTGCGCGTGGAACGAGCGGCCGCGGGACTGACCGTGGTGGTGGGCGGACGGCGCCTGGAGGCGCGCGTGGCGGATCTGCGCCAGTGGCAGGGACGGCGTGGCGGATCGGTGGAAGCGGAGGGACGACAGCAGATTGTGGCGCCGATGCCCGGGAAAGTGGTGCGGGTGCTCGTACAGCAGGGAGAAAAAGTGGACGCGGGGCGGGGCTTGCTGGTGGTCGAGGCAATGAAGATGCAGAACGAGATTCGATCGCCGAAGACGGGGACGGTGGAACGGCTGCTCGTGACGGAGGGACAGGCGGTGAATGCGGGCGAGGTGCTGGCGGTGGTGGGGTGAGTTTCATGCCGACGGCTCCGCCGTGCGTGGGACGGATTGCCGCTCACCTACCTGGGCAGGCGAATCAACTCTTTGCGGATAGAGCGCAGCCAGGAGTGGCTGCGCCGCTTCGCTGCGAACGAGGGTTTGTGCGGAGGGAAATGTAGAAGGAATGAGGACAGGAAGGGTCGCCAGTGCCGATCGGGGGTGGCAGAGGAACATGGACCACAGGCCCTTCGTTCCCCAGGGCTTTCGGCAGGATTGCCTGTGCTACTAAGGTTGGACTGAGGCGCGGGGCTTAACGGGCTCGGAGGGCACGCGCCCGGCGGCTTCCAGCACCTGGCGGGCGTAATAATTCTCGACGCGGGCGTCTTCGCGGCAGGCAGCGATGAAGGCGGCGCGGAGGAGCTGTTCGCGGCGGTTGCGGAGAGTGCCGCGGATGGTTTCCTTGATCTGCGGGTCGGAGAGCGTGCGCTGGCCGGCACTCTCCCGGGCGATGAGCTTGAGAATGTGGTAATTGCCGTCGCGGGTTTTGATAACGCGGCTGATGCCCCCAGGACGGAGCGCGAGGACGGCGCGGCTCAATTCAGGAGTGTCCTGTTTCGACTCGCGAAGAGAAGACTCCGGCATGTTGCCGAGGTCGCCGCCGTTCGGGGCGTTAGTGGGATCCTCAGAGTAGTCCATGGCCACCTGGGCGAAGTCGGCGCCGCCGTCGAGTTCTTTGAGCAGAGCTTCCGCTTTCTTTTGGGCCTGAGCGTCGGTGGTGGCGTCGTCGTTTTTGCGGTTGCGGATCTGGCGATCTTTGACGGGAGTGATCAGGATCTGCGCGACGTGGTAGAGGGGCTCGGCGATATTGAACTGGGCGCGATTGGCGTCGTAGAAGTCGGAGATGTCCTGCTCCGTGATGGTAATCTTGCTGACGACCTCGCGATTGATGAGCTTCTGAATGGAGAGCTGCTGGCGGATGGCGCGCTTCTGGTCGTCGACCGTGAGGCCGCGGTCGCGGAGCTGCTTTAGGAACTCTTCCTCGGTGTAAGGGCTCTTCAGCTCGGTGAATTTGTCTTCGACCTCGCCGTCGGAGGCCTCCAGGCCCAGCGTGCGGGCCCGTTCGAGCAGGATTTCGTTGTTGATGAGCTCGTCGATGATATTCAGTTTAAGGAGGGCGGCTTCCTCGGCGGAAGGCTCCTGGCCCTGCTGCATCACCAGCCCGCGGAAGTACTTCTGCACTTCCTCGCGGCGGATCTCGTGGCCGTTCACACGCGCCCACACGTCGGCGGAGGGCGTCTCCTGGCGACGGCAGGAGGGAGCGACAGCCAGCGTCAAGGCCAGCGCAAAACCCGCAAAGTGGCGGCGGTGCAAGAATTCTCCGAGCAATCGTTCAGGCGGCTTTGCGGACGCGGCCGGATCGCAGGCAGGTGGTGCACACCTTGACGCGGCGGCGGACGCCGCCGACGAGCGCGCGGACGCTTCTGAGATTTGCATTCCAGCGGCGGCGGCGCGTGTTGTTCGCGTGGCTCACCACGTTGCCGTAACTGGGGCCCTTGCCGCAGACTTCACACCGATGGGCCATCACACACTCCTAATCCCTCAAAGTGACTTGCGGGAACGTCTATCCTAGCAGAAAAGCGTCGCGCCCGGAAATGCGAACGGATGAAGAAGCCGGTTCGCTTGGCAGAAAGACTCGACCGGATGTGGGGCACAGAAGGCCCCAGGTTCACCTGCGCGACCCGTTTTTCTCCTTCGGCGCGCGCTGGAAGGAGTCCATGGCCGCGGGATCATCGGGGAGGAAATAGCCTACGGCGATGCCCATGGCGCCATCCGGGAGAGCGTGGCTGGTGGGGTTCACGTACTCCGCGGCCACCTGCACCTTATCCCCCGCAGCCAAGCGGTAGCCGCCGCGGGAGATGAAGGTGACGATGGGAATTGAATCGATCTCCCCCTTATCGTTTAGCTCCGCGGAAAGCTTGACGATCTCTTCCTTTCGCGTCGTGTTGACGACCGTGAGCGAGTGGCCGAAGTCATGGAGATGGCCGCCGAGGCCGATCAACAGCCCGGCCTGCTCCATCTGGAACTGGCCCGATTTCACGGAATCGCCGGCCTTCAGGTCGTAGGCGGATTCGCCGCACTGCATCACGTCGAACCAGACGGGAAACACGCTGCGCAACCGGGGGATGCCGGACTGCACCGCCTCTTCAGAGACGTAGTTGACCTGCACGGAGAGAAACACCGCGGGATAGGAAGTGCCGGAGGGATTGTGGAACATGGTGCTGATGCGGATGCGGTCGCCATGGTGAATGGGGTAACCGAAGCCGGGGATGGGAGGCCAGCGGTTCATCTCGCCGCCGGCGCCGAAGATGTGCTCTTCCTTGTTGGGGCAGAGGAAGTCGGAGCGGCCGATGTTCCAGAATCCAACGTGGTGGAGGAGCTTCTGGGTAATGTCGTTGCCATCGGCGTCAATCAGGTTGGGAGCGTAGGAGACGAGCCAGCCGTCAAAGGGAACGTCCCAGAAAAAGTCCGGCGCCTGGGGCATGGCGTCGTGGGGCGTATGGGCGGGGAGATTGTAGGGGCCCAGGCGGATTTCAACCGCGTCGGCGGCCACCTGGTGCACGGTCATCTTCACGTCTTTTTGCACCGCAACGCCCGCATGATGATGGCCGTGCTGGGCCGCAGCGGCGGCCGGGAGCAGGAGCGCAATGGCTGCTGTCGCAGCTATCCAATTGTGGTTCATGTGCGTCCTCGCCTACCGGGCGTCTTTGCGCCCCGTATTCTAGCGCAGACCGCGATGGCCCGGCCTGGCCGGATGGAGGCGCGCCATCATGGGTCGCGCAGCTTGACCGCAGAGACCGCGTGACCGAGAATGAGAATTACGAGTGGGCGTGTAGCTCAGCTGGGAGAGCATCTGCTTTGCAAGCATTCCGCCCCGTTCCAACGACTCCATTCCTTTGCTTCACTTTCTAATGTTTCTAACAACTTGGGGAATCTGCTTTTCGCTCAAAGCTATCTCCAATGTTGAGAACAGATAGGGTTTTGGCACAGTTCCTGCACAGCTGAGTTTGCGAAGCCCGGGGGTGAACCCCTTAGTCAGACAGTTTTATCGGCACACTGGCACATACCAGTGAATTCGCTCACTGTCGGCCTCCGACAAAGGTCAGTGTCGAGGCCGCCAAACTCGCCTCAGCCACAAACGGCATTATGGGAAGTTACGGCCAGCGCTGAGGCAGCCTTCCGTAACTTCCCATAACGCGACTTATGGGGAGTTACGGGAACTTGTCCGGTTAGCGCGTTTATCAGGAATTGATGGAGGGGTTTTGCGATCGATGGAGATCTCACTGGGTACCAGTTGTGGGAGCCGCTTTGTGTTTTTGCGGGACTTTGACGGATGCTGGTGGGACAACAAAATGGATGCCGGAGACTTGCTGGGCAAAGCCAACTGTGATGGGTTTGACTTTCGCGGGGTCCGTCGTGCCGGGATAGAACCATGGTTGAGGAACAAAGTGTTCCATGTAGTTCAAGTATTTAGACCGTTCATTGAAATCGGCAGGGAACAGGTAAGTGGCGATCACGTAGGTGCCCGGGAGCAGAGGCCCTATCTGAAAAGCACCAGTAGGGCTCGTTTCGTATTGAGCCCACCAGGAATTTTCGATGGCATCGACATGATTGGCGGGCCAGATGCGAATCCGGATCGGTTCGGGCAGTTTTCCTCGTGTAGAGGCGGCAACACCGGAAATGCGACCGTTAGGGAGAGCATCGTATGACGCGTCGCGGCACGCATTTAGCGAGACGACGAGTGCGCGCGGGTTGGCAGGTATGATGCCTTCGCTGCTGCGCCGGTAGGCGCCCGAATTGGGAGCCCAATCCACGACGTAGCCAGGTGGGGTGTTGAGTTGAATTTCGTAAGTTGCGGGCGGCAACCCGGAGAAGGTAAAGCCGCCGTCCGCGTCCGTTTTAGCCGTGAATCGTTGGCCGATGGAAGAAGTGAGCGCGACGCTTGCGCCAACAAAAGGAGCGTCGGGGCCGTGGATGGCGGGAAGGACGTAGGTCCCCGTTACGATGGAGGGAGGCAGGCGATGCAAGCGGCGTAGGTTTGCGATTTCTGCGTCATCTTTGTCATGCGCGGTGCGCGTCTTGCTGCAATGGTTGGTGGAGAGGGTGCTGTTGTCGTCTTTCGCGTAAACAAGGTAGCGCTCCCCTTTGTGAAAGAAAAGGTCGCCCGGGCGGAACTCGTAGCCACAGGCTCCCAGAAACCTTGTGACTTGGAGGCGTGCGGTTTTCTGGGGCTGACCACTGAACCACTCTTCTACCGTGAAAACGACCGTGACTTTGTCAGAATACGTCCAGTATTGGTCGCGGAAAGAGATCGGTGAACGGAGACTCACGACCTGGAGGAAGCCGAAGAATGAAGGGGTTTCGATGGAGTCCACCACGCCAAGGAAGACTGCGGATTGCGGACCGATCGCTTGACAGGTTGTTGGACCGGGTCCACTACACTGGCAGGCCGACGCGTTGTCGCAAAGGAAAAGGAGGAAGAGGAAGAGTACGGCAAGCCAAAAAGGAAGGCTGTGTTTTTGTGGAATCAAAGAGACGTGAGGGAGCATCGGTGTTTCTCCTCGAGGAGCAGAGCCTGGCTCTCATTTAATCAGACACCCAACTAGCACGAAAAGTGGCGGTGGGGGCGTTGCCTGTTCGTAAGAGCAAACTAGCGACGCCTCGGCGAGCCCCTGGTAAGTTGGATGATCGGAGATGTTCGTCGCGCTGGCCACAAACGGCGTTGTGGGAAGTTACGAACGACGGTTCCGGAAGGACTGTCGGCAACTCCGAATTGATCGTCCGCCCCGATTTGCCCGCACCCCATTTGGCGGTGCAATCAACCGACATCTCGGCCGGACTGTCTCAAAATAAGGGTTCACTCCATGAGTTTGCGAAGCTCGGGGGTGAACCCCTTAGTGAGACAGTTTTATTGGCACACTGGCACCCCAGTCCACGCGCTAAAGCCTGATTCTGCCGTGCCACCCGACAACCGACCGCAGCACCAGTCTTCAGAACGATAGGCGTTACGGGCTAACTTCCCAGAACAGACTTCGGGGCCGGCATTACTTCCGGTTTGCCCGTAACTCAGCACCTAACCGCCAGGGGATGGCGACTTGATTCACTTCTACGGGACACCGGCAGCAGAGCCAGATCCCAGTCTGCAATCGCGTTGGTTGCATCGTCCCAACCGTCAGTGATAAGTTTCAGACTATGGGCTCGGCGCCGACCATCACGATCTATGTCCCGGGTCCGCTTCGCACCTACTGCGCGGGCGCAACGGAACTCTCGATGTCTGCACACACGGTGCGCGCCGCACTTGAGGACCTCGAGCGGAGCCAGTCGGATTTGTATCGCAATGTCTGTGACGAAACGGGTGCGTTACGCCGGCACCTGAATGTGTTTGTGAACTCGGACAATGTGCGCGATCTCAACGGGGTCGACACGACTTTGGCGCCGGGGGACGTGGTCACAATCCTGCCGGCGGTTTCAGGCGGCTAAAGATGGCGGATCGAATCATTCTCACCATTGGCACCAAGAAGGGTGTGTTTGTCGCGGATGCCGCGAAGCCGAGGCGCAGCTTCGCTCTGCGCGGGCCGTTCGGCCCGGGCATCCCCGTATACGCGACGCTGATCGACACGCGCGGAACACCGCGCCTCTATGCTTCGAGCTGCAATCCGTTCTTCGGCATGAAAGTGCTGCGTTCGACGGACATGGGGAAAAGCTTCAGTGAGACGAAATCGGCGCCAGCGTTCCCCAAAGACGACGGCCGCGCGCTCGCCAACATCTGGTCACTTGAGGCCGGTGGTGACAAGAAGGACCTATGGTGCGGCGTGGAGCCGGCATCCTTGTTCAGGAGCCGCGACGGTGGCGATTCGTGGGACA
>Ga0187819_10000277_pt1 | contig 25072 bp, 15 predicted proteins | sample NC_wetland_sal_i_15_FD_132411 | JGI IMG/M metagenome (GOLD analysis project Ga0187819, IMG submission 132411) | Wetland sediment microbial communities from Neuse River Estuary, North Carolina, USA - SO4_4 | ecosystem: Environmental > Aquatic > Freshwater > Wetlands > Sediment | place: USA...
AGCCCGAGTAGCTTAGATTGACTTCAAAACTTCGATAGCCGTTAAGATTCCGACTGAAGTCAGCTACGCCTCGCAACTTTTTGGGCCATGTGCAGCACGAGGTTTGGGTCGTCAGGTCCCATTTTCGCAAGTAGCCTGCGCAACTTGGAGACGTAATCGGCTGTTTGGCCCTTGCTTCCCCATTCCTCGCTATCCTTCGGAAGTTTCAGCTTGCGCACTGATGCTGGCGCTTCGCCATCGTGGTAAGGGGCAAATGCAGTCGATGAACCCAATGCGTGAACCCGCCGCGAGAATGACCACTGGAGTCGGCCGTTGGATGACAATCCCAACAACCTCTAAAGACATTTTCAGATATTTTTGCCTTAGACCGAGCACCTCAAGGGGGCTGTCATGCCGTTCTCATCAAAGGCCCCGTTCGGTATCAGTTTTCCGGCTGGGTCTCAAATATCTTGTACCCGTTCTGCAGCGCCTCTTTATCCCGAGTCTCTTGACGAAGCTCGGACAAACACTTCACGAGTTGTGGTAACTCCTGCTGTTGACCCGATTTCCGAAGTGCCTGAATAAGGTGATAAAGAGCGCTCTGGTCCGAAGGTAGAAGGCGCAGGGCTTCTCTGGAGTGGTGAATCGACAGTCGAATTTGATGCGACTTTAAATACAAGCCGGCCAATGTATCGTGAGCAAGAACGAAGTCCGAGCTCAACTTGACCGCTCGTTCGCCTTCCTTGATTGCTTGTTGGAATTCCGTATCGCCCGGTGCCGCGCCTTTCTGTGCAAGTATTTCGGCAATGAGGTAGTGAAGAAAGGCGTCATCGGGCCGCTTCTTTAACTCAGCTCGAGCGGCGTCCAACGCGGCATCAAGGTTATCCTGCTGCACGAGCGACAATCCCTGCGCCAACGAGGCGATATCTTGCGATGGGTCCAGTCGATTTGCTTTTTCAAAATCAGCTTCAGCTTCCGGATACTTGGCGGCCTGTATGTAGAGGACCCCACGCGCCAGATAGAGCGGGGCTGAATCGGGGAGCAGCTTCAGCCCCTCGTGAATCATGTCGATCCCCACTTGAAATGAACCATGGTTGAAGCAGAGCAAAGCGAAATCGAGATAGTTCTGCGGACTCCGGGGTGCGTCGACGATTGCTGTTCGAAGAAGCTCGACGGCTTTCGGTGTATCGCCAACGGCCTCTCGGGCGGCTGAAGCCAAAGAGAGTGAATCGGAGTCGGGGTTCGCTCCATTTAACAGGGGTTCGAGAGTTTTTAGAACCTCTTGAGGTTGATTCGAACGAATTTGAGCTGTAGCCAACCCGTGCCGAATGCGGCTATCGTCAGGTCTCAGAGTGAGTGCGCTGAAAAACACGCCGGTGGCCTTGTCGGGCTCCTCCAGGTAAAGCAGGCAGGCTGCATACTGCGATAACGCCTCGGGACTGGACGATATTGCGCTCTGCGCCAAACCAAACTGGGCAACTGCATTTGTACAGTCGCGCTTTTTATAGGCGATGGCTGCGAGCATGGCATGCGTTGTCGGGTCATCTGGCTTCAATTTCAGCAATCGCTCCAGGAAGAAAGATGCGCGATCGCTGCCCGCCTTGTAATTCATCTCGGCAGCCCCGGCAAGTGCGGGAACATAGTTCGGCGAGAGCTGAACAGCGGTCTCGAAAGCCTTCCTTGATCCTGTTAGATCTCCGCTCTTCTCGTAAGCGATGCCCTTTAGGGTCCAGAGCCTTGCGTCTCTCGGAAAATCATGGAGAGCACGGTCAGCAAGCTCAATCGCCAAACTGAATCTCTCATTTCGAATGGCGTCTGATATTTGCTGCACGACCTCCTGTTCTTGAGAGGCTGCGTGAAGATTATTCACGTGGAGACAAAGGAAAGAGATGGCAAGGAGTACCGTCCAGATATGCGCGCGCCAAATCGCTGGCATTCGTGACTTTGGATACCGTCCCTGAAAGACTGTCACGGTAAGCATCGAGCCACGATGATTATCCTTTGCGATAGGTTCGATGACTCGCCTAAGGCTGCTTACTTTCCGGAACTGCCGCCAAGTTCCGGAAACGCAGTTATCCTCAGCTTCGCCGCGCCGTAGGGCACAAGCCGCAAAGTCTCCAGTGGTTGCGTGCTTGTCGTTGGACTTTGTGGCAGTTCTCCAGCACAACCATTTTCTTCCTGCCATTGAGGAATCTTCTTTCCTTTAACCTCGAGGCGAATCGGGGCGCCCTCCGCCGTGAACACGCTCCGCTCCATGCTGGTTCCCTTTAATTCCGCCGCCGCCCCTGCCGTGTGCTCGTCGATATCCAGCGCATAATTCCAGGCGGACTTCGGATACGCTTCCCAGTCCGCCGTCATGCCGCGAATTTTCAGCTTTTTCCACTCGGTCGAAATATCGAGCGAATAGATGACTGGCCCACGCTCAATCACCACAGAGTTGTGGTAAGACCGGGAGACGGTTGGCCGCATGGGGAAGTGTAACTCAACTATGTCGCGCGGTTTCCATTCCCGATTTATCACCGCGAAGGTGCCGGCGCGCACCGCAGCTGCGAGCTTGCCATTCACTCGAATACTTGGTTCCGCCGCCCAAGCGGGTATCCGGAGGCTGAGCGGGAACCGCAAAGGACGCTTAGGTTGAATCGCGAGGAGAATATCCCCATCAAAAGGATACGCGGTCCGCTGCTCTATCGTCACCTGAACATTGCCAATCTTTGTGTTGAGCTCGCAGGGCGCATACGCAACTGCCGCAACCCCACCCTCTGCGCTCGCCATCCACAAATTCGAAGTAAGCTTCGGCCATCCCTGATGCATGTTTGCGGTGCAGCAGCCAAAGTTAGGTTCCAAACCGTATAGATTCGACTCCGGTCCGTTTGTGGTCCACGGACGCTGCCTCAGGCTACATTGGATCTGGTTTGGTTGCTGATCGTACTGGTGAGCCCACATATCATCCGTGAAGGTTCCAGGGAGAGCATTGTACGCAACCTTTTCGAGACGATCGCCCAGCAGAGGATCACCTAGTATGGCCATCGCATACTCAAGAGAAAACATGTTTTCGACCACTGCGCACAGCTCAATTCCTTGTGAGGGATTTTTTCCCGCCAGGTGTTCGTCGGCACTGAACATTCCGTTTGGAATGCCATGATATGTGTCCAGCGCCGCAAGTTGCTGACTGACTCCGGAGCGATAAGACGAGTCCTTCGAAATTAGCCACCAAAGGGCAGATGACTTCAGCGCCATGGCGTTATTTACCCCGTGGGTTTGCATGGCGCGATCCGGAAATCGCGCCCCCTCGTGAAGTCCAAGTTCGCTTGCGTTCATTTTGCTCGTGTAGGCAAAATTCTCGAACTGCGCATGCCAGTCATATCCTTGCTGATGAAGGACCTGCGCAAGCCGCAGCAGATCCGGGTCACCAATACGGTTGTAGAGCCAGACTACGCTGGCAACTTCGTCTTGCCACCGGTATTTGCCCCAGTCGCGAAGGGGACGATTTCGAAGTTCCCCGAGCTGGTAAGCAAAGTAGCGCTGCATCAGCGGTACAACTCGGGGGTCTGCCGTCGCTTCCTGGTACTGCGTCAGGACCTTTAGCATGACCATCCGAGGCCACCAGTCGTCGTTCATTGTTGGACCAATCATTCCGTTCGGTTGTTGATGCTCAAGAGTCCAATTGACCCACTTCTTTGACTTCGTGATCAGTCTCTCGTCCTGCAACATGTAGGCGAGGGGCACCAATCCATCCAGGAAATACGGGCCGCGCTCCCAGGATTCGCCGTTGCCACCAAGCCATCCACTCTCGGAGCCCACATCCGGCCAGAACTCATCAAGGTGTCCACTTAGGCCGTTCGCTTGAATTTCGAGCTGTTTCAACAGCCAGCCCTTTGGTCGAATGGAAGTCAACGGAAGGGGGTAAAAGCTGCTTTTGGCAAGAGGCTCACGATTCATGCAAAAATCCGTGAGAGGAATCTGGTCTTCAGCAGCCATCGGGAATGGAAGGCGGGAACTCAAATCTGACGCAGAAACCGCTGCCGCAACACTCAAGGTCTTCAGGAAATCACGTCGGCTAGCGAATGCCACAGGGCACCTCCTCTTGGCGACCGGAAGAATCAATTAATCAAACTCCGCATCACGGTGCAAGTTGCTCCGTGTACTCCGTCTCTACGTTGTCAAAGAAAACGCCTTTGAAGCGCCCTGGCTCGAGTTTCGGTAATACCATATGGATCGTGTGAGTAGTTCTTGGGTTGAGGTTGGACAAATCCGCATAAAAGCCAACAAACGAAGCAGGGTGCTCTCGCACCGAGGAATACGCACGTTTGAGCTCCAGCGGAGCCCCGTCTAGAGTCATTCTCACGCTCATCGTATCGTCGGGCTCGGCGAACTGGACAAACAGGAGCAATCGCTCCGGCGCGAGCCATGTCGTCTCGTAATCTTGCTTCGTCCAGGGTATAGGCCATAACTCGCGGCGTCGAGCAAGCTGCTGCATGATTCGATCAGGGATGACGAATGATCCAGTCACAGAGCCGTCCGAGTGGCTCTGCAAAGTTACTTCCTGGGAATGGGCAAAAGTGATCCCTGCAAATTTGACGTTGGCCGAAACGTATTTCCCCTTCTGGCTAAAGGCGACCGGCTTTCCGTTAATCGCCATCCCTCGCACTGCGGTTCCGTCTTGGAGAAGTACGCCAATTTCCCGTTCGGTGCCCGGTTCGCCGGCAATGTTCATGAGTTGAACTACTCCGTTTTCGAAGCTTGCCTGCGGCGGTTTCGAGGCATCCAAAGAATTCGCATCAAACACAAGAAGCTGCTTTGCCGATTTCGCCAGTGGAATCAGCTGAAGGACAGTCGCACTCGTACCATCCAATTTGAGTTCAATCTCATCTCCATATCTCCAAACTCCTGCACCCGGTTTTCCCGTGAGCGTGCCGTCGCTTGGATAGAGTTCCTGCAGAAGGAATTCGCTCCCTGCCTCCAGACCAATGCTTACATCAAGGCGAAAATGAGCCGGCAGCGTTTCGTAATTGGGGTTAAACAGAAACAAGAATCCGTGATCACCAACAAAGCTGGCAGTCCCGTCTACGTGGTCCATCGCTGGCTGACCTAGGATAGTCCTTGTGTTTCGTAGATACTCCTTATTCGCGACGGTCCATTCGAGCCAGTGGCGAATCCAGGACTTATCCGCTTCCGAGAAATGCTGAAACTCCTCGGAATCACGAGCGGGAATCATGTCAAAAACGTGGTTCCATCCCCCAGTAGCAATCGAAGACAGCACGGAATACCTGAATCCCAGATAGTCCCAGTCTCGCGATCGAAAGCTCGTGTAAACGGTTTCAGAATGCTCCGGAAGCTTTACCCCGCCGGTCGCAGGGATGTTCCTATTGCGGGGGGTTTGATGGGTCATGTAACCGGGAATAATCTCTTGAGGAGCAAACTGATAATTCCGATACCAATAGTTCACAAACCGCATTCGATCTGCGGAAACTCGGTCAAAGTGGAGGTCGGGATATGGGGTAAAACTCTCCGGTTGCTCGTCGTTACCGGTCGGATGAGGATAGCTACCCCCGAGCCATCCCCATGGTCCGTACATCTGGTAGGTCTGCCGCCCATCGATGACGATATCTGGCTCGGCCTCTCGCAGCGCTTCCAGGACGCGGCGCCAACCCCACCACTGTGAATAGGAACTGCTGCCCGGCAAATTCAGGAATGTGTAATCAAAGGAGTAGCCACTGATCCCCGTCCGACGCTTGAAGACGAGTAATTCATGGATTAAGAAGTCCTGAAATTCCCGCGAAGCAAGTGTTGCATAAGAATTTTTCTGCTTCTTTTTCGGATCCGAAATAAGCCAAGCTGGATTCTGTGCGAACGGCAAGGACGGATACACATATGCGAGTAACCCTATTTGTTTGGATTTGGCGTAGTCCAGCATCGTTGTGACGCTTTCGGGAATTGCGCCTTTTTCCGGGTCCCACCTTGCCGCTCGAACTTGCTGCCCTAAACCGAGCCAAAGCACATGCTCCCAATTCCAATCGTCGGCGTCGTTGGCAATTTCCGCCAACTCGTGGTTCGCCGGAGCATAGAGAAGGTTTTGCAGGCCCAGCGCGGAGGCGGTGTCTATCACGCGTTTGTATTCGGATTGGCCTTCCGGAGTTGCGACGTCGATCTGATAGTCATTGACTGTCCATCCCACCTCGACACTGATGGGATTCGGCGAAGGATGGGGCAAGAATCGCCGCACGGACTCCGAGAGAGCCTGGACCTCGCCGACATCCGCTCCATCCTGCACCTTGGCGCCAGTTGCTAGTTTCCATTCATAGACCATTTCGGCGGGAATGCGGCTGCCACTCAGTCGATAAGGGCCGATGATGGCTAGATCGCTTGAAAATGGCCCCAACTCTTTCTTCCATTGCATCTCTGGTCTATAGGAAACGGCCGCGTCCTGCCCGGATTGAATGACATCGAGAAACGGGTTTTGGACAAGAAGCATTAAGCCAGAATGTTCTGTTCCCAAGCGAAGAAACGTTCCATAGTCATGAGTGGACAGACGGCTCCGGAAATCGTTTCTTGACGGTCCATACTGAGGAAGGTACGCCTTCGGTGTAAATGCACTCTCAATTTTCTCGCTGACCGCAATTCGAAGCGGTTCGATCTGCTTCACCGTGTAAGTTGCGCCAGGTTCGTCGACGATCTGTAGACTCTTGGTCAAAAACTTCCAGCCGTCTCGCATTTGGTAGAAAACTCTCAGGGAGTATCCTCGTTCTTGGTAGTAGTAGGCGAGGCCATCTTGCTCGGCTTTGATAAGGGGTACCGGCAAGCGAGAACTATCGAACAACTCTTGGTCTACAAGGAGGGAAAACTCGTCGCGCTGAAAATGAACCGTAAAGCCAGATTGTTGGTCCGTGATTGAGACCAATCCGCGGGGGCCGAACTGCGCGACTAGCCGCTCATTCTTCAGCTGGAGGGTCTGCCCGTAACAAGAACTTGTGAGCGTGGCAAAAACAAGCAGAATTTTTATAAATCCACTCAAGATTACGCGAGGAATGCTTGTCATTGCTAAGTTCCGCCCAAATCAGGTTCTCACGCCGTTACTACTCGCGAAGGAATGCCGGGTGAGCGCCGGCATTCCTTCCTCGACGGGTAGTATCAGAAGCGCAGAGTGATTCCGAGCTGGAGCCATCGCGGATTGAACTGCGAGGTGGCCTTGCCGAATGTACCGTCAGCGAGATTCCCATCCACAGCGGTCAGGTTGGGTCGGTTGAAGATATTAAAGAAGTCGAATCGAAACTGCAGATTCAACCGCTCGTAGATCTTCGTATTCTTAGCCAAACTGATGTCCGAATTAAAGTAATTCGGGCCACGGTACTTGTACGGGACTTCATTCCCCTCGGTTCCGATGGAAGGAGTAGTGAAATTGCCGGCTGGAAATACGCCGTTAAGAAAGGCACTGCGGCTGGTCCCTTGCGAATAACTAGCAACGTTAGGAAAGTCGTAGTTGAAGCCATCCGCGTTGTAGTCTCCGCTTCCCGGTTGCAGTCCTATAACCTTTCCGGCGCTGTTGAGTATTGGCTGGAAAGAAGCACCCGTGTAGACCGTGAAAGGATATCCCGACTGGAAAATGCTGATGTCGCTGAATACCCACCCGTTGGTGATCTCCCGCGCAAAAGCGTTGCCTGAACTCATGCCCGGTATGTCATACGACAGGGACAACGAAAAGCGATTCGGTGCGTCGAAGACCGATGGGCTGTAGTATTGATGCAAATTTGTAAACGTCGGGTATATTTGCGCGTCGTCCTTGGAGTTGGAACGCGTGTAGGAGGCATTGAAGAACCCGCGCTTGCTGAAACGGCCCCGCAATGCGAGAATCAGCGCGTTATAGCCGCTCACGGCGCCATTCTGAGCGAATGTTATTGAACCGAAGCTGGGATTGAGCCGTTTTGGAGTGGGGTAGTTCAGAATAAGGTCTCCGGCAAAACGGTTGATGTCTGTGCCGTAAGAAGTAGCAGTCTGTTGGCCGCTTCCGTCAATCAAATTTCTCGACTGAGATCCCGAATAACCGGCACTAGCTACGATTTCGTGGAAGAGTTTTTTCTCAACGGTCGCGGTGTAGTTGTACGTTACAGGTGATCCGAGGTTGGTATCCAGGCCACCAACATTAAACTGAGAGCCAACGATTCCACCGTGTGAGTCAAGCACGGAGCTTGCCAAGGCCGGATACGGGAACCCAGCGGGTGCAGTCGCGCTTGTCCCCAGCGCAAAGACAGGAGGCGTGGCCGATCCTTGGAAAAACGTCGGGACGACAAAACCCGGAGGATTTCCCTTCAGGCCGTTCTCATCGTTGCCCAATGTTGTCCAGTCATGATAAATGCCGAAGCCCCCTCGAATGACCCAATCTGCTTTGCCAGTCGGATCCCAGGAAAAACCAAAGCGAGGGCTAAAAGCGGTCAACTCGTGATTGAATACATTGGCTTGTTGCGTCATGAATCCGTTGGCTATTTGGTCGTTCAGAGTTGCGCCTGGCCCGAAGTGGAAATTGGCAAGCGTTGTGCCAGAAAGAGGATAGGGATTCCCGTAATCATCCCAGCGCAACCCCAGCGTTAGCGTTAGATTTTTTTTCGCTCTCCATGTGTCTTCGGCAAAAAGGCCGTTCGTAATAATGGCGTACTCATACTGGCCTTTGGCTGGATGCCCCGTAAGAACATCGTATGCCAACCCTGTCTCCGTATGGGGATTGTCTTGGACGAGATCCAACAGGTTGTCAAAACTGAAGTTTGGCTGATCGTAGACGGGCGCGAACAACGCCAGATCATCGCCATGACGCCCTTCGTAGCCGAACCTGAGAGTGTGTGAGCCTTTTATGTGAGTCAGGACGTCGCGCCAATGATAGTTATGTTGAATGAAGTCGCCTTGGGCAAAGCCAACCCCAAAACCTACCCCTTGCCCAGTTACGCTTACACTGGGAACGGTAAAATCCCCGGTCAGGTCGTCGATTCCCTGGACTTTATTGTATCCAAACAAAGCTTCGTTGAGTGTGTTCGGCGAGAAGGTATGTGTTTCGTTGACCTGTAATGAATCGGTAACAAAGGTGTTCGTCGTCCCAAAAGCGGGGCGGGGGTTTGGCCCGCCCGTGTTTAAGGTTGTCCGATAGATGTTTCCATAGAGCCGATCCTTGCCGAAATATTTGTCAATTCGGGTATTCCACTGCAACCCGTTTCGGAAACTAGAGGCGTTAAACACTCCGTTATCAATCATAGGCGTGCTGCAAGGAAGGTTGAATGTAACTATAGTTCCACAAGTGGTTGGAAAGATATCCGCAGCAGTCTTCGCGACACTCGTGACGGTGGCCCCGGTCGGCGCATACTTCGTCAGCAAAGTCGTGCCCAACGCATTCGGGAAATTCTGCTGAGCCCATGAAGTAAAGGCGGCATCCTCAAACGTTTGAGAAGAACTACCCGACGAAGCGGAAGAACGAAGCGGTTCGATCGCAAAGAAAAAGAAAAATTGATGATGAGGGATGACTGGTCCACCAATGGAGCCCGAAAAGTTGTTGCTATGAAACGGAGCATAGTTGTGAAGGAATTCCGTACCAGCCCAAAGTCCCTGATACGTGTAGTAGTCGCTCACATTTCCATGGAACTGATCGGTACCGTACTTGCTGGTCATGACCATCTGCACAGAACTGGCACGGCCAAAGTCAACAGTGAACGTATTCGGTTGGATCGTTACCTCTTGGATCGAGTCCGGGTTGGGGGTCAAATTGAGGACGCCCGGGCGGATATCACTTGTGACATCCATTCCATCCATTACGTACATGTTTCCGACACTACCCCGTCCGTTCGCGCTAGCGTCCACTTGGGTCTCGGTCGAATAATTGTCGGCGGCGGAACCAGGACTCCCTCCGACAAGACCCAGCCCAACCACGCCTGGGGCCAGAGTGGTCAGCGCAATCAAGTTACGTCCTTGCAGGGGGAGCTCCGCGACGGCTTGAGACTCGATTGTGAGCTGCGTTCGAGAGTCTGCAGTATTTATCGTCGGAGCCTCAGCGGATACTTGCACCTGCTCGGCAATAGTGCTCATGGAAAGCTGCACAGGCACATTCAAGGTTTGTTCAGTGAGCAGGGTGAGAGAAAGGTTTGTGGTTGCGAACCCGGTCGCCGTGACTATCATTTTGTAATTGCCTGGAGCGAGGCTCACAAAGCGATAGCTTCCTCCGCTATCTGTTTTAGTCGTGAGCGCCTCGCTGGTGGAAACGTTGGTGAGCGTTACGCTAGCGGCGGGAACGCTAGCACCGGTCGGGTCTTGCACGCTACCGGAGATATTGCCGCTGAACTGAGCCCAAGTCACACGAGTGGTCATTGCGAACGCGCACAACAACACTACTACCTGCAAGATCTTGCTTCCCATTGTTCACACCCCTCCCGACGGCCCTATGCTCCAAAGACCATTGATAGTCAGCATCAAGAGTTTCGAGACGTCCATGTGGATCAACTTTTATCTGACACGAGTAGCAGGCACAAGAGCCTGGTAAACCATGGTCATGTAGTTCAAATGAACTAGTCGCGGAGCAACTTCGGGAGTTACACTCCTGTTATAGGGGAAAGGAATGCCCAATACCCGGAAGGCATGGCGTCTGAAAGCCTCCCACTCGAAGGCCAGCTTGTGCCTTTGCATTGTCTTCCTGCTATGTGGAAGTTGTGGTAAGCCATCCCTACCGACCGTCGCCTTCATTCCGCGCACCTCCGGTACTACGCTTTGGGAACCGGCGCACGCTGGTGCGGAGGTCGCCGCTCGCAGCACGCAGATGAAGATCTATTGGAACGCTCCAACCAGAGAAGATGATGTCCAGGGTCAGATTGCCCTCGTCGAGCGTGTGATTGATCGGAAATACCAGGGGATTGTGCTTGCCCCCGACCAGTCGCTGGCATTGATCACACCGGTTCGGCGCGCACTCTCGAAGGGGATTGCAACTGTGATCATCGGCTCACCTCTTCCCATTCCCCCGGGTGGCAAATTAAGTTACATCCTCAACGATGAAGTAGAGGCTGGCCGATTGGCCGCATCCCGCATTGCCCAATTGCTCCACGGAAAGGGTTCCATCGCCGTGCTTGGCATAAATCCTGATATTGCCGGCATTATGACGCGGGCGCGCAGCTTGGAAACTTCGTTGGCGCAGGACCATCCGCAAATCAGAATCGTTGAGAAACATATGGGCTCCTTCAATGTCCCGCAAGACCAGCAGGTCGCCGAGGAAACGTTGCGGCTGAACCCTGATCTGAACGGCATCGTGGCACTCACTTCGGCTTCCACGCGCGCGACCAGTTTAGCCCTAGCCCACACGCAATTGGATCGTCCAGTGAAGCTCGTGGGATTTGACGGCCCTGACGCGTTGCCCCTGCTTCTGGATCCATATCTGGATTCCGTGATTATTCAGAATAGCCGCGAGATGGGCCTCGAAGCGGTCAAAACCATCGCCGCACAGCTTCACGGCCAACAAGTGGTTGCGGAAGTGAAATTGAGCCCCGTGCTTGTGACCCGGGAAAACTTTAACTCGCCGGAAGTGCGGGAGATGATTTCTATGGACTGGAGACCTATTCAGTGAAAGTCTCGATTTTCAAGCGGCGCTGGCTACTTCCCGCAATTGTTACCTGCCTCGTCGTTCTCCTCGCGGGATTCGTATGGTTTACGGGTGCTCGTACTTACCTACTTGGTCTGCCTTACAAGGATTCGTTTACTGCCGGCGCGGCCGACGAGTGGAAGGCTCTGGGCGGTACATGGGAATTGGTCGATGGAGCGATGCGCAACGATTCCGATGAACGAGGAGCGAAACTCATCACCGGATCGAATCGCTGGCGGGACTACTCCTTGGAAGCGGATATTATGCTGCTTGGACGTGACGGTGACGCTGGCCTCGTTGCGCGCTCCAGTGACGAAGAGCAGGGCGTCGACTCCTACAGCGGGTACTATGCCGGTTTGAGGAATCGCGACAACGCACTCGTCATGGGTCGCGCCGACCATGGATGGATCGAGGCACGGCCTGAACCACTTCCTGGTGGCGTGCGCCCCTTTCACTGGTACCACTTGAAACTGATCGTCGTCGGTTGCGAAATGGCAGCGTCGGCTGGCGACCCGGCCATCGGCACCAACATCTCCGTGGCAATGAACGAGAAAAACTGTGCTCGAAGCGGGCGGATTGGTCTTCGATCTTACTCGTCCGGCGGTGTTTGGCGGAATGTGATAGCCCTGCCCGCCACGCGCGCCGATCTGCAATCCATCCAAGCTCAGGTTCGCATTTCCCCTTCGGACCGGCCGAGTTTTCCGAATAATCCGCCACTTCTGGACTCGGATGACAGTCCGACGGAAACCGAGAGTCAACCGTCTGGGAACCTGAGCGCGTCGATTGCTCAACCGATCAGCAGCTTACGATTGGTGTCCACCACGAAGCCGGGTAACGTCACCGTCCAGGGCGTTGTGGTGCTCACATCCCCGATTCTCTATGTCCAAGATTCCACGGGCGGAGCGGCAATCTTGCAACCGCATGCTCCTCCGCTCAAGGTGGGGGATGAAATCGAAGTCACCGGTCGACCAGAGCCTCTCGATTTCAGCTCAGTTCTCCGCGACGCCCAAGTGCGACTGCTGTGGACGCGCACGCCGATTCCGCCTTTGTCGGTCACTGCGTCGCAAGCGGCCACCGGCGCGTTCGATGCCACGTTCGTTGAACTAGAAGGTTACTTAGAAAGTAAAAAGGATGGGCCTGGCAGCACTATGGTCCTTGACCTTCATAAGGGCGAGCAGTCGTTCCAGGCCGTCATGAATCGCGGCCGGGGCGACGTTCTATTCCGCAAACTGAAACAGAATAGCCTCCTGCGGCTTCGTGGAATTTGCGTCGTCAATTCAGAGTACACGCACAATCTTTCACCCTTTGTACTGCTCTTGCGCTCGGCAGATGATGTCGATGTGCTGGTCGGTCCACCGTGGTGGAGCGCCGGCCATCTCGCCGCCATCGGTGCCGGGGTGCTGATTCTGGTGCTCGCAGCCCAACTGCTTTATAGCCGAGCGGAGCATTGGCGGCTACACGCGGTGCTCGAAGAGCGAGAGCGTCTGGCCCATGAGATGCATGACACGATTGCGCAGAGTTTCGCCGGGATCGGCTTCCAGTTGCAGGCGATCCGCAACGACCTCCAAGACACGAATGCAATGGCGCATCGCCAACTGGACCTGGCATGCGACCTTGTGCGGCACAGCCATGAAGAAGCCCGTCGCAGTATCGCAACCCTTCGCCTTGAGTCTCTTGAATCGATCGGCTTGTTGCCGGCGTTGGATTGCTGTGCACGAAAAATGGTCAATGGGGGATCGGTTCAAGTTGTCATTTCCAGCGGTGGCAACCCGCGTCCCATGCCAGTTCGTACCACTGATGCGCTCATTAAGATTGGCCAAGAGGCTATCGCCAACGTGGTGCGGCACGCGTCTCCAACATCTTTGAACATCCTTCTCCGATATGAAAAGAGCGAGGTGCATCTAGTGGTAGAGGACGACGGGGTTGGTTTCACTGCTGGCGGTGATCTATTGGGGTTTGGCTTGCGAGGCATGCGTAAGCGCGCCGATAGTATCTCGGCCGTGCTACAGATCGTGAGTACGCCTGGACATGGAACTCGCGTGGAGGTAGCCGCACCGCTACCCCCACAGCTCACCCTTATAGGCTGGCCTGGTTACATCTGGCGATACCTGAAGGAGCGTCGATCCAATGCACAAAAATGGGAGCGAACCCATCCGTATTCTTATCGTGGATGACCACCCCGTTGTCCGCGCGGGACTCGCGAGCATGTTGGGAACACAAGTAGGGCTGAAAGTGATTGGCTCTGCATGCAGCGGCGAAGAGGCGCTCAAAAAACTACAGCATGAGGCCGTCGATGTGGTCCTTCTCGATCTCCGCATGCCCGGAATCAGTGGCATCGAAACGTTGCGTGCACTTGCCCGCGCGCCCTTATCTCCTCGAGTCATAGTGCTTACCAGCTTTGAGATGGATGAAGATATCTACCGCGCCGTCCAGGCCGGTGCACGAGGATACCTGCTGAAAGACACGCCACAGCATGAAATGATCGAAGCTATTGCCTCAGTGCACGCCGGCAAGCGTTATATTCCGCGCCATATTGCTGCCCGTCTCGCTGATCGCATGATGCGTTCCAATTTGACTACCCGCGAACTGGAGATTTTGGAAATGCTGGCCAAAGGCCGCACGAACAAGGAGATTGGTAGCGCCCTGGAAATCAGCGACAACACCGTGCGCAATCACGTCATCAATATCATCGATAAGCTCGAAGTTTCTGATCGCACCGAAGCTGCCACTACCGCGATTCAACGAGGCATCATCCCGGCAGGAGATTAGCGCCAACCAGAAACTTCTCGCCTCGTTATGACTGGGCCAGGCCGCCACGCATTGCCTACTTGCTGGTGATGATTTGGCGTATGAAGGCCACTTCTTCTTGGCTGTAGGGCTGGCCATCGGTGCGGAAAATCTCGTGGAACCGCTGCGCAGGCTGGCGATCCGAGTACGGCTTTTTCCAGGAATCCCACGGCAGAGAGGTTTGCGTCTTGCCCGCGACCAAGCCCCAGTTGATGGCCGCGACGTGATCTTTCTTCGCAATCGGCAGGATGCCCTGAAACGTGCTCCCCTGCGGCCGCGCCATGTATTCCGTGCACAATATGGGCCGGTGAAATTTCTGCAGCTCGCGGACGTGCTTCTCGAAGTCCTCTGGATTGCTGTAATTGTGAAATGAGAGAGCGTCCGATTGCTCCACCTGAATCTTCTGCAGCGTGCCAAGCGTTTTGGCTGAAGACCAGTCTCCTGCCCAAAGGCCGCTGGTGAGAGGCTGTGTGGCTCCGGCCGCCCGTGCCCAGGCGAATACCCGGGGAAGAAGCGCACCGACCAGATCCACCTTGTTGGAAGGTTTCTCACGGTCGTAGCTATCCTGGTTCGTGCCGCCAGGTTCGTTCCAAATATCCCAGCCAAGGATGCGCGGGTCTTTGGCAAACGCACCGACGACACCTTTCACGTAGGCTTCGAGGCGTGGCACTTGGGCAGGATCCTGGAGCGCGGCAGCGCCGGGACTCTGCACCCAGCCGGAATTGTGAATGCCGGGGCGCGGCTCGCGCTGTTTGCCAAGTTGCGGATTGGGATCCCAACAGGAATCGAAAAGCACGAAGAGAATCTTGATGCGATGTTTATCGGCGATGGAGAGAAACGTGTCAATGCGCTTCTGAAAGCCTGCGGCATCCTGCTGCCACAGTAGGTCGTGAAGGAAGACGCGCATGGTATTCAGACCGATGGATTGTGCCCAGCCGAGTTCGAGGTCAATGCGTTGGGGACGTTTCCGCCTGCCACATTTCGAGTTCGTTGATTGCTGTCGCGGGAATGTAGTTGCTGCCCACGAGCCACGGCTGGTGCGTGTACCAGTCGTTTGCTTCCGATTCGGTCAATCTCGAAGCGCCGCTATCCGGTGAGGCATGCGCGAAGCCTGCCAGAAAAAACGCCACTACGAGAGCATGAAAAGAGTTTCTGATCACCCGTTTTCCATGGCCAACACCCCTCCGAATTAGCTAGGTCGAGGTTCGCGTCTCATCATGGCTCGACTGAACCGAGGCGAACCGAACCGTATCTTCCTTAGGATCCATGGCTTGCGCGCCCTGCGAGGGTTCGCAAATGTGTATCTCCGGGCGCAAACCGGTCTTCGACTCGTATTCGACTCCAACGCTCTCCAGAAAAGCTTTGGCCTTGCTCGCCTCTACGAGATTGATCGTGCAGCCGCCAAAACCTCCTCCGGTCATTCTCGCGCCGTATACGCCTGGTTTAGCGGAGGCAATCTCGACCATGAGATCCAGTTCGGGACAACTCACCTCAAAGTCGTTGCGCAGACTCTGGTGCGACTCTCTCATCAATCGGGAAATCCCAGGAATGTCCCCACTTTTTAGTCTCTCGACCATCCGTAGCACACGATCGTTCTCCGAGACGATATGGCGACACCGTCGGTACACCACATCTGTCAAGCGAGCTCGATTTTCTTGGAGCTGTTCACAAGTCACGTCTCGCAGTGCTTGAATTCCCGGTAGTACGGCTGCCAAGCGCCGCACGCCTTCTTCGCACTGAGACCGTCGCGCGTTGTATTCACCATCGCTGTGTTCGTGCTTCACCATCGTATTGCAAACGACCAGCCGGATTTCAGGAGGAATACGAAGGGCCTCATATTTCAGCGATCGGCAGTCGATCAATAAAGCGCAGCCGGCACGCCCATAACAGGAGATAAACTGATCCATGATTCCGCATCTCGCACCCACGAACTCGTTCTCCGCGCGTTGGCAGGTCACCGCGAGCTCCGTACGATCAATGCCGTGGCGTGACGCATGTTGTAGAGCGTAGCCGACGGCCACTTCGACCGCCGCCGATGAGCTCAAACCGCTGCCCAGCGGCACGTCGCCTAATATGTAAACGCTTGCAGCGCTAGGCTTGTGCCCGGCTTCTTTCAGAGCCCATGCAACACCAAGAGGGTAATCCGCCCAAGTTCCTTCCCTCTGTGACCACAAATCGCCGAGTTCGGCTTCTGCTCCCTCCTGAAAATTTTCAGAGTATAAAACAATCTTGTCATCGTTTCGCGGGCCCACGGCAACCCAACAGTAGAAATCGATCGCCGCTGGCAACACGAATCCCTCGTTGTAATCGGTATGCTCACCGATCAAATTCACGCGTCCAGGGGCCCTATACACGGCGGCTTCAGTGCCAAAGTGTTCTTTGAACCTCTCCAGGATCACGCTCGCCTTGCTCATGAAACCAACCGGTTGTAATTCTTCATGTCAATATCGCAACTCTCTGTCACCCCTCTACATCGAGTGTGCCTGTGAAGGCCAAGGCGTCGAGCCATTTGGTCCCACTTTCCGCAAGCTCCGTTTTCCACGAATGCCCAGATGTTTTTGAATCGGGCTGTTAGGTCGGCGCCGAGAATGGAAAATACAACTCCAAAAACCGTTGCGAAACGTCCGACCTGCAGATAGGGCTGGTCAGTCTGGTTCGGCCGAATGTACGGTTCGTAAATGTGCGTGCACATCGGGTTGAACGCGGTCACATTCCCTGGCATGTCGGCCATAAAACTCGCCGCTAGAGCAGTGGGGCCCAAACCGAGCATTCCCGTTGGAAAGTAGTGCAAAAGGAGGATTGGCACCGCGAGATCGTAATCCAGTTGCGGCTTTCCCTTTGTGTCTCGGACAGGTTGACCGGTGGCAGAATCGATCTTGATCGGAATCAGCCCTTGGTGCTATACGTCAAAGACCCTGATAGCCAGCATCAAGAGTTTCGAGACGTTCATGTGGGTTACTTTTATCCGATGCGAGTGGCAGGCACAAGGGCCTGTTAAACCACCGTCATGTAGTTCAAGTGAACTAGTTCCGGAGCAACTTCGCGAGTTAGACTCCTACAACCGAGGGACGGCAAGAGTATCGGGCGGATGAATTCTGCATAACTGGCAATTACTAGACATTGCAAAGAGTCATTTGGCGGGGGTCCAACTTTGGGTCCAACTTGCGCGTTCTTTGGAGGCCAATTTCGGGGTTTGAAACGGTGCAGAATCAACGGTCGGTGTGAAAGTTAACAGCCTGAACGGTATCAATTCTAGTCTGATGAGTCAATGAGGTATTAGTTTGAGCTTAAGTTGACATCTCTTTTATGGGGCTTACCTCTTGTCTGCGTTGGAGGCGCTCAACCGCTCCATAAGGCCATGAATATCCGGGAGGCCCCACTACTCGACAATCTTGCCGCCAACCAACCGATAAATAGCAACCTCCTGAATCCTCACCTTTCTTCCAGTAGGTGCAATCCTCCCGAACTCACTTCGCTGCGCACCGGTCGTTCCAGTTCGGCGCAATATTGCCGTGTGTTGCGTTTTTGGCGCCTTGAAAATTAGTAAGTTGCGTGTTTTCAACACGCATAAATATTCCGACTTAGGGGCATTTAGGGGGCACTAAGAATTTCCATCCTTTCCTTTCAATACCTTAGAAGGCCGGGTCGCGCCGCAAAACTCCTTTGTTTCCATACAGCTGGCGGATTCGAACCCCATCGCCTCTTTGACTTATGCTTCCGATCGGTAAGTACTTACGGAGAACGCACGGGGGGCATTAAGGGGCAATACCATCGAAGAGGCTCGATTCGTGCACGGGCGATGCGAGTGACAGCTGGAGCCAGCCGCTGGATGACAATCCCAACAACCTCTAGCCACCCTCACGCAGATTCCTGCGGACACGTCTTTGGCGGGACTTGAGATCGAGTGGATCGTCCTCACCCTGCCCAGCACGAACAGCCCATCTTTCAACGAAAGAAAGGGATCACTGGATATGGGTCGAGCCCACCAATGAACTTGCCGTCGTCGAATGTGGAATTTTTTCCAAAGCCCTCCGGCGGGCAGAAGCCTTATATTTCGCAATGACCGATCAGCTTAAGTACGGTTCGGGACAGCCTCTTTGTCTGATGATTTATTCTTGGACACCGATCAGTCTACAACTTCATTTTAGGCTCACAATGACAGGGTGGAACCCACTACAGAACCCGCGACCGGAAATTCGGAAAAGGATGCTCTGCTGGACCGAATGCAATCACTCGCGTCGGCACTCGTCAGTTTTGCTTGGGAGAAATTCCGATTGAGGCTCGATTATTCAGACGCGAGCATTACTCAAGTGGAGGGCATCCTGGACAAACTTCAAATAGACTTCGCGCGGAAGGGCCCGGACTCCAAGGCCAAGATACATCGTCTGAGCAGCTACTTTGGCGCGTTCATTGGAGAAGTGATTCGCAGGAAGCACGGGGGCGTATGGACGGCAGAGATTCCGGATGTGAGCCCTCCCACCAACGGAGTCGAGGTGACAGGACTTATCTTCGCGCCGTCGCGAAACGCCTATCTGCGACTCACGGAAGGTCCCGCATTCAGTGTCAAAGTCCTATCCCGGAAGTTTGAAGAAGCCGTCTCTCAGCGGCGCGCTGTTCGCGATGAAACGCCAATCGATGCCAAACGAGTCCGCGAGCTCGTGCGTAACTACGCGGTACAAGCCGTTCAGGATGCGAGGAAGAAGTTCGACTTTGAACTCGATTACACAGAAACATCTTTGGATGCTGTTGAAGGCAGAAAGAGCGCTCAACTATGGCGCCTATCTCGGCGAAACCATCTGCAAGAACCTGGGTGGCGACTGGCAAGACACAATTCCGGGCAGCGGGATTCGAAGAATCGTTGTGGTAAGCGACGGAATGTGGTTCGATCCCTTGGAGTATATCCGTGTCGCAATTAAGAATCCACAAGACTTAAGTGCGAAGAAATTCTATTTTGAGGCCAAGAAGACTGCCCAATTTAATGGTGTCATTACGCTCCGTAAGAGGTAAGTGATGAGTGGGCGGCGAAGCGTAATACCATCCCAATGAACTCAGAGTCCTTGTACCCGCTGTGTACCTCACTTCGGCGTTTTTGTAGTTTGTCCTGCAAGCGCGTTTCCGGACCGTGAGGGGCAGATTGTCCGGTTACCTGTGTGGACTTAACAGGTGGTAACGGAATTTGTTATATCTTTCATGTTGATGATTTGCTGCGGACCTTCTGCTCCGCAGTTTTGGGGATTTGTTGAATGTGCGGCTGGTATTCAACCCCCAGAATGTAATGGCGGTTCGCACGTGGCTGCCTGTGCCAAACGTTAAAGCTTGTCGCCCTTGAAAGTGGAATGCGAGGTGTGTCTCATCTTTGTTTCATTCTCTTGCGATGCTTCGACCAGCGGCCGAGCCGGTACTCGTTCGTCTGTTGGGTGATCTTGTCGCGGATCCTGACTTCTACATCGCCATTTGCATCGCAGGTGTACTCCTCTTCGATCAATAGTTCTTGCGGGGGAGCGTAGCGGCGGACTGGTTGATCGGTAAGGTCCGCTGAATCCCGCAGCCTGGGATCAAAGGCTACGCGAATCTCATCCCAGTTGCTGATCTCACCCTCGGGCTGATTGTTGGCACCGAGATGGACACATTCCAGGTAACGAAAGTAACCGATGTTGTGCACCGGGCGGTAAGAGCGGACGATTCGCAGTGGTTCCTTGCCTCTCGGGGGAAGCTTTACTCCCCGCGGGAAGATGACGTCGAAAACTACATTGCGGCCATCATCCGCTTCACGCCACACGCCAAAGTTCTTTGTGAATTGATCGCGGAGAGGGCGGTCTTCATGCCCTTCCGCGCGGATGGCCAATCCGATCGCCGTGGCCGAACGCATGTATGCAGATCGCCGTACTCTGCGTCCGAACGTCTCACGCAGGACGCGTGCGACGGGAGGTAACTCCGATCCGCCTCCAGTCAAGTACAAAGTATCAATGGCGTGGTCCGGATGGGCCGCGAGCAGGGCTTCCACGATTCCGCGGGACGCTTCCACCAAAGGTCGGCACCGTTCATAGAATGCGTCCACGTCGATGGAGACTTCCCTCCAGTCTTTCCGAACCCGCTCCAAATCGACAGTGATCTTGCGGCTGTTGGGATTGAGCGATTCCTTCTTTTCGCGGCATTCGTCAAATAGCAGATACCGCTCTGCCCCCGTAAGTGAGTCCTCTGTCTGCTCGAGCTTTCCGGCCTCTGCCAAGGCCAGCAGTGCCAGAATCTCGTCGAAATCGTCACCGCCCAAATCGGGGATGCCGTCCGATGCGATGACGGAGTGCTCAGCTTCTCCCAGAGCCACGAGCGAGACGTCGAAGGTTCCACCGCCCAAGTCGTAGACAAGCAATCCGCCTTTCACACGATTCTTGCGGTCATTGCTGTTGCGGCAGGCAAACTCAACCGCGGCGGCCGACGGCTCATTCAACAGCCCAAGCACTTCGAAGCCCGCCGCCCGGGCTGCCTCTTGCGTGAGAAATCGCTGGTTGCTGTTGGCGTTCGCTGGTACACCAAGCATCACTTGGAGCCTGTCGTATTTGCTGGCGCCCAAGGTGGATTTGTCCATGAGCTCGCGTCGCAAGGCCATCATCATTTCGGTCATCAGGAGAGACACATCGAGCCGCTGGCCGGCAATATCGACCGCGCTGCAGGGACCAGCGTTCTTCAGCAAGCGCTTGAGAGAGCGTACGATGGTCCAGCCTGGTTTGCCCTGCTGCACCAGTGCCTCCCATCCATAGGCCCGTTTGTCTCCTGAGACCGCCAGCAGCGAGGGGAACCAGTCCCTTACCCGTCCGTCGGGCGCTTCGAAATTCACAAGGGGATAGTTACCGCGGTCCGCTGCAGCGACCACTACTCGAGTAGTTCCAAAATCGATCCCGATCCTCACAACACATTCATTTTACGACGCCGCGTTGCCGGATTACATTGTTTTTCCACTATCCCTTTCAAAGAAGGCAGTGCAATGAAGCAAGCACTAATCAGCCGTATTCACGATAACGTAGCGATGGCTATGATCTATGGGTGGACTCTGGTCCATCTGTATAAGTTGCTGTTTCCGCGTTAGTTCGGATACGTCTCGCGGGGCGGGTATTCTGGAACCGCCCCTTTCTCTTCGCAATTCAGATGCCATACTTGAACGGCTCACGTATATCTCAGAGTGAGATTAGGACACTACCCCTTTTTCACTGTCCATGAATGGATCGTTCACATCTCCCTCGACTTCGCTTTCATCCGGGAGTAATATGCGGAGCGTAGGATCACCTCCGCTCCCGCTTCCGTATCCTGGACTGTTGTTTGCCCTCCATGCGAATCTTGGATAAGCGTCTGCTCGAACAGCTCTCTGCAGAGCTGGCCTTGCTGTCCTCGGACATGCTGGAGCTCGAGTCTTCCCTCCTGAAGCGCCCCCTGGCCCTGCACGAGGCGCATCGCCGCAGCGCCCGAAATCTTGCCCACTATCTTGCGCTGCGCCGTCATGATGTCCGTCAATTGCAATCCCAGCTTGCCCTTCTCGGTCTCTCCTCTCTCGGCCGTACGGAGAGTCACGTCCTCAATGCGGTCCAGACCGTGCACCGCGTGCTGAACGCCTTGCTGGGCACCGACAGCTCTCTGCCATGCCCCGAGGAGCCCGCCGTCGAGATCGGTGAGGGAACCGAGTTGCTAGAAGCCAACACCGACGCCCTCCTGGGTCCCGCTCCAGCCGGCAGAAAAGTCCGCATCATGGTCACCATGTCCTCGGACGCTGCCACGGACTATGAGCTTGTGCGCGACCTCGTCCGGAACGGCATGGATTGCATGCGCATCAACTGCGCCCATGACAATCCGGAAGCCTGGCTCGGGATGATCCAAAATCTCCAGAAAGCCCGGGAAGAGACCGGCCGCAACTGCCGCATCCTGATGGACGTCGCCGGGCCTAAGCTGCGTACCGGCCCTGTGCAGCCGGGCCCCTCGGTGATCAAATGTAGGCCCAAGCGTGACGTCTATGGTCGAGTCGTGTCTCCCGCTCGCATCTGGCTCACTCCAAAGGAGGATCCCGAGCGGGCTCCTGGTCCTGCCGCCGCATGCGTTCCACTCTCAGCTGGCTTCCTCAGGAAACTACGGCCTGGCGACAAAATCCGCCTTCGCGATGCCCGCAAAGCACAACGCACACTACGCATCTTTCATGTGCAGGGCAGAAGTTGTTGGGCCGAGGCGAAGCAAACAATTTATTTCCTGCCCGGGCTCCAAATCTGCGCTATCAGCGATCCAAAATCTGGATCAGGAGCCGTTCCAAAAAACGCACAAACTCGAATAGGCAAGCTTCCGGCACTTCCTCAGACGCTGCTCCTGAAGCCAGGCGATACGCTCATCTTGCGCCGGGGGAGCACGCTCGGAAGGCCCGCCACCTACAACAAGATGGGAGAGCTCCTCGCACCCGCCGAGATTAGTGTCTCTCTGCCGCACATGCTCGATCACGCCAAACCCGGCGAGCCCGTCTGGTTTGACGACGGCAAGATCGGCGGTATCTTTCGCTCAGTGAACCCAGATTCCGCCACCGTTGAAGTCACGCAAGCCCGTCCTCAAGGCGAGAAACTCGGCGCCGAAAAGGGCATCAATCTCCCCGACACCCGCATCGACGTCCCGGCGCTCACCCCCGATGACCTGGAAGCGCTGAAGTTCATCGTTCAGCACGCGGACCTTGTCGGCTATTCCTTCGTGCGCACGGAGTCCGATGTACGCCAGCTTCTCGAGCGCATGGAAGAGCTGGGCGGCCAGCATCTTGGACTGATCCTCAAGATTGAAACGCGCAAAGGCTTCGACAATCTGCCCAAGCTCATTCTCGCCGCCATGCGCACGCGGTCCCTCGGAATCATGATTGCCCGCGGAGATCTCGCGGTGGAATGTGGCTATCAGCGTCTAGCGGAGGTGCAGGAGGAGATCCTTTGGATTTGTGAGGCCGCTCACGTTCCCGTGATTTGGGCGACACAAGTCCTCGAGACCCTGGCAAAGAAGGGCATGCCCTCGCGTTCGGAAATCACGGACGCAGCCATGGGCGAACGCGCCGAATGCGTCATGCTGAACAAAGGACCCTACGCAGTTACAAGTGTCAGCGTTCTTGCGGACATCCTCAAACGCATGCAAGCGCACCAGGAGAAAAAGCGCTCCATGCTGCGGCAACTTCGTCTCGCCGCTTCCTTCCCCACCACCGCTTGATGACCCTGGTTGCCGGACAGCGAGACGAGAATGGAGTAGAGCCCAATTAGCCTGCTAAGAAACGCTGTACGCGGCGACATGGTGTCCTCCGAAACTAATCAACCGGAATTTCGATTTTGGCTCCCAACCGTCTCACCACGGTACACCCATTGAGGGATTCCATTTGATCAGACCTTCAGTTCTCGACGCCTCCTGCCGCCAACCAAGACAACTCCCCATCTTCGAGAAGAACGAAGAATGAGCGGCGAATTCTTAACTTGGCTCTGACGGAAAACCGTACGATCGACGGAATCCGCATCCGAAGGGCCAGATGCTTGCCTAGTTCTTTAGAGGCGCCCTAGCTGGAGCAGCCTTCTGCCAACCAGGAGGTACCAGGTCATGATCGAAAGGCCGCCACCACCGGCAATGACTATCCCCGCGTCAGGCAACCTCCGTGCGAAGGCTAAGATGATTTCAACGACGATTAGCAGCACATTTCCCAGAATTCCTGCGTAAGCGGTCGCCTTGCTGAAGACCTTGCTTCTCAGCATGACTGCGGAGATGACCAAGCACGCGAACTCTATGAGGAGAATACCAGCACGGCTTTGCCCCTCAGCAAGCATCGCCTGCCCTGCTGCGATGAATAGAGATCGCTGCGCATCTGTGGCTGCACTTGCGTATTGGCCGCTAAGCGAAAGCATCGTGAAGGCCCGATTGCCTGCCAGGTAGACCGCTATCCCCACGAAGAAAAGGATTGTGCCCAATGCCGCGTAGGCTTCGTTATCTCGCCTGAGAGCGGAATAGATGGCGAAAACCATTGGGGCCAATAGGACCGCTCCAACGAGATTCAAGAGACCAAGGTTGCGGAGTCCAAGAAACCAATGGTTCTGAAAGAGTGTGAACCAGTCGACTACGGTTACGGTCTGTTGCGACGCGCGTGCCAGTCCCGGGAGATAATTGATGGCAACTTCGGCAAGCGGAACCAGCACCGCAATCAGGGCAGTGGTTCCGCCGACTTTGCAGAGACCCTTCCAGCCGGACTCGACCGTTTCGGCATCAATAACCGGCTTTAGCTCCGATCGCGACACTTGGTAAACCGGCCTGTCTCTGGATCTCATGCGCAAATCCAGTTATGAGCGTCAATAGAAAGAGTCCCACAAGGGGGTAACTAAGAGGGAGATTCAGCTTCGGGTCGTTCTTCACACCGAAGATATACCCGAGGGTGAATTCAGTCGGCACATATAACAGGGCGCCGAGTAAAGACCACGGCCATAACTTTGCCAGTAGCCGTTTTAAGTTAGCTGAGAGATGTGATCGCCACCAGGTCAGCGGTCTATGAATCCTGGTCGCGGCGATAGAAGCTGTGATTAAGAGCGTTATAGGTCCGAATCCTCCACCAATCCCGCGCCCTAGGATTTTCTTGGACACCGAATTGTGATGAAGATGAATCAGAGATCACGAGGAGGTGTGTATGAGCAAGGAGAGAGAACCAGCTTCGGGAGCCGCGGAAGGAGCCCGGAG
>Ga0187819_10000278_pt1 | contig 25057 bp, 13 predicted proteins | sample NC_wetland_sal_i_15_FD_132411 | JGI IMG/M metagenome (GOLD analysis project Ga0187819, IMG submission 132411) | Wetland sediment microbial communities from Neuse River Estuary, North Carolina, USA - SO4_4 | ecosystem: Environmental > Aquatic > Freshwater > Wetlands > Sediment | place: USA...
GCCAAAGACGCTCCGCTCACTTCCCTGCGTGGCGCCGTGCTCCGCGGCCTCGCGCCGGACGGCGGGCTGTACATGCCGGTCGAAATCGCGCGCCGCTCGCCGGAAGAGCTCGAGGAATTCCGCCGTCTCCCGTTTACCGAAGTTTGTTTTCGCGTCGTGCGGCCCTTCGCGGGACCCGAGGTGCCGGAAGAAGTGTTGTGGCAGGTCGTAAGTGAGGCCATCAATTTTCCGGTGAAGCTCGTCTCGCTGTCACCCGGCCTGCACATCCTGGAGCTTTTTCACGGACCAACGCTCGCCTTCAAGGATTTCGGCGCGCGTTTCATGGCCCGGCTGATGGGCTATTTCGTGCGCGGCGAAACCCGCCCGCTGACCGTGCTCGTCGCCACTTCGGGTGACACCGGCAGCGCGGTGGCACACGGGTTCCTCGGCGTGCCGGGCATCCGCGTGGTGATTCTCTATCCGTCGAAGCGCATCAGTGAGGCGCAGGAGAAGCAGTTCACCGCGCTCGGCGAAAATATCACCGCGCTCGAAGTCGCCGGGACGTTCGACGATTGCCAGCGGCTGGTGAAACAGGCGTTTTCCGATGTCGAGCTGAACAAGCGCGCCTTCCTCACGTCCGCGAATTCCATCAACATCGGCCGGCTGCTGCCGCAGATGTTCTACCACGTTGAGGCGTACCGCCAGCTTCCGGTAGCCTCAGTGCCGCTGATCGTCTCCGTGCCCAGCGGCAACTTCGGCAATCTGACGGCGGGGATTTTTGCCAAGCGGATCGGCCTGCCGGTCGCGCGATTCATTGCCTCAACCAATGCGAACGACGTTGTTCCGGAGTATCTACGCACCGGTGAATTTCGTCCGCGGGCCGCGACGCCCACGTATTCCAACGCCATGGACGTCGGCAGCCCGAACAATTTCCCGCGCTTGCTCGATTTGTGCCGCAACCGCCTCGAATACGTCCAGCGCGAAATCTGGGGCCACGGCGCCTCCGACGAGGAGACCCTCGGCGCGATGAAGTCCGTGCACCAGCGATTCAACTACATCGCCGACCCGCACACCGCCGTCGGGATCCTCGGCTGGGAAGCCTACAGGCGCGAGCACCCCGAGCCCGCGCAGGGCCTGGTGCTCGCCACGGCTCATCCCGCGAAGTTCGCTGACGTGGTCCAGCGCGCGATTGGCGTCGCTCCGCCGCTGCCCGACCGCCTCGCCGCCTACTTGCAGCGGCCCAAGCTATCGCTGCCGGCATCGAGCCGCTACGACGACTTCAAGCAGTTTCTGCTGAGTTCCTGATTTTTGCGAAGACGATCGAGCAGCATGAAGAGGAGTACCCCGACAACGGCGTTGACTGCGGCCCCAATGCCCATCCGCATCGTGAACCACACTTCCGGCTGTGCGCGCAGCAGGCGCCGTGTAAAGGTATGTCCGTTATCCGAATATAAAATTTGAACAATCCTACTAAGCCCTTTAACTACTGGGCGGGTGACCTATCTGACCGAGTAATTGTTAAGTCGGGGAATGTGCTGATTGCATGGTCTGGAACACTCGGCACTTCGTTTGGAGTGCATGTATGGAAGAGAGGCCTTGCAGTTTTGAACCAGCAGCGGTTCAGGCGAGAGCGATGTGAGGGTGTTCAAGACGAAGCATGTTTATCCATTTGGCCTAAGACAGCATGCGCCTTCGTACATGAGAACGGAACAGGTGCCGAAGTGTCCGCCGGACAGATTCTTGCGTCCTGAAGATGTTTTAGTGTGCAACATAGCCCGTGGTACACTGGGACGCGTTTGTCATGTGGAGCCGGTGGGGGACAAGTGGACGGCTGACACTCAGGTGATGATTGTCCGCGTCGGCGAGAGATGCTTGGGAAAGTCGTTATTTTACTATCTGTATTCGCGTCATGGGCAGCGCGAATTGCTGGCCAGAGAAAAAGGCATCGCGTTCGCAGACAAGCGCGGTCAAACGCATCTGTATCCTCGGGACACACTCACTATTTCGGTTCCGCTTCCCGCAATCGTGGATCAACATCGGATCGTCTCTTACCTTGACGGCGCGCGGGGTCGAGCCGACGAATTGAAGCGAACACAAGATAGCACCGCGACCGAACTCGCGCGACTCGAAGAGGCCGTAATCGAAATGGCGTTGCGGGGGGAGATTTAGCCGACGCCGCCGAGAACACTAGAGGTTTAATTTGCGCCGCCGTCGCCCAAATCCCGAAAAAGCCACGCCGTACCAAGTCGGAGGGGCGAGCCGTTCACGAAGTGCGAGGCTGTGCGTGCTTCTCGAACTGCTTGAAGTATTTCGCGTCAACATACACGGAATGCTTTCTGGAGCGATCAATCCAGCTCAGAAATACTGATGGTTTTTTGGGCACTCCCGCAAAGCGGCGCGTCCAAAGCAGGTAACACTGCTTGCGGGTCCTCGTTAGAGCGACGAGGAATTTACAGACCTCAATGTCATCGATTTTATTCGGATTCTTGGGCAAATCGCGATCATGCAACCCAACGATAAACACATATTGGGCCGACAAACCCTTTGCACTTTGAAACGAAGTTAATTTTATCGTTGGTTTTCCAAATTCCGGCGGATGTCCCTTTGCCTTAGCGGCAGGCTCTTCAAATCTCTGTACCTCCGCAAAAACGCTATCGCGGTACGCCTCGGGTATCATCGTGATCAGGGGTTTTGTGGAGAGCATTCGCGCCACAGCTTTGGTGAAAAATGCTGGCTTGTCGACTTCGAGCATGATTCGCCAGCCTAACGATGATCCTGCATCCTCTTTCAAGATGTTCAAGCCGTCTTCACGCCTTATCTGATCCTCCTCACCCTCTACGGCCTCCTTTTCATCCAACACATATCCTAGGTCTTTCAAGTGCGCCGAAATTTGGCTCAAATACTGTTTGTTGCCGATGACAAGGACGGTCGGATATCGACCTTCACTGCCATTGCGATTTGGCCGCCATAACGACATAAATCCTAGGATAAGCATTTCTTAAAGTAAGTCTATTCCTGACCACCGAGACTCCGGCTAGTCATAAAAATATCATACGAATCCCAGCGAATCTCGAACAAAGGGTGAGAAGAAAAGGAGAACATGACTCGCTCGGATTCGTCACAACTTGCTGAATTCCTTCGATTAGCGCCAGCTCCGGCAAGATTTGATTAAGTTGGTCACCGAATTCCAGGATTCCGTCCAAAAGAGCAGTCTTGTACAAGACTGCAAGTCTGGAGAATGTTTAGTTGGAAGCTACGGCGAAGCGGCGAGGCATCGTCATTGTATCCGTGCCGGTCATTCTTCGACAGCAGATGTCATGCCAAAGGCATACGAACAGCAGTGAATATGGAGGAAAGTGATGGCTTCCCTTAGCTCACATGTTTTGAATGGGCACACGAGCAAACTGTACCCTACGTTTGTCCGCGGTTCCGGTTGTTACGTATTCGATGAGTCAGGCACTCGTTACCTGGACGCAGTCGGGGGTGTTGGGGTCGTGAACATTGGTCATGGTGTCGAAGAAGTAGTGAACGCCATCAGCAAACAAGCACATAAATTAGCTTTTACGTATGGCGGAATGGCAGACAATCCAGCCCGTAAGCAGTTGGCTGAGAAGTTGCAGCAGTGGGCCCCGTCAGGAATGGGTGAGACGCGCAGTTTGTTCTGTTCTGGCGGAGCCGAGGCGAACGAGGCGGCGCTTAAGCTTGCATACCAATATCACTGGGAATTGGGCCAACGAACTAGGCGAAAAGTAATAGGACGATGGCAGAGTTATCACGGAAACACGATCGCAACTCTTTCTCTCGGAGGCAGAACGTCTTGGCGAACAATGCATAGTCCGTTGCTATTGGATTTTCCGCATATTGCTCCCCCCTACTGCTACCGATGCCCCTGGGGACGGACCTATCCAGATTGCGGACTCCCCTGCGCAACCGAACTGAGAAGAATGATTCAGCAGGAAGGACCCGATTCCATTGCAGCTCTAATTGTTGAGCCGGTCATCGGTACATCGATGTCGGCGGTGGTACCTCCGGGGGAATACTACCCACTCATGCGTGAAATTTGCGACGATTTCGAAGTACTGCTGATTGCGGACGAAGTTTTGAGTGGGGTCGGCCGGACCGGCGCCAAATGGGGTATCGACCATTGGAACGTATCACCGGATATTCTCACGGCTTCGAAGGGTATCAGTGGCGGGTATGCTCCTTTGGGCGCCGTGGTACTCAGCGAGAAGGTTTGGACCGCGATCGCGAGTGGGAGCCAGAGAGTCATGCACAGTTCTACCTACGGCGGTAACCCATTGAGCTGTAGTGCCGGTCTGGCGGTCTTAGAATACATAGAGAAGTGGGATCTCGTGTCCAGGGCAGGCCGGATGGGAGAGACACTATTACGGAAGCTGCGAGATCGACTTGGTAAGTCTGCCTTCGTCGGAGATATACGAGGAAAGGGACTGTTTGTGGGACTCGAAATCGTTTCGGATAAACGAACAAAGGCCCCGTTCCCCGTGGAGTGGAATGTCACCAATCGAATTGAGGAGGCGGCCTTCGAACGAGGTCTTTTAGTGCTGGGCGGAGTCGAAGGTCTGATTGACGGGAGTTCGGGTGATCATCTGGAGTTGCTGCCCCCCTACACGATCGAAGACGAACAGATCGATTTCATCGTCGTCACTCTTGAGGAATGTATTCGTGAGGTTGTGTCTCAGTTGCTGAACTGATTGCATGCGGCGGCCAGGTGTAATTTAGCGATGGGACAATCGTACTCCAGGTTTGATTGCGGGTTTCCAGAGTTCGCAAGTCCTTTATGATGTCAACCAATTGCGTCATTAAGTGATTAGCAATCGCGAAGTGTTCTCGAAATAGTGAAAGCGGAGAGATGCGGAATATGACGCCATGCAATTTGTTCTTACGGATAAAGGGTTTCGCTCTGAGCGGAATAATGCTTGTGTTTTGCGCACTTTACCTCACCGCTCAAGATACCCAACGGTTTTCACAAACTCAGGACCGCGAACCAAAACAAATACTCGCTTGCACCATTGGTGATGGATTCACTCTAGCAGCAGTCGGGGACGTTCTCGTTCCGCGGCCCGCATCTATGACGAAGGATAAGGAGTTCAAGGGAGCCGTCGGAATTCTTGGCTCTGCTGACGTAGCTTTTGGTAATTTAGAAGGCAATATCATTGATATTAGACATTTCAAAGGTTACCCCTACGGGGACTCGGGGGATGTTTGGCTCACAGGTGCCCCCGAGCTTGCCGGTGATCTGAAGGACATGGGCTTCAGGCTTCTTTCACGCGCGAATAATCACACGACGGACTGGGGGGTCGAGGGCATGCATGAGACAGATCGCAGGCTCGATGAAGTGGGGCTAATACACGCGGGCACCGGCGAGACTCGGGCTGCAAGTCGTGCCGCTCGCTTTCTCGACAGCCCCAAAGGACGGATTGGGCTGGTCTCAATGGCTTCGACCTTTAATACAGCCTCGATGGCAATGGCTCCGCAGGGAGAAGCCCCGGGGCGTCCTGGACTGAACGCTCTTCGCACAAAGCCTTATGCGCTCGTGACCTCGGAAATGATGCAGGCTCTTCACAAAATTCGCGAGGCGCAGCCGCAAGGATCTATTGAGCCAACATTTGAGGAACAAAAGCCGGGTGAGCTGGATTTATTCGGCACTCACTATCGAATCGCGAATCACACAGGTTTTAGTTTCGAAATCAATCAGACAGATCTCCGTGAAATCTTACAGGCGATCCGTCAGGGCAAGGAGAATTCGGATTTTCTGATCGCTACGATCCACGCGCACGAACCAGGAAACTGGAGCGAAGAGCCGGCTGACTTCCTGCCAGTGCTGGCGCGCCTTGCCATTGACTCTGGCGCGGATGTTTTCATTGGACACGGACCTCATCAACTCCGCGGAATTGAAATCTACAAAGGAAAGCCAATCTTCTACAGTCTGGGGAACTTTTTCTATCAGGACCAACTTCAGCAACCCATGGCCGGAGACCTTTACGAAAGCTCTGGGTTTGATCCAAGTACGACTACAGATGCTGAGCTTGGCGCCAAGTTTGTGAACCTTCTTTTTAACACCCCGATTTGGTATGAGAGCGTAATTGCAGTTAGTGATTTCGAAGGCGGCACAGTCTCTGAAATAAGGCTATATCCCATTGAGCTGGGGTTCACTATGCGGAATGCAGATAAGGGTATACCTAGGCGAGCGTCGCCCACCCAAAGCCGAACAATTCTGAAGCGGCTTCAGCGTTTGTCGCAAACGTACGGCACTTTAATTGACATCGAACAAGACATCGGAGTTATTCGGGTAGCGAAGGAACAGGGCAACGCGAAGTAGCGGGTTGGCTTCGGGCGTACTTGGAGAGAACATGAAATACCCCCTGCAATGCTTTTGGCGTCTTACTATCCTTCTCCTATTGGTGGCTTTGTCGAATGCTGTGGCGGCCCAAGAAGACTTACGTGGATTCATTCCTTCTCGGAGCAAATCTGAACGAGTGTTGGAAAAAACCTTCATGGCGGTGCCTAACTCCCGCAGCGCCGAAAATAATCACAGAGCTCTTACAGCCGAGCCTCATATGGCTGGCAGCGTCGCGGACCGGCGTGTCTCGGAGTATGTACTGGCAGAGTTCCGCAAAGCGGGACTCGATTCCTCGATTGAGGAGTTTGAGGTTCTGTTATCTGAGCCACGCGAGGTGAAGCTCGATCTGGTCTCGCCGGTCAAGTTCTCCGGTCCTACGCGCGAGTTCGTAGATGTGGACCCCGCCTCTAAAGACCCAAGAAATACGATCGGCTTCAACGCCTACTCTGCTTCGGGAGACGTCACCGCTGACGTCATCTACGCGAATTATGGTTTACTCGCAGACTACCAATACCTCCGAGAAATGGGGATATCAGCCGAGGGTAAGATTGTGATAGTGCGACGCGGGGAGGACGTAGTTTTCCGGGGAGTAAAGGCCAAGATCGCAGAAGAGAACAAAGCGCGAGGTTTGATAATTTATTCTGATCCAGAAGACGACGGCTATCATGCTGGTGATCCATATCCGAAAGGACGCTGGCGTCCGCCGACCGGCGTGGAACGTGGAACGTTGCTTTACGAATTCATATCACCAAGAGATCCTACGGCTCCTGACGTTCCGGGAGCACCTCGGGTCGACATCCGACATGCAATAACATTACCGCATATATTAGCGCTCCCGCTGTCCTACTCAGACGCCACCCCGATTCTTGAAAATCTTGCGGGTCCATCTGCTCCCCGCGCTTGGCAGGGTGGGCTGCCCTTCACATATCACATCGGCCCGGGTCTGTCCAAAGTGCGTCTCCGCATCCAGATGGAAAATGTTGTCAAACCGATATGGATCGTCGTAGCAAAAATCCCCGGCGCGGAATACCCCGATGAGCTCGTCGTGCTGGGTAACCACCATGATGCCTGGACGTACGGTGGAGCGGATCCCGGTAGTGGGACAGCAGCGATGCTGGAGACGGCGCGGGGGCTTGGTGAATTGTTGCACACGGGCTGGCGACCTCGACGCTCCATCTGGCTTTGTAGTTGGGACGCAGAAGAGCAGGGGATGATCGGCTCTACCGAATGGGCAGAAAAGCATGCTGATGAGCTGCAACGACATGCTCTTGCCTATCTAAATCTCGATGTCGCAGCGGCTGGGGATGATTTCGAGGCTTCTGCCGTGCCCTCACTAAAGCAGTTTATGCGTGAGGTTGCGGCTGATGTTCCCGATCCTAACGGAAGCTCGGTGCTGGATCGTGCCAATCGGCAATTGCGCGAGAATCTACGTCGGAGCCTTTTCTTGGAAGCCGGGACGGAAGGCAAACCCGAAAATCCCCCTATTGCTGACCGACAGATTGAAATCGAGGATCTTGGCGGTGGCACTGATTTCGTCCCATTCCTTTATCACCTTGGTATCGCTTCCACGGACTTTTCTTTTGGCAGCGATGTTGGGGTATACCACTCAGTTTTTGACAACCATCGCTGGATGGAGAAGTTTGGCGACCCCGGTTTTCGCTACCACGTTGCTGCCGCACGCTATTACGGTCTGCAGGCCCTGCGTCTGGCCGAAGCCGATCTCTTGCCATTCGACTATGCCGCGTACGGGCAGGAAATTCAAAACTATTTGAATGGCATCCCGAAAAACCTGGTCTTGCTTCATCAAGCAGACCATCTCGATCTCAGTTCCGCGCAAAACGCTGCCCGGCAATTAGCCGATGCCGGACGCGATTTACGAGTAAAATACGAAGAAGCCGTATCGCGAGGCGAGGTACCACCAGATCTGGAACCGATAAACCTAGCCCTTGCGAAAGCCGAGCGGGCTTTCCTGCTTCCCGATGGTCTGCCGGGGCGGCCGTGGTACAAGCACGCAATTGTCGCACCCGGCTTTTATACTGCCGACGCATCTCTGTTTCTGCCAGGTGTGCAGGGAGACCTAGAGAGGGTCAATTTCGAGGATGTACGTCGCCAACTTGACGCCGTAACGGCCGCAATCAACACGGCTACGAAGCTACTTAAGTCTGCTCAACAGACCTGGTAATGACACTATCAAGAATAGGCCGACCTTATTTGCGTGCTTTCAGCACGCTGAAAGGCTAAACTGAAGCTTAGAGAGACAAGCTGGGATTTCGTATGGGTTCATCGCCGCCGAAATTAACAGCCGGGCGGTATTTCGGTGTCCCCACCCGCTCGGCGAAAATAGCCGGTTGCACGCTACTGGAAAGTTGCTACTCGTCGGGAATTCGTTTGCCGATGCATTCCCACGAGCACGCTCATTTTTGCCTCGTTCTTGATGGTGCATACATTGAAAGGATAGGTCACCAGCAACTCGAACGCCGAAAGTACACCTTGGTATTCCACCCTGGTGAGCTGCCCCACTCTGAACATACCAGCGAGGAGGGACGGCAGTTCATTGTGGATGTGGACCCCAGCTATCTAGATCGTTGTGCTATATATGCCCGCAGGCTCGACAAGCCGCTGCATGCCGCTGCTGGAGGCGCGATTGTGTGGCTTGCGCGGAAGCTTTATGGGGAATTTCGGTGCATGGATTCAGTTTCCCCGCTCGCCATGGAGGGAATGCTTCTCGAACTGTTTTCTGAATTGGCCCGTCAAACCGAAAGCTGTACCGGGAATACTCGACAGAAATGGATCTTACAATTGGACGATCTGCTGCGTGACCGCTTTCGCCAGCCGCTGAATTTGCGTCAATTGGCGGCTGAAGTCAATGTTAGCCCGGCCCATCTCTCCCGGGTCTTTCGAAAATTTCAAGGCTGCACAGTGGGCGAGTATGTGCGTCAGCTCAGGATCACGTGGGCATCTCAAAAGCTTCTGGATAAGTCTGTATCGCTCGCCGAGTTATCGACCGAGGCTGGCTTTTTTGATCAGAGCCATTTCACACGTGCTTTCAAACGTTTGACTGGCAGGACACCCTCCGAGTTCCGTTCTAGAAAACACTAATCTTGGGAATGTGACGCAAACCGCCCAACGTTTGGTCGAAATGCATTATTGAGTGCTTAGTTTGGGGCGGGGTAGAAGACGATCCATCTCAGCAACCCGAAATGCGAATGCTGCTAGCACTTGTGCACCTTGTATCAGATTCGCGGGTATTGCCTTGTCAAAAGTATCGGCTTGGCTGTGGTGCAATAGATCGTAACTTTCGGGCTGCTGCTGACAGAAGAATGCTGGGACTCCCATCGCATTGAACACATCGTGGTCAGATCCCTCACCTCCACGCATGGAAAGCACATCTAAGGCAAGCGTATCCCGCAAAGGGCTAAGCGCTTTGGTCAAAACATCGAAAATAGCTCCATTCCCCTGAAGCGAGATTGTATCCACCCGACCAGTTCCATCATCGTGTACAAGAACGGCCGAAATGTTAGTAAGTTCTTTGCGATGTTTTTCTACATAGGCTTTCGCCCCGAACATGCCCTCCTCCTCGCCTGTAAAAAGGACGAAACGGATGGTTCGCTTGGATGCAATTTTAAGATTTTTTAGCGCGCGCGCCGCTTCGAGAACCGCAGCAACACCAGTCCCGTTGTCCATGGCCCCGGTGCCCAAGTCCCAGGAGTCAATGTGAGCAGCTAGGATTACCATTTCATCAGAATGCTCCGCGCCTACGATGTCCCCTACGGTGTTGAACACCTCCACGGGCATCTCACTGAAGGTGCATCCTTCTATCGATAGCTCCACCTCCACGCCGCCATACTGCAATAAATCCCAGATCATGTCATAACTCTCTGGCGTTAGATAGGCTTCTGGAAGCGGTCCGGGCTGGAAGGCAAAGCCGGCATAATTCATATCAAAGAGACCAAACTGTTTGTCGGAATCGCGGAGTATGGCCAGAGCACCTTCTGCTTTGAGAAATTCATCTCGTTTGAGCTGAAGGTTTGCTTCGGTGTCCTCCGGTAGTGAATTCCGTTCTTCCTTCAGCTTGTCCTGTAAACTCCTGGTACGATGGGGACGCTCGGTTATGACAATTGCGTTTCTTAGATCTCCGTGGAAGACATGAATCTCTTGTTGAGTCTTAGCAGGGAAATACACTATCCGTCCACGGACCATTCCCGTCGTATTTGGGCTCCAGCCTGCCGCTTCAGCTCGGAGCAGAATAGGAACCTCCGCGGGTTTAACGATATGAGCCCGAACAGCACCGCGCTTCCATGCGTGGGCGATTTTAAATCCTTCTAAATGCACATTTGCTAACCCATAGTCCCGGAGTCGCTCGGCACTCCATTCACTCGCACGCAGTTGTGCGTCTGTGCCGGTTAGGCGGGGTCCAATCATGTTCGTAATAAATCGCAAGTTTTTCTCTATCTCATTGTGTGATGTTACTTCATCGACTATTCGACTCTCAATTCCTTGGACTTCCTGTGCGGCCGTCCATGAAACCACCAGTGTTACTAGCAACATTAACCCTATGGCCGGTCTGAATGCGCAGTGGGTCGCGCGGTACACTTTGAGGTCAGGTGCTTGGGGCATTTTGGAATCCTTCCTTGATCTCATCCCGGCGTAATCTTGTTTTCTAATTCTAGGTCGTTTTAAATTCTGAACATCGCCAACTATTCCTTATTCATCTTCGTGTCAACCTCCAAGTTGTAAATGAACGCCAGACTGAGTTTCTCTTGTGTTTTCCCGCCGTCGCCAATGTGGAACTGCCGCTGGCACTTTCTTTTCAGCAATCAATTGAAGTGCTAAGATCCAGATCCACCTCCCCGGATTTTGATCTGTGGCTCTACTTGAGTACACAACCTTGCGCTGCAACAACTTTCGAACCACAAGCCTGGCAAAACACAGATACGCGATCTCACCAATATTTGCCAGAAACTTAGCACGCCCTTGGCCAGCAAGTCCTGTACGAACCTGACTTCTCTAGGACATTTACGCTCCCCGCTGTGACATAGTGCTTCGATAAGATGCTGGTTTGCCGCCACGACATCGTCGTTCGTCCAATTAGGAGCATTTTTGTACAAGACGCGGTCCGTCAGAGAATGGTTTTCTTAACGGCGCTGGCAATAAGAAGAAGGAGAAAGATGATTCAGAGCCAGGTCGGAAGAGTAGCACGCTGCGCCTTATCAGTTACTTTGCTCTTGGCTGTCTGTGTCGCTGCGGGCCTGCCACCGTCAGATCCTCAAGCCGCCGAGACTAAGTTCGATGTTGTTCGCGAACAAAACGTAATGGTGCAAATGAGAGATGGGGTCCAGCTAGCCACTGATTTGTACTTTCCTGCACGAAACGGAGTACGTCTCGAAGGGAAGCTTCCCGCCATCATGGAACGTACCCCATATGGCAAGGAGGGGGAGGCGCAAGATTGGGCTCCCTTTTTTGCGAGTCGCGGCTACGCATGCGTTGAGCAGGATACCCGTGGACGTTATGGTTCTGAAGGCGTCTGGCACATGATGACTGACGAGGCGTCCGATGGCTTCGATACAGCTTCTTGGATTGTCAAACAGTCATGGAGTGACGGAGGGTTCGCCACTCTGGGCGGATCTTACACCGGTGGCAATCAGCACGCCCTAGCGATTTCCAACCCTCCCGGACTCAAGGCCATGATACCGGCGGACGCATTGTCAAGCGCGGGGTATTTCGGAATTCGCAACGGTGGCGCCTTTGAGTTGCGCTCAATGAACGGGATTTTCGCCAGTGCCTCAACTGGCAGCCATGCCTCCCGTGATCTCGCCACTCGGAAGGTTCTCGAAGAGGCTCATAAGAACATCAGGCAGTACCTGCTTGAGCTACCCCTGCGAAAAGGGATGACTCCACTCCGTCTGGCTCCGGAATATGAGGAATGGCTGGTTTGGGCTATGGAGCATGGAGAAAATGACGCCTATTGGAAGCAGCCCGGCTTGGGCGTGGTCGAGCATATGGCCGAATACAAGGATGTGCCGGTCTATCTCGTCGGCGGCTGGTATGACTCCTGGGCGCGACCCACGACCATGGCTTACATGGCACTTGCAAACACCAAGAAGAGCTCACAGAAGTTGATTATGGGCCCTTGGATTCACTCCAGGCACGAGCTCTCGGCGCATGGTCAGGTTGATTTCGGCCCTCAGGCTGCAATGAACGACTTGGAGTTCAACTTGCGTTGGTATGACCGATGGCTGAAGAATATACCTAACGGAGTTGAGAACGAAGCTCCTGTCAAGATCTTCGTTATGGGCGGAGGGAATGAGGCAAAGGTTGAGGGGAACAGGCATTTCCACGGTGGTATTTGGAGAGATGAGCAAGAGTGGCCTCTCGCTCGGACTCGCTTCACACCCTATTATCTGCACGCGGACGGCACCTTGGACTTGGAAAAACCAAAAGAGTCAAGAAACTTTACGACCTATGACTTCGACCCCAAAAACCCGGTTCCCACTATTGGTGGGAATGTCTCTTCTGCCGATGGCATCCTGCTACAGGGCGCATGGGACCAGAAATGTGGAGAACATGTTTGGAACTGTACCAATTCGCTTCCACTCTCTGCTCGACGGGACGTCTTAGTTTTCCAGACCGCAATTCTCGCCCAAGATGTGGAAGTCACTGGACCAATTGATGTCACGCTTTGGGCATCCTCTTCCGCTCTGGATACCGATTTCACTGCTAAACTCATCGACGTTCATCCTCCCTCGCCTGACTTTCCTGCCGGCATCGACATGCTTTTGGTTGACGGAATCATCCGTGCGAGATTTAGAGATTCACTCGAAAAGCAAGTGCTGATGAAACCTACTCAGCTCTATGAATTCACCATTCAGATCTATCCGACCTCAAATGTGTTCAAGGTGGGCCACCGAATCCGCCTGGACATCTCTAGCAGCAATTTCCCGAGATTTGACGCTAACCCGAATACTGGTGAACCGCTAAATGCAAATCGCCGGCTGATCACTGCGACAAATACCGTTTACTTTGATTCGGCTCACCCTTCGCACGTCCTACTACCTATTATTCCTAAGATTTAGCTCTCTCTATATATATAATATTATGTATATTATGAATATATGACAGATTAAGGCCGATGGAGGGAAAATGCTTAAGCATTACCGGCGGATTAATGTTTCGGCAGGATCGATCCTGCTCAATTTGATCTTCGTGTCCTTTGCACTGGCGCAGACGCCGATTCCAAACACTTATCCGATCACATGGGCGTTTAACGTTCCAATCGCCATGCGTGATGGAGTGCAGCTGTCGAGCGATATCATCCGTCCAGATTCAACCGAACGGTTTCCCACATTTCTCCTTCGTACGCCGTACAACAAAGGGGACGAGATACCGCGAGCACAAATCGTGTACTGGGCGCAGCACGGTTACGTTGTCGTGGTACAAGACGTCCGCGGGCGGCACGACTCTGCTGGTGTTTGGGAACCGTTCTTCCATGAATCGGATGACGGGTACGATACCCAGCAGTGGGTGGCCAAACAGAATTGGTCTAATGGAGAGGTTGTTAGCTGGGGCGAGTCCTACGTGGCAATGCAACAATGGCTCGCTGCTATTAGGCACAACCCTAACTTAAAAGGAATGGTTAGTATTGTTTCGCCATTCGATATCTACGAGAATTTGGCGTATCCGGGCGGTGCCTTCCAGGAGGCAGTGCAGATCTGGTGGTCCACATATGTTGACGGACATGTAGTGCAGCCACAGGAGGCGGACTTCGTACCCTGGTCCAAGGTTTTCGAGCATTTGCCGGTAACTGACGCGCTTCGGCTAACGGGGCGAAATCCACAATTCTACGGAGAGTGGCTCGCGCACCCCAATTACGATAGCTACTGGCGGCGCTTGCGTTGGCAGGAATCTTACGAAAAGTTCGATTTCCCTGTGCTGAATATTGGAGGTTGGTTCGATATTTTTCAACGAGGAGCAATCGAGAATTTCCAAAGATTGCGTGCACGAGGGCCTGAGCGCGTCCGGGACCTCCAACGTCTAATTATTGGCCCGTGGTCGCATTCGGTGGGCCAGATGCAAGTTGGCGACGTAAGTTTTGGCCCTGAAGCGAAGCTCAACGTCTCCGAGATCACACTACGATGGGCCGATCATTTCATCAAGGGGATTGACAACGGTTTCGAAAAGGAATCGCCCGTAAAAGTCTTCACTATGGGTGAGAACGTATGGCATGGCTACCGGGACTGGCCAATCCCTGGTACTCAGTATGTCAAATATTTCCTACGCAGCGCCGGACGAGCAAACACACTGCTGGGCGACGGCGCCTTGAGTACCAGTTTGCCGCCAGCTGATGAAAAATCCGATCACTATGCTTATGATCCGGCAGATCCTGTTCCCACCGCTGGAGGGGGAAACTGTTGTGTAACAAGAGTTACCCCATGGGGTCCGATGGATCAACGCGCCGTTGAACGGCGCGACGACGTGTTGGTGTACACGACGCCAGCCTTAGAGACAGATCTGCGAGTGACGGGTCCGATTGAGGTCAAACTCTGGGTGGCGAGTACGGCGCGCGACACGGACTTTACCGTGAAGCTTGTGGATGTTTACCCTAACGGCTTCGCCATGAACCTGACAGACGGTATTGTCCGTGCCCCGTATCGCGACTCATTCGAAAAACCTGAGCTGATAGAGCCCGGACGCCTTTATGAAGTTACAATTCAGGCCGGAAACACCAGTAACCTTTTCACGAAGGGGCACAAGATTCGAGTGGAAATTGCCAGCAGCAACTTTCCGCGATATTCACGCAATACGAATACTGGACGCCAGCCGGAGACCGATCTGGCCGGCGAAGTCGCAAGACAGACTATTTTTCACAATTCTGAACACAGCTCCTACATGGCGCTCCCGGTTCTTCCGGAGTAACCATAGAGCGCATAACATATTCTGTTGAGATCATCCATCGCATGTACCGCTGCGTATACTTATTAACGCCTTACGTCGTTCATTGTCGCCTTATCTCAAAATCTCACTGAACATTCTAGATGAGTGAACTCGATAAGCAGAAATGTCCAACGAACTCTATTTCGTACAAGACGGTGGGACGGACTCATGCGAAGTGTATGACCTTCGCGAGCAGAGTTCGTAACGTGAGAGGATCTTTGGAAGCACATACCTGATGCCCCAATTAGCTTGGCTTTGAAAGTGATTCTATTTTCGGCCCGTTTCCTGAGCGTGTGATTGGGCTTGTTCCAATGGTAGGTCTCCTAGGCCATGCGACGGTGCGATAGCCGTGAGCGAGGTGGCTGACGACTTTCACCTTGTAGTTTATAGATGGGAGGCGAGTATGGCTGAAAAGCAGGCAGTTGGTGGCTCACTCATCCTCCGGGCGTGGAGATGGATTCCAGTCGTCGTGCGAGCTGTCGTCATGGGTGAAATCGTATGTGATGTCGGAGGACTCCCGCCGGACCTCTTGATGCTGGCTAACCTAAAGCATTCTCCGGCCATTCCTTGGTTGCTTCCGCCGGCCGCTCTTTGGCTCTGGTTGTTCTGGCGATACATGAACGGCAAAGGGTGGCCGCAAAGCACCGCTAACGCGCGGCACCGTGACCTTCGTGCGCGCCCGCTCCCGAGGAAAGTCTGGATCTGGTCTCTCTTTGCTGGCGCTCTCGGGCACGTAAGTGTGGCAGGCTTCGGGTTTCTGACCGCCCGAGTCGCCAATCTCCCTCGAGACGCCTACAAGCTACCGATTGATTTATCCGCCTATCCCGCTTGGACGGTGATTTCTGTCCTGTTGGTGATCAGTGTTAGTGCTGGTGTTGTGGAAGAGGCGGTATTTAGAGGCTACGCGCTGTCTCTAATCCAGCGCCGGCACGGATGGATCGTGGGGATCGTGGTCACTGGCCTGATGTTCTTCGCGGCACACCTCGGCCACGCCTACGTGACACTCGCCTTTCTGCCATTCTTCCTCGCGGTAAGTACGGTCCACGGCCTTCTTGTCTATTTCACGCGGTCGATCCTGCCCTCGGTGGTTCTGCACAGCGTGTTGGATTTCATTGTCATACCTGTGCAATACGGCCTCATCTGGAATCTTTCTGTGGCTCCAGTCTGGAAGACTGGCATAGACCCTTTATTTGTGACGTACGTTGCCGTCACCCTCATATTCGGACTTGCCGCTGTGCCGGCTTTCCGTCGCTTGGCGAGTGTGACCGGCGATATGCACCTTGCCGACGAGTCAGCCTCTGGATTCGAAGGTTAGATGTTTGGGCCAATCGCACTCTTCGGGGAGAAGCCCTATTTTGTCACGCCATGGTCCAAAGATAAGGATAAAGGCATTCAGACTGCGCCAATGCCAAGTGCGCATGAAAGGGAATTTACATGCCTGACGCGGTCGTCGCCAAAAACGTGCGCGGACGGTGTCGGTCCGCAGGCAACTGGGACCGGTCTGCGACGAATTACACGATAGTTCGGCCAACAGACATCTGCTATTTGAAAGTTCTTATGCATAGCTTTCAACGCGGTGCACGGCCTTTGCGCATGTGGTTGGGAATTGTGTTGCTCTTAGGGGCGGCCACTCAGGGCTCTGCCCAAAAAACAGAAGGGAAATGGGATGTGACTATTCCACGGGGGCACACTCGGACGATCGACTTCACCACAAGTGAAGGCACCTGGATGTCGATGGACATCTCGCCCGATGGGAAATGGGTTGTTTTCGATCTTCTGGCGCACGTCTATCGGGTGTCGGTGACGGGCGGAAAGGCGGAGTGTCTGACGCAGGACAGCGGTATCGCGTTGAATATGCAACCCCGGTATTCTCCGGACGGCCGCTCGATTGCCTTCATTAGCGACCGCAATGGGCAGAACAACCTTTGGATCATGGATGCTGATGGAAAGAATCCGCGGCCGGTCTCTACTGATGACAATGTGCGTGTGTGGGAACCGGCTTGGACGCCAGACAGTCAGTATATTCTTGTCCGGCGACAGGATATGAGTGATATGAACGACTATGGAGCGACCATTTGGATATATCACCGCGACGGCGGTGAGGGAATCCAGTTACTCGGAAAGGATGCGCACGCGTTTTGGCCTTCGGTGCCGGCCGACGGCAAGCACGTTTACTTCTACACGGCGCTCTGTCTCGGTTTTCCCATCGACCCGGTCATTGATCCGATGAGAGGTTGTTTCCAACTCCGACAGGTCGACTTGCATAATGGAGAAATCTTCGACATCACCTCAGGCAGGGCTATGCAGCAAATTCGGGGCTCGAGTGGTGGCCCGGTCGCGCCGGAAGTTTCGCCCGACGGCCACTGGCTGGCTTTCGCCCGGCGTATTCCTGACGGCACTATCTCCTTCAAGGGTCACAGATTTGGTCCGCGCAATGCACTTTGGCTACGAGATCTGTACAGCGGAACCGAGCGTTTGATCATGGATCCCATCGAGACGGACATCGCCGAGCAGTTCCCCATTCCGCCGCGCGTTTTGCCAGGCTACAGTTGGGCGCATGACAGCAAGTCGATCGTGCTGGAACAGGGGGGGAAGATTCGCCGTCTCTGGGTAGACTCTGGAAAGGTCGAAACGATTCCGTTTACTGCGAACGTTCACCGCGTAATTTCAGAGATGGCTTACGCTCCGTTCCGCATAAGTGATGGACCCATCGAGGTACGCTTTCTCCGTTGGCACACCGCTTCTCCAAATGACCACCAGCTTCTTTTTCAAGCAGTCGGCAAGATCTGGATCGTGAACCCCGGCACTCGTGTGCCGCGCCGCTTGACTCCCGATTCTTTTTCTCCCCCCGAGTTCTCGCCGACATGGTCGCCCGACGGACAATGGATAGCCTTTACCACTTGGGACGACGAACGGCGAGGTCAGCTGTGGAAGGTGGCGGTCAGCGGGGGCACCCCCGAGCGGCTGACCCAGGAAGCCGGGGAATACCTCAACCCGAGTTGGACGCAAGACGGTGGAGCGGTGATCGTGACACGCGGGGCTGGGGTAACCGGCCATGGTCGTAGCTTGGTAGCGAATCCTTGGTACGAGTTCGTGCGTGTGCCGGCCACGGGTGGACCCGCAGAATCAATCGTTCGTCTACAAGCGCCCAAGACCCGAATCACACCGCGAGCTTCTCTTGGTCCCGACGGACGTATTTTTTATCTGGAGATCAAGTCAGATTCCTCAGAGGGCTCTGGAGGGCCAGCGGGGCAATTGATCTCGGTGCGGCCGGATGGGAGCGATAAACGGGTCCATGCGAAGCTTCCAGACGCTGAAGAGGTAGCAATCTCTCCGGATGGGCGGTGGGTAGCATTCGAGCAAGGAAGCAATGTATTCCTGACCCCGATGCCGACTGACACGGGCGCGACGGTTCCTGAAATTGGCAAGAAGAAAGGCCCATTCCCACTTAAAGCGCTGAGTCAGGAGGGTGGACTGTACCCGCACTGGCGGGATGCGCGGACGTTGGAGTTTGGGAGTGCCAATCGCTACTTCGCCTACCACTTGGATACGCAGACGATGGACACAACCGAAATCAGGCTAACTGTGCCGCGTGCGCTGCCGACGGGCAGTGTAGCGCTCACGAATGTACGCATTATTACTCTTGATAAAAGACAGATCATCGTTAAAGGTACGGTGGTGATCAAGGGAAGTCGCATCACGTGTGTCGGGACCTGCGAGACCAAAGGTGTCGACAAAGTACTCGATCTCCGCGAAAAAACGGTGATTCCTGGTTTCGTAGACGTGCACGCCCATCATCACCGCGAGCATCTTGGTATGCAGCCCGCCCATGATTTCGAGCAGGCCGTTTACCTCGCTTACGGCGTTACCACCACGCGCGATCCCGCCACAAGTTCGTTGGACGTTTTCCCGAGCGCGGAGATGGTCGAGGCGGGTACCACGATCGGCCCTCGCACGTACAGCACAGGTGAGCCCCTCCTCGGTGGTGCCGATGGTCCGAGTTCAAATGACATCACTAGTTATGAAGTAGCGGAGCACGAAGTGAAACGGCTGACTTCGTGGGGTGCCACTGCCATGAAGCAGTACTTGCAGCCGCGCCGCGATCAGCGGCAATGGGTGACCGAAGCAGCTCGCAAGATTGGGGTGATGGTGACTGCCGAAGGTGAGGACCTTTTCTATGATTTGAGCATGATCATGGACGGCCACACCGGTTGGGAGCATCCGTTGTTATATCTACCTTTGTACGGCGACGCGGCCAAATTTTTTGGACAGGCCAAGGCAACCTACTCGCCCACAGACATTGTAGGGAGCACGGCGTCGTATAACGACGAGTACTTTTATCAGGCGAGCGAGGTTTGGAAAGATCAAAAACAGCGAAGCTGGATGCCCTGGCTGGAATTGATCCCGCAAGCTCGTCGACGCACGCTCCGCCCGGTTACCGATTATGACTTTCCGCTTACCGCACAGGGGTTGGTCGATATCATGGCCGAGGGAGGGTATGGAGCTATTGGTGGCCACGGCCAACAACACGGTATCGGGTCGCACTGGGAAGTCTGGATGTACGCCTCGGCGTCAGGCCCGATGGGTGCGCTTGAAGTGGCTAGCGAAGGGGGAGCTCACTTCATCGGCATCGACAAGGATGTGGGCTCGGTTGCCGTGGGCAAGTTGGCCGACCTGATCGTGCTGAATTCAAATCCGCTCGATGACATTCACAACACGCTCGACATGCTGTATGTAGTGAAGGCGGGGCGGGTTTACGATGCAGCCACGCTGGATGAGATCTGGCCGGACCGGAAACCCTACGGAAATCATTATTGGGTTAATGCGGATACGCTGCGATCGGACGACCGGCCGGTAAATTATTGGGAAAGTCCCAAGTAGCTTTGTCAAAAGCTTAAAACTCCAACGCTCATCATTGTCGGGATAGAGACGGAGAATGGCCGCCGCCACAATCATTCGAGTTTTGGCATCACCCATTGAAGACAGTCGGCATTGAAACGACCCTAATAGTTTACGAGAACGAAGGCCATGATTACATGTAATCGGCCCACCTTGGTGATGAGATGGTGCGCGATTCTCTGGTTTAACCAGCACCTTAAGTGACCTCGTTGGAGGATATTATCAACAACGGGTGTTTGTAGAGGGCTATTTTCTTCGAGCCTGGAATTCGGCTGGAGTCCTTCCTGTCGCGCGCTTTAGATGTCTTTGTTTCTTATATAATTAGGCCTTTACGTCTGCTCTGTCACTACTCAAAGGCGGCGTGAATCCGCACTTGCGATTCCTGCAGAGTCCATTTAGAAAAGCCAACTAGCGAGCTTTTTGACCTAACCCCGACTCACGCCCAACCCGGTGGGGCCGGCAGCGGGCACACAGGCAAGAGCGCCAGAGGTTTGCTCGGATTCCCTCAATTCTACAAAAAACAAGAAATATCTTTTTTGTACCACCACCGCCGTCATCTACTAGACGCATACGGAAACACACTCTAATGTCCACCCACTTGCGCCCGCATAGGACGACTGGGGTATGAGAATCGATGTTGGAAAGACTTGCCACCTCTAAAAGCCATTGCCTAGATTTAAATGGAACAGAAGAAGGAGGACTACTATGCTTCGACGAAGGGTCACTGTGGGGATCGCGCTGGTCTTCACACTAGCGTTGGGCCACGTGGGCAGGGCACAGGTCTCGGGCACGGCTCTGATTGTTGGCACGGTATTGGATCCGAGCGGAGCTGCTGTGGCAGGCGCGAACGTAGAGCTACGTGACGCCAATACCAACATCCTTCGCACGACCGACACGAACAGCGCTGGGCAATACAACCTTGACAATGTGCTCCCCGGAAATTACGTGATCACGGTTAAGAAGGAGGGTTTTCGACCGGCCGTTTTGTCAGGGGCGAAGATCGACGTCGCTCGCTCGTACACGTTCAACTTCTCCTTAGTTCTAGGCGTAAGTGCCCAAGTTGTGAAGGTGGATGCAACGAACCAGGAACAACTGCAGACGAACGATTCCACCGTCGGTGACGTTCTGCAGCATGAAAGTTTACTTCGATTGCCTAACATCAACCGCGACGCGTCGACCTATCTCTTCCTTCAACCCACGGCAAACCCGGCGCCAAACACTTCTGCCAATTCTTCCTTGACAGTAAGCAATTCTGGCCAGATAGCCGGGGCGCGCAGCGACCAGAACAACATGATGCTTGATGGCGTGGACGTCACGGATCGTGCCGAGGCAGCGGCTTTTTACGGAGCTCTGGGTGAAGTGCAATCGATTCAACCAGCGATACCTACCCCAGCTGAGAGCGTGGAAGAATTCCGAGTTGGTGTGACGAACCCGACTGCCGAGTATAGTGTTTCGGCCGGCGGGCAAGTGACGATGGTCACCCGGCGTGGGACGAACGATTTCCACGGTTCAGTCTACGACTATTTCCAAAACGATAGTTTGAACGCTAACACCTGGGAAAACGATTTGCTCGGAAATAGAAAGCCAAAGTTAAACGACAACCGTTTTGGAGCCTCGCTAGGCGGTCCAGTGTCGAAAGATAATACATTCTTTTTTGTGAACTACGAAGGTCGACGATTCCCACACTCTCAGACGATCACGCAGTTGGTACCTACGAGCACGCTCCGAGCGGGCATTCTGCAATTTCGGGACGCTACTGGAGTTGTCCGCCAGTACAACGTTGCTTCGTTTGATCCACGCGGTCTCGGTTCGAATCCTGTGATCAGCAGCGTATGGTCGCTCCTTCCTCCGGGAAACGACGTGAGTCAGGGAGACGGCCTCAACTATATCGGTTTCACGGCCCCGGTAAGCGCACCGCTCAACTCAAACTTCGGGGTGATTCGTCTGGACCATAACTTGAACAAACAGTGGTATTTTACGAGCACTTTCCATTACGCCCAGTCGCAAGATCTAAACGCATCTCAGCTTGATACCGCTGGTTTGGTGACAGGGGACAAGCCGGGTGTGCCTGCTGCGCTCTCCAATGAACCGACCCAACAGCGGTTAGCTACGGCAGGTTTGGCTGGCATGATTAGGCCCTCTCTAACGAGCAACTTCCGGTTTGGCTGGTTCCGATATTACGTCGCCGCACAGCGTGTTAGTCCATTTCCGCAGGTGCCCAGCACCAATGTCGCTCTCCTGGTTGCGGGAGGCGCTCCGGGACAACCTGGACAACCAGGTGTACGTCTTTTGGATCAGCCGGTTGATGTGGATCCCCAGCGGGCAAGTTCTACTACCATCCAGTCGAACGGCTGGGAATTTCTCGAAAGCCTTGCCTGGGTGAAAGGGGCACATATTTTGAGTTTTGGTGGGAGCCTTTACCGCTTCACTGATTACGGGGCGGCGAATTCCGCATCATCGCTCGCATTAGTCGCTCCCGTGGCTCAGATTGACTCCTTGAGTAACACGCCTGTACCGGCAGGTCAGCGTCCAGTTACTTGCAATGGCGCCGCTGTGACTACGAATTGCTTGCTTCCAACCGATGTCTCAACATGGAACCGCCTGTATTACGCGTCTCTGGGAATCATTGATAACGTCTCGTACGTATCAGCTCGGGATGGGAATTTTAATCCCCTGCCTCCGGGCTCCCCGGTCGTTTCGACGTTCACCAACTATTTGCCACAATTCTATTTTGCTGATGCGTGGCGGCTGAAACCTTCTCTGACTCTGAATCTGGGATTGACATACGAATGGCAGACACCTCCCGTGGAAGACAAAAACCGGCAGGATGTCCTGATCAATCAGGGGACAGGGCAAGTCATCAGCGCCTCATCGCTTTTCGCCGCCAGGGAGGCCAGTGCCCTTCAAGGAAACATTTACAATCCGACGCTTGCCTTTCAAACGGTCACGGGCTTGAATCGCCGGACGGTCACCAATACTGACTGGAAAAACTTCGGTCCCCGTGTAGCTCTTGCCTGGAATCCCCATTTCAGTGGAGGGATGCTGGGGCGCATGTTGGGAGATCACAAGACAGTGCTTCGTGGCGGATATTCCCTGGTCTATGATCGTATGAATGGCACGAATGCCCAGATCGAATCTTCTCTCAGTGCTTTTTATCAGACTCTCAATGTCAGCGGGCCGGTCAACGCGTCCGGGGAGCCGTTTCGGATTGGTGTAGACGGACCGGCGCCGCTTCCAGCGGTGCCTGTCGAAAACCTGCCTTATGCTCCGAGTGTTCCATTCGGTACTCTATTTGCGGTTTCCGAGAATCCTACGAACACGATCGGTCGCGCGCATCTTTTGGACTTTACGATTCAACGAAAATTGGCAAGCAAGCTGCTGCTAGAAGTGGGCTATGTCGGGCGTCTCGGACGCAATCTCCGGCAGGATACTACCCTCAACGCAGCTCCATATTTTATGGTCGACAAGCAGTCGGGACAGACCTTCGCACAGGCGTTTGATGCCGTCGCGCAGCAATTGCGAACGGGTGTCCCCGTTACAGCAGTTACGTCACAGCCATGGTTCCAGAACTACATCCCATCTGTAAGCGGCGGTTGTGGCGGGGGAACAGCGAACGCGAGCCAGTGTCTCGCTCTGATGGACAGCAGTGACTTTGTCAGTGGTAACGTATCTAGCCTTTGGGAGAACAATATGGATTTCCTTCGGCTCTCAAATGGTCAGACCCCCGGACTAAACCTGCAAATAGCTGAACCGATCGTCCGAGCTGGTGGCACCAAGTCAAACTACAACGCATTGTTCGTATCTTTTCATGGGCAGAAGTCCTATGGATTTACGTTTGACGTCAACTATACCTACTCAAAATCGCTTGATTTTGATGGGGACGTCCAAAACAATGGTTTGGGGCTCAGCTCGCCTTTCAATCCGAACCTGGACTATGGTCCTTCTCAGTTCGACCGCACGCACGTTCTGAATGCCCATTGGTATGAAGAGCTACCATTTGGAAAGGGCCATCGGTTCAGCACGGGTAATGTCGCAGATAAGTTGACCGGCGGTTGGTACACAGCGGGGATCTTTACAGCGAATAGCGGACTTCCTTTGTGTCCAACCTATGGAACGGGTGCTTTCGGTGGTGGGATTATCATCGGTCCCGTTAACTGTGGAGTTCCCCTCACCAGTTCAAATCCAGGTAATTCGATTCATAATCTACCAAGCGGTCGGAATCTGTTTGCGGATCCCGCAGCAGTGCTTGCCAACTACAGGCCAATCCTGATTAGTCAGGATGGTCGTAATCCGCGCGGAACTCTCCGCGGACTTCCGGCCTGGCAAGTGGATCTTTCGGTTGGAAAGATGACGAACGTCACTGAAAGAATCCGACTTGTGTTCTCGGCAGATTTGATCAATGCATTGAATCATCCATTGTTCTCGGATCCATCATTACAAATGACATCACCTGGAACGTTCGGTGACATTCCCGTCACGCAGCGCAACAACCCTCGGCAGGTCCAGCTCGGACTGCGAGTTGAGTTCTGATCGCCATTCTCGGCTGTCGTAGACAAGGGTTGCCTTTATTACCGAAATTCAAGAATGCAGTCTACGTCGACTTGGCTGACAAGAAGGCAGCGGCTGTAGTGGATCCACAAACGCTGAAGGTCACTAAGACCTACCCTATCGAAAATTGCTCGGCCATGGACGCAGGCGGTTTCTACGCCGAGGACAAACTACTGTTCGAGTCGTGCTCGGAAGACGTAATTACTCTAGAAGTTATTGCATAACCAGGTACAAGCCATTGAGATGAGGGTAGTTAGGATTTCGCAGATGAGGGATAAGCAGAGTCAGCAGCGCCGAGGGAGGGCCGATGGCACGGTCACGGCCGTTGCTGACCGAAGC